>ENA-OYZJ01000229-OYZJ01000229.1-human-gut-metagenome-genome-assembly--contig:-NODE-229-length-25652-cov-14.589444_pt1 | contig 25652 bp, 23 predicted proteins | sample MGYA00243290_ERZ653475 | MGnify/ENA primary metagenome ERZ653475 (study PRJEB26926, sample SAMN06165003) | human gut metagenome | biome: ENVO:00009003; feature: ENVO:2100002; material: ENVO:00002003... | reverse complement strand
TGGAGCACAACATTTTCAAGAATTGAAAATTTGTGGCCACGGGACGGTTCTTGCCCTCTACCGCTGCGCTCAAAATCGTTTCCGGGTAATTGTTTCCGAATTGTTAAGACGCAAAAAATAAGTAAAAGGTCTCTGCTCATGTATGGGAGTCACCGTTTGCTCCGAACAAAGTTCCTGCCCCTGTTTGTGCAGCGGCGTTGTCCGGCTCGCCCACGGAAAGTGTGAGGTCATGGCGCAGTAGGGATAAACTGTAAAAAGAAGCATGGACGCCCCCCGAAAAGGAGAGCGTCCATGCTTCTTGCTGTATCCGAATGGAGGAGATTGTGAAATCAGTGATTGTCCGGGCAGACGATTTCCAGCATCTGATCAAAAACCTCTTCCATCTGCCGCACCAGTGTGAACTGGGTGCGGGCGCGGTCGAGGTTGTGATCCGGGCGAGCAATATGGAAATAATGGTCGCCCTCCAGATAGTCGGTCAGGAAACGGATGCCGCATTCCAGTGTCATGAGCTTAGCACCCCAGGCAAGACTTCTTTTTTCAGCTGTGTGCATGGTGGAGCCAGCAGTGGAAAGATAGCCTTTGGCAAACACTTCATACAGATGCAGGTCAAAGTGGACTTTGCTCTGGTCTGGTTCATCCTCGGCGCAGTCGTTGGCACCGGTGCGGATGGAATCACCGAAATCATAAGCCGAAAGACCCGGCATCACGGTGTCGAGGTCAATGACACAGATGCCTTTGCCAGTGGCTTCATCGAGCAGAACATTGTTGATTTTAGTATCATTATGGGTGACACGCAGCGGGATCTCGCCAGCGGCCAGCTGATCCAGCAGAACATGGCAGTCCTTTTCCCGTGCATGGATAAAAGCAATCTCCGGCGCAATAGTTTTGGCTCGACCCAGTGTATCGGCTGCAAGGGCTTTTTCAAAGTTTGCGTAACGGTTGGGCGTATCGTGAAAACGGGCAATGGTTTCGTGGAGGGATGAAGCAGGATAATCGGCCAGCTGGTTCTGGAACTTACCCAGTGTTTCTGCCACAGTGCGGAAGTCTGCCTCACAGCCGACCTGTTGCAGACAGACGGTATTCTCTACAAAATCATAGGCTCTCCAGGCATTGCCTTCAGAATCAATATAGTACGCTGCGCCGGACAGAGTTGGAATGACATTCAGGCATTCCCGGCCAGGGTCGCCGCCCTCTGCCTGAATCTTTGCCCGTAAATGCTGGGTCACGCCACAGATGTTTTCCATCAGTCCTGCTGGATCAGTGAATGTATCGGTGTTGATGCGCTGTAAGATAAAGCGTTTGGTATGATTGGCCCGCCAGACCACAAAGGTGTCATTGATGTGGCCCTCACCATAGTGGTGTGGATCGCAGACCATCGGCCCACCAAAATCAAAGGCGGATGCAGCAGCGCAGAGAATGGGTTCGGTGACAGGTTTCATTTGAAGTTCCTTGTTTCTTTTTATCTTTCATGCCGTTTTGCCGGGGCAGGGCGTTGTCCCTGCCGTACCTGACGGCGGTATTCGTTGGGAGTCAGCCCCTCCGCTTTGCGGAAGCACTGGGAAAAATAGCTGGGGGACGAAAAGCCCATCAGTTCGCTGATCTGAGCCAAGCTGTAACCTGTATTGCCCAGCATATATTTGCTTTCCTCAATGCGGCGGCAATTCAGATAGGTGATGGGAGAGATGCCGTACTCTTTTTGAAAGGTGTGGGCCAGATAATACTTATTGATGTGTGCGATCTCTGCCAGACGGTCAAGTGAGATGTCCTCCCGGAAGTTGCTGTCCAGATATCGCTTGATCTCTACACACTCCCGGCTGTCAGACCGTGGCGTTTCTTCCACCTGCAAAGAGAGCGTTGTGCAGCGTACCAGCCAGATCAGCAGCACCTCCAGCAAGTCCTGACAGACGGTTTCGCAGCCATCCAGACTGCGGTCGGCTTCGGCAAGCAGCATGTGCAGCAGAGTGACCATCCGTTCCCGGTTTTCACGGCAGTTGAAGATAGCATAAGAAGAATCAGCCTTGCCGAATAAGATCTCAATGCCAGCCACACCCAGAACGATATATTCAAGCGGTGAAGCGTTCAGACTCAATTCCGTGTGCTCCACCTGGGGGTTCACGATGACCATGTCGTCGGGCTTTACCGGAAACAGCTGCCCGGCAAGGTAGAACTGACCTTCACCGCTGAGGCAGTAGAACAGCTCCGTGCAGGAGTGGGTGTGGGTGGTGCTGTTCCAGTCACCGCCAAACCGGCTTTTGCTGATGTACAGCAGCCGGAAGGACTCCCGGGGGGCAGGGGCGTGCTGGATATCAAAGCGTTGGGTGCTCATAACACAACGGCTCCTTTGAGTGATGCAAGAAACATAAAAATAAAAGCAAGATAATTAAAAAGAAATGTCAAAATGATACGATGTCTCGTAGGCTTTTTTCCATTATAGAGGGAAAGCGAGAAAAAAGCAAGCCCTGTTTTTTAGTGGGTCCTCTATTTTTTGTTCCGGAAAAACTTTGGAATATGTCAAAAAAGTTACAGACAAAGGCAATTTGCCCAAAGCAACCTCTTAAATTTAGCGACTTTGCTGAAAGAAATTTCTAAAAAGCAAGATTTATAAAAAACGAAACAACAAACATCTTGTTGCAAAGGGTGAAAACCTCTATATTGAAATCAATAAATCACACGACCCTCTCGGACAAAACCTGTTTGTCCCGGCTGTGTTTGAACGAGATCAAATGATGGAGGATACACTATGAAACGCATTTCTCGTCGCAATTTCCTGAAAGCGGCTGGCGTGGGTGCCGCTGCACTGAGCCTGGCTGCCTGTGGTGGTGCTGCCAGCTCCACCGCGTCCAGCACGGCATCTTCTGCTGCTTCTGCTGCAGCTGAGGATGTGACCATCAAGGTTGCTGCCATCGAGACCGGCTACGGTGCTGAGATGTGGAAGAAGGTCACCGAGGCCTTTACCGCCCAGACCGGCATCAAGGTGGACCTGACCACCGACAAAAAGCTGGAGGACGTCATCGGCCCCTCCATGCAGGGCGGCGATTACCCCGATGTGGTCCATCTGGCCACCGGCCGTGAGGCTGCCCTCACGGAGCAGTTCATTAAGGGAAACCTGATCGCTGACATCACCGACGTGCTGAGCATGACCGTGCCCGGCGAGAGCAAGAAGGTCAGCGAGAAGATCGCCGGCGGCTTTACCGACACTTCTCTCACCAACCCCTACGGCGATGGCAAGACCTACCTGGCCCCCATGTTCTACAGCCCCTGCGGCCTGTTCTACAACGCCGGCTTCCTGAAGGAAAAGGGCTGGGACGTGCCCAAGACTTGGGACGAGATGTGGGAGCTGGGCGAAAAGGCAAAGGCTGAGGGCACTTACCTGTTCACCTACCCCACCACCGGCTACTTCGACGCCTTCTTCTATGCGCTGATGTACGCCGCAGGTGGCCCCGACTTCTTCAACAAGGCTACCCACTACGAAGAAGGCATCTGGGACACCCCCGAGGCAAAGACCTGCTTTGATATCGTGGCAAAGCTGGCTTCCTACACCAACCCCATCACCCCCGCACAGGCCAACGATCAGGACTTTACCCAGAACCAGCAGCTGGTGCTGGACAACAAGGCCCTGTTTATGCCCAACGGCACCTGGATCGTGGGCGAGATGGCCGAAGCACCCCGTGCAGACGGCTTTGAGTGGGGCATGACCGCCCTGCCCGCTGTCAAGGCCGGCGGCGACAGCTACAGCTACACCTGGTTCGAGCAGGCATGGATCCCGGCCGGTGCCGAGCATCTGGATGCTGCCAAGCAGTTCGTGGCTTACCTGTACAGCGACGAAGCCTGCAAGCTGTTTGCCGAGAGCGGCGCTATCCAGCCTGTGCTGGGCATCGCCGACAGTCTGGAAGGCGACAACAAGATGTTCTACTCCATCTACGACAACGGCGCAAAGGCCGCCATGGGCAACTTTGCTTCCTTCACCGCTATCCCCGGTGTGGAAGTGCGCACCGTGTTCTTCGACCCTGTCAACTCTCTGGTTTCCGGTAGCATGACCGAGCAGCAGTGGATCGATGGCATCAAGTCCGCCAGCGACCAGATGCGCGCCAACATCATCGAGTAAGAACGAAGCTGCATCTGAAAACAGCTTCCAAGGCCCTGCCCAGCGGAGGCGGTTTTGACCGCCTCCGCCTTTTTGGGTTTCTGGATTCCAGTAGAAAGGAACGGTTTGTCTATGAAATCTGACAAAAGCCGCAAACGGTTCGTGTTCCTCTGCGTGGCACCGGCCACCATCCTGTTTTTCATTTTTATGATTTTGCCGACCCTCAATGTGTTCCGCATGAGCCTGTATGAGCGTGGAGCCTACTCGCCAAACGAAACCTTTGTCGGGCTGAAAAACTTTCAGCATCTGCTGAAGGATACCCAGTTCATCCGCTCCATGCAGAACATGATCCTGCTGGTGGTGGTCGTTACCATCATCACCTTTGCGTTTGCGCTGGTGTTTGCAGCCATCCTGACCCGGGAGAAGATCAAAGGCCAGAACTTTTTCCGCATCATTTTCTATATCCCGAACATCCTGTCTGTGGTTGTCATCTCCGGTATCTTCTCTGCCATCTATAAGCCGGAGAATGGCATGCTGAACAGCATCATCGGGCTGTTCCGGGATATGACTGACCCTATCCTCTGGAAAGGCGAAAAGCTGGTCATTCCGTCCATCATCATTGCTATGGTCTGGCAGGCTGTGGGCTATTACATGGTGATGTATATGGCTTCCATGTCCTCGGTGCCTGCCAGCTTGTACGAGAGTGCCAATCTGGACGGAGCGGGCCGTCTGACCCAATTCTTCCAGATCACGATTCCTCTGGTCTGGACGAACATCCGTACCACTCTGACCTTCTTTATCATTTCTACCATCAATATGGCGTTCCTGTTTGTCAAGGCGATGACCAGCGGCGGGCCGAACGGTGCCTCGGATGTGGCCCTGAACTATATGTACAGCCAGAAAGATGCAGGTCTGTACGGTTACAGCATGGCAATCGGTGTGGTTATCTTCCTGTTCTCGTTCGCCTTGTCTGCCTGTGTCAATCGTGCCACCAGCCGTGAACCGCTGGAGTTTTAAGGAGGAAAAACATGAAGAAAACGGAAGAAAAATCCTCCCGTTCGGCGGAGGGCCTGTACAAATTTTTCATCTATTTTGTACTGATCCTGCTGGCTGTGACGATCATTGTGCCGGTGGCATGGGTGTTCATGGCCTCCATCAAGCAGAATGCAGAGTTCTACGGCAACCCCTGGGCACTGCCTGCCGGATTCTACTGGCAGAACTTCGTCAATGCGTGGAATGGAGCCAAGATGGGCGAATATATGCTCAACTCCGTTCTGGTCACAGCACTGGCTCTGGTGCTGCTGCTGGTGATTGCGCTTCCGGCAGCTTACTGCCTGTCCCGTTTCCGGTTCAAGGGGCGCAAGCTGCTGAACACGCTGTTTATGGCAGGTCTGTTCATCAATGTCAACTATATCGTAGTTCCCATCTTCCTGATGCTGCGTGATGGTGATGTGTGGCTGAAAAACCATATTGGCAGCGGCTTTCTGCTGAACAATCTGGTGGTGCTGGCGGTGGTATACGCCGCCACCGCGCTGCCCTTTACCATCTATCTGCTGTCGGGCTATTTTGCCACCCTGCCCCACGATTTTGAGGAGGCAGCCTATATCGACGGTGCAAGCTATTTTTCCACCATGACCCGCATCATCTTCCCCATGGCAAAGCCCTCCATCATCACTATTATCCTGTTCAACTTCCTGTCTTTCTGGAATGAGTACATCATCTCCATGACCCTGATGAGTTCCACCAGCGCACCCCGTACTCTGCCGGTGGGTCTGCTGAATCTGATGCAGGCTCAGCAGAGTGCTGCGCAGTACGGCACCATGTACGCAGGTCTTGTGCTGGTAATGCTGCCCACCCTGATCTTGTACATCTGCGTGCAGCGGCAGCTGACGCAGGGCATGACCGTGGGCGGCTTGAAAGGATAAGGTGACAAAACATGAAAACATTCTGGAAAACGCATCCTGCCCTGCGCATCGTGCTGATGATCGTGCTGTTTGTGCTGTCCATTGCATTGGTTGTGGCAGGCTGGAAAATGACCGGACAGCTGGCAGGGCTTGGCATCATGCTTGTGGGCGTGGCACTGCTGCTGGCGGTACTGGCCATTTACAACGCAACCTATCAGGATTGAGGATAAGAGAGGAAAACTATGGAAGATAAGTGCAAGACCGGGCGTGTTACCATTCCGACTGACCTGGATGTGGTGCCCGAAACGCTGGAGATTCTGAAAAAGTGGGGCGCGGATGCCATCCGAGACTGCGACGGCACCGACTTTCCGCAGCAGCTCAAGGATGCGGATGCCAAAATTTACTCCACCTACTATACCACCCGCAAGGATAACGCATGGGCAAAAGCAAACCCGGACGAGGTGCAGCAGTGCTACATCATGACCGGCTTTTACACCGCCCCCGGCAACACCGTGACCATCCCGCTGATGAAGGGCATCAGCCCGGAGCTGATGCAGGTGAACACCAACGACGACATCACCCGCTGGTGGGAGGTCATGGATCGAACCACCGGCCGGCCCGTGCCCCCGGAGCAGTGGAGCTACGCCGACGGCAGCGTGACCGTGCAGGCGGTGCCGTTCCATGAGTATACCGTCAGTTTTCTGGCTTACCTCATCTGGGACCCGGTGCATATGTACAACGCTACCACCAACGGCTGGACGAATTTCGAGCATCAGATCACCTTTGACGTGCGTCAGCCCAAGACCCACAAGTATTCCATGGAGCGCCTGCGCAAGTTCATTGCAGAGCACCCCTATGTTAACGTCATCCGCTATACCACGTTCTTCCATCAGTTCACCCTGATCTTCGACGAGCTGAAGCGGGAGAAGTTCGTGGACTGGTATGGCTATTCTGCTTCCGTCAGCCCCTATATCCTCAATCAGTTTGAGCAGGAAGTGGGTTACAAGTTCCGCCCGGAGTACATCATCGATCAGGGCTACTATAACAACCAGTATCGTGTACCCAGCAAGGAATACCGTGATTTTCAGGCGTTCCAGCGGCGCGAAGTAGCAAAGCTGGCCAAGGAGATGGTGGACATCACGCACGAGTGCGGCTGCGAGGCGATGATGTTCCTGGGCGATCACTGGATCGGCACCGAGCCTTTCATGCCGGAGTTCAAGACCATCGGGCTGGATGCCGTGGTGGGCAGCGTGGGCAATGGCTCCACGCTGCGTCTGATCTCCGACATCGAGGGCGTGAAGTACACCGAGGGCCGTTTCCTGCCGTACTTCTTCCCCGACACCTTCCACGAGGGCGGCGACCCGGTGCGGGAAGCCAAGGAGAACTGGGTCACCGCACGCCGCGCTATCCTGCGCAAGCCCATCGACCGCATCGGCTATGGCGGCTATCTGAAACTGGCCTTGCAGTTTCCGGAGTTCGTGGACTACGTGGAGAGCGTCTGCAACGAGTTCCGCGAACTGTACGAGAACATCAAGGGCACCACACCCTACTGTGTCAAGCGGGTGGCTGTGCTGAACTGCTGGGGCAAAATGCGGGCTTGGGGCTGTCACATGGTGCATCACGCCCTCTATTACAAGCAGAACTATAGCTATGCCGGTGTCATTGAGATGCTGTCCGGTGCGCCCTTTGATGTGAAGTTTATCAGCTTTGAGGATATCAAGAACGACCCGCATCTGCTGGATTCGTTGGATGTCATTATCAATGTCGGCGATGCCGACACCGCACACACCGGCGGCATCTGGTGGGAAGACCCGGAGATCTCCTCCGCTATCCGCAAGTTCGTCTGGAACGGCGGCGGCTTTATCGGCGTGGGTGAGCCTTCCGGTCACCCGTATCAGGGCCACATTCTCCAGCTTGCCAGCGTGCTGGGCGTGGAGGAAGAAAACGGCTTCACCCTGAACTACGACAAATACAACTGGGAGGAGCACCCCGACCACTTTATCCTGCAGGACGCCGACCAGCCCGTGGACTTTGGCGAGGGCAAAAAGAACATCTACGCCCTCGAGGGCACGGAAGTGCTGGTGCAGCGGAATAAGGAAGTGCAGATGGCGGCGCATGATTTCGGTAAGGGACGTGCCGTATATATCAGCGGTGTGCCGTATAGTTTTGCCAACAGCCGCACCCTTTACCGCGCTATCCTGTGGAGTGCCCACAGCGAGGAGGAACTGCACACTTGGTTCAGTTCCAACTACAATGTGGAAGTCCATGCTTATGTCAAAAATGGCAAGTATTGTGTGGTGAACAACACCTACGAGCCGCAGGACACCACCGTTTACACCACAGACGGCAGCAGCTTTGCTCTGCATCTGGATGCAAACGAGATCAAGTGGTATGAGATCTAAGTTCTCCTTTTCATAAACGAACACAACGGGCGGCTCTGTTACCAGAGCAGCCCGTTGTGTTTTCTGTATCTGCCGATAACTCAACCTGTGTCAATCGAACGCTGCAATGGAGATGGCTGAAAACGCAGAAATTCAGTAATGCGAGCGTAATAGACCTGCAGAAAAAAGAAACTGCCCGTGCGAGTATGCGTAAGATGGTGAAGCACCTCCTAAAAAAGTATGAGTATCCGCCGGAGAATTATGATACGGCAATCAGCACGGTCATTAGCCAGTGTGAGATGTGGACTGACAACATGATAGTATGAATTGTATGAAATGTCGTTGATTTGTGCTTGACAATCGGATTCCTTTTCTATAAAATAATTTTAGAAAATACTATTATTGAAAATACGAAAGGCTGTTTTATGGAAAAGATGATCTTAGATGACCTCCGCAAGCGTTTGGAACGTCTGGACGATCGACAATAACGACCGCTATCAAGAGTATGTGGAGAGGTGGAGACCATGCGAAAGCTGACATTCGAAGGTTTTTTGAAGCAGTATGTGGCAGAGCTTTCCGGGGTTCAGACGGCAAGCGTCCATAAGCTGGCGGATTGTCTGAACGAAAATCCTCGCCTGAAAGAACCGCTGTTCCTCTATGCGCTGACCTTTGATAAAGTGGATTTGTTGCTCCGCTATACCGTAAACAGCACGGTTGCTGCGGAATATGAGCAGCTTTCCAATCGCTACTCGCTGGCGCAAATGCTGCTGCTTCTGGAAAAACAGTCACCTGAACTGCCAGAAGGCTATCGGAAAGTCTGGCGCAGCTATTGTTCGGTGCGGGATGCCGCCCTTGCGGACAATGACACGAAAGAACTGATCCATTGCCGGGTATTGGAACTTCAGCAAAAAAAGAAATTGACGAATTACCGTCTTTACAAGGACTTGAAGCTGAATCCGGGCAATGTGAATGCATGGCTCAAACACAACGATTCCAGCAAAATGAGCCTTGACTGTGCACGGCAGATCTACAAGTATGCAAAAAGCTACCCGTCTGTTCGATAAGAAAAAGGGAGTGAGTCTATGACCGCCGTAATCTATGCCCGCTATTCATCGGATAACCAGCGTGAAGAATCCATTGAAGGCCAGATTCGGGAATGCACGGCTTATGCGGAAAAGAACGGCATCACGGTCATCAAGCACTACATTGACCGTGCATTCTCTGCCAAAACGGACAATCGCCCGGAATTCCAGCAGATGATCAAAGACAGCGGCAAAAAGCTGTTTGATGTTGTTCTCGTCTGGAAATTTGACCGCTTTGCCCGGAATCGTTTTGATAGCGCAAACTACAAGATGATCCTGAAAAAGAACGGTGTCCATCTGATTTCCGTCATGGAGCCCATTGCCGAGGGTTCACAGGGCATTCTGGTGGAAACCCTTCTGGAAGGCATGGCAGAATACTATTCCGCAGAGTTGTCCGAAAAGGTGATCCGTGGTCAAACTGAGAACGCTCTGAAAGGGAAGTGTACCGGCGGAACGGGAACGATCGGCTATAAAATCGACGGGGACAAGTTTTATCACCTTGATCCGCTGACTGCTCCGTTGGTGCTGGAAGCCTTTCAGAGGTATGACAACGGCGATAAGATGGTGGAGATCGTAAACTTCCTCAACGACAAGGGTGTCCACAATATGCTGGGCGGCAAAATGACCCACAGCAGCGTGAACACCATGCTCAAGAACCGCCGGTACATTGGCGAACTGTCTTTCCGGGATATCGTTGTGCCGGATGCAATTCCGGTTATTGTTCCGAAAGACCTGTTTGACCGGGTGCAGAAGCGTCTGGATAAGAACAAGCGTGCCCCTGCCTGTGGCAAGGCAGACGAGGAATATCTGCTGACCACCAAGCTGTTCTGCGGCAAATGCGGTGCGCTGATGTTCGGCGAAAGCGGAACCAGTGCCACCGGGCGCACCTACTATTATTATAAATGCGCCAACGTCAAGCGGCGTAAGGGCTGCAACAAAAAGACCGTGCAGAAGGACTGGCTGGAAGATCTGGTTGTTCGGGAGACCATGAAGCTGATTCAGGACGATGCGGTGATCGACAAGATCGTTCAACTGGTCATGGATGTCCAGAATCAGGAGAACACAACGATCCCGCTGCTGGAAAAGCAACTGCGAGAGGTCAACAAAAAGCTGGACAACCTGATGAAGGCGATCGAGGACGGCTTGTACACCCGGACAACGAAAGAGCGTCTGGAAGCGCTGGAAAGCCAGAAAGATGAGCTGACTGTAAAAATCGCAGATGAAAAATTGAAGAGGCCCCGCTTCAATGAGGATTTCATCCGATTCTGGCTGATGAAATTTAGAAAGTTCGATATTTCGCAGAAAAAACAGCGGAAAGCGCTGATTGAAATTTTTGTAAATGCCATTTTCCTGTACGATGACCGGATGCTGATTACGTTCAACTACAAGGATGGCACCCAAACCGTCCGTTTTGAGGACACTTTGACGGCTGATGGGGTAGAAGGAAATAGTTCGGATTTGTCCAGTTCTGCTGGATCATAAATCCAACGATTTCACGTTAGAAATCGTTGGATTTTTTTGTTTGTGGGCTGACCTCATCTGGTTTTGACCACAATGCCAACGATTTTATCTGGTCTAATTAGTGTCGTTCCGTCCAATTTTCAGGCCGAAAACGCCTCGCTGAACAACTGGATCGCACTCTGCCGAATGGATTCCTGAACAGGGAGATAATGCTCAGTCATCTCGGTATCAGCATGACCTACGATGCTCTGGATGGTCTGAATGTCCACGCCCAACGCCTACATGCGCTTACTAATATTCTGGTGAGAAATACTATAAACTTTAGATAATGCAACTGTGCTATAACCCTCATAGATGTAAAGTGTTAAGAGCCCAAGGTCGTCATCGGACAGCTTTTCAAGTGCCGACAGAAGATGCTCGTCCTCGATCTCACCAATCCATGTGAAGCGGCTCTTGGTTTCACGGTAGTGTTCGGTAACGGAAATAGCTTCCTGATACTTGTTCATAAGGGACGAGTAGGATTCTTCGCCCTGCTCAAAGGACGGGGCAGCGATTTCCTGTGTGTGGTTCTGGTAAGAACGTGCGGCATTGAAAACAGACCAGTCATACTCGTACATTGCCTGAATCACTTCAATACTCATGCCAGCGTCCTCATACTGCTTGCGCATGATAGCCCACTGACGGTCAAAGTTCTTCTTTTCCAAACCATAATTAAAGCCCATGTGTAACCTCCAAATTTTCGATAAAACGTGAAATGCCGAAAATCTGGAGACGCTACGGATATTTCGCCGCGTGGGGCAGCCATGAAAAGAGGGCAAACATAAAACCTGCTCCTTTTCGGGAGCAGGCTTCCTGAAGCTATAAAAAATAGCCGGACAACAACAGACTGAAAGATTGAAGATCTTTCAATCAAGCTGCTGCCCGGCTATTTGGTGCTACGTTTCATACATCACCCGGAGGTGACGGCCCGTTGCTCGGTGCGAACAGTCCATATTCAGGGTGCAATGCACCCGATTTATTATTTTTGTATACTTCAATACGTTAAAGAAAGTTTGGAGAACACCTCATTTGCGGGCAATCATCAGATGCCACGGAACGTAAAGGTGAACTCCACGGGCTTGGTCACATCAGGAATATACTCCGGGTGGACATTGGCACCCCAGCTGTCATCACCGCCGACGCCCATCTGCTCGCCGATGGCACGAATCACTGTGTAATGGACCGGGGGCAGCTCGTAGGGATGCTTGGCACTCTCCATTTCATGGGGAGTGTAGGGCAGCGCAGAGAAGAACATGGGCTTTGCGGCATCTGCGGTAAACAGCAGCCCGCGACCCTTGCGGTCCACTACCTTTGCCCAGCGCACAGCGGTCTTTGCACCGCACTCCTGCGGCACAAGGTACTGTGCCATGTTGTCTGCGACCTTGTTCTGGTAAATGCCCAGCTTGGCACCATGCTGACGATCCCAGTAGGTCTCCGCAGGGCCGTTTCCGTACCATTCCACCGTGTCGTAATCAGCGTCGATCTTGAACAGTACGCCGAACTCCGGCATTGCTGCAAGTCCTTTCACCGGGTCATAGTGCAGGGTGGTCTGGATGCGGCCATCACCGAACACACGGTACTGCAGGCTGCACTCTGCTGCGGGGCTGGTCTGGAGGTTATAGAGATAGGTCACGACCACGCTGTCGGCTTCAACCTCGCAGGTGGGGTTCTGGAGGATGGTGCCGCCATGAACAGACGGGATCTCCTTGCCGATGCCCTTGGTGGTAGCATACAGGCTTGCCAGCTTCCACTGACCGCGAACGCCGCCCATGTTGTTGCCGCAGTCGTTGTCGGTGGGAGCGCGCCAGAAGTTGGGCCGGGGGATATCCTGAATCATCTCCTTGCCGGCATAGCGGTAGGAAGTCAGACCGCCGTTCAGATCGGAGAACAAAACATCGAAATTCTCACCCCGGACACCGATGTTGTGTGTACCGTGCGTAACGGTAAACGGCGTGACCTTCTTGCTGGGAATGGAACGAACCACAGCGATCACACCCTGTCCAAAGGCGACTTCATGACCTTTCTTTGCCCAGCTGGTGTCCTCCTTCAAACGGAAGCTGATGGTCACTGCATATTCACCGGGGAGCGCAGGAACCATAAACGGCAGCGGGAAGCTGGAACGCTCTTCGGGAGCAACATCAATATTGGTCAGTTCCTGCTGCTGATACAACTTTCCATCGCGATGCAGCAGAGCAACGCAGTCGAAAGCATCCGTAGAGGTGAACAGGTTCTTATTCCAGACTTCAAATCCAGAGTTGTCGATGGAAATGGCGATGTTCTGATAGCAGAACTTGACCTCCTGCATCTTGGGAGAAGGAGCACGGTCACCACCGTAGGCAATGCCGTTTCCGCTGAAATTATAGTCGGTAGGACGCTCACCGAAGTCGCCGCCGTAGGCTTGGAACCACTTGCCGTAGCGGTCTTTTTTCCAGATGGACTGGTCGATGTAATCCCAGATGAAGCCGCCCTGATAGCCGCAGTCCTTCTGGTCGGCAAGTTCCGTGTACTTGTGCAAAGCACCGTTGGAGTTGCCCATAGCATGAGAGTATTCGCACTCGATATAAGGCCGCTTATCGCCCTGTGCCAGATACTCTTTAATGTCCTTCACAGTGCTGTACATATGGCTCTCAATATCGGTGGTTTCGAGGAAGCGAGGATCATTGACCACACCTTCGTAATGCACCAGACGGGTGTCATCAAAGCGGCGGACCATCTCGGCCATCTGGAGCAGGGTCTCACCGCCAAACGATTCGTTGCCCAGAGACCAGATCAGAACAGCAGGATGGTTTTTGTCACGCTGGTAAGTGGAATTCATGCGGTCAAACAAGACAGCTTTCCACTCCGGCTTATCATTGGGCAGAACGCCCTCGATGCCGCGAATGCCAGCCTGATGGATGTCCCATGTGCCATGGGATTCCAGATTGTTCTCTGCGATCAGATACAGACCATACTCGTCGCACAGGTCGTACAGTGCATCCTGATTCTGGTAATGGCTGGTGCGGATGGCATTGATGTTGTTCTGCTTCATGGTGATGATGTCTCGAAGCAGTTCCTCATGGGTGTGTACGCCCACAGCACGACCCGTAATGGAGCTGAACTCATGACGGTTGGCACCCTTGAACACGATGCGCTTGCCGTTGAGCAGCATCCGATTGTTCTTCAGCTCGAACTTGCGGAAACCGATTTTCTGCCCGGTCACCTCTACCGGATGGCCTGCATCGTCCAGCAGCTCGATTTCCAGTTCATACAGAGCCGGATCCTCTGCACTCCACAGGTAGGGGTTCTCCACCGCATGGCTGAACAGAGCAGAGCCGCCGTTCAGCGGGATTTTTTCGGAGAACACTTCCAATTCACTGCGGCGCAGAGTCAGACGGGCCGCGCCCTTTCCCTCCACCTGCAATGCAACTTCCAGCGTGGAATGAGCGAAATCATCCCCGGCAAACAGCGTTTTGACGGATACATCTTCCAGATGCACGGTGGGGATGGCGTACAGCCACACGCTGCGGAAGATGCCGGAGAAGCGGAAGAAGTCCTGATCTTCGCACCAGCTGGAGGAAGTCCACTTGAACACCTGCACAGCAAGTTTGTTCACGCCCGGCTGGAGATAGGGAGTCAGATCGAATGCGTGTGCGGAGAAGCTGTCCTCGGTGTAACCCACATAAGACCCGTTCAGCCAAAGAGCCATGCCGCTTTCCACACCCTCGAACTCGATGTGGACGGGCTTGCCCTGCATGGATTCCGGCAGCTCGAAGTATTTTACATAGCTTGCCACCGGATTGAACCGCTGCGGGATCTCGCCCGGCTGTACTTCTTCACGGCCATCCCACGGATACTGAATATTCGCGTACTGGGGAATGTCGTAGCCCTCCATCTGGATGTGTGCCGGAACATGAATGTCATCCCAGCCGCTGCAATCGTAATCCGTCTTTTCAAAGCCGGGGATGGCACTGGTGTAGTTCTTTGCGTAGGCGAATTTCCAGATACCGTCCAGCTTCAGCGCCAAAGAAGAGGAGCCTGTCCGATATTCTTCGCGGGAAGCGTAAGTACGGAAACTTGCATGAGCATTCAGCACGTTTTCCTTGAAAAAGGTGGGGTCTTTTACTTTTGCAAAATCAAATGCAGCCATAGTATTTCCTCATTTACCTTTTATAATTTTATAATATTTCTCCAGCCTCCCCGGAGGAATCGCTGGATTCCTCCGGGGAACAGCAGATGAAGGAGAAATGATAATGGCTTGTTATCAGACTGCTGCGCGCAGCTTTTCATTTGCTTCTTCGACCTTCATACGAGAGAGAATGAAGGTGATGATGGCATCCAGAGCAAACGGAATCACCAGATACATGATCTTCAGCATCGAGATGCAGGAATCCGGCTGAACGGTCAGGGCGCTGTCAAAATGGCTTGCTGCCAGCAGCCAGCCGGTGATGGCAGTACCCAGACCGCCGCCCAGCTTCACACCGAGAGAGGTGCAGGAGTACATCGTGCCATCCACGCGCTTATGCTTCGTCAGCCAAGTATATTCAGAGCAAGCAGCGATCACAGCGTTCATATCGCCCTGCCAAGGACCCTGACCAAGAGCTGCGATTGCAGTAAAGAGCAGCATCAAGGTCACATTGCCGCTGCCCATGTAACCAGCTACAGCAACCAGTGCACGAGAAATCGTTGCCAGAGTATAGCTCATTACATTCAGCTTATACATTCCATTCCACTTTGCAACCAAGGTCGGGGTGAACACCAGTGCAATGATCAGAGGAATGTTGATTGCCCAAGAGAATACACCGAACAGATTCTGGTTGCCAAGGATGTAGGTTGCATAGTAGGTGCCCATGCTGATCATGGCACCGTAGATCTGCTGCAAAATGTAGGTGACGCAAATCATCATATAATATTTGTTACCAGCAAGCAGCTTTGCAGCCTGAACCAGATTGTACTTTTCGTCCTGCTCGATTTCCTTTTTGTCGGTGGTATCCACCAATTCGCCTTCCGGCAGTTCCTTCACGGAGAAAACGGAGAGGGTGTTGACAAGCAGACCGATGATGGCGTAGATGATTGCAACAGTGCGCCAACCGGCAGCACCACCGCCCAATGCCGTAACAGCACCCAGCGTGATGGACTGGATGAGCAGGCTGGTGGCAAAGGCGAACATGAAACGCCAAGAACCCATCTCGACCTGTTCGGCACTATTCTTCGTGACGAGAGCAGTCAGTGCAGAGTAAGCAATGTTGTTGGCAGTGTAGAATACAGCGTTCAGCAGAGTATATGCAATCAGGAACCATGCGTACTGTGCAAACTGTCCCAGATTGGTCGGGATGGCGAAAATTGCCACCAGCGTAATGGCACAGCCAATGTAGCCGTACAGCATCCAAGGACGGGCTTTGCCCATCTTAGAGTGCGTTTTGTCAATCAAAGAACCAAAGAAAATGTCCGTCACACCGTCCAGCAGTTTGGAAACTGCGATCAGAGTGCCGACAATACCGGGGTTCAGGCCAACGGTGTTGGTCAGATAGATCATGACGAAGGAGGACAGGAATGCATACACCACGTTGCCTGCAATATCGCCTGAACCATAGCCGACTTTATTATACCACTTTAGATAACGCTTCTCAGTCATTGTGCTTTCTCCCATCTTGCTTGTTTTGTGTGGGCGCGACCAATCTGCTGCGCACTTCAGACTGGAATCCTCATCACGCAAGTTGCCCAAATCTCTTGCGTTTCGTCTGAAAATATTATAGAATCTAATGGAACGAAAAGATATGGACAAGATGGAACAAAATATGCACAAAATCAAAGCGTTTGTAATTTTTTGATAGAACGTTTTCCAAATCACTGTAAAATCTCTGAAGATGAGGAGGACGCAGGGGTGTATTTCAACTCAGGATATTTGAACAACTCCCGTTTGGATTTCAAAGACTACTCAAAGCCGCTGGTCGTAGGCAGCTGCGGCACTTATCGCTTGAAAAAACGCCCTAAGTTACCTACTTTTTGGGCAAAGGGTCGCAGAGACTATCAAATCCTCTATGTGGCATCTGGTAAAGCACACTTCTGGTTCGATGGTGTTGAGGAAGTGGTGACTTCTGGACACATGGTGCTTTATCAGCCGAAAGAAATCCAGAAGTATGTCTACTATGTAGAAGATCATCCAGAGGTGTTCTGGATTCACTTTACAGGATATGATGTCAAAAACATCCTGAACTATCACGGAATACCCTTGGACAAGCACGTTTTTTACAGCGGCACACTGCCGGATTACAAAATGCTGTTCCGAAAGATCATCCGGGAACTGCAACAGTGTGAATATGGCTATGAAGACTATATTGCTTCTCTCTTCAACATCATGCTGCTTTTAGTAAGCAGGCAACAGCAGGAAAGCGAGAAAACAACTACAAGCATCCCCGAAGAAATCGAAGCCGCCGTTGCCTACTTTAACGAGAATTATAATACGAAGGTCAGTGTGGACGATTACGCAGAATCGCTGCATATCAGTACGAACTGGTTTATCCGTAATTTTAAGCAGTACATGAAAATAAGCCCTGCACAATACATCCTGTCCCTTCGGATGGTAAATGCACAAAGCTTATTGGAGAACACCGAATACAATATTGGAGAAATTGCAGAGATCGTAGGCTATGATAACCCACTCTATTTTAGCCGGGTATTCAAGAAAGAGTATGGTGTCAGTCCGGCACAGTACCGAAAGAATCTGGAAGAATCTACTGAAAAATGAGAAAGATTCCTTATATTCCGATATAAAAAGGACGCTGCCGCCTCTGGGTGAGAGGTTGCAGCGTCTTTTTGGTATCAGAGGGCGAATGGTCTGTCAGACCGAACGGTTCCCAATGAATGAGATTTTAGCTTGCATTTTCCTGCTCTTCAAGAATGCGCCAGCCGTCCATCAGGTCTGAATTTTCCATAATAAAGGTGTGGGCGGTGTCCTGTCCCCACGAGTTGTCGTATTTCAGCATCAGATAATCGCTCAACTCGGTCCGATTTTTGAACTTCAACAAGCGATACGGCTCCTGAAAAGCGACCTTTTCAATAAAATATACCGCATCCGATGTGGGAAGCATAACGCCGACATGACCGATCATAAGAGAATTGTCTGTTTCAGAGAACTGATCGTGCAGGACTACGGAGACGAGACGGATCTTATCATCTTCTACAAAGGAGAGACCGCGTTTCTTCCATTCCTGTTGAATCGTTTTCAAATGGGTAGAAATATCGGTCGTATTAGTGGTTTTAACCGGGGCGAACAGCGCATCAAATTTTTGCCGTTCGTCGCCGCAAAGGGATTCCGGGTCAGAATCCAGTGTTTCATAGTCCATAAACAGGGTGTCCTCGGCTGAGTCAAGGTCTGCCTTGCCCGTGACAGTGATAAAATCACCGAACAGCCCACAAGCGGTGATCCGACAGTTCCAGCCGGGGAAGGTGTCATATTTTTCTGTCCATGCGTCCTGCATGGAGTAAGGATCGTATTTCAGATCCGAAGGCTTGGCGTTTTCAAACCCTGTGGTGAGCCATGCCGGGTCCACAGCATTGTTGAACTTTTGCACATGATCAAAGAAGGTCTGTATCCGCAGGTCGGATACGCCGGCATCCTGCAAAAGCTTGGAAAGAAGAGCTTGTGTATCCGAATCTGCCAAATTGGAGTATTCAATTTGCTGAAGGACGGGCTGAGAAGCTTTTTGAGTGCAGCCCCCTGCCAGAAGCGCACCGCAAAAAAGTGCAGCGGTGCAGACAAGAAAAGTTCGACGTTTCAAAAATGGTCACCTCGTTGTGTTTTTCGGAAAGTTTCTTTGAGTGCCGGAGTCTCCACCATAGGCGAAGAGAGCAATGGTGGAGGTCTCGTAACGAATGGTATCACAGATAAACAAAGAAAATCAATGACTTCTGTCGTATTTGACCATATATAATGTTGCAGCATCCATATCCTATACGGCTAACGCCCATTGGGGGAAAGGCAATGCGGCAGTTTTCTGAACGATTTTCTTCATGTCGGACACAACAGGAGTATACCCAAGTTGGAAAATGAAACAGAACGATATAATACATTTGAAATTTAACGATGCTGAGTCCAGACAGTATCGGATCGTACATTGTGTTCTCGATGGAAGCACAATGGGGTTCAAGAGGCCGTGAGTTCGATTCTCGCCACTCGGACCAGAGCCAGCAGAGTTATCTGCTGGCTTTTTTTCTGCAACAAAAGGCCGGGGCAGGGGGAGAACCCTCTGTCCCGGCCTTTCTGCGCGATGCGGGGGCCGTCAGCCCTCCATCTTGCGCTCCACGAAGTCGCCCACCATCTTGTCCAGCTGGCTCACGGCGTGCTCGGCGCCCTTGGCGATCTTGCGGGCGGTGCGGCGCATCTGGCGCTGGCTCGTGTTGGTGGCCATGACGCCGGCGGCACCCAGTGCGGCGCCGGCGGCCATGCCGATCAGGAGCGGGGCAGTGGAGCTTGTGTGTTCGTTTTTCATAGGAGGCACTCCCTTCGAATCAAAATTTTTTGGCTGCGAGGGTAGTATTTCCACCAAAGGATTCACTATACGCTTTTTTTGTGCAGGAAAATGTGGTATACTGTATGATATGCTGATAAACTGGGCCGGTTATGGGCTGGCCTGGTTTATGGGAAAAGGCATATTCCGCGAAGGAGGTTTCTTTTTTGCTGAAGATAACGGAACCGAAAAAAGTTCTCTGCATCCATGACCTTTCCGGTGTGGGGCGCTGCAGTCTGGCGGTCATCCTGCCGGTGCTCAGCGTCATGGGCGTCCAGCCGGTGGCGCTGCCCACGGTGGTGCTCTCCACCCACACCGGCGGCTTCGGGACACCGGCCCGTCTGGACGGCTGCGCCTACGGCGAGGCCGCACTGGAACATTACCGGGAGCTGGGGCTGAGCTTCGACTGCATTTACACCGGCTACCTCGGAGGCGAGGAGCAGGCCGCGCTGGCCGAAAAGGCCTTTGACCTCTGGCCCTCGGCCTATAAGGTGGTAGACCCCGTGATGGGCGACAACGGCAAGGCTTACGCTACCGTGACCCCGGCCTTCATCGACCGGATGCGGCAGCTCTGCCGCCGGGCCGACCTCATCCTGCCCAACGCCACCGAGGCCGGCCTGCTGCTGGAAAAAGAGCTGCCCGCCCAGCTGGACGAGGAAAGCGCCCGGGCGCTGGCCGATGAGCTGGCGGCGTCGCTGACCCCCAACGTGGTGGTCACCGGCCTGCAGCTGGACAAGTACATCGCCTGCGCCGGTGCAGGCCGCGACCGCTTCGTGGTCAAGAAGCTGCATATTGCCCGCAGCTTCCCCGGCACGGGCGACCTCTACGGTGCGGTGCTCATCGGCTCGCTCATCCAGGGCAACGCCCTGAGCGCGGCGGCAGACAACGCGGCAGAGTTCGTGGCGCTGGCCATCCAGAAAACGCCCTGCTGCGACCAGGACACCCGCTTCGGCGTCTGGTTCGAGCCGCTGCTGCCCCGCCTGTGTCCGATGGGGGAGGAGTAAACAGCGATGAGTGAAAAACCGACCCTGAACATCGTTCTGGTGGAGCCGCGCATCCCCCAGAACACCGGCAACGTGGCCCGCACCTGTGCCTGCACGGCCTGCCGCCTCCATCTGGTGGGGCCGATGGGCTTTGCCATCGACGACAAGAAACTCAAGCACGCCGGGCTGGATTACTGGCACTATCTGGACATCAGCTACTACGACAGTCTGGACGACTTCTTCTCGAAGAACGACGGGCCTTTTTACTACTTTACGACCAAAGCGCCCCAGCGCTACACCGACATCGCCTACCCGGACGGGGCATACCTCGTGTTCGGACGGGAAGATGCCGGTCTGCCGGAGGCGCTGCTGGCAGCTAATCAGGAGCACTGCATCCGGATGCCCATGAGGGACACCTGCCGCAGCCTGAACCTGTCCAACAGCGTCGCCGTGGGCGTATACGAGGTACTGCGCCAGTGGGACTTCCCGGAGCTGCTGGACCACGGCCACCTGCGAGACTACGAATGGAAATGAGGAACACTATGAGCAAAATTGCGATTTTGACCGACTCCTCCTGCGACATCCCGCAGGAGCTGGCCGAGAAATACGGCATCGACATTATGGGCTTCCACATCCTGCTGGACGACGAAGACATCGTGGAGCGTGAAAAGTACACCCCCGAGGAGTTCTACGACAAGATGCGCGCCGCCAAGGGCATCCCCTCCACGGCTGCCATCACCCCCATCCAGTTCTGTGAGAAATACTGCCAGTATGTGGATGAGGGCTACACCGATGTCATCCATGTCCCCATCAACCGCTCCGGCTCTTCCACCTACAACAACGCCGTCATGGCGCAGGGGATGCTGCGGGAGGAGCGCCCGGAACACCACCTGAACATCCATCTGCTCGACCCCCACACCTACTCGATGGTGTTCGGCTGGTATCTGTGTGAGATGGCCCGCAAGCTGCAGAACGGCGCGGAGCTTCGCCACGTCATCAGCGAGTTTGAGACCCAGATGAACAAGATGGAGGTCATCCTCGGACCCTACAGCCTCAAGCAGATGAAGAAGAGCGGCCGCATCTCTGCCGCCGCCGCGGTCATGGGCGAGCTGATGGGCATCCGCCCCATCATCACCCTCATCGACGGCAAGACCAGGGTGGAGAGCAAGGTGCGCGGCGACGACAAGGTCGTCCCCGCCATGATCGACCTGTGCAAAAAACGCACCGAGGGCGTGGAGGACTTCGATTATATGATCGGCCACACCTCCATCCCCCAGGCTGCTGAGCTGGAAAAAGCCTGCCGCAAAGCCTTCGGCAAGGCTCCGCTCACTACCTTCAATCTGGGCGGCGTCGTCTCGGCCAACACCGGCCCCGACACCCTTGCGCTGGTCTATGTGGGCAAGCCCCGAGACTGAGCATATCACGGAAAGACTGCTGCTGTGCGGCAGTCTTTTTTCGTATCGCCGTTGCATTCCGGCCCAAACTATGGTATAATTCTTCACGCTGTGCCTGCGGGTACGGCTCCTTAAAGAGCAACTTAGGATTTTAGGCTCCCCGGCGTGTCTCGAACCATGCCGGGCCAAACCCACGGGGGCTGGCGGTCCCCGCGCGGTCAAAATCAAACCGCTGGAGTTATACGATGAAAAATCAGAACCTTTCCGTCCGTAAACTGGCCCGCTGCGGCATGGTCGCAGCCCTTTACGTCGTGCTCTGCATGGCACTGCAGCCGTTCTCTTACGGCGCTGTGCAGGTGCGTGTGGCCGAGGCGCTCTGCCTGCTGCCCGTGTTTGGTGCCGAGTACATTTTCGGCGTGGTGCTGGGCTGCTTCCTGGCAAACCTGCTGGGCTCCACCATCGTGGACGTCATCTTCGGCACTCTGGCCACCCTGCTGGCCTGCCTCGTGACCTACAAGCTGCGGAACATCCGCTTCAAGGGTCTGGCCCTTGCGGCCTCGCTGCCCCCGGTGGTCTTCAATGCCGTCATCATCGGCATCGAGATCGCAGTGATGTTCCCGGACCCCTCTTCCAGCGCACCCCTCTGGCTGGCCTGCGTCACCAACGGCATCTCCGTGGGCATCGGTGAGCTCATCAGCTGCACCGTGCTGGGCGTTCTGCTGGTCCGCATCATTGAGGCAAGCCCGGCGGTCAGGAAGGTCTTCGAGTCTTGAACTTGATCCCTTCCGGCGGGCGGGCCTGATCGAGCAGGCCCTCTGCCGGGGAATGAAAGGCTATTTTATCGGGTTGCTCGGCCTTTCGGACGATCGATATAGAACGGCGAAGCGCCGCGCAGGAAACTGTGCGGCGCTTTTTCTGCCCCTTGACTTTACAACAATGAAGTGCTTTATTATAAAGCATGGAAAGGAAACCTGCCTGCAGTTCCGGCGCAAATCCTGATGCGCGGGGAGGGAAGAGGGCAGGCAGAACGGAATACATGGAAAAAGACCTCACCAGCGGCAGCGTGCTGGAAAACATCTTCACCTTCTCGCTGCCCTATCTGCTCTCGTACTTTTTGCAGACCCTCTACGGCATGGCAGACCTCTTCATCATCGGCCAGTTCGAGGGGGTGGCAAGCACCACCGCTGTCTCCATCGGCAGTCAGGTGATGCATATGCTCACCGTGATGCTGGTGGGCGTGGCGATGGGTACCACCGTCTGCATCGGCCGGTCCGTGGGCGCAGGCGACAAAAAGCAGGCCGCGAAGGTCATCGGCAACACCGTCACCCTCTTTATGGTGGGCTCTGTAGTGCTGGCGGCGGCGCTGGTGGGCCTCGTGGACCCTATCGTCCGGCTCATCTCCACCCCGGAGGAGGCTGTGGCCGGCACGACGGCCTACCTCACCATCTGCTTCATCGGCATCCCCTGCATCACAGCCTATAACGTACTGGCGTCGATTTTTCGGGGGATGGGCGACTCTCGAAGCCCCATGTACTTCATCGCCGCGGCCTGCGTGGTGAACATCGGGCTGGACTTCTTCTTCATGGGGGCGCTCCGTCTCGGCCCGGCAGGCGCAGCACTTGGCACGACGCTCTCGCAGGCCGTGAGCGTTTTGCTGGCCCTCTGCGTCATTTTGAAGCGCAAGAGCATCAGACTGTCGAAAAGCGACTTTTGCCCCCGGAAGGCCACGATGAAAGACATCCTTTCCATCGGCCTGCCGGTGGCGGCGCAGGACGGCTTTATTCAGGTGTCCTTCATGCTCATCACCATCATGGCGAACCAGCGCGGCCTTACCGACGCGGCGGCGGTGGGCATCGTGGAAAAGATCATCAGCTTCCTCTTCCTCGTCCCCAGTTCCATGCTCTCCACCGTGTCGGCGCTGGGCGCCCAGAACATCGGCGCGGGCAAGTACGACCGGGTGGACAAAATCCTCCGGTACGCCATCGCCATCGGTGTGGGCTTCGGTGCGGTGATGGCCCTTCTGATGCAGTTCATCGCCCCCAGTATGGTGCGGCCCTTCACCTCCGATGAGGCGGTGGTGAAGGCCGGTGCGGCCTACATCCGCAGCTACATCTTCGACTGCCTGTTCGCGGGCATCCAGTTCAGCTTCAGCGGCTATTTCTGCGCCTGGGGCAGGTCGGGGCTGTCGTTTTTGCACAACACCCTCTCCATCCTGCTGGTGCGTGTGCCGGGCGCATGGCTGGCCTGCCGGTTCTTCCCCCAGACCCTCGTGCCGATGGGTCTTGCCCCGGCCTGCGGCTCGCTGTTCTCCAGCATCGTCTGTGTCCTGCTCTATCGCTGGATGAAGAGGGAGAATAAACCCACAGGGAACAAGGATTGAGTCCACGCCGAAACGTGGTAGAATAATATTACCAGTGAAACATTAGGAATTTTACACAAAGAAACGAAAGAGCGCTGATTCTACCACCCGTCGGTTGCGCGGGAGGGTGCGGCCCGGTATAATAAGGCCAGAAAGGGGCGGCAGACGCCCGCAAGGAGGCAGAAGATATGTACGAACTGGACAAGGCCGCATTCGGCCATTTTCTGGCACAGCTGCGCAGAGAAAAGGGGATGACCCAGAAGGAGCTTGCCGCGACGCTGTACGTGTCCGACAAGGCCGTCAGCAAGTGGGAACGTGGAGTTTCCCATAGTTAAAGATACCACACCCAATATCACAAACTCACGCTTAAACAATATTCCTTAGTCAACCACATACAATAACAAATACAAAAAAGCTGGAAGCAGGCTTAATTTTGCTCCCGGCTTTTCTTTATTGTTTTGATGAAGTCGTTCAATGATACTTGTTTTTGCTATCTGCTTACATAATGTGCATACTTGTCACTTGTGTTCTGATATATCTGTCCCTCTTATTGCCTAAACTCATATTAAGGGTGTGATATATCCAAGTGCAATAGCCTTGTTATAGGCTTCGATAGCATTTTTAGCCCCCAGCTTATCATAGATGCTTTGGATATGGTTGTAAAGTGTCCGTTCACTGATATACAGTTCTTGCGCTATTTCATGCTTTGTTTTCCCTGTTCCAATCGCCTTAATAATTTCCGCTTCACGATCTGTCAGGGGATCTAATAAAGGGGGCGTAGTGGACTTGTGACCTTTACTAATAGCTGTGAGTTTTTTTACCAACTCGTCAGCAGAAGCAGACTTATCAATATAACTTACGGCGCCTTTTTTAAGTGCCTCCTGTCTATAAACTGGCATATCATAAGAGGATAGCATAACCACCTTTATTTTTGGCTTTTTACTATATATCGTTTCTATCAGATCAATGCCAGAACTTTTTGACTGCTCTCTTAGGTTGACATCAAGTAATACAATGTCCCATTCGTCTACGGAAAGAATATTCCAAAACTCTGTTTCATTACTTACATAGCGACAGATAGAGATTTCATCCCAATCTTCCAGAAGTTTGCTTAAACTCTCTCCAAATATCCTGTGATCATCAAATAGTAATATCTTCATTTTTTCTCCCCAAAACTGCCGTTGCAGTTAAAATACCATCTTTCTCTAAATACTGAATGTTACCACCATTCCCATTTATCAACACCGTCAAGAACAGCATACCACCTTTGGAAGAAAGAATATTTTCAATGTCATTTGGTTTCGCTCCATCATTTTGACAGGTAATTACGAGTCTACTTTCTTCATTTAGCGCGATTTCCAAATGAATAAAAGTAGCGGCAGCGTGTTTATAAACATTGTTGACAAGTTCTTTGATTATCTGCATAGTCTGTTCCAAACTGTTATCTTTTTTCAAAGCAATCCTTGCTTCGCTGTCAAT
>ENA-OYZJ01000221-OYZJ01000221.1-human-gut-metagenome-genome-assembly--contig:-NODE-221-length-27445-cov-16.274918_pt1 | contig 27445 bp, 31 predicted proteins | sample MGYA00243290_ERZ653475 | MGnify/ENA primary metagenome ERZ653475 (study PRJEB26926, sample SAMN06165003) | human gut metagenome | biome: ENVO:00009003; feature: ENVO:2100002; material: ENVO:00002003... | reverse complement strand
TGAAAATGCTGACAGACGCAGTAGCATCCTCGAAGATCATTTCTGCCAAGAAATCTGAGGAACTGGTACAGAAATTATGCCGTCTGACCAGCACACATCAGGCAGAGCAGCTTCGGCAGCTCGCCGGCCTGTCCAGCCGGGTGAAACCGGACAATGAGCAAGTCTATTACATCATTGATGCCATCCAAACGGCGATCTTGGAAAAGCGACAGATCCAGTTCCAGTATTATGAATATACGCCCGAGAAAAAACGAGTTCTCAAACATGGCGGTTATCTCTATAAACTGGACCCTTACGCTTTGGAATGGAAGAATGACCACTATTACCTGATCGGCTTTTCTCACAAACACCAGCGGATGGCTCATTTCCGAGTAGACCGCCTGTCAGGGATCAAGATACTTCCCTCCGGCTTTACCCCCGATGAAGACTTTGATGTGGCGGGCTACACCAACAAGATCGTTGATATGTTTGCTGCTGACCGCACAGTTTCTGTTGAACTGCTCTGTGAGAACAAGCTGATGAAAACCATCATAGACCACTATGGAGAAGCTGTGCCAACCCGTACATATGACGAGGAACACTTTACGGCAAACATTGAAGTCGACCCAAGCGGCACCTTTTACGGCTGGGTATTCAAATTTATGGGTGGGATTCAGATCATAGCACCCCAAGAGTGTATAGAAGAAATGAAGCGGATCGCCCACAGGTTTCTCTAAAACAGGGACCAGGTGTTATGGAATTTTAACACCTGGCCCCTGCTTTCTTTTTTGCCCTTGTATCGAACGGATGTGCCAGTTATAATATAAACAAGATGTTCGCAAACCAGCGAAACTCTATGAAGGAGGGAGACCAGTGACCTTTGGAGCTTTCATCAGCACACGGCGCAAAGAGGCCAAATTAAATCTCCGGGATACCGCGAAACACCTCGGTATCTCCAATGGGTACCTGTGTGATATTGAGCAGGGTCGCCGGCCAGCGCCAGAGGGAGCGTTTGTAGAGCGGATCTCTTCTTTTCTGGAATTGGATAAGCAGGAGCATGAAATGCTGCTGGATCTGGCCGCAGATTCCAGGCAGACAGTTCCGGCCGATCTGCCTGACTATATCCGCCAGCATGACATCGTCCGCGCAGCATTGAGAGTGGCAAAGGAAGTAGATGCTACCGATGAGGAATGGAAAGCATTTATGGAAATGCTGCAGAACCGCCAGAACTAAGGAGGGATTTTCTTGTCTGTACCAAAGTATCGATTGGACGCAATTGAAACCATTGGACGGAAGATCCTGCAAGAGTATGATCCCGTTTTGTTGGACGGGCCTCCCCAGGCAGTTCCCATTGAAACTATCATAGAGACCAAGTTTGATCTAACTCTGGAATATCATTGCCTACGCAAAAACGGGAGCATCCTTGGGGAAACGATTTTTGATGAAGGAGCGGCCATTTTATATGACCAAGATGAAAAACGCTACCACCTGATTGCAGTCAAGGCCGGAACGATCTTGGTGGAGGAGCGGCTTTGTGTGGACAGGCTCCTCGGCAGGCTGCGGTTCACCTGTGCTCACGAATTGGGGCACTGGGTCCTGCACCAGAAGCTGTACTCCGGCACAGGCGATGTGGCTGCCTATGAAGGAAAAACATCTTTGGATGAAAGCCATGGTCTGGTCGAATGGCAGGCGGATGCTTTGGCTACTGCTCTCCTCATGCCCCTGCCGCAAATCAAAAGAAGTTTTTACCGGTTGCGTGCAGGCAGAAGCAATGAGCAGCTGGTTGCGGAAATGGCTCAGATCTTCCAAGTCTCCAAGCAGGCCATGCGTATTCGGTTGGAAACACGCAATCTCATATAAGTTTGGTACGGCAAGCCCCCCTCCTGAGAGAGGGGCGCAGCCGCACCAATGTTCACAGGCTTTGTTATATGCATTTTGTTCGCAGTTTAGCGAACATGGGAGGAGGAGAATGGCATGAGAAAAGAAAGCTCCACTGTGCAGAAATGTAAAAGGCAGATGGCGACCCTTGGATTTGACAGCCAGCTGGCCTATCACCGCGTAAAGCTGATTTTGAAAATCTACCGGGATGTGGTGTGGGTCCTCAGTGAGCGGGTGGAGGAACTGCATGAGTATGCCTGGGAGCTGGGCGCTCAGGACGCTGATACCGGGCTTATCTATCTGCAAAGCTTCGCCCCGGATATGGATCTGCAGGAGTTTGAGGAACGGGTCTGCTGTGTGATGGAAAACCGGATGCTGGTGGATGTGATCGACCGTGCCCTTCTCCGCTTGAAACGATACCCTGACCGGGGTGAACTTTACTATGAGATCCTGACCAAACAATTTATCCACCGTTTCAACAGCACAGAAAAGGAACTGCTGGATGAGCTGAATATGGAGCGAAGCGTATTCTATGACCGAAAGCGCGAGGCGATCTTCTTATTGTCCCTCTGCCTTTTTGGTTATGCTGTGCCGGAACTTCAGGAAGAATTGGAGATGCCCCGACTTTATCCCGACTGATTCCCGATGAAAAACCGACGAAATCCCTACTCTCTTCCGACTTTGCCTCTGCTATACTCAGTACAGTGGCAGGTATGCGCAAAAATGAATAGGACCAGCTGACAAGGGCCGGGACGCTGTAAAGTGTCCCGGCCCGCTGTATTCCTGCCGCAATATGGCGGCAGGGATCAGCCGGGGATGCAGAAATGCGTCCCCGGCTATTTTTCTGCCCGGCACTGGGAGGGCCGGCATGGGCTGGGAGGCTTATATCGCCAAGTACCCCTGATTTCAAGATTTTGATTCGCCATCAAAATCTTGAAATTTGGAGGAAAGGCACATGGAATCCAACGGGAAGTTTACCCTTATTGTTTTTAACACCTGCACTCAGGAATATGAGGAAGTCATAGTGACAGAGGAGGTCTATCGTACTTACTGCAGAACACGGTGGAATATCAAGGACAACGATCAGAGCTTTTTTGACCATGAGATCCAGACGAGTGGGATGATCGGAAGTCAGGATGGCGCCTATGAAAATTTCCGGGAGTTTATTGACGCTATCAACACCCCGGAACACATCATCCTTGAACAAATGAAGAAAGAGGCCCTGTACCAAGCGATCTCAGCGTTGCCTGCTGCGGATCAGGCATTGGTACAGGGGTTGTTTTTTAAGGGACAAAGTGAACTTGACTATGCAAGAGAGATTGGCGTTTCACAGCCTGCAGTGCATAAACGGAAAGTCCGTATTCTCAAGTCTTTGAAAAAACTTTTAGAAAATTGAAATTGGAGGGTTATTAAAATGCCGACATCTTCCCCTATACAAGCGAGAAGGAAATGCTTCTCACTTGTTCCTTGAAAACCGAATATCCGATTGTCTGAATACTTTCCTGACGGGGCCCCTGCTGGACAGGGGCAAGCGACGCTGGAGGATGCGCGAAAACCACCTGTAGAGGTTCTGGTACAGGCTGCAAACGAAGTCACCTATACATTTTTGTTCGGTTATGACAGCCTGCCGGATTTCCCCTCTATCAACGACGGCCAAATAAGGTGCCAAGCGGGTCCATCCGTCCAAAAAACAGCCTGTGGCAAGCTGTATCGCAATGACTCCGCCAGGGATAATGATACTTCCGTCCAGTCACAGCCCCCACCGAAATGGGGATCAAGCAATGAGGGCGGCCGACAGAGATCCTGCCGGGGGTGAGAGTCCCATGACGCGGTGAAGCCAGCCGCGGTTCAGATGGTCGCCCTACGGAGCCAGCGCCAGTGGCGCAGGCTTTTGCGCTTGGGGAAGTAGTGTCGAATACGAGCGCAGCAGAAGACAACACAAATGTGGAGTCTTAATATCAGAAGCTATGGGGATCGCTTCTGTCCAAAACCCGTTTACTGACCGGAACATGCCGTATGAGCAGCCATTCCAACCAGATGCGGGAGATGCGGAGGCGGTCCCTATTTTTGTGATATTAAGCCCAATATGCTGAGGAGGTGTATTCTGTGAAAACATATTGCAGACAGGAAATCAGCCGTGGTGACATTTACTATGCTGACCTGCGGCCAGTCATCGGGTCTGAGCAAGGTGGTATCCGTCCGGTACTCATTCTGCAGAACAATGTGGGCAACCGCCACAGCCCCACAGTGATCGCAGCCCCCATCACCAGCAAGATGGGAAAACCGCGGCTGCCTACACATGTTTGTTTGAATAGGCAAGCGAATGGATTGAGCTGTGGTTCCGTTATCCTTTTGGAGCAACTTCGCACTATTGATAAGTCCAGGCTCAGAGAGCGCGTTGGAGCATTGGACACCTCCGAGATGAAACAGATTGACTGGGCGCTTGGGGTCAGCGTCGGTCTGGCGGAAGGATATCGGTAGAATAGGTCAATTTATGAACATTTATTCTGTTGGTATTGGTGAATAGATGTTGCCGCCTTACTTGTGGTATTGTTTGAAAAAGCACTTGGGAATAGGAAAACGAGGTGAAGCAAGAGTGGAGTACCGAAAAGTTTACTTCCGGATTCGCAGCCGCTATCAGTTCGATTCCGGCTGGCCGGCTGAGACTGACGCCGCCAAATTTCATGAAGAAAGCCGCAGCCTGTTCCAGAGTGCGGGCTGGGATCTACAGCCCGGTGGGGACAGCACATCTGATACCGTTACGAAAGGCTGGCAGGAGTTATACCTGCATCCGATGAACTTTAGTGGTATTATAGAGATGGACGAGATCCCAGCCATCCAAGAACTGCTGAAGGATGCGAAATCGTTCTGCTGCTATGGCTTCGACTGCTACGAGAGGTATTGGGATATTACTGATGAGGAATATCTGGCACAGTTGGAGACCAAGCGCGAGGAGATCACACATGAAATCCTGGAACGGTGCCGGACAAAACGGAAAAACCTGTATATCACAGGCCCGGTTGCTTTAAATGTCGCTCAAAAGTTCTCTGTACACAGGCTCTGTGATAAAGAAGGCAAGCATAATCTTGCCAACCGCTTCGTGGGCGAACTGATGGAGCAGCTTGTTCAAGATGGCCTGCTGGTGACAAGGAAAACCAGAAACGGTCCTGGTGTCCGCACGGCAACCGATGCAGAAATTAGCTCCCCACTGCCAGGGCAGCAGCAAATGACCCTGTAAATCGAGGTGCGATGGAATGGCAATTTATATTACGGGTGATACTCACGGCGACTTCCAACGCTTTGGGAGCAAATACTTCCCACAGCAGAAGGAGATGAGCCGGGGGGACTATGTGGTCATCGCGGGTGATTTTGGAGGACTGTGGGATGGAAGCCAGAAAGATCAATATTGGTTGGACTGGCTGAACAAGAAGCCCTTCACCACCCTGTTCGTGGATGGGAACCATGAGAATTTTGACTTGCTGAACACTCTACCAGAAAAAGAATGGAATGGCGGACGGGTCCATGTTGTGCGGGAGCATGTCCTGCACCTTATGCGGGGACAGGTCTTCGACTTCGGCGGCCTCGCCTGGTTCACAATGGGCGGTGCGGCCTCCCATGATATTCAGGATGGAATCCTTGATCCCGCCGCTCCGGACTTCGAGCGCCAGTATTGGCTGATGCGCCGGATGCGGTCCATGTTCCGGGTCAAAGGCGTGAGCTGGTGGGAGGAGATGCCCAGCTTGGAGGAGTACCAAGAAGCCCTGGCAAACTTGGAACGGGTCAACTGGACGGTAGACTGTGTTCTCACCCACTGCGCTCCCAGCGGTGTGGTGCAGGAGATCAATCCATCCTATGGAACGGATGAACTGACGGACTTTCTTGAAATGGTCAGCCAGCGGTGTAAATTCGCCTACTGGTTTTTCGGCCATTACCATGAGAATCGAATCATAGATCAGAAATACATCCTCCAGTGGGAAAAGATATCTGAACTGGGTTTTTAATCGCAATGGATCAGGGAGTGGGTAACCAGCATTCCCTGGTCTTTTATTCTGAACGGAGTGGAAGACGCCAAATGAGCAAAGAGATAGGCTACACAAAGGGAAAAAGCGATTTTACATATATGGTAGAGCATAGGTGATATTTTGTTATCAGGAGGAAAAAATGACATTTGAAATTAAAGATTATTTTGAGACGCCCGTTATATTGGAGCCGAGGGTGGAATTGTACACGGTTTATGATTTTATGGGCAAAGAACTGCCTGGCCTTGCGATTGTTCTTGATATGCCTATCCAAGGAGCAGATGAGAAAGAACAGTTCGCTATTCTTACAAAATCTTTTGGAGAATTTATTGGCTTGAAAAACAGTGCATATGTCGATATAAACAACTGTCCCTTTGCGCCGCAGCTGCTCAATCGTGGATTTGCTAAAGATACTGGGCTCTACAAAGAAAGTGGGTTCTGCTCCTACCCTTTATGGACATTTGATGAAACCGTTCTGAAAGAAACCGGCGGTGAGAAGTACGAGAGATACGCACGGGCTTATGACGAGTATATGGAGTCCTCTTTTATAGGAATGATGGGTGCGGAAGATGAAACAGGCGAAGAAATATGTACAGGAATGATGATGTAATAAGTCCATAATACAGTCCGTGGCTGGACTGAGGAATACCAAGAGGCTCTGGTGAACTCGGAATGGGTCAACTGGACAGCGGACTGCGTTCTCGCCCACTGCGCTCCCAGCAGCGGAGTAATGACGCATACGGAGTGGTCCGATGTATATCCCGGAATGATTGTGGAATAGACGAACAGCCCGTCCTGTGATATGATGGTAGTAAGTCAAAAAGATTGGAGGACAGGCTAATGCCGGAAAAACAGAAGAAAACCATTCGGGAATTGACCCTCATGCTGATGTACCTGACCTCCTGGGAGGAACGGGATACACCGGAAATGCGGGCGGTCAAGAAAAAGGAACTGGAAAAGTATCCCCTTGTCCGCCGATGCTGGAAGGGCTATGATCACGACCTGCTGAACAAACTTTCAGAGGAAGGGCTGATCAACGCTGCCGGGCGAACCTATCCCGCCCTCATCACACCGGAGGGAGAAGCCGAAGCTCGGAAACTGCTGGCCCAATATGGAATTGATACAGAAGAAAGAAGGCGTTGCAGTGCGGAACGATAAACAAGAACAGGCGATCCGATCCAGCGCAGCGGAATACCTGACCTTTGTGGCCGCTACCGGTGACAGTACAGAGAGCATGGAAATGCGCTATGAGGATGAGAATATCTGGCTGACCCAGAAGATGATGTCGGCTCTCTATGATGTGGATGTTCGGACAATCAATGAGCACATCCAGAAGATCTATGAGGATGGTGAGCTGACAGAGGAGGCAACTATCCGGAATTTCCGGATAGTTCAAACTGAGGGCTCCCGTCAGGTTAGCCGCCAGGTGAAGCACTACAATCTGCAGATGATCATTGCGGTTGGATTCAAGGTCAACAATGACCGGGCGGTCCAGTTCCGCAAGTGGGCCAATACCATCGTTAAGGACTACACCATTCAGGGCTGGGCCATGGACAGTGACCGGTTGAAAAACGGGGGTAGTGTACTTACCAAGGAATACTTCGACCACCTTCTGGAGCAGATCCGGGAGATTCGGATGTCTGAACGCAAGTTCTACCAAAAGATCACCGACATCTACGCCACGGCTCTGGATTATGATAAATCAGCCAAAACCACACGCCTGTTTTTTTCCGAGGTACAGAACAAACTCCACTGGGCGATCCACCGTCATACTGCGGCGGAGTTGATTGTGGAGCGAGCCAACGCTGAAAAACCTCACATGGGCTTAACTTCCTGGGAGCAGTATCCAAACGGAAAAATACAGAAGTATGATGTGTCCATTGCTAAGAACTATCTTTCCAGAGAGGAACTGCAGGCGCTGGAACGCATTGTGACCATGTACCTGGACTATGCGGAATACCAGGCAGGCCGCCATATCCCTATGACCATGCAGGACTGGTCACAGCGGCTGAATCGCTTCCTGGAATTCAATGAGCATGAGATCCTCCACGACACCGGCCGGGTGACGCATGAGATCGCCAAAGCCTTCGCAGAGAGCGAGTTTGAAAAATACCGGATTGTGCAGGATCGCATGTTTGAAAGCGACTTCGACCATTTCCTTGCCCTGGAGGAACAAGCAGAGAGAAAAAATGACTGACAAAAGAGAGCCGCCGGTTTCCAGACTGGCGGCTCTCTTTTACAGTTGCGGCAGAAAGATGGAGGCATATCGCTTTAGAAATCACAGCATTCTGTGCTGGTTTTCCAATGGGTACAAGATGGTGTTTTTTCACAATAGAACAACCAGAACAAATGTGCTATAATGGCTTTGAAAATGCGTCGGAAGATAAAGAGGAAGGGGTGACCGAAGCATGAAGGAGCGAACCTACATTTGCTGTGATCTAAAATCGTTTTACGCAAGTGTGGAGTGCATCGAGCGTGGGCTGAATCCACTGGACACCAACCTCGTGGTGGCGGACCTGAGCCGCACTGAAAAGACCATCTGTCTGGCGGTCACACCTTCCCTGAAGTCTTATGGCATTTCCGGTCGAGCCAGGCTGTTTGAGGTGATCCAACGGGTCAAGGAGGTCAATGCCCAACGGCAGCGGAATACCCCTGGCCGGCAGTTCACCAGCGCTTCCTCTCACGACCCGGAGGTACGGCGAAATCCTTCCCTGGCCCTCGACTATATCGTGGCTCCACCCCGGATGGCCCACTATATTGACTGGAGCACCCGCGTCTACAGTGTTTACCTCAAGCATGTGGCGCCGGAGGACATCTACCCATACAGCATCGATGAGGTGTTCATCGACGCCACCAGCTACCTGCAGACCTACCATCTGTCGGCCCGTGAATTTGCCCGGAAAATCATCCTCGACATTCTGCAGACGACCGGTATCACCGCTGCGGCGGGCATTGGGACGAATCTGTATCTGGCCAAGGTCGCCATGGACATTGGCGCGAAGCATGTCCCCGCCGATGAATACGGCGTCCGCATCGCAGAACTGGATGAGATGGGCTATCGCCGCTCCTTCTGGACCCACCGTCCGCTCACCGACTTCTGGAGGGTGGGAAAAGGCTATGCCGCCAAGCTGGAAGCCAACGGCCTGTACACCATGGGAGATATTGCCCGGTGTTCTATCGGGCAGCCTACAGATTATCACAACGAGGAACTGCTCTATAAACTGTTTGGTGTCAACGCAGAACTGCTCATCGACCATGCCTGGGGCTGGGAACCCTGCACCATTGCGGACATTAAGGCATACAAACCAGAAAACAAGAGCATCGTCTCCGGGCAGATTCTGCAGTACCCATACCCATTTGAAAAGGCAAGGCTGGTCATCCAGGAGATGGCCGATGCACTGGCGCTGGAATTGGTAGATAAGCGGCTTGCGACCAACCAACTGGTCCTCACAGTAGGCTATGACATCGAAAACCTCAAGGGTACAGTCTACACCGGAGAGGTCACCACGGACCGCTATGGGCGCAAAATTCCCAAGCATGCTCATGGTACAGTCAATCTGGACGGATATACTTCCTCCGGCGAGGAGCTGCTCAAGGCAGCCACCAGCCTGTATGACCGGATCGTAGATAAAACCCTGCTGGCCCGCCGGCTGACCCTCTGCGCCAATCACCTGCTGGACGAGTCTTCTGTGCCGGAGGATTTGCCGGAGCAGATTGACCTGTTTACGGACTACTCGGCAAAGGAAAAGCAGAAAAAAGAGGCTGACACTGCCCATGCACGGGAGAGAAAACTCCAGGAAACCATGCTGGACATCAAAAAGCGTTTTGGCAAGAATGCCATCCTCAAAGGACTGAATCTGGAGGACGGCGCCACAGCCAGGGAGAGAAACAACCAAATCGGAGGTCACAAAGCATGACCGGACCATACGATGATATCATCAACTTGCCGCATCCTACCTCAGCCAAGCACCCGAGGATGCCGCTCTCAGACCGTGCGGCCCAGTTCGCACCCTTTGCGGCCCTGTCCGGCCACAGCGCCGCCCTTGTGGAAACGGCCCGGCTGACCGACCAGCGCATGGAACTGGACGAGGATGCCAGGGCTGCCTTGGACTCAAAACAGCAACTGCTGTTGGAGCGGATCAAAGAGCGGCCGGAAATCACGGTGACCTGGTTCCAGCCCGACGCAAAGAAAGACGGCGGCCGGTATATCGTATCAACCGGGAGGCTGAAAAGAATCCATGAGGCGGATCAGGTATTGATTCTGGTTGATGGCTTAAGGATACCGATAGGCGACATCGTTGAACTGGAAAGTGAGTGCATTCGGGGGCTTCTTTGAGAGAAATTGAAAAGCTGTGTACAGTGTTTGCGCCAACATACGACTAATTTTATAAGTTATAACTGATAAAATTAGATTATATCAGTTGATTTTCAGTTGTAAATGGGATATACTGAGGTCAACGATAGAAAGGAGGCGTTCCAATCATGATCAAACGAGAACTGTATATGAACCGCATCCGTCCCTTCATTGGGGGCGAACTGATTAAGGTAATGACCGGCATTCGCCGCTCCGGTAAGTCGGTGATGCTGGAACTGATCAAAGAGGAACTGGCGGAGGCTGGTGTTGCCCCGTCTCAGATGATCTCAATCAATTTTGAAGATATGCGGTACTCCCATCTGCAGACCGCAACGGCTCTGCACGATGAGATCATAAAACGGGCAGAGGGCATCGAGGGAAAAGCGTATCTGTTTTTTGACGAGATCCAGGAAGTAGAGGGCTGGGAAAAGTGCGTCAATTCTTTGCGAGTGGCGCTGGACTGCGATATCTACATTACGGGCTCCAACGCAAAACTGCTGTCCGGTGAACTGGCCACTTATATTGGCGGACGGTATGTGGAGTTTGTGATTTACCCATTCTCCTTCGCTGAATTCCTGGAACTGTACCACACAATTGCACCAAGCGATTCGATCCAGCAATGCTTTCAAAAATATCTGCTGGCCGGAGGAATGCCCTATCTGGCCAACCTCCGGTATGAGGAAGAACCCTCCCGGCAGTATCTCACAGATCTATTCAATTCTGTGCAGCTCAAAGATATCGTAAAACGGAACAAGATTCGGGATATTGATTTGCTGGAGCGCATCATTGCGTATATGACCGCAAATGTCGGAACAGTTTTCTCAGCGTCCTCTCTGGCTAAGTTTTTCAAAAATGAGCAGCGGACTGTCGCGGCAGAAACCATCCTGAACTATGTGCGGTACTGCTGTGACGCATATCTCTTCTATCAGGTAAAGCGCCAGGACCTGCAGGGCAAGCAGATACTGGCCTCCAACGAAAAGTATTATATTGCGGATCACGGTATTCGGGAGGCTGTGTTCGGCGGGAACATGAAGGACATCAACCTGATCCTCGAAAACATTGTCTACATGGAACTGCTGCGACGGGGTTATGTTGTCACAGTAGGCAGAGCAGGAGAAAAAGAAATTGACTTTGTATGCGAAAAAAGAGGAGAAAAACTCTATGTGCAGGTAACATACCTGCTGGCCTCTGAAGATACGGTGAAACGGGAGTTCGGTGCATACGATGGCATCCAGGACAATTTCCCCAAGTATGTCGTATCCCTCGACGAGTTTGACATGAGCAGGAACGGGATCAAGCACCGGAATATCCGTGACTTCCTTCTGGCGGAAGAATGGAATTGAGAAAGCGGTAACATATCAGGGCGTGATTGGCGAGGAGGTGACGCATAAGTGAGTGGAAGCAGCCCGAAAAGCATATCAATATCAGGTGTCGAAACCGATATAACCATCGGCAAAGAACTGGCTGCCGTTGCGCAGAAATCAAAGGCACTGGCCTCACGCGACTGCTTTGAGCAACTGGAGATGTACCTCCACGGCAGAAGTCATGACCGCGTGTGTCTGCTCTTTGGCCTGCTCCAGACTGGAAAAAACACCATGCTCCGTCAGGCCATTGGCAGAATGACAAAGGAGGACTTGAGCCGTATCGCATACATCAAAGCCCGCAGGACTGACAATATGGCGATGATGAACCGGGATCTCAAGAAGTTGTTTAACGCGGGATTCCGATATGTGTTCATCGACGAGGTCACGCTGATGGAAGACTTTATTGACTCGGCTGCCCTCTTTTCCGATGTGTTCGCCACCATGGGAATGAAGATCGTCCTGTCTGGTACGGACTCCCTGGGCTTCTGGCTGGCAATGGATGAAGAATTGTATGACCGGGCCAAGTCCATCCACACGACCTTCATCCCATATCGGGAGTATAGCCGTCTGCTCGGGATCGACAGCATTGATGAGTACATCCGATATGGCGGCACACTACGCGCCGGAGAGCTGGCCTTTGACGATGAAGATGTGAATGCTCAGGATGCATCCTTCCGGGATGACGAGTCCACCCGAAGATACATCGACACGGCAATCTGCAAGAACATCCAGCACTCCCTGGCCTGCTACGAGTCGGGCGGGCATTTCCGCCACCTGTACTCTCTGTATGAAGCTGGAGAGCTGACCAGCGCCATCAACCGGATCATAGAGGATATGAACCACCGATTCCTGATCTCAGTGCTGACCGATGATTTTCTCTCCCATGACCTGCGGCTCACTGCCGCAAATCTGCGGAAAGAGCGTGACCCCGAAAAGCGCACAGAGGCGCTGGATGCCATTGATACAGAGGCGGTCACCCAGCGTTTGATGGAACTGCTGGATATCCGGAACAAGGAGGAGCAGTCCATCGGTATCACAACTGCTCACATCATAGAGATTAAGCAATATCTTACCGCGTTGGAGTTGATTGTGGATTGTCCCATTGAATCGGCGGACCCCGGAATTGAACCAGTGGAACATATTCTCTTCACACAGCCTGGAATGCGATATTGTCAGGCCCAGGCCCTTATCCATTCCTTGTTAAAGGATGAGCAGTTCTCGGCGCTCAGCGAATATGATAAAACGCAGATCACGGGCCGCATCCTTGAAGAAGTCCGTGGCCGGATGATGGAAGATATTGTGCTGCTGGAAACCATGAAGGCGGCCGACAAGGATCACCGTGTTTTCAAACTGCAGTTTGAGGCTGGCGAGTTTGACATGGTCATCTATGACCAGAAAGAAAACTCCTGTGAGATCTTTGAAATCAAACACAGCAGCAAACAGGTTCCCTTTCAATACCGGCACCTCGTCGATGAGGATAAATGCCAGAGGACGGAACGGCGGTTTGGTCCCATCCATGGGCGCTATATCCTGTACCGCGGCGAAGATGCGCAGATGGAAAATGGGGTCCAATACTGGAATGTAGAGAATTATCTGAAGGCTCTGCCAACATTGGATATCGTCCAAGTACAGGAAATCGGTATGCAGTCAATCGAACCTACTCTGTAAAAGGACTATCGCCACTAAGCAGTTACAATTAGAAATTGAAAAGCATCGGCTATCTTTTTAGGATAGCCGATGCTTTATTTTTAGGAGGATTACTATGAACAGGGTACTCAGAATCGACGAAGAAAAGCCTGAAATGCATATCTCGGTTCAGGGCTATAAGGTCACTCTCTGCTTTGCAGAAAAAGAAAATCCTGAAGTTGCTGTATTAGTAAAGCAGGCTCTCCTGAGCGCCTATGCAATGCCCCAGAAATAGAACGACTTGCTGAAGGTCTTGCATTCAGAAGATTTGATGAAGGGATGGTCAGTAAAATGGCTGAAAGAGTCTATTGCTTATACAGAGGTAAGGATCAGGAAAGCATTCTCATGCAGAAGAACGCCTGCCACGATTTTGCAGAGAAAAAAGGCTGGAACATTGTTGGCGAGGAGCAGGAGATCGGCGTGTCCGGCTATAAAGTCAGCACTGATGACCTTGTTAAGTTAAAGCGCATTAGAAAGGCTGCTGAGCAGGGTGAGTTTGATATCCTGCTGGTCTTTATGTATGACCGGCTGGGACGCAATCTCAACGAAACCCCATTCATCGCAGAGTGGTTTACCAAGAAGGGCATCCATGTTTGGAGCGTCTATGAGGGAGAGATCATAGACGGCGTTGATGCAGAACGCATGCTTGACTACATTCGCTTTTGGCAGACTGATGAGGCCCAAAAACTTTGAGCAAAGTACAGGATAACCCAACACACCAGCCCATTTACTGCAGATTTGTTTATAAAAAGATTATCAATTCCCCTGGCTATTCTGGCCGTAGTGTGAGATAATGGGTATGGCAAAAGCCGGGAACCTTGATAATCGAATAGAATGAATTGGGTGTCCGCCCTCTCACACAAAAAACATGAGAGGACGGATATCAATGGCTGAAAGAGTTTATTGTTTATACAGAGTTTCCACCAACAAGCAGGTCGATCACGATGAAAACAACCAGGCAGACATCCCTATGCAGAGAAAAGCCTGCCACGATTTTGCGGCGAAAATGGGCTGGGTCATCGTGGGCGAGGAGCAGGAAACTGGCGTATCCGGTTATAAAGTCAGCGCCGATGACCGTGATAAACTGCAGCTCATCAAGAAGTATGCAGAGCAGGGCAAGTTCGATATTCTGCTTGTCTTCATGTTCGACCGACTGGGCCGCAAGTCAGATGAAACACCCTTCGTTGTGGAGTGGTTTACTAAAAAGGGCGTCCGCGTCTGGAGCGTACAGGAAGGAGAGCAGCGGTTTGAGTCCCACACGGACCGCCTGACCAACTATATCCGTTTCTGGCAGGCCGATGGAGAGAGCCAGAAAACTTCGATGCGCACCAAAACGGCCCTTGGCCAGATGGTAGAGGAAGGCCGGTTCCGCGGTGGAAACGCACCATACGGGTACCGGCTGGAAAAGAGCGGCATCCTCAACAAGCGCAAACATGAGGTGTACATGCTGGTCATTGATGAGGACGAGGCCAGAGTCGTCCGGATGATGTTTGACCTCTGCATTTCGTCCGGTTACGGCAGATGGCGCCTTGCCAACTTCCTCAACGACCACGGGATCAAAAACCGGAAGGGACAAAACTGGCACGACGCCAGTGTGGGGGGCATCCTGCACAACCCGCTCTACAAGGGAATCCTTCGGAGCGGAGAAACCTATGCCGGCCCCTTTGAGGCCCTCCAGATCATCGCCCCAGACCAATTCGACCTGGCGCAGAAACTGATGCTGGAGCGGACCAATGAGCGGAAAGAGCGGCGCACAGTACCGCTGAATACCGCAGGCCAATCCCTGCTTTCCGGGAACATCTTCTGCGGCCACTGCGGAGGCCGGCTGGTGCTCACTACCAACGGGACAACCACCCGCCTTGCGGATGGGACGCCGGTCCATAAAAAGCGTATTCGCTATGTATGCTACAACAAGACCCGGCGCCGTCAGGAATGTACAGGACAGACTGGATACACAATGCACATTCTGGACGGGATCGTCACTGAGGTGCTGCATCAGGTCTTCGACAAGATGCAGGGAGCTTCCAACGACATGATTGTGGGAAGTGCGGTTCAAAAGCAGATGGCAATGATACGCTCGGAATTGCAGCGGGCCAGAGCCGAAAACACCAAGGCCAATAAGGAATATGAATCCCTCAAGTCCGAGGTGCTGAAGGCGATCCAAGGGAAAAGCGCCCTGCCGCAAGATGTGCTGACTGAAATGCTGGAGGATACCCGACAGAAGGTACTGTCCACCAGTGAACGAATCACGACCCTTACCGCAGAACTGAATGATGGAAACTCTAAGATTGAGGAGATGAAGGCCGAGTTCAACCGGATCGTGTCCTGGTCCAAGATTTTTGATGAAAGCCCGATGGAGGTCAAGAAAATGATCTGCGGCTACATCATCAAGAAGGTTTCGGTGTTCCGGGACTATAGGGTCAAGATTGAATTCAACATTAATGTGGAGCAGTTCCTGAATGGTATCGACAGCATCGACGAATGCGCTACCTATGAACTGCCCATGGCGCAATAAGCTCTCACCCTCGCCACGACCACGGCGAGGGGTACATATCGTAAAGGTATGTCCAGTTGACAACATATACCTTCTATGCTATACTGCAACTTGTCTCTCATCAATTGCCGGGGCGGGATATTCAAGCCCTTTCCCAAGCCATCAGGGGGTGCATACCCGATGGTTCGGGAGAGCGCTTGCATGGCATGCAAGAGGTCAGCGGTTCGATCCCGCTATTCTCCACCAAAAAAGCACTGTACTTCGTAGGAAGTATGGTGCTTTTCTTTTTACTGAAGCCGATTTTGGGGGCTGCACTGCTTCGCCTGCATGTCTTTTGGGCTTTTTGCGGAAAACCGAGATGTTCCCGCAGATAAGCGGGTCCCCATAACAAAAGAGACCGCCGTACAGCAAGCTGCTGTACGGCGGTCTCTTCTTCTTTTTTCAGTTCCGCGGGATGGCCATTCGGCGCTCTGCTTTCTTTACGAGCCATGCTCCCGCCCATCCGCAGGCAGCTCCCAAAATGACGCCACCCAGAATATCCGTCGGGTAATGGACACAGAGGTACATCCGCGAGAATGCGATGAGAATGCCTACCGGCAGAGCCGCCATTGCCCACTGCTTTTTCCCGGCCAGCCAAAGGGCTGTCACCGAGGCGAAGGACGCCGCCGTATGGCCCGAAGGAAAAGAGAAATCGTCCGGGTACGGGATAAGCAGTTGTACCTCCGTAAGGATGTCGCATGGACGGACGCGGGCCACCAGCGGCTTGAGAAGAAGATTGCAGAGGACAGCGTCGATGAGGAGCGCCGCTGCCAGCACACATCCGACCCGCCGCGTTTTGCGGAACACCAGCAGCGCCGCTGTCAGCGTCACCCAGAGAATACCGGAGTCTCCCAGACGGGTAATAAAGCACATGCTTCCATCCAGCATGGGGCTGTGCAGGGATTGCAGGAATTGCAGGAAAGTGAGTTCGGCGTTCATAAAGCTCCCTCTTTCTCGTTTCGTTATGTACAGGATACCAGAAGTTTATGAACAGAAAACCACAAAGTCTTAAACAGTAGTTAAAACAGCCGGCTCCGCCGCTGAGTTTTGCAGCATTTCAGTTCCCGGCGTTCCTGATGGACAAGGGAAAAATCAAAAAGAAAAGCCGACTGAGAATACCTCTCAGTCGGCTTTTTCTATGCCGGTGGTGGGGGTCGAACCCACACGTGTTATTAGCACAAGGGATTTTGAGTTTTTATCCTCATCTTCCATCTGGTGTCATCCAGTGATATCTAGTGATATCTGGTTCCCACTGTGCAAAGGCAAAATTCACGCCTCAACGAACAATAATTTGAAATATCCACGATTTTTCGATGCGTTTTTCCTCTACTCTGTTTTTTCGGTTTGGACCGCCCAAATGGAAATTGGAGGGATGTTCAGGAGGGATGCAGGGCAAAACGCTCCTCTGCTTAGGCACAAAACGAAAGGAAAGTCAAGGATAATGAATCAAAATCAAGCAAAAGAGTATTATAAAAAATTATTTGTGAACTATCCTGATGTGCTGTCTGTCGAAGAAGCAACAACTTTACTCGGTTTCAAAAGCCAGACTGCCATCATCAGAAGAATCCATCAACATAGAATTCGCTGCCTGAAAGTCGGACGATCTTTCATGATTCCGAAAGAATATCTCATCGACTATCTTTTGGATAGCTAAATTATATAGCCATTATATTACATAGCGCACCACTTTTCAATAAGAAAAGAGTGCGCTTTTTATTTTCAAACGAAAGGCGGTTGATTTTTTGAACACAAGCTGGAGCAAAACGTTGAAAAAGCCACATGACCCTTGACTACTTTTACGGACAAGCCGGAGAACTGTTTTCGTTCTACCGCATTCCCAAGGCTCTTTTTCAGGAGCCACGGTTCCAGAGTCTGTCCACCGATGCAAAAACCCTGTACGGCATCCTGCTGGACCGCATGAGCCTGTCTGTGAAAAACGGCTGGCTGGACGAGCAGAACCGGGTGTTCATTATCTTCACGATAGAGGATGTCAAGAGGGCGTTGTGTTGCGCAGACAACAAAGCGACCAAGCTGCTCCGGGAACTCGAAAAGTTTGGTCTGATTGAACGAAAACGCAGAGGTCTTGGAAAGCCAAGTTTGGTGTATGTGAAGAACTTTTCAGCAGAATCGTCAAAATCAATATTCCAAAATCGTGATTTTCACGATTCTGGAGGCTTCAAAAACGCAAGTCAAGACCCTTCAAAATCACGATGTAATAAGACTAAAGAGAATGATACTGAAATGAGTGAGACTGATCCATTCTATTCTGAAGAAGCGGATGGGATGAGCAAACGCACCCAACTGGAAGAATATTTTTCTCAGTCTTTGGAGATAGACCTTCTGCTCCGGCTCTGCCCGGATGATGAGGACACCATCTATCAGATCGTAGATTTGTTGGTGGACACCTGCGCTACCAACCGCAAGCTACTGCGCATTGCCGGGGATGATAAGCCCGCCGAGGTGGTATGCAGTCGATTTATGAAGCTGAACGCTGACCATATCCGTTTTGTGCTGAAGTGCCTTGCAGAGAACAGCAGTCCCATCAGGAACATGAAACAATACCTGCTCGCTTCTCTGTATAACGCACCCACCACCATGCAGCTTTCCTACCAGAACCAAACCAACCACGATTTAGCGAATCGGAGGTGATGAAAATTTCAAAGAAAGCAACCACGATAGCCATCGTCAACCAGAAAGGCGGCACCGGCAAGACCACCACCTGTGAAAATCTTGGCATTGGGCTGGCGATGGAAGGCAAGAAAGTCCTGTTGGTGGACGCTGACCCGCAGGGCAGCTTGACCATAGTCGCTTCGCTCCTATGGCTAGTTGTGTGCACTGCGTGCAGATTTATATTTGCCCGCCATGCGGACATTGCCATCAGCATGGGCTGGCAGCAGCCCGATGAACTGCCCACCACCCTTTCCACCCTGATGGCAAAAGCCATGGACGATCAGAGTATTCCGCTCGGTGAAGGCATCCTGCACCATGCAGAGGGCGTTGATCTGATTCCGGCAAACATCGAACTGGCAGGGCTGGAAGTTTCCCTTGTCAATTGCCTGAACCGGGAAAAGATGCTCAAACAGGTGTTGGAAGGTGCAAAGCATGAATACGACTTTATTCTGCTGGACTGCACCCCTTCCCTTGGGATGCTGACCGTCAATGCCTTGGCAGCGGCAGACACCACCCTGATTCCCGTACAGGCGCAGTACCTGTCTGCAAAGGGCCTGGAACAGCTTTTGCAGACCGTGCAGAAGGTCCGACGGCAGATCAACCCCAAACTGAAAATCGAGGGCATCCTGCTCACCATGACCGACAGCCGCACCAACTATGGGCAGCAGATCGACAATCTGATTCGGGGTGCTTACGGCAGCAAGATCAAAATGTTCGACCAGACCATTCCTAGATCTGTCCGGGCTGCAGAGATCAGTGCCGTAGGCAAGAGCATCTACCAGCATGACCCCAAAGGCAAGGTGGCAGAAGCCTATAAATCTCTGACTAGGGAGGTGATGGCGAATGCCGAAAAACAGCTTAAACGTGTCGCTGAAAGGGGCAGATGACATTTTCTCCACGGAAGAATCCCGACAGGAACAACAACGGGAACAGGTTCAGCAGATTCCCATCGGAGAGCTGTTTCCTTTCAAGAATCATCCCTTTAAGGTCTTGGATGACGAGTCCATGCAGCGCATGGTGGAAAGCGTAGAGCAGTACGGCGTGTTGTCTCCGCTGATCGCCCGCCCACGCCCGGAGGGTGGCTATGAAATCATCTCCGGGCATCGCTGTCAGCACGCTGCACAGCTTGCCGGGCTGGAAACCCTGCCGGTCATTGTCCGCAACATGGATGATGATGCCGCAGTTTTGCTCATGGTGGACTCGAATCTCCAACGTGAAAACATCTTGCCCAGTGAAAGGGCTTTCGCCTACAAAATGAAGCTGGAAGCTCTAAAAAATCAAGGTGCTAGGTCAGATTTGACTTCTCGCCAAGTTGGGACGAAGTTGAGAGCCGATGAAAAAGTAGCAAAAGATTCAAGCGAAAGTCGCAATCAAGTCCAGCGTTTTGTGCGCCTGACGAACCTTGTCCCTGAATTGCTCGACATGGTGGACGAGAAAAAAATCTCTTTTAACCCTGCGGTAGAACTGTCCTATCTGGACGAAAAACAGCAACAGGATTTTTTTAGAAGCAATGGATGCTTCCCAGAACGCACCATCTCTTTCACAAGCCATTCGGATAAAAAAGCTGGCGCAGCAGGGTGAGTTTGACTATGATGCAGTCTACAACATTATGAATGAGGAAAAGAAAAGCGAACTGGACACCGTGACCATCAAAAACGAAACCCTGCGGAAATACTTTCCCCGCAGCTACACCCCGAAACAGATGGAGGACACCATCATCAAGCTGCTGGAACAGTGGCAGCGCAAGCAGCAGCGGCAGAACGAACGCTGACTTATACCGTAATGAAAAGACCCGATGAGGTCTTTTTCTTTTGCAATCAAAAGGAGAAAACGCCTATGAAAAACAACGCTACCCGTACCATCCGCTCCGAGGAGATCACCATTGATGTGCGCATCTGCGCTACACTGGCGGCAAACCGGGGCGGCGAGGTCTACCTTGCAGCCATTGCCCCGAATATGGAGCTGACCGTCATCACGCTGGATGAGGCTCCGGGCATCCTGCCCTGTTTTGAGGAGGACGACGCCTGCTTGAACCTCCCCAATACCTCGCTGCTGCTCTGCTACAACCCGGCGCAGGTGCTGAAGATGGGCGGCAAGCACTACCTGACTGGCCCGGTGATTCTGGCTCGCACCAACATGGATGGCGAGGTCATCTCGCTGACCATTGATGAGGTCTACCTGTTCGTGCGACACGAAGTCGCTTAATTCAACTGTCTGGCAATGACCGGACCTGTTATTCCATTAGCAGTAGTCTACTGTCAACAAAGCGGCTGGTAACGGCTGTGAGGAAGCGTGACAGGACAAGGGTAGCCCCACCCGAAAGGGTTCAAGCTGAAACTGCGAGGTGAAAGCGATAAGCTACAAGCAACAATGCGGTTGGGGAGTCTGACTTGTATGGTATGGTTAATGTAACGTGAATCACTGATAAACGTCGTTAAGGCCGAACAGGCTAAAGTTGCTGACAAGCCTGAACCAAAATGGTAATGCAGCTGGTTATTCCCCTGTATAGTGGGAATACATGGACACAAAGCTGCCGGCGGAGAAGTGAGACCTAACCCATACTGTTGAATAAGCGGAACGTGGTAAGCCCGTATTTCTCCGAGCAATCGGACGGAAACCGTAAGGAGACTTTATGAAATGCGGGTAGAAGAAAGATGGAAAAAGCGAATGCCGACCCTGTAATGGGGACGGATAGAGGTTGCAACATTACCTCATGCGAAAGCAGGCAGACTTCCATCCATGGTCTTTCTTTACGAGAGAATTTACAGAACTTTTCAAAATGGAGGAATTGCAAATGAACGAGAAATCGTGTGCACCGACTTGCAAAGTGGAAGATTGGGCCAGCATCGACTGGAACAAGGCTCGCACTTATGTTAAAAAGCTGCAAATGCGTATCGTAAAGGCTCAACAAGAAGGTCATTACAGCAAAGTGAAAACGCTGCAATGGCTGTTAACTCACTCGTTTTACGCCAAAGCCTTGGCAGTGAAGCGAGTAACAAGCAATCGTGGTAAAAATACGGCTGGGGTTGACCATGAACTGTGGCTGACCCCAGAGGCAAAATTCAAGGCAATCAATAAACTGAAACGGCGAGGATACCGTCCTCAGCCTCTGAAACGTGTTTATATTCCGAAGAAAAACGGCAAACTGCGGCCATTGAGTATTCCGACAATGACAGACCGAGCCATGCAGACTTTGTACATGTTTGCACTGGAACCGCTTGCTGAAACCTACGGTGACCCGAACTCCTATGGATTCCGAATCGGCAGAAGTACGCACGATGCAATCGAGCAGTGCTTTACCGACCTGAACAAAGGAAAATCACCCGAATGGATTCTCGAAGGTGACATCAAGGGATGCTTCGACCATATCAGCCACGAATGGCTCATGGAAAACATTCCGATGGACACACAGGTTTTACAGAAATGGCTAAAGTGTGGATTTGTCGATACGAAACAGCTGTTCCCCACCGAAGAGGGTACGCCGCAGGGCGGGACTATCTCGCCCACTCTGATGAATATGACACTGGATGGGCTGGAACGGCTCTTAAAGGAACGACTGCCGACCAAACAGTACTTCAATGGGAAAACTCACTTTAATAAGATGAACTTTGTGCGCTATGCTGACGACTTTATCGTAACCGGAGAAAGCCCGGAATTTCTGCGCGAAGAAGTCCTTCCTATTATTAGAGAGTTTATGGCTGAACGTGGATTGCAGTTGTCCGAAGAAAAGACGGTTATCACCCACATCGAAGATGGATTTGACTTCTTGGGCAAGAATATTCGAAAATACAACGGAAAACTCCTTATCAAACCCTCGAAGCAATCGGTCAGTTCTCTGCTGAAAAAGGTGCGCGAAATCGTCAAGAGCAACAAATCGGCAAAGCAGGATTCCCTGATTCGCCAGCTCAACCCGGTTATCCGTGGCTGGGTCAATAACCAGCGATTTGTTGTGTCCGCTGAAGCATTCAGCAAAATCGACTATCAGATTTATAATTGTCTCTGGCAATGGGCAAAGCGCAGGCACAAGAAAAAGAGCAGACGGTGGATTGCCAAGAAATATTGGCACTGCATCGGCTCTCGGAACTGGACTTTTGCCGCAGAAGAACGCTCCAAGAAGAGAAACAAAGAGCTTTCCTATTTTGCCCTCGAATATGCAACGGACACCAAAATCATCCGCTTTAAGAAAATCGTTGCCGAAGCAAATCCGTTCGATGCGCGGTGGAATGGTTATTATGAAGAGCGTGATGGTGAGAAAATGCTGAACAGCACCAACGGACGCGAAAAGCTCTTGAAAGTATGGAGAAATCAGCACCGCTGCTGCCCTGTGTGTGGAGAACCGATAACTTCTGACACAGGTTTCAAGGTTCACAAGGTGTTCCGACATGGAAAGTCACCATGGCTGGAAATGGTGCATCCCGAATGCCATACCGTATTGCACAAAAACGATGCTTGTTTTGTTGCGCCGGGTTCCCTAACGGGAACTTTCTGAAAGGCTTGAGCCGTATGAGGGGAAACTCTCACGTACGGTTCTTAGGGGAGGGGCTGGCAGTAATGCCATCCTCTTACCCGATCAGACCCTTGAGAATAAGCAGAAGTTTATCTCGCAGATCATGACGAGCAAATCGCCTATGCGATCTTGCGATGATATTGACGAACAGGCTTTATCTTACGCAGAAATCAAGGCTCTGTGTGCAGGTGACCCTCGCATCCGGGAAAAGATGGACTTGGACGTGCAGGTAGCAAAATTGAAGGTGCTGCGCGGAGACTTCCAGAATCAGAAATATCGTCTGGAGGATAAGCTGCTCAAAACTTTCCCGGAGGAGATCCAGAAACAGAAAGCCCGCATTGCTGCTTTACAACAGGATTCACAGATTGCAGCAGCACACCCGCAGGACAAAGAAAACTTCTGCGGCATGACCATCAAGGGCATGGTGTACGATGACAAAAAGGCTGCGGACGAACGGCTGCTGCTGGCTCGGCAGGAGATGCCTAATGCTGATATGATGCTGCTGGGCACCTACCGTGGCTTTGAACTGAACATTCGATTCGACAGCTTCAAAAATGAGCATCAGGCCGTACTCCGGGCAGAGTTGAGTTACCCGGTGTCGCTGGGCGATGATGCGCGCGGCAATATCACTCGTCTGGACAATACCATCGACAATTTCGCTGACCGTATTGCAGATGCCGAAAATGCTCTGCAAAACCTTGAACAGCAGAAGCAGGCCGCAGAGGTCGAAGTGGCAAAGCCCTTTGCACAGGAGGAGGAACTGGCCGAAAAGTCTGCCCGCCTTGCTGAATTGAACGCCTTGCTGAACATCGACCGTGACCGCAGTTCCTCGCAGGATGCTCCCGAAGAATCCGAGGAAACCGAAACACCTGCAACTCGTCCGTCTGTGCTGGCTGCACTGGGGGAAAAGACCAATCAGCCGGAGCCTGTCAAACCGTTCCGCAGCTACTATGATAAGGATGGTGATGCACGATGAAAGAAAAGCGGGATGAAATCATCATCCTGCGCCTGACCAAAACAGAAAAGAACCGCATCTATGAAAAGATGTTCAGCATGGGCATCCGAAGCCTGAGTGCCTATATCCGCAAGATGGCACTGGACGGCTACTGCTTGAACCTTGACCTGCCGCAACTGCGGCGCATGGCATATCTTTTGCAGATGTGCAGCAACAACTTGAACCAGTACGCCAAAGCCGCCAATGAAAATGGTCGGGTCTACGCCGCTGACATGGAGGACCTGCGGCAGCGTCTGGACGAACTGATTGACATTGGCAAGCAAATTCTTTCCAAGCTGGCAGAGCTATAAAAATTCCCGCAGTTGGAGGACTGCGGGTGTACATATAACGCTTGACATCCTTGCAACGTAGTAGTCGATACCTTTATAATAAGGGCGAACAGAAAGGAAGTGCTTGATATGATGTCTATGCTGAAGAAAATTGTTCTTTTCCCGATTTCTCTCTTTGTGGCGTTTCTAACTCTGATGGCAAGGTGGCTGCTAACCCTGTCCAGCTATGTAGTTGCTCCGCTGATGCTCTACATCTTCGGCTGCGGCATCTACACTGTTTACCGTCAGACTTGGAATCAGTTCCTTATCTTGCTGGTAGCCGAATTCCTCTGCTTTGTCCTCTTTTTCGGCGCAACTGCCATCACCGAGGGCATCGGGCGGTTCAGTGAGTGGTTGGCCGAACTGTAAGGAGCATTTTCAACCTTTTGCCGCCTTCGGGCGGCTTTTTCTTTTATGGGGGTGATTTAGGATGGCCGCAACACGGCTGATCGCGCTGCACAAAAACAAAGGCAAGTCGGTTGCGGCCTGTCTGAAAAGCCGTACAGACTATGTACAGAATCCCGACAAGACTGAGCAGGGCGAACTGGTCAGCAGTTACGAATGCAGTCCCCTGACTGTGGATAAAGAATTTATGCTCTCCAAACGCCAATACGAACTTGCCACCGGTCGCAGGCAGAAAAGCGATGTGATCGCCTATCAGATTCGGCAATCGTTCAAGCCCGGAGAGATCACTGCCGAGGAAGCCAACAAGGTGGGTTATGAGCTGGCAATGCGTTTCACCAAAGGCAAGTATGCGTTTATCGTTGCAACCCACACGGACCGGGAACACATTCATAATCACATTATCTACAACTCCACTGCGTTGGACAGCACCCGGAAATTCCGGGATTTTTTATTGTCCGGGCTGGCTGTGCAACGGTTGAGCGATCTGATCTGCTTAGAGCATCAGCTTTCCGTCATTGAGATAAAACCCTATCGGGAGCGGCAGAAGCGCACACTCTACCCGCCCAAAGAAAGCAATCGTGACCGTCTATGTGGCGTGATTGACACTATTCTGGCGGAAAAGCCCAAAGACTACGAAGATTTTCTGCAAGGACTGGAGCAGCAGGGTTATGAGGTCAAGCGTGGAAAATACACCTCCGTCAAAGGCGCACGGCAGAAACGCTTTATCCGTTTTCGCACATTGGGCACCGGCTATGGCGAGGACGAGATCAAGGCGGTCATCGCCGGAGAAGCAGAACACCGCCCACATCAGAAGCAGCCGCCAAAAGAACAGCCCTTCCAGTTGCTGGTGGACATTCAGGGAAAAATGGCAGAGGGCAAAAGCGTCGGCTACAAAAAGTGGGCAACAAAGTTCAACCTGAAAGAGATGTCCAAGACACTGCTATTTTTGCAGGAACAGAAGATCAGTAGCGCCGATGAACTGCGGGATCGTGCGTCGGCGGCAACGGAACGGTATCATGCTATGGGGGATTCCATCAAGGCGGCAGAAGCAAGGTTGACGGAAATTGCCGTGCTGAAAACCCATATCATCAACTATGCCAAGACCCATGAGGTTTACACCGCTTATCGGAAAGCTGGGTACAGCAAAGCATTTCTGGAAGCGCACCGGGAGGAGATCACTCTGCACAAGGCGGCGAAAGCTGCCTTTGATGAAGCCGGGCTGCAAAAATTGCCGAAGGTCAAGGAGTTGGATGCGGAGTTTGCAGAGCTACTGACCAAGAAGAAATCCGCTTACCCGGACTACCGCAAGGCACGGAACGAGATGCAAGAACTGGTTCGGGCACAGAAAAACGTGGAACGCTTTTTTGCGGAGGAAAAGCCAGCACAGGAGAACGAGCAGGTTCGATAAACGCAGATTGCCGAGAGTTGACCGCAAGAGGTCGGCACTCGGCAATCTTTTTTCGTTGGTTCAATCTTTAACGGAATTGTTTATTTCTTTCGATTGTGTATGTTGGTGCGGTCAACAGGTATCCTATGGAGTGTAAAGAACACGATAGGATGAGGTTGCACTATGAAAGAGCTTTTTGGACAGCGACTACGGGAGCAGCGTATAAAGCATGGGTTGACGCTGGAACAGCTTGCGGAAAAATCCGAGCTTTCCTCCAACTATATCGGCATGGTAGAGCGTGGCTTAAAGGAACCCGGTCTTGCCACCATTGTCAAACTTCTGAATGCTCTGAATATTTCCGCAGACACATTGCTGTGTGATCTGGTTCCCAGTGCATCCCATGTGACCGACGACGAGATCTGCAAGCGGCTGGAAGGCTTGACCCCTATTCAGAAAAAGGCAGCACTCGACTTGCTGGACACCTATATCGCCAATCTCCCTTACCTCACAAACGAGGAATAAACCACAAACTTTGCAAGCGCATCGGCTGAAATCTAGCCGGTGCGCTTTTCTTTTGCATTCCTTTCGACTATAATAATTCTTACAGGATGTATTGTTTCCTAAAGAGTCGATTGTTTGGGGGTATCAAAATGAGAGAACCACGGTACGACATTTTAGCTGATATTCAGGATGCGATCGAGCGAGCAAAACAAGGCAAGCTGGCGTTGTACTGGCAGCGCGCCATCCAGCGGGAATACCGGTGCAAGAAAGTAACCCCTGCCGAGCAGCAGGCGTATGAGCAGCTGCAAAGCATTCTTTCCGAGATTTCGCAATGGAGCGATGAAGAAGATTTGCGCCACAACATGGAAAACATCGGCGGCAGGGTCTGGTTCTGCCACTTCTGGACTGACCACCACTCCATGGTGCAGTTGACGGAAGATCGCAACGGAAAATACTCCACAGCCTACGTTCTGGATGCAGAAACTACCCCGGATGTGCGTAAGGAGGCGGCATTGCAGGCACAGAAAGAACTTGCGGACTGTATGCAGGTGTGGGGCGTTTCGCTTCTGGATGCGCCTGTTCCTGAACAGATGAAGTACGATTCTCTTGCAGAAGCCGCTTCTCACCTCATGCAAGTTTTGAACGACCCAGAGCATATCACCGGGTAAAAAGCGTCCCGAAGGGATGCGCAGCCTGCATTGGGAAATGCAGATCAAAGGGGCTTGGGGCATTCCCCAACAAGCGTTTTGCAACGCAAAATAAGCAGATGTATATACGTCTGCACTGCTTGCTACAATGGTGTTGGTTCTGAGAAGTTCACAGCCAGTGAGCTATACAGA
>ENA-OYZJ01000202-OYZJ01000202.1-human-gut-metagenome-genome-assembly--contig:-NODE-202-length-29992-cov-13.692020_pt1 | contig 29992 bp, 29 predicted proteins | sample MGYA00243290_ERZ653475 | MGnify/ENA primary metagenome ERZ653475 (study PRJEB26926, sample SAMN06165003) | human gut metagenome | biome: ENVO:00009003; feature: ENVO:2100002; material: ENVO:00002003... | reverse complement strand
CGCCGCGCTACCTTGCGAACATTGAGAACAAGGGGCAGCACCCAAGTTTACAGATTTTCTTTGAGCTTATGCTCCGCTACAATATATCCGTAGACCAGTTCCTTTTGGAAACGCCGCCGGAAAAGAACACGCAGCGGCGGCAGCTCTTCCATGGACACCGCAAAGGCCATCGGCATCATCATCAACAACCCCGAGTTCGCCGATGTGCGCTCTCTGGAAGGCGTCGCTCCCACCAAGAAGCACGCCGTCTTTACCATCGCAGTCCCCACCACCGCCGGTACTGCCGCTGAAGTCACCATCAACTACGTCATCACCGACGTCGAGAAGAAGCGCAAGTTCGTCTGCGTCGATACCAATGACATTCCGGAAATTGCAGTCGTTGACCCCGATATGATGGCTTCCATGCCCAAGGGCCTGACCGCTGCTACCGGTATGGACGCTCTGACCCACGCCATTGAGGGCTACATCACCAAGGGTCACTGCACCATCTCCGATATGTTCCATCTGGAAGCCATCAAGCTCATCAGTGAGAACCTGCGCGGCGCTGTCCAGAACACTCCGGAAGGCCGCGAGGGCATGGCTCTGGGCCAGTACATCGCCGGCATGGGCTTCTCCAACGTGGGTCTGGGCATCGTTCACTCCATGGCACACGGCCTGTCCGCTCTGTATGACACCCCCCACGGCGTGGCCTGCGCTATCCTGCTGCCCGTCGGTCTGGAGTACAACAAGACCGTCGCCGGTGAGCGCTATCGTGCCGTCGGCAAGGCCATGGGCGTGAAGGGCATCGACGAGATGAACGACGCCGAGGCCGCAGATGCCACCATCGCCGCTGTCAAGCAGCTGAGCGCTGACGTGGGCATCCCCGCAAACCTGAACGGCATCCTGAAGGAAGAGGACATCCGGTTCCTCGCCGAGTCCGCTTATGCGGACGCCTGCCGTCCCGGCAACCCCCGCGACACCAGCGTGGAGGAGATCGTGGAGCTGTACAAGAGCCAGCTGTGATCTGAGTCGGAGCGCTTTGCCCTTATAAAAAATACAGGCTGCCGTAAGAAACCTCTCCGTCAGCGCTAACGCGCTGCCACCTCCCCTCGGTAGGGGAGCTGTCGAGCGAAAGCGAGACTGAGAGGTCGCACAGAGAAGAAGCCTTCCCGTCATACCGCCCGTCCACCCCTCATACACTGACGGACAAGGGGGTGTGCGGATGGAGCGGGGGATGGAGATGCTCTTTGCGCTGTTCGGCGGGCTGGCGATGTTCCTCTACGGGATGGACAGGATGAGCCGCGCCTTGCAGCGGGCGGCGGGCGACGCCATGAAGCGGCTGCTGGCCCGGCTGACGGCCACGCCGCTGCTGGGCGTCCTCACCGGGCTGGCCGTGACGGCGGTGCTCCAAAGCAGCTCGGCGGCGACGGTGATGGTCATCGGCTTTGTCAGCGCCGGGCTGCTGGAACTGCCCCGGGCGGTGGCCGTCATCTACGGCATCAACATCGGCACCACCATGACGGCACAGCTCATCGCCTTCGATGTCCAGACGCTGGTATACCCGGTGCTGTTTCTGGGCTTCCTCCTCGACTTCGCGGCCCGCAGGCCCCGCTGGCAGGCCGTGGGCGAGGCGGTGTTCTCCTTCGGGCTGCTCTTCGAGGGCATCGACATTTTGGGCCGGGCTTTGCAGCCGCTGGCCGGGCAGGCGGTCTTTCTCGACTGGATGACCCGGGTGAAGGAGTCGCCGCTTCTGGGCATCCTGCTGGGCCTCTCCATGACCATGGTGGTGCAGAGCAGCTCGGCCACCATCGCGTTGCTGCAGAACGTGGCCCGTCAGGCCGGGCCGGACGGCATCCACAGCGTGCTGAGCCTTGCCGGGGCGGTGCCGGTCCTTCTGGGCGACAACATCGGCACGACGGTCACGGCCCTGCTGGCCTGCATCGGGCAGGGGAAGGACGCCGCCCGCGCCGCGCTGGCCCACAGCTGCTTCAACCTCAGCGGGAGCCTGCTGGCGGCGGTGCTGCTGCCCTGGTTCGTCCGGCTGGTGGAGCTTATCTCCCCCAAAGGCCCGGAGCTGGAAGTCATTTCCCGGCAGATCGCCAACGCCCACACCGCCTTCAACGTCTGCTGCGCCCTGCTCTGGCTGCCGTTTTTGCCGTGGATGGTGCGGCTGGTGTGTGCGCTGGTGCCGGAAAAAGAGAAAAAATAAGAAAAAGCTCCTCATGCCCGTGAGGGTATGGGGAGCTTTCTGCGTTTCAGGGAAGGAGTGCCTTCATCCAACCTCTCAGTCTGCTTCGCAGACAAGGCCGGGTTGCGGCACCCAGCATCCGCAGCGCTTCGCTTGCGCCTTACTGGCCGCTGCCCCAACAGCGACTCCCTGTTTCCGCCACTGGCGGCGGTCGTCGTTGTTGCCCCTAGTAGGGGAGCCTCTGGCGAAGAGGTGAAGCTTTCCGAAATGCCAAGGCCTCCCCTCGATAGGGGAGGTGGCACGGCGTCAGCCGTGACGGAGAGGTTAATTTCTCGTTACGCTCTTCCGATACACCGCAAAGGCGATGACAGCCGACAGCACTTCCGTGACCCAGAAGGCGTGCCAGACGCCGGTGGGGCCGAGCTGGCGGCAGAGCAGCCACGCCAGCGGCATGATGAAGATGACGTACCGGCAGAGGGAGATGACCAGCGAGGCCGCACCCTTGCCCAGACCTTCCAGCGCGCCGGAAGAGGTGGTGGACACCGCCGACACCACAAAGCCGAGGCAGATGATGCGCAGGGCGGTCTGGCCGATGGCGATGGTCTCGGGGTTGGAGGAGAACAGGCCGATGAGGGGCGCGGAAGCGGCCCTACAGATGACGGTGCCTGCCGCCATGATGACGGCGCTCATGCCGAGGGTGAGCTGGTAGAGCTTTGCCACGCGGGCGTGCTCTTTTGCACCGTAGTTGTAGCCGATGAGGGGGCGCATTCCCTGCACGATGCCGTTGGCGGGCAGATAGAGGAACGTCTGGAGCTTATAGTAGATGCCCAGCACCACCACATAGCTTTCGGAGAAGGCCGCCAGCAGGCCGTTGAGGAAGGTGACCAGCAGGGAGGGCAGGGCCAGATTCAGGATGGCAGGCACACCGATGGCGTAGAGACGGCCTTCGAGGGAGAGGTCGGGCCGCAGGGCCTTCCGGCGCAGATGGACGGGCGACTCGGTGGTGCTGTAGACCACGAGGTAGATGACGAGAGTGGCGGCCTGTCCGATGCCGGTAGCCAGCGCCGCGCCGGCAATGCCCATGGCAGGTACCGGGCCGAGGCCGAAGATGAGGACGGGATCCAGCAGGATGTTGCAGACACAGCCCGAGATGAGGGCGGTCATGGTGAGCTTCATCCGGCCCACGGCCTGGAAGAGCTTCTCAAAGGCGAGGCTGGCCATGTTCACGGTGGCGAACAGGAAGACGATGGTGGAGTAGGTCACGCCCATAGAGACGATGGTGCCGTCGGCGGTGAACCGGGCCAGGAAGCCAGGCATAATGGCGGTAGCCGCCAGTGTGCAGAGGATGCCGTGGAGCACCGAGAGGGCCATGCCGTGGGTGGCGGCGGTGTCCGCCCTGTCGTGGTCGCCTGCGCCCCGGTAGAGGGCGACAAGGGCGTTGATGCCTATGCCGAAGCCGATGGCAACGGCGTTCACAAAGTTCTGGATGGGGAACACGAGGGAGAGGGCCGTCATGGCCTGCTCGTTGATCTGGGCCACGAAGAGGCTGTCCACGATGTTGTACAGCGAGTTCACCAGCATGGAGATGACGTTGGGCAGAGCCATCGACACCAGCAGCGGGAACACCGGCTTCGTCTTCATAAAAGTATCATTCATGGGGGCAAAAGCTTCCTTTCCTGAAATTTCCGCACAAGAAAAGCCACACAACGGCGGCTTGAAGCGGGCCATTGTGTGGCGAAAAGTAGCAAACATCTATGCTGTAAAAATCCACACGGGTTTTATTGAAGTGCCGAGAAATACAGTGCATCGCAAAAGCGGCGTTACGGGACGCCGCCGGACGGCACCGGGATGCGGGCCGGAAAGGGCAGTACGGGAAGAGCCTTTCTGACCGGCCTGCGATAGGATACCACGAAACGGGTGGATTGTCAAGGGAAAAGTATGACTTTTCACAAAAGGCTTTTCAAGCGGCCATTTCGTGATACAATAAAGCCAGACAGAAACGGAGGAAAAGCGCCATGAAATGGATGATCGCGTCCGACCTGCACGGGTCGGCTTATTACTGCAAGAAGATGGTGGAGGCCTTTGAGCGGGAGGGGGCTGACCGGCTGCTGATGCTGGGCGACCTGCTTTACCACGGCCCCCGGAACGACCTGCCCCGGGACTACGCGCCGAAAGAGGTCATCCCGATGCTGAACGGCCTGAAAAACAAACTCTGCTGCGTTCGGGGCAACTGCGAGGCCGAGGTGGACCAGATGGTGCTGGGTTTCCCGGTGATGGCGGATTACTGCATCCTCCCGGCGGGCGAAAAGCTCATTTATGCCACCCACGGGCATATCTATAATGGAAAGAACCCTCCGCCGCTGGCCGAAGGGGACATCCTGCTCCACGGCCACACCCACGTCCCGGCGTGGACGGAGTTCGGGCAGAGGAACGTCTGTCTCAACCCCGGCTCCCTGAGCATCCCGAAGGAAAACAGTCCCCACAGCTATATGATTCTGGAAAACGGCGTCTTCTACTGGAAAGACGTAGAGACGGGAGAAATATACCACACCCGTGTACTGTGAGGAACCGGCACTTGCAATTACCATACCGGTGTGGTATGATGAAGACGGAAACAGAAAAACAGGGTCTTTTGCCTCGGGCGCGGAGGGGTGCGCGGGGCCGACGGCCTTTTGTTTCCCATAAAAAGTTAGGCAAAACTAACAAAATGACGAAAAACACCCGGGCGGCTTGTGCAGTCTGCCCAGTGAATGACGATCCTTAGGAGGTACTGTCCAATGGTTCAGACGACGCTGAAAGTAGACGGCATGATGTGCGGCATGTGCGAGAGCCACGTCAACGAGGTGGTGCGCAAGACTGCGCAGGTGGAGAAGGTGACTTCCTCCCACACGAAGGGAGAGACGGTCATCGTCTCGGCCCAGCCGCTGGACATCGAGGCCCTGAAGGCTGCCATCGCCGACACGGGCTATACTGTGACCGGCGCAGAGGAAAAGCCGTATGAGAAGAAGGGGTTCTTCTCGTTTTTGAAGCACTGATGACTTCCGGCCCCGGAGAGGGGCCTGTATAAGGAGGCAGGCAGAGATGAGGATACTGGTCTATGGTGCAGGCGTACAGGGCTGTGAGCTGGCCCACCGTCTGCTGCAGAACAAAAAGAATGTCGTCACCATGCTGGCGCGGGGCGAGTGGAAGGAGAGGCTCGACCAAAGGGGCCTCGTCATCCGCCATTGGGCGCAGTGCCGCACCACGGTGGACCGGGTGGCCACCATCGACACGCTGGCCCCGGACGACTGCTACGACCTCGTTTTCGTGACGATGCAGGCCGGGCAGCTGCCCGACGTACTGCCCATCCTCAAGCAGAACAGGAGCGAATACTTCGTCTTCGTGGGCAACGACCCCCACGCCGTGGAGGTCATGCAGGCCATGCAGCGCCCGGCGGATAAGATCGCCTTCGGTTTCCAGAGCAGCGGCGGCCATCGGGATGTGGATAAGGTCGTCAGCGCCCACGTCGGCGTGGGTATGACCATCGGCGGGGCTACCGCGCCCCTTTCGGGCGTCTTCCGCTACCGGGTCAAGACGGCTTTCGAGGGCGCAAAGTACAAGCTGACCTTCGTCAGCGACATGGACGGATGGCTCAAGTGCCACCTCGCCCTCATCCTGCCGGCCTGCTATCTCTGCTACGCCTGCAGCGGCGACCTCTCCAGGGCGACGAAGGAGCAGCGTGATCTGGTCCTCGACGCCGCGTGGGAGGCCTGCGAGATGCTGAAAGCCGCCCATATCCCCGTGGACGACAAGGAAAACACCGACTGCTACCGTGCCGGTACGCCCGGCCGCCGGAAGATGGACGCCATGGTGTTGACGCTCTGCAAGACCCCGCTGGGCCGTCTCTGCGTCTCCGACCACGCGATGCATGCTGTGGCTGAGATGCAGTACCTCGATGAGGCTTTCGAAGGTCTGCGCACCCGGACGAGCGTCCGGATGACGGCGTGGGACACCCTGCGCAGCCAGATGCCCTCGTGGGACATCATGCGGAAAAAGACGGCGAGAGCAAAGCGATAAGTGCATGGAAAAAGAGGCAGATGCGAGTCTGCCTCTTTTTCCATATAAAAGGCTCTCCCTTTGGGGGCAACGGCGACGACCGCCGCCAGCGGCGGAAACAGGGAGGAGCTGTTGGGGCCGCGGCCAGCAGGATGCAAGCGGCAGCGCAGCAGACGCTGGGAGCCGCAACCCGGCATGGGCGCGGAGCGCCTGAGAGGGCAAGGATGCTGACGGAGAGGTTATTTTCCCCAAAATTCCGCTAATTTTTTCTTCAGCTCTTCCGTATCCCTCAGATACTCCAGATGCCTCCAATGCTTCGGGAAGAGCCGGGCGTACTCGCTCTGGGCAAAGCGGTCGTCGAGGAGCAGCACCACGCCCTTATCTTTCTGCGTCCGGATGACCCGCCCGGCGGCCTGCAGGACTTTGTTCATCCCGGGCCAGCGGTAGGCGTAGTCGAAGCCCGCCCCGTTCTGGGCGTCGTAGTAGCGGCGCAGCATCTCCTGACGGGGACTCACCTGCGGCAGGCCCACGCCCACGATGGCGCAGCCGATGAGCCGGTCGCCCGCCAGGTCCACGCCCTCGCCGAAGATGCCGCCCATGACCCCGAAGCCGAGAAGCGTCTTCTCCGGGCAGGGCGAAAACCGCTCGAGGAACGCCGCCCGCCCGGCGTCGTCCAGACCGCTCTCCTGTACCAGTGTGCCGATGTCCGGGTAGCGGGCGGTGAAGTCCTCCCACACCTGCCGCAGATAGGCATAGCTGGGGAAGAAGGCCAGATAGTTGCCCACCCGGCTGGACGCCAGCGCCGCGAGGGCGTCCGAGATGGGCCGGATGTTGGCGTCCCGCTGGCGGTAGCGGGTGGAGATGGAGGGCAGACAGTAGAGCCCGAGGTTTTCTGCCGGGAAGGGGCTTTCCAGCGCCACGGCCCGGGCCTCGGGACAGCCGAGGACGGTGCGGTAGTAGCCCGGCGGCGTCAGCGTCGCGCTGAACAGCGCCGCCGCCCGCCCTGCCGAAAGGCTTGCGTCCACGAAGGGGGACGGGTCGAGGCAGAGCAGCTGCAATTCAAGGTCACTGCCCCGGGCGGTGAGCTGGGCGGCAAAATGCTCGTCGTACCGTTCCGCCGCCCGCAGGATGTCCTGCACCTCAAAGTAGAGATCCAGCAGGGCCGCGTGGGCTTCGGCGTCGGGATCGTCTTCCAGCCAGTCCTGCAAGGGAGCCGTCAGCGCCCGCAGCGGGGCCAGCAGGGCTGAGGGAAGCTCCTTGCAGAACACCGTGCCGTCCTGAGCGTAGTCGGCGGCAGGCAGCTCGATGGCGGGCGTCTCCGCAGATCCCAGCAGTGAGGTCTGGCCGCTGTCGTCCTCTTCGGCGGCAGTGCTGCCCCGCCGGGGCGCGAGGGCCGAGACCGCTTTCCGTCCCTCTAAAAAGGCTTTGTCGGCCTTGCTCAGAGCGGTCTTAAGGGTACTTTTGCCCCGCCCGAGGGCGCGTTTTGCCTCGGTGAGGCTGCTCTTGCAGAAGCGCGCCGAGTACATGGCCCGCGCCCGCTCGGGCAGATTGTGGGCCTCATCCACGAGGAAGAGCCAGTCGCCTGCGCTGTCGAAGAACCGCCGCAGATGCACCACGGGGTCGAAGAGGTAGTTATAGTCGCCGATGATGACGTCGCACCACTCGCTCAGATCCAGCCCCAGCTCGAAGGGGCAGACCGTGAACTGCTTTGCGGCGTCGGCCAGCGCGGCCCGGTCGAAGCGGCCGGTGCCGTCGTCCAGAAGGGCTTTCAGGGCCGTGTTCACCCGGTCGTAGTAGCCGTTTGCGTAGGGGCAGAGCTCCGGCAGGCAGGCGGGATGGCCCTCGGCATCCGGGTGGAGGCAGACCTTCTCCTTGGCTGTCAGGGTCACGCTGCGCAGAGCCAGCTTGGGATCAGACGCCCGCAGCCGCGCAATGGCATCCTCGGCGGCGGACTGAGTCGTGTTGCGGGCCGTCAGGTAGAACAGCTTCTCGCCGCAGCCGGTGCCGATGGCCCGCAGAGCAGGGAAGAGGACGCTCATGGTCTTGCCGATGCCGGTGGGGGCCTGACAGAAGAGCCGGACGCCGCTTTTAGACGGCGCGGCAGTGCAGGCGCGGTAGACTTCGCCTGCCAGCGCCCTCTGCCCGGGCCGGTAGGCCGGGAAGGGGAAATCCAGCGCCGAAAGGCTCACGCCCCGCTGCTCCTTCCACGCCAGCTGACGCTGCGCCCAGGGGGCGTACTGCTCGAGCAGATCCTGCAAAAACGCTTCCAGCTCTTCAAGGGTGAAATGCCGCACGAAGCGGAGGATGTCGTCGGTGTCGATCTGGTAGTAGGTGAGCCGGACGTCCAGCTTTTCCAGCCCCTGCTGACGGCCATACAGCGCCCCGTAGACCATTCCCTGCGCCCAGTGGCAGGGGTTCATGTCCTCGGCGATGTCGTCGGCGGGGACGGCTGTGGTCTTTATCTCGTCGATGACCGTCACGCCCGCCTCGTCGGTGAAGATGCCGTCGGCCCGGCCTTCGATGGTGAAGGGGATGCCCGCCGCCTCCCGTTCGCCGGAGAGGAAGACTTCGGCGGTGTAGCCTTCGCCTGCGGCCTTTTGGAGCTTGCGGTGGATGCGTGCGCCCTCGTTGGCGCGGTCGAAGCCGGTAAAGCGGCTGTCGATGCTGCCGGTGCGAAGCAAAAATTCCACCAGCTGGCGGACAGGCAGGCGAAAAGCAGGCATAGCGGGTCACTTCCTTTTTGACTTTTTATATTTATAATTGGCAGGCCCGTCTTTGTACAACCTCTCAGTCTGCTTCGCAGCCAGCTCCCCTAGTAGGGGAGCCCTTGGCAGGCCGGGCAGCTCTGAGCTGGACGCTTGAGGCGCAATATGGCGCAAAAGGGCGGGCCTTGCTACAGAGGGCAGCAGCTTCTGGACAATGCAACTTTGTCAAGCTGCCGCTGACCGCCGCAACCCGGGCAGTGGCACGAAGCGCCTGAGAGGTTGGCTCTTACGCCAGCCCCAGCATCCCGGCGCACTGGGCGGCAGCTTCGTCCACCTTGCCGAAGTCCACGGCGGCGCGGTAGTAAGTCTCAAGCTCGTCGTGGCAGGCTTTGGCCTGTGCCATCAGGTCGGCGGCCTGTTCCAAAAGCTCTGCTGCCGCCCGCTCGTTGAAGCGGAGACGGGCGCGGTAGCCCGCCAGATTTTCCCGGTCCACGAAACGGGTACACCGGACGGCCTGCACGCCGGGCAGCTGCACCGGGTGCCACCGGTTGTCGGTGAGGAAAGCCAGCCGGAGGGCCGGGATGAAGAGATGGTCTATCTTGTCGTCGGGGTGCATGGCGCAGGGGCAGGTGATGATGTGGTAGCCCCGGGCCAGCGCCTCGGCCCGGATGAGCTCGAGAAGCAGGCGGGAGACAGCGCCGTAGTCGTCATGGAAGACCACATACCGGTCGGCCAGCGCCTGTACGGTGCCGCGGTAGAAGACCGGCCCTTTCGGCGTGATGGCCGACAGCAGCCGCAGTTCTTCGCTGGCCGAGGCCCCCTCGGGCAGGCGGGGGAGAGTCCGGGCGCAGAGCCGCTTGACGTAGCGGCGGACTTTCTCGAAGTTGGCACTGCACGCCTCAGCCCGGCGGCTGTCCAGCAGCAGGCTCCCGGCAGATGCGATATACCGCGCGGCCCGGCTGCGCAGGGCAGTGTTCCGGGCGAAGAGCCGCTTCACCTCGTCGGCGTGGGCGTGGAGGGCGTCGGCGTCCAGTGTGTGGTACAGGCTCACCACCTGCTCCTCTGCGCCCGGGGCGTCCGGCTCCATGACATGGGGGGCGGTGGCGTCCACGATGGCGGCGCGCTTGTCAAGAAAGATGACGCCGTCCAGACTGTCGGGGTCGCTGGCGCAGTGGATGCGCTGGATAGGCTCCCCCTTCTGCTCGGCCTTGACGGCCAGCCGCTTCATCAGCGTCGATTTGCCGCAGCCCGGCCCGCTTTTGATGAGATACATCTGCATCCCCGGTTCCCGCCGAAGCGGCTCAAAATAGCCCTTGAACCCGGCGGGGGTGGTGGTGCCCAGAAAGAAATCAACAGAATTGCTGCGTACAGCATTCATACTCAAACACCTCACTTTTGCTATAGGGTATGCAAAAATGAGGTGAAAGGTGTACTCCTCCAGTCTGCTTCGCAGACAGCCCCCTCAATGAGGGAGCCCTTGACAAGACGGGAAAGTTTCCCGTCGAAGACAAAATCTTGCGGAATGCCAAAGCCTCCCTCTTAGAGGGAGGTGTCGCCGGAGGCGACGGAAGGAGTGTACGTATGCTCGCACACCTTGTGTATTTTATCCCGCAGGGCCACAAAGTCGCCGAAAGCCTCCGGCTTGTTCTGGGGCTGACGGAGCAGGGCGGCGGGGTGGAACGTCCCCATGAAGAGGATGCCGTTCTTCTCAATAAAGGTGCCGTGCTCCTTCGTCACCGAAAAGTCGGCGCGTATCATCCGCTGGGCGGCGATGCGGCCCAGGCAGACGACGATTTTAGGCCGCAGCAGACGGAACTGCTCCCGCAGCCAGGGCATACAGGCTTCGCTCTCGGCGGGCAGGGGGTCGCGGTTCTGGGGCGGGCGGCACTTGACGATGTTGGCGATATAGCAGTTGGAGGCACGGTCGAGGTCGATGGCGAAGAGGTATTTGTCCAGCAGCTGGCCGCTGCGTCCCACGAAGGGCAGGCCCTGCTCGTCCTCGCTCTGGCCGGGGCCTTCGCCCACGAAGAGCACCTCGGCATTCTCCACGCCCTGCCCGAACACCACGTTGTGCCGGGTGGTGTGCAGCGGACAGCGCTGACAGGCGAGACAGTCGTTTTTCAGTGTTTCCCAATCCATAAGCTTGGTATCTCCTCACAAACTAAATGACATTTTCTTAACAAATCATCGCACGATTCCTTCCTTAAAATATACCACAAAATTCAAGATTTGTCTTGAAGTTTTCTGACTCTGTGCTAGAATAAAAAAGAAGGGCATATCTGTGATGCCCGGAATAATTGCAAAGTAATTTCGGAGGTAATCAACAATGGCTGATATGTTTGCACCCCTGGTAGCCCAGCTGAAGGCAAACCCCAAGACGATCGTTTTTACCGAGGGCAATGACCCCCGCATCCTGGAGGCCGCAAGCAAGCTGCTGGCTGAGGGCGTGTTGAAAGTCGTTATGGTTGGCAACGAGGCAGAGTGCAAGGCTGCTGCCGCTGCTGGCAATTTTGATATTTCCGCTGCTGAGATCATCGACCCTGAGAACTACGCCGGCTTCGATGAGATGGTCAACACCATGGTCGAGCTGCGCAAGGGTAAGCAGACCGCAGAGGAGTGCACTGCTCTGCTGAAGAAGTCCAACTACTTCGGCACCATGCTGGTCAAGATGGGCAAGGCTGACTGCCTGCTGGGCGGCGCTACCTACTCCACCGCCGACACCATCCGTCCCGCTCTGCAGCTGGTCAAGACCAAGAAGGGCGCTCATCTGGTGAGCTCCTGCTTCATTCTGGACCGTGACTGCGGCGAAGAGGGCCTGAAGCGCATCGCTATGGGCGACTGCGCCGTCAACATCGACTACACCGATACCGTCGATAAGGCTACCGGCGAGGTCAAGGTGGCTGCTTCTGCCAAGCTGGCTGAGGTGGCTGTCGAGACCGCTAAGACCGCTAAGCTGTTCGGCATCGACCCGAAGGTCGCTGTCCTGAGCTTCTCCACCAAGGGCTCCGGCAAGGGCGGCACCGTCGCTCTGAGCCACGACGCTGTCATCAAGGCTCAGGAGATGGCCCCCGAGCTGGCTATTGACGGCGAGTTGCAGTTCGACGCAGCCGTTGCTCCCGAGGTCGCACAGGTCAAGTGCAAGGGCAGCAAGGTTGCCGGTCAGGCCAACACCTTCATCTTCCCCTGCATCGAGGCCGGCAACATCGGCTATAAGATCGCACAGCGTCTGGGCGGCTACGCTGCCTACGGCCCCATCCTGCAGGGCCTGAACGCTCCCATCAACGACCTGTCCCGTGGCTGCAACGCCGACGAGGTCTACAAGATGAGCCTCATCACCGCCTGCCAGTCCTGAGCTGACACCCGGCTGAACTGAAAAGCTGAAAAGAGCCGCTGCCGCATTTTGCGGGCAGCGGCTCTTTTGGCTATACATCGACTGCGGTTTATGGTATGATAAGCATAAGAAGCCCCGGCAGAGAAGGAGAACATTCGAACGTGAAAATAAAAGCTTTGGCCTTTGTCCTCACGGCGGTGCTGCTTTTGTGCGGCTGTGGGCAGAAGAGCGAAACGGCGGCTGCACGGTCATCCAGAACAGCCGCATCACCCTGAGCGGCGACAACGGGCGGCGCATCTGCTATCAGCTCAGCGCCTTGAAAGGGAATACGCTGGACGTCTCCCTCGGCTACGGCATCGCCAGCACGAAGGAAGTCAGCGGCAATACCATCCGGGGCCGGATACGGCATAAAGTCTTTCAGGACTGCTCCGGCGTGGAGAATAACAATGTAGAAGTGCGGAGATTCTCGATTCTGGGATGAACCGCTCATAAAAAGGAGGTTTTATCATGCGAAGAAAATTTGTTGCGGCGGTCACATCGGGCGTTCTGGCCCTGACGGTCATGGCAGCTCTGCCCACCCATGCGGAGGCGGTGAGCATCTGGCTTGACCTTACCCCGGGGACGGAGAGCGTCGAGACGTTCCAGTACAAGGACTATGCAGACCGCTATTCGGACGCCTACGAGCTCTATGGCTATGACGCTGAGGCGCTGTTCAACCACTATGAGACGGTCGGCAAGGCCGAGAATCGGGTAGGACGCTTCAAGAAGACGCCGGAAGAAGATGACCGGCATCCCTATGTGTGGGACGCCGATGAGCCGCTGGACCCGCTGCCGCCTTTGGACTTTCACGCGCAGCCGGACTGGTTCGATGCCCGTACCCTCCCGGAGAACCTGTCCAACGTCCGTATCATAAAAGAATATGAGCAGCTGGAAGCCTTTATAGAGAAAGACGAGTGGATCGGAGACCCCGTTCTGGTGCGGAAGGAAGAGCTCCTGACGGAGATGAGCAGCCGCGTCCGGAACTATAGAGGTCGGCGCGGCGGAGCTGACTATCTCCGCGCCATCAGTCAGGACATCGACGTGCTGCTTGATTTCATGGGATAAGGATGCTATAAGATGAAAAGGGAAGAGCCTCACTGCAAAGCGGTGAGGCTCTTCCCTTTGGTGGAGCACAGAGGGTTCGTCTGGCTCACGTGTGGTGGAGGCGATGGGAGTCGAACCCATGTCCGAAAAGAGTTCAGCGTAGGTGTCTCCGGGTGCAGGCGATCTACAACATTCCCTCCGCGTCACGCCGGTCGTCAGGCTAACGCTTCAGTAGCTTCATGAGTTCCTGCCGGTCCGCAAAGCTTAGGTCCGTTCAGGTGCTGTGTCTAAAGGACGCCCCGGCCCCACACGACACAAGAGTGGGCGGAACGCGCAGCACTCAGGCTGCGAGCAACTGATAATTATTGTTGTCAGTTAATTTTTTGGAGGAGTTTAGAGCAGTTCCCCCACTGCTACCCGCTGCCCAGGCCTCGCTCCCCCCGTCGAAACCTTTACGCCCCCATAAAGCGCATGTTGCCATGCGCAGAAAGCTTGGTGTTCTCAGGGCAGGAATGCTGCCTGAAAGAGATTTAGTAGAATTTGCCGTTGGACTTCACAGCCCGGTCGATGGAGCGCTTGGCGTCGCGCTTGGCGGCGTCGGCACGCTTGTCGTAGAGCTTTTTGCCCTTGCACAGGCCGACTTCCATCTTGACGCGGCCATGCTTGAAGTAGAGAGAAAGGGGAACGAGAGTATAGCCCTGCAGCTTGCACTGCTGGTGCAGACGCCGGATCTCGGTCTTGTGGGCCAGCAGACGCCGCACCCGCAGAGGGTCCTGATTGAAGATGTTGCCGTGGTCGTAGGGAGTGATGTGCATTCCCTTGACCAGAAGCTCGCCGTCCTCAATATCGACCCAGCTGTCCTTCAGGTTGACGCCGCCGGCACGCAGGCTCTTGACCTCGGTGCCTTTCAGCTCGACGCCCGTTTCCAGCGCTTCGAGCACGAAATACTCGTGACGCGCCTCGCGGTTTGTGGCGATGGTCTTTGTCGCCGGACGTTCCTTGGCAGGTGCCATGAAGCGCGCCTCCTTTCCTTTCCTCTAGAAGCCGTTTTCATAAGCATTGCACACCGTCCGAACGGCCTTTTTGCTCGCATCCTGCGTTGTTTCCCCTTGCAATCCACCAAGGATTGCTGCGGGAAACCGCCTTGTATACGGGCAAAAATTCTCGTCGTTCGGCGCACCCTGCTTATAAAAGCAGCTTCTTTGTCTTGTCATTATATCACATTTTGCTGGATTTTCAAGAGCGATTTTTGAAAGAATCGTTAAGGTTCTATAAAATCTGCTCTTTACAGCTCGTCGCGGCCGGAGAGCGCGCGGTAAAGCGTCGTCTCATCGGTGTACTCGAGGCTGCCGCCCACGGGCAGGCCGTAGGCCAGACGGGTGGTCTTGATGCCCAGAGGTTTGATGAGCTTTGCCAGATACATGGCCGTGGCCTCGCCCTCGACGGTGGGGTTCATGGCCATGATGACCTCTTTCACCTCGCCGCTGCCCAGCCGGGCCAACAGCTCCTTCACCGAGAGCTGTTCGGCGCCGATGCCGTCCATGGGGCTGATGAGGCCGTGGAGGACATGATACAGGCCGTGGTACTCCCGGGTGCGCTCAAAGGCCTGCACATCGCGGGGCGTCTCGACCACGCAGATGGTGGAGCGGTCCCGCTTGGCGCTGGAACAGATGGGGCAGAGCTCGGCCTCGGTGTAGTTCTGGCAGACGCGGCAGCGGTGGAGCCGGGTGTGGGCGTTCTGGATGGCCTCGGCCAGCGCTGCCGCGTCCGCGTCCGACATACTCAGCACCTGATAGGCCATCCGGGTCGCGCCCTTGCGGCCGATGCCCGGGAACTGGCTGAACTGCTCAATAAGCTTTTCCAGCGGCGCTGCGGTGTAACCCATGCGTATCCCTCCCGCTTAGAGGCCGGGGATGTTCAGACCGCCGGTCAGCTTGCCCATCTCGGCCTCGGCAGTTTCGTCCACCTGCTTGACGGTGGCGTTGACGGCAGCGGCCACCAGGTCTTCCAGCATCTCGACGTCGTCGGGGTCAACGGCCTCGGGCTTGATGGTGATGCCAAGGATCTCATGCTTGCCGTTCATGCGGACGGTGACCATCTCGCCGGAGGCGCTGCCGGTGTACTCGGCGGCCTCCAGCTCGGCCTGCTTGGCCTTCATGTCATCCTGCATCTTCTGAGCCTGACGCATCAGGGCGTTCATATCGGGGCGGCCAAAGCCTGCGGGCATTCTTGCTTTCATAATTGGTTCTCCTTAAAAGTTATTGTTTATATTTTTTCTTCGCGCTGTCCTCAATGCTCACGTCCAGACCCAGCTTTTCCAGCGCGTGGAGCGACTGTTCGGCATTGGAGGTGTGCTTTGCGGCGGTGCGGGGCTCGTAGGGGCCGATCGGCACCGCGACGCCTGACACCTGCGCGATGAGCTTTTTGATGAGACGCTGGCTGTCCTTGTTGACACGGATGAAGTCCCGGAAGGTCTTGCCGCCGTCGATGAGCACCCGTGTGCCATCGAAGTACGCCTTCGATTTGCGCAGATAGCTGTGAAGCATCGGGTCCTTTTCCTGTAAGAGCTTGACGACCTCGCTCCACTGCTCGAAGGGATTGATGCCCTCTGCGGCCACCTTGCGGGGGCGGCTGAGAGCCGGGTCGGCGGTGTACTCCGGGGCAGGTGCTGCCGGGGCGGTAGACTCCACCGGTCTCTCTTCCGGTACGGGCGATACAGGCGCAGTGACCGGCGGAGTCGGCTCATCCCAGGGCAGGGGGGCCGACTCCGCCACCGGCGGCTCGTCGGGCGGAGGCGGAAGCTCTTCGTCTGCGGGCGCGGGGGGCTCTGGAATATCCGGGACAGCGGCCTTCGGCTCTGCAGCGGGCGCGGGAGCAGGCTCCTTTTCCACTGCCGATGCGGCCATAGGTTCCACGGGTGCAGCAGGTGTACTCATGAAAGGCTGCGGCGCAGGCTGGACCGGTGCCGCAACAAAGGGCCGGACGACCGGTGCGGCAGGAGCGACAGTCTGCACAGGCATTGCCGCCACGGGGACAGCTGCGGCCTGCGGCGGCTCCGAGAGGGTGAAGAGGGCCAGTTCCAGCTCGATGCGCTGGTCACTGCCCCGGGTCATATGCTCAAGGGCGCTGCCCAGCGTACGGATGGCCCGGATGGCCTCCCGCTGGCCCAGCTGAGGGCCTTTTTCGAGGTACTGCTGTTCCTCTTCGGGGGAAACACCGGACAGCAGGCTCTGCCCGCCGGGCAGAGCCGCCAGCATCAGGGCGCGGTAGTGGGCGATGAGCTCTTCCGTCAGACGCTTCACATCCACCGACTGCTGCCGCAGTGCGGCCAGCTGCGCCAGCGCCGCTGCGCCGTCCTGCGCTTCGAGAGCATCCGAAATATGGAACAGGTAGCTGCGGTCGGTGACGCCCGCCATCCGGCGGACAACATCGGCATCGATTTTTGCGGTCACGCCGGCGCAGGTGTCGAGGATCGAGAGGGCGTCGCGCATGGCACCGTCGGCCAGGCGGGAGATCAGCTCTGCACCACCGGTCGTTAACTCTAAGCCCTCCTGTCCGGCGATATACTCGACCCGCTGGGCGATGTCTTCCGGCCCGATGCGGGTGAAATCGTACCGCTGGCAGCGGGAGAGGATGGTGGCCGGGACTTTCTGGATCTCGGTCGTGGCGAGGATGAAGATGACGTGGGCGGGCGGCTCTTCCAGCGTTTTCAGCAGGGCGTTGAAGGCCGCTGTGGACAGCATGTGTACCTCGTCGATGATGTATACCTTATAATGACAGGCACTGGGGGTGTAGGCTGTCTCATCCCGCAGGTCGCGGATGTCGTCCACACCGTTGTTGGACGCGGCGTCCATCTCCACCACGTCGAGGATGCTGCCGTTGTCGATGCCCTTGCAGATCTCGCACTCGCCGCAGGGGTCGCCGTTATGGGGGTGAAGGCAGTTGACCGCCTTGGCGAAGATCTTCGCGCAGGTGGTCTTGCCTGTGCCGCGCACGCCGGTAAACAGGTAGGCGTGGCCTACGCGGCCCGACGCCACCTGATTGCGCAGCGCCGTGACGATGCCGCGCTGTGCGACGACATCCTCAAACCGCTGGGGTCTCCATTTGCGGTACAATGCGCGATACATCGGTGCTTCCCTCCCGTCAGTAATAAAAAATCGGACAGCGCTGACGGGGTTTGACCCCCGCCTTGCGTAACTCGGCATACGGATGCAGGCTGACTGAAACGCACGGGGCGCGCCGCTTAAGGCTGCTTGGTTCCCCACCTGACCTGGTTCACTGCGGCTCCATCGTACAGGACCCGCATCCGTATGCCGAACCACGCAGCAGGCGCTGTCCGACAAGGCACACGATTCGTGTGCCTTAGTATTGTACCACAGTTCGGTGAGGAATGCAAGAGGAAGCTAAGGCTGCTCCCATCCGGCTCGCAAAAGCTCCAGTGCGTGTGTTTCAAGCCGGGAAACGTAACTCCGGCTTATTTGGAGCAGCTTTGCCGTTTCCAGCTGGGTCAGCGGCGGCTGGCCTGCCAGACCGTACCTTAATAATATAAGTTTACGCTCCCGGGCAGGCAGGCCCTCGATGAGGCGGCGCAGGCGCCGGGCATCGTCCTGCTTTTCACAGCTGTCCTCCATGCAGAAGCCGTCCTGCAGCACATCGGCAAGGGTGAGGGCAGAGTCTTCCTTTCCGGCATCAAGAGTCTCCTGAAGCGAGAGGGTGGGGGCGTTCTTCCGCTCCCGCCGGAAGTGCATCCGGAGCTCGTTTTCGATGCACCGGCTGGCATAAGTGGAGAAGCGCGCCCGGCGGGTGGAGTCGAAGGTGTCCACGGCTTTTATCAGGCCAATGGTGCCGATGGAGATCAAATCGTCCTGCTCAGAGGGGAGAGCATAGTATTTCTTTGCGATGTGCGCCACTAAGCGCAGATTGTGGCGGATGAGCTTTTCCCGGGCGGATGGATCACCGGCCCGCAGGGCGGCAAAGGTCCGGATCTCCTCCTGTGGGCTGAGCGGGCGGGGGAAACTGCCCGATTCCAGATGGAGCGCCAGCACGAGGAATTTGGATGCAAAAAATTGCAGCAGGGTCAACAGCATACGGAACACCTCCAAAACCGTTCTCCCATACAATATGAACGGGGAAAGAGGGTTCAGAATCGTTTTCTGCTTGTAGAAAAAGGTAGTCTGTGGCAGGATGAGTATATGACAGGGGAGCAGTGCTGCCCAAAGGCTCTCCGGGGGCTTTTTGCGTTTCGGCATCTTTTCGGCAGGGAAAGCATGGTGTGATCCGGATGGCATAGGGCAGGGGTCAGGCCCAGCCGTCCCAGTTCTTCAATCAGGCTGGAAAAGTCGCTGATGTTGCGGCTGATGCGGTCCAGACGGTAGACCACAATGGCCTTGAATTTCCGGTCCTTGGCCGCAGTCATCATCTTTTTGAAATCCGGGCGGTTCAGGTTGCCGCCGGAAAAGCCCTCGTCCTCAAAGACAACAGCATGTTCCGCGGCGGCATCGCCGTAGTGAGTGCGGATATATTCGCGGCAGAGGTCGATCTGATTTCCGATACTTTCGCCCTTGCCGGTGTAGCGGGATTTGCGGGAATAGATGGCAATGGTGTCGGCAGTTTTGGCCATGAGATACTCCTTTCCTGTTGTCCGGTGGCCGTAGATGCGGCTATTGTAGCATGGCAGGCCATCTTTCATCATACTACGAACGGAAGTGTCAAGGATGTGACAAGGCAGAACAAGCGAGGAAGTCAGGATGTTTGACTATTTCTATGGGCAGTCGGGCGAGATGCAGACAATATCCGCTTTGTGCTGAAGTGTCTTGCGGAAAGTACCGCACCGGTACGGAACATGAAGCAGTATCTGCTGGCTGCACTCTACAATGCACCCACGACCATGCAATTTAACCATGATGAGCTGATGCTGATGATGCTCTACAATACCGGCATCCGGCAGGGGCTGGTGCGGGAGCTGCGGCTGATGCAGTGCTACCTGACGCCGGATGAAACTGCTTTGCGGGAACTGTCAGAGCAGGTCATTGAAAAGCTGAAACGGCTGACGGATGCCGAGCTTGCAGGACTGGAATTTCCAATGAACTGATTTTTGCCGCCTGCGGGCGGCGTACATAAGAGCTTTCGCATCCTGCAAAGGTATGATATACTGAAGCTGACAGCTTTCAGGTCGCAGATAAAAGATAAGAGGTGCTTTTTATGGCAGGTTTGAAGGGAAAGACCGGTATCGTCACCGGCGGCAGCAGCGGGATCGGTTTCCAGATCGCAAATGTGCTGGCTCAGGCCGGCGCGACAGTTTATGTCATCAGCCGCACCGGCAAGCCCAAAGAGGGTGTAGGCGAAAGTGCACCGGGCGTTGTCCATCTGCGGGGTGACATCGGCAATGCAGAAGCTATGAAAACACTGGTGGCGGAGCTGGCCGCAAAGCATAACGGCTGTCTGGATTTTCTGGTAAACAACGCAGGCGTCAGCTATAAATGCCGGGCCGAGGACTTTCCCATGGAGCAGTTTGACAATATCATGAATGTGAATGTCAAATATCTGTTCCAGATGAGTGTGATTTGCTACCCCTATCTGAAGAAAAGTGCGGACAAGGGCCGCATCATCAACATCACCAGCATGAGCGCCCATCTGGGCTTCAGCGAGGTGGTGCCGTACTGTGCCAGCAAGGGCGCTGTGCTGGCGATGACCCGCGCTCTGGCCGTGGAGTGGGCACAGGACAACATCACCGTCAACAGCATTGCGCCGGGGTGGTTCCGCAGCAAAATGAACGAGCAGGTAGTGGACGCAGCCCGGGAGCAGAAAATTCTGAACCGGATGCCGCTGCACGCCTACGGTGACACCCGCGACTTGGGTAAGATGGCCGAGTTCCTGGTGGGCGATGGTGCCGCTTATATCACCGGACAGGATTTTGCCGTGGATGGCGGCGCACTGGCGTTCGGTTATTGAGAGGAGTTTCTCTGCAATTTTTCGGCAGCTTCGCTCGTATTCCAGATAAAGGAACCGAATTTCGTTGGCATAACGGAGGAACCATTATGGCAATCTTTGAAAAGACCATCCGAAACAAGAATTTTGACAAACTGCTTCGGAAGCTGGAACAGGAAATTCCGGACAGCAGCTGGTCGGCCAATCTGGAAGCGGGCAGTGACTTCAAAGAGGGCAATGCCCGGTGCAGCGTTCGTGTGTTTGAACGGTACAGCATGATGGGCGGCAACCGCCTGAGCCTGACGTTGACCATGTTCCAGAATGCGGACAGTCCGATCCGGCTGTCTGCCATCACCGCAGGAGGCAGTCAAGCGGTGTTCTTCAAGGTGAACACCCTCGGAGAAGAATCTTTTCTGGACGATGTAAAAGACCTGCTGGAAGAAATTTTGGAGGAATGAAATGTTTTACGCTGGATTTGATATGCTGTTCAGCATTCTGTTTCCCATCCTGTTCCTTGTGGTTTTGGGCATGATCCTATACACCATCATCGGAAATATCAGCACATGGAATAAAAACAACCATTCGCCGCGGCTTACCGTTCCGGCAACAGTGGTATCAAAGCGCACCGATGTTTCGCATTCCAGCAGTGCCAATGCCGGAGATATGTCCGGTGCGCACGGATACGACACTAGCACATTTACATCGTACTATGTGACTTTTCAGGTGGAGAGCGGCGACCGCATGGAATTTACCGTAAGTGGTTCGGACTACGGAATGCTTGTGGAGGGCGACATCGGTAAGCTGAGTTTTCAGGGTACCCGTTATCTTGGATTCGAGCGAAACTGAATATCCCTGTTTAATTTGATAAATCGGGATTTGCGGAGGTGATGGTATATGGCAAAACATGAGTTTGGAATTATGATGAATACTCCTCGGCAGAGCGAGCGATATGACGAATATGAACCGTGGAAATACGAATGCATTTCTGTTGATGATAAAGATTTAGAAGGTGTTGTTGAAAGACTTTCATCCATTGACTTTTATTGGCATACACTTTCTGTTAAAGGCAAAGGGCTTGCATATTGTGGTGTTACACTTGTTCCGCCCTGTTCATTAAAGGCGTTTATTGATAGCATTGCTGATATTCCTGAATTGTGCGAATTAAAGAAACTGTTAAAAAAGGCATTGGACAAAAATAAATGGGTTATTCATTACGGAATTTGATTGAGTAACAACTTCCAGTTTATCAAATAAGTAAATCATTCCATACCTCTGCGGGCAGCGATGAAACGGCTGCCCGCTCTTTTTGTACTCTGAAACCGAAAGGAGGCTTCAAATGCCAAACAAAACCGAAGAATATCTTGCACTTGCCTGCAAAACGGCAGACAGCTTTTCGCGACAGTGGGAGCACTGGGCAGAATTTCTGATCACAGCGAAAGTTTTGGCCAGCAGCTTGCCGACGTTGCCGGGAAACTGGTGGCAGATTACTGGGACAACAACGGCGGCGACATCCTCGGCATCGTTGACGGCTCGTATTTTCTCCCGAACCTGATTCTGAACCAGCCCCGGAAGCCGCTGGGCAAGTGCGGCAGGCTGCGCCGGACGTACCTGATGAACCATCGCCCGGTGCTGTACAACACGATGCTCCTGAACGGGAGCCTGTACCGCAAGTCGGGGTACAGTAAAAAGTTTTTGGAAGCCCACCGGGAGGAAATTACCCTGCACAAGGCGGCGAAAGCTGCCTTTGACGAAGCCGGACTGCAGAAGCTGCCGAAGGTCAAGGAGTTGGATGAGGAGTTCGCAGAGCTGCTGACCAAGAAGAAAGCAGCCTACCCGGACTACCGCAAAGCACGGGACGAGATGCAGGAACTGGTCCGGGCACAGAAAAATGTGGAGCGATTTTTTGCGGAGGAAAAGGACACCATCGAAAAGGCGCAGACCCGATAAACGAATGCCGCCGAGGAGCTTTCCCAGTTGGGAGGCATCCTCGGCGGATTTTTGTTTATGCAGCAGGTTTAAGATGTTGGATTTATTCTGCTAAAACTCAGTCCTACTCTCTGCTGGTCACGGCATCCAAGTCAACGCCCTGCTTTTGCTGCCCGGTATTTTCCGGCGGAGAACGGCAAAGTTTTTTTACTTGAAACGGTGCGCGGATACGATATAATAAGGATGGATAGAAAAATAACATTCGAGCAGCTCTAAGGTTCTGCTGCCCGGAAAGGAGCTTACTGTTATGCGCTATACCATCAGTGAGATGGCATCTCTGCTTGGTGTCACAACCCATACTTTGCGCTACTATGAAAAAATGGGCCTGATCCACCCCGAGGTCAACGAGGATACCGGCTACCGTTACTATACAGTCACTGATACCCGGCGGTTCAACCTGTGCAGGGAACTGCGGGCGGCAGAGCTTTCGCTGGAAGAATGCCGGGAGCTGATCGGCGCACCCACGGTGGAGCAGAGCGACGCCATGTTCAACCATCAGATCGCCCAGCTGCGGCGCAGGCAGGTGCTGGACGAACTGGCCATCCGTTTTTTGGAACACAAGCGGGAGCAGTACCGCACACTGGAACAGAATGCTGGGCGCATCTGGGTGCAGAATTTCCCGGAAATGTGGCGACTGACCTTCTCACAGGAAGAAGCAGCAGACCGGGATAAAGAATTGCAGCAGGAAAAGGCTGAATGGCTGGAATGTATGCCTGCGACCCGCTGGGTGAGCCGCCTGCCCCGGCGGGTGATGGAGCAGTTTCGGGTGGGACGCAACGAGTACGACTACGGCCTTATGATTGAGGCCGATGCCGCCCGCAGGCTGGGGCTGAAGCGCACAAAGCATGTGGAGGTGGTGTGCGGCGGAGACTATCTGACTACCATTTGGAAAAAGGATTATCGCGGGTCCTTTGGGTGGGACTCGCTGGACGACCTGCATGCGGAGATCGTGCAGCGCGGGTTCCGTGCGGTGGGCGAGACCTTCAGCAGCATCGCTGCTAGCCGGGAGCATCCTGATGGGAGCATCGTGAATTACCACCTGACGCGGACAAAAATATATACATAAAATTGCAATATCACGAGAATTTGTTATATCAGACAAATTTTTGTGATATTTTTGTCAAAATAGCCCTTGACCTTCGCGCTGCTCTAACGTGTAAACTTTGTTTAGCAAGTAACAAAGTCGGACTTCCGGCTTTGCTGCTCTGACAGAGTACACGATTGAGAAGAAAGAGGAGAACACACTATGAGCGAAAAGATCTCTCGCCGCAACTTCCTGCGCACCGCTACGCTGGGCGCAGCAGCTGCCGGTCTGCTGGCAGGCTGCGGCAGCGCTTCCAGCAGCACCGCCGCAGGCACCTACACTGCAGGCACCTACAGCGCCACCGCTACCGGCATCAACACCGCCACCCCCGTCACCGTGACCATGACATTCAGCGCTGACGCCATCACCGATGTGCAGATCGACGTTGCAAACGAGACCAAGGGCTACGGTGCCGACATCGCCGATGAGATGGTGAAGAAGATCTTGGACGCACAGTCCAGCGAGGTGGACGGCCACTCCGGCGCTACCATCACCTCCGACGCCATCCGGAAGGCTGCCGAGAGCTGCATCAATCAGGCCAAGGGCGTGGCCGTTGCCCCCACCGAGGCCAACAAGGCCGAGACCGTTGTCCCCGACGGCCTGAGCGTGGAGGAAGTGGAGTCCTCTGTGTGCGAGCTGGGCGACATCACCCCCGACGAGACCAAGGACTTTGACGTGGTCGTCGTGGGTGCCGGTGCTGCCGGTGTGCCCGCCGCAGGCTGGGCTGCCGAGCTGGGCGGCCATGTGGCTCTGCTGCAGAAGCAGAGCATCGTGGTCAGCCAGGGCAACTGCGGTTCCGCCATCATCAAGTCCAAGTCCACCGACGCGGGCAAGAAGATGTGGGTGCACATGACCAACGGCCTGTGCGACTGGCGCGCTGATACCAGCCTGCTGAACGCCTACGTCGAGAACTCCGAAGAGGCCCTGATGTGGTACCTGAACCGCGCCGGCCTGACCGACCAGACCGAGTACGGCGACGGCAGCCTCGTGGACAGCAACAAGAACCCCTCCGACCTGCTGCACAACGACGAGAAGGAGATCTTCGCCTACATGTGCACCAGCCAGGATCTGACCGGCGTGTGGAAGGACCGCATGGACACCTACGACTTCGGCGATGAGCACTGCTACTTCTTTGCTCCGTGGATCGGCCCCAAGCCCAAGAACGTGGGCGATGTGCTGGCCACTGTGCTGGAGAACGTGCAGGCCAAGAACTCCAATCTGGAGGCCTTCTTCAACACCCCCGCCGTCAAGCTGGTGCATGAGAACGGCAAGGTGACCGGCGTTATCGCAAAGGACGAAAACGGCAAGTACATCCAGTTCAACGCTTCCAAGGGCGTCATTCTGGCCACCGGCGACTACATGAACAACGAGGCCATGGTCAAGCGCTGGTGCCCCGATGTGGACGGCTTCGACAAGAAGCAGTACCAGAAGACCGGCGACGGCCACATCATGGCCATCGATGCAGGTGCAAAGATGGAAAATCTGGGCCACACCAAGATGATGCACGACTTCGACTCCGGCCTGATGTACGAGGAACCGTTCCTGTACGTCAACATGGAGGGCAAGCGCTTCTGCAACGAGGACACCGGCTTTGTCTACATGGGTAACATCACCAAGTATCTGCCCAAGTTCAACGGCAACAACGTGGATGCAAACCATCCGGACGGTTCTCTGGGCTGGTACTGCCAGATCTACGATAACGACTACATGAGCTACGCCAACGGCCCCATCCCCGAGCAGGTGATGACCAAGTACATCCCCGGTGCCGTGGAGAACCCGCAGGGCGTGTTCACCAACCTGATCGACACCTACAAGGCTGATACCATTGAAGAACTGGCTGGTCTGCTGGGTATCCCCGCCGATGAGCTGCAAAAGACCATTGACCGCTACAACGAGCTGTGCGACAAGGGCACTGACGTGGACTTCGGTAAGAAGAGCGCTTACATGCACAAGATCGTCACCGCTCCCTTCTGGGGCATCCGCAAGCACATCCGCGTGTCCTCCATCGACAGCGGCGTGAACACCAACGCCAACGGTCAGGCTCTGGATGCTGACGGCAACGTCATCGACGGCCTGTACTGCGTCGGCAACGTGGGCGGCGTGTTCTACGGCGGTGCAGACTATCCGTTCCACCAGACCGGCCTGTCTCTGGGTCGTTGCTACACCTTTGGTATGCTGGCTGCAAAGCATGCTATGGGCCAGCTGTAATTAAGAAAAAACTGATTTTGGGGCTGTTGCAAAATAGCATCCCTTTATCGAAAAGCCGATCAATCTGAATATTTTTGTACCGCCCCTCCGAAAATATCGTTGATGCGGATAGAAAGCTGTACAGAAGGACGTTCTCAGACCGCAGCATACCCGATAAGCGAATACCGCCGAGGACTCTTCCCATTGTGGAGGTGTCCTCGGCGGCTTTTTTGTATATAGGGCAGCAATTCTTGACCGTCTTTTGTAAAGGTGATGAGTTACGAGATGGAGCACAGCTTTCTCCGCAATGATCTCGATTGAAAACAACTGCACATATAAAGCAAAAAAGGAATATTCTTACTTGTCAATTTGCTGTAGAAAATCACCTGAGTTTGGGCAAAATTGATAAAGTGAAAAAGAAACCCGTTCCCATCTTGACATTCCGCAAAGAATATGGTATTGTAAACAAGCATAGAATAAATTTCCATTTAAGTGCTTAATTTGTTCGTGCCTTACAAAAAAGAGAATTGTACGTGAGCAGCGTCGTTGGATTGTTACCGTTTGGCGGGCTAGACCAACTCTGCATAGCACAAGCCGAAAGCGTGTTTCAGCCTTCGGTATGTTTGCTGTGTCGAGGATGGTCTTTTTTTATTGCCTTTTTCAACCTGAGGAGGAGAAACAATGCAATATACCGTCAAAAAACCGATCAACAACAATATTCTGCGCGTGGTGGACCCCACGGGCTGTGAGCTGATCGTCACCGGGCGCGGTCTGGGCTTTGGCGTTAAGCCGGGCTATAAAATCGAGGCTGAAACCGTGGAGCGCAGCTACCGCATGACCAGCCCTGCTGTGCAGCAGAAGTTGGTGGAACTTCTGGAACAGATCCCGTATGAGCATCTGCTGCTCACCGATGAGCTGGTGGCAATGATCCGCAGCCGGGTGAACTACCCGCTGAACGAAAGCCTGCTCATCACGTTGGCCGACCACATCAGCTTTGCCATCCAGCGCAGCGAGCAGGGGATTCGCTTTTCCAACCCGCTGATGGCTCCCATTCGGGAATTCTACCCGGAAGAGTATCGCCTTGGTATGGAGTGCCTTGCCACCATCCGCCAGCGCTGCCATGCAGACCTTTCGGACGACGAGGGCGGCTTCATTGCGCTGCACATCGTCAACGCAGAGCTCAACACCACCATGAGCGTGGTGAACGATGTCACCCGCTTTGTGGATGGCTGCGTGCAGGTGGTGGAATACTTTTACAACTGCCATTTTGACCGGGATGCACTGGATTTCAGCCGCTTTACAGTGCATTTGCGCTTTTTTGCGCAACGCGTATTTCAAGGAAAACAGGAGCAGGAAAACGATACCCATGACGAAGTGTTCCGCGCCCTGATCGCCCGCAATTGCAGCGAACACTACAAATGCGCCTGCTGCATTGCGGAGTATGTCCGCAACACCTGGCACAAGGAGCTTTCGGACGAGGAACTGGTGTTCCTTACGATCCATCTGAAACGGATTCGGATGGGAAAATAAGCTCTTTTGCTTTACCTTTGATTCTCCACAGGTCTTTCCTGTGTGGATATATATGCTGGATACGAACTTGAGAAAAGGAGAACTGAAGATGAAAGACAAGATCTTTGGCGTGCTGCAGCGTGTGGGACGCAGCTTTATGCTGCCCATTGCACTGCTGCCTGTGGCGGGCCTGCTGCTGGGTATCGGCAGCTCGTTCACCAACGAAACCATGCTGGCGGCCTATGGCCTGAACAGCGTCATCCACCCCGGTACCCTGATCTACACCATTCTGGACGTAATGAGCCAGACCGGCAGCGCCGTGTTCAACAATCTGGCGCTGCTGTTCGCCATGGGCGTGGCCATCGGCATGGCCCGCAAGGAAAAAGAGGTGGCCGCCCTGTCCGGTGCAGTGGCCTATATCATTATGAATACAGCCATTCAAGCCATGATCAATGCGGCAGGCGGCGTAGAAGCGATGCCTGCCAACTCCACCACCACCATGCTGGGCATCACGACCCTGCAAATGGGTGTGTTCGGCGGCATCGTGGTCGGTCTGGGCGTGGCGGCGCTGCACAACAAGTTCTATAAGATCGAGCTGCCGCAGGTGCTGGCCTTCTTCGGCGGCACCCGCTTCGTGCCCATCGTCAGCTCCATCGTGTATCTGGTGGTCGGCATTGCCATGTTCTATATCTGGCCGGTGGTGCAGAGCGGTATTGCCGCGCTGGGTGCACTGGTGCTGGCTTCCGGCTACGCAGGCACCTTTATTTACGGCCTGCTGGAGCGTGCGCTGATCCCCTTTGGACTGCATCATGTGTTCTATATGCCGTTCTGGCAGACCGCTGTGGGCGGCACCGCCATCATCGATGGCGTCACCGTGACCGGCGCACAGAACATCTTCTTTGCCGAGCTGGCCTCCAAGTCCACTACGGTGTTCTCGGTCAGCGCTACCCGTTTCATGGCCGGTAAGTTCCCCTTTATGATGTTCGGTCTGCCCGGCGCGGCGCTGGCGATGTACCAGTGCGCCAAGCCGGAAAAGAAAAAGGTGGCAGGCGGCCTGCTGCTGTCTGCTGCGTTGACGGCTTTCCTCACCGGCATCACCGAGCCGCTGGAATTTACCTTTATCTTTGTGGCACTGCCCATGTACGCGGTGCACTGCGTGCTGGCCGGTCTGTCCTTCATGCTGATGCACATTCTGAATGTGGGCGTGGGCATGACCTTCTCCGGCGGTCTCATCGACCTGGTGCTGTTCGGTGTGATGCAGGGCAACGCCAAGACCCACTGGATGTGGGTGGTCGTGGTCGGTGCGGTGTACTTTGTACTGTACTACATCATTTTCCGCTTTATGATCTCCAAGTTTGACTACAAGACCCCGGGCCGCGATGATGCCGAGGAAGTCAAGCTGTACACCCGTGCGGACGTGAACGCCCGCAGCGCCGCTTCCGGCAGCACCGCCCCCGCAGGGGATGATCCGGTCAGCGCCCTGATCGTAGAAGGTCTGGGCGGTGCCGCTAATCTGTCCGATGTGGACTGCTGTGCAACCCGCCTGCGCTGCACCGTCAAGGACGCTGCGCTGGTCCGGCAGGATGTGCTCAAAGCCTCCGGTGCCTCCGGCGTGATCTGCAAGGGCAACGGTGTGCAGGTGGTATACGGCCCCAAGGTGGCCGTCATCAAGGCAAAGCTGGAAGATTATCTGGAAAATGCACCTAAGGCCCCGGCGGCGACCGCAACACCCGCCCCGGCGGCTCCCGCAGCAAAGGATACCGTGCTGTCTGCCTGCCTGAACGGCACTGTAGTGCCGCTGGCCGATGTGAAGGATGAAGCCTTTGCCAGCGGTGCACTGGGGGACGGCATTGCCATTGAGCCCACCGATGGTGAACTGGTGGCACCTGCTGACGGTGAGATCTCCTCCACCTTTGAGACCCACCATGCCGTGGGCATGACCACGGCTGACGGTGCCGAACTGCTGATGCACATCGGCATCGATACGGTCAAGCTGGGTGGCAAGCACTTTACCTACCTCGTCAACGAGGGTGACAAGGTGAAGAAAGGTCAGCCGTTGATCCGCTTTGAACTGGAAGCCATTAAGGCCGAAGGCTATCCCGTGAACACACCGCTCATTGTCTGCAATACGGATGACTATGCCGCTGTCGAGGCTAAAGCCAGTGGTGCCGTAAAGCAGGGCGATGCGCTGCTGGAACTGAAGCACTAAGCGTTTCTCCCAAACTGTAAGGCAGGGTTGTTATAAAAGGGGGGCTGTTGCAAAATAGCCCCAACGAAAAAATGAGATAGACTTCCCCGAAAGGGGATGCCTATCTCATTTTTTGTTGTAAGCTGAAACTGCAATGAACCAACTACAACATGAACAGTATCGCAAAGTTAATCAATCGGAATATCCTTGTTCCGACCATCCGAAATTATCTTTGATGCGGACAGAAAACTGTGCAGAAGGACGCTCGCAGACAGCAGAACACCCGCTAAACGAATACCTCCGAGGACTCTTCCCATTTGGGAGTTGTCCTCGGAGGCTTTTTTAGTTTATATAGCAGCGGTCCTGTTTTATAAGCCAATCTTCACACAGCCGCTGGGCTTCGTCCTTTGAGCGGCAGGTGCAGTTGAAAAGTTTGCCACGGATGGAACAGTAAGTGTAGTGTACCTTCGGGACTCCATTGGCATCTCGAAAATCAACGCAGCGTTCCTCACCGGGCAGCAGATAGATCGTATCCACGTTCAGCAGCTCCTTTTAAAATGCTTTGAAAGAGATGCTTGTTGGACATCACTTTCGATAAAATGAACCTCAGAAGGGAAAAAATATATTTCTGAGGAGGACAAAACAATGTCAAACGGTGATTATGGTTACTTCGGCAAAGGTGATACGGGCTATGCCCAGTACATGACGGCGTTCAACCGCAACTTCGGCGGCTCGTCCGGCGGCGGTGGTGGTGGCGGAAACCACAACAACAATGGCGGTGGCGGCGGGG
>ENA-OYZJ01000154-OYZJ01000154.1-human-gut-metagenome-genome-assembly--contig:-NODE-154-length-41970-cov-18.391554_pt1 | contig 41970 bp, 38 predicted proteins | sample MGYA00243290_ERZ653475 | MGnify/ENA primary metagenome ERZ653475 (study PRJEB26926, sample SAMN06165003) | human gut metagenome | biome: ENVO:00009003; feature: ENVO:2100002; material: ENVO:00002003... | reverse complement strand
TGTCCGGGCTTTTCGGACAGGCGTATTTTGCTGCTCAAAAAATTTTTTGAAAAAAATCCGAAAATCTTCGGCGTTTTTTTCAAAAGGCAGTATTGCCCCGCGAAAAGGGGGAAGCACCACCAACTTTCCAACGAGAAAGGGGGTGAGAATGTGGAACCTAATCGCAGGGAGTCTGGTAAATTTTTATGCTTTTTTGAGTTTTTGCAGAGAAAGCGGACAAAATCAGAAGTTTGTTGACAGCAAAGCGCCCTCCGGCGGGGGCCGGAGGGCGCTTGGAATCATTCTTTACTTTCCTGCGCCCTCGCCCGCGAAGAACTCCTTCGTGAGCTTTGCCACCGTGCCGGACAGCAGGAGCAGGGCCATGAGGTTCGGGATGCTCATCAGTCCGTTGAAGGTGTCGGCGATGCTCCACAGCAGGCCCAGATCGACCGTCGCGCCCAGAATGGACACGAAGGAGTAGACCACGAGGAAGGGGCCGACCACCTTGTCGGTGTGGAACAGGAACTCGATGCACCGGGAGCCGTAGAGGCCCCAGCCGATGATGGTGGAGAATGCAAAGCTGCAGAGCGCCACCGCCGTAAAGATGGACGACCAGCCGCCGTAGGTGGCCGTGAAGCCGGAGATGGTCAGCTCTGCACCTGCCGCACTGCCATAGCCCACCGGCACGCCGCTGCACAGGATGACCATGGCGGTCAGGGTGCAGATGACGATGGTATCAGCGAAGACCTCGAAGATGCCGAACATCCCCTGCTTGACGGGCTTGCGGGTGTCGGCGCAGGCATGAGCGATGGAGCCGGTGCCGAGGCCGGCCTCATTGGAGAAGATGCCGCGGGAGACGCCCTTCTGCATACTGAGGAAGATGCTGCCGATGGCACCGCCGGTGAAGGCCTGCGGGTCAAATGCACCGCCGACGATGGAGGCCAGCACCGCCGGGAAGCGCCGGTAGTTGAGGACCACGACACCCAGCGCCAGCACGACGTAGAACAGCGCCATGAACGGCACCAGCTTTTCGGTGACACTGCCGATGCGCTTGACGCCGCCCAGCAGCACCATGGCCACCATCATGGCCACCACCACGCCCACGACGAGGTTGACCGTGGGCAGGATGCTGTTCAGGCTGCTGCCATAGGCCAGCAGGGCCGAGTCGATGGCTGTGACGATGGTGTTGACCTGGGTGGCGTTGCCGGTGCCGAAGACCGTCAGCACACCGAACAGCGAGTACAGCACCGCGAGGAACTGCCACCGGCTGCCGAGGCCGTTTTTAATATAGTACATGGGGCCGCCCACCAGCTCGCCGTTTTTGTTCCGCTCACGGAAATGCACGGCCAGCGTCACTTCGGAGAATTTGGTACACATGCCCAGTAGAGCCGAGCACCACATCCAGAACACCGCGCCCGGCCCGCCGATGGCGATCGCGCCCGCCACACCGGCGATGTTGCCGGTGCCGACGGTAGCGGCCAGCGCCGTACACACCGCCTGGAACGGAGTCATCGCGCCGTCGGAGGCGTCCTTTTTGCGGAAGATGCGGCCAATGATCGTTTTGATGGCATAGGGGAATTTCCGGAGCTGCAAAAAGCCTGTCCGCACACTGAGCAGCAGGCCCACGCCGATGATGCAGACCATCGCCGGGATGCCCCAGATAAAGCTGTTGACCGCCTGATTGACGGCCGTGATGGTTTCGAGCATACTTTTACGCCTTTCTTTTTCACTTTGACACAACGAAAATCATTTTATCGTATTTTAAGCGGCCTGTCAATTTACTTTGAACGTGAGATCTGCACGTCCCGGCTGAAAGCGTTAAAATAGCTTCCCCTTTGTTTTCTCTGTTTCTTTGCCGCTTTTTTGCCCGCCAAAGCCCTACACAAACCGCGCGGGTTGTGCTATGATAAGGGTGAAATTTCGGTTTGGCACTGCCAACCGCAAGGAGATGTCATAGATGTCTGAAACATCTGCTCTGATGGATACGCTGCGGCAGGAAGGGGTCTCCCCCGACCTGCTGCGCGCTGTGGAAGAATACCGTACCGCCCACCCGCTGGCGGAGGCCCTGCGCCCCCGCATCCCCTCCCCTGCCTTCATCTACTACGGCAGAGAGGTGTGGGAGCAGGCGCTGGCCGCCCTGCTCTGCGGCGAAAACCTGCTGCTGGCGGGCGGAAAGGCCACCGGCAAGAACGTACTGGCCGAAAACCTCGCCGCCGCCTTCGGACGCCCCGCGTGGGACATCTCGTTCCACGTCAATATGGACGCGGCGTCCCTCATCGGCATGGACACCTTCGAGGGCGGACAGGTCAGGTTCCGCCCCGGCCCGGTCTACCGCTGCGCCCAGAGCGGCGGCTTCGGCGTTCTGGACGAGATCAACATGGCCAAAAACGAGGCTCTGGCCGTCCTGCACGCGGTGCTGGACTTCCGCCGTGCCATCGATGTGCCGGGCTACGAGCGCATCCCGCTGGCCGAGGAGACCCGCTTCATCGCCACCATGAACTACGGCTACGCCGGCACCCGTGAGCTGAACGAGGCCCTCACCTCCCGCTTCGTGGTCATCCAGATGCCCACCATCACCGAGGAGAACCTCGAAAAGCTCCTGCGCACCCAGTTCCCCGATTTGAACAGCAAGTATGTCAGGCAGTTTGCCCTGCTCTTCCTCGATTTGCAGAAAAAGTGCGACAGCGCAGAGATCTCCACCAAAGCTCTCGACCTGCGCGGTATGCTGGACGCTCTGCGCCTGATGCGCCGGGGCGTCGCTGCCGGGGCTGCGCTGGACATGGGAATCACCAACAAAGCCTTCGACTCCTACGAACAGGGCCTCATCCGGGATGCCATTGCCGCCCGCATCCCGGCCCAGCTCACCGCCGCAAAGCTCTTCGATTAAAAGGGGCGTTTTTATGGAAGCGCAGAGCTACACCGCCGAAGAGCGGCGGGCCGCCAATCAGGTGTGGGCAGCGGCAGGAGCCTACGGCTTCGAGCCGCTGTTCCTCGCCCGGAACACCGACGGCACCATTGATTTTTACATGAACTGCGTCGTGGGGCTGGTCCACAAATACTACGGCGACGAGCTGGTGCGCAGCCTCTTTGACGCATGGGAGGGCGACATCCGGCAGGCCATGCTGGACGATTTGACCTGGCTCTACCTCGAGAGCGCGGTCTACGCGCTGGAACTTCCCCGCCGCCCGGTGCTTTCGGCCCTCCGCCGCGCCCATGCGGACTACTTTTTCGGCATCCAGTACAAGCTCTCGCGGCAGGAGTGGATGGCGAAGAACCAGCTGGTCTACTCCATGCAGGCCGCGCGCTGGCGGGCTGTGCAGGGGCGCACACCGCCGGTCATGACTCCCTACGAAAAGGCTCTCGACGCCGCCCTCAGTCCCGAGACGCCCCCCAAGCCGGACGAGCTGAAAGCCGCGCTGCTGGCCGTCTACGCCAAATTCGAGCTGTTCAACGGCACGGTGCATCAGAAGGCCGGGCTGCATCTCCATCTGGACGGCCTGCTGGCGTCCCTCATGACCCGCACCATGCCCACTCAGATGATAAAGACCGACCGGGTCACGGTGGAACATTCCGGCGCGGTGGACGCCTCCGGCGGCGGCATCCATGCCGACAAGCGGCTGGCCCACATCACCCTGCGCCAGCGCGCCGAGGAAGACCGCGCCTACATCGAAAGCTGCTTTGGCCGGTCGCTCTACCCGCCCGAACGGCTGCGGAAGGCCGAGCAGGAGCTTTGCACCGGGGAGCATCTGGGCTGTCACCTCTGGTTTGCCTCCGGCGTCCCCAGCCCGGAGCAGGCCCCTACCCCCGAGGCAAAGCACCTGGCCGAACAGGCCCAGCTTCAGGCTGAGCGGAACCGGGCGTACGATTCGAAAAATCTCGAGCTTCACCGCAGCGTCGTGCTGCGGCTGACTGAGCAGATACGGAACTGCATCCTCGTCCACCAGCAGCCCAACGCCCGGGTCGCCCGCAGCGGCAACCTCGACCCGGAGCGGGTCTGGCGCACCGTCATGGACGACGACCGGGTCTTCCGCTGTGCGGAGGAAGAGAACCACCCGTCCTTTACTGTTGATCTGCTGCTGGACGCTTCGGCTTCCCGCCTCCACTGTCAGGAGGTCATCGCGGCGCAGGGGTCTATCCTCGCCCAGAGCCTCGCGGCCTGCGGCATCCCGGTGCGGGTGAGCTGCTTTTCCAGCCTGCGGGGCTACACCGTCCTGCGGGTGCTCAAGGGCTTCAAGGAGAAGAGCTTACAGGGCATCTGCCAGTATTTCGCCTCGGGCTGGAACCGGGACGGTCTGGCTCTGCGGGCCGCAGGCGACCTCATCGACTTCGACCCCGGCCCCGCCGCGCGGCATCTGCTCATCCTCCTGACGGACGCTTCCCCCAACGACAGCCGCCGCATTCCACCCTCTCCCGATGACCCGCTGGGCCGCGACTACGGCGGCAGCGCGGGCGTGGAGGACGCCGCCGCCGAGGTCCGGGCGCTGCAGCGGAAGGGTCTGCGGGTCTCCGCCGTCTTTATGGGCGAAGACGCCAGCGCCGCCGATGCCTCCCGCATCTACGGCAAGAACATGGCCCGCATCCGGGGCATGGACCAGCTGGCCCGGGCCGCAGGCCGACTCATCCAGAACGAGATACGGGAGCTGGGCGACTGAACCATAATAATGTACGGGACCGCTGTGCAGTTGTATCTGCTGCCAGCGGCCCCGTATTTTTGTTGTCACTCACAACCATCTTGTTTTGCACTGCCGAAGAATCAAAAAGTTTTTTGGTTTATTTGCAAACTTATAGTTGTATTCTGGCGCAATTTATGATATACTACAACCAACGAAGGGCCGCACACCTACACATCACCCCGCGCCCACAGGAAGGAGAACCGCTATGGATGCCGCACGTTATTTTGAAGAGATGCATCTTGCCATGTCCAGCCAGAAGCCTGAGTACCGCCTTGTGCTCAGCGTCAAGGTCCAAGACCTCGGAGGCGCAGACGCTTATCTCGAGCTGCGGCAGGAGCCGGTCAGCGGCAAGGCCCGGGTGTTCTATTCCACGATGGGACGTCAGAAGCTGAACTTCCAGCTCGTCCGCAAAGGGTGGCAGAGCTGCCACAACGCCTCGGGCGAGCTGACGGGGCGCTTCCCCGCCACCGCCGACGGTCTGCTGGCCCAGACGGATTTCTCCGCCTTTGTCCGGGACGACGCCCTCGACAGCGGCCGGATGGCGCGCATTCTGGACGTTCTGGCCCATACTGCCGGTGGTTGTGGAACGGTCTCCCCCTCTGCTGCCCGGGAGGGTGCGCTCATCACGGTAGAGCGGTTCGTGGGCCGTCCCGCCCATTGGAGCTATTGGAGCACCCGCGCCGCCGAGCAGCTGAACATCGCGGCCATCCTCTGCTGGCTGGGCGACTACCTCGCCGGGGCCGAGCGCCGCACCCTGCAGAGCTGCCCGGAGGCCATGCAGCTTGCCGCCGCATGGCAGGCCGCGCTTTTCGCTCCCCTGCCCCAGACGGCTCAGCGGCCTCAGCCTGTACAGTCCCGGCCCGTCCGCCGTGCTCCCGCCGTCGAGAACAAGCGCTGGCAGAGCATCCTCGCCGTGCTGGCGACGGTGTAACAGAAAGGCCTCCCGCATTGGGAGGCCCATCGCCGTATCTGGCGCGCATTCATTCATATTTTCAGCTTCGAGAAATCGGTGCAGAGATATTCATAGAGCTTGTCAACGGCCTGAAATCCCATCTTCGCATACAGTTCCTTCGGTGTATCCTCGGAGTCAGCGTGAAGATACAGGATCTCTCCGCGCTCCTGCGCCTTTTCGGCAATATGCTTCATCAGGGTCATGGCAATGTACTGGTGCCGGAAATCCTCGTCCACCAGCAGGCCGTCCATGCAGACATACCCATCGGATGCGAAAATATAGCAGTCACCCGCCAGTTTCCCGTCCAGATACGCGCCGAGGTAGGTCAGCTTTTCCCGAAGGTTCCGGTTGTTCCGCACGGTAAAATCATCTCCGTACAACGGGCCGTAGTATTTCAGTTCGTGCTGTTCCAGCTGGTCTGCGTCCGGGGCCTTGATCGAGACGTCCGGGTTCGTTTTCCAGCTGCGGATGTCTGTTTCCGGGGGCAGAACCATCGTCAGGGTCTCTTCGCACTCCATGCCGAATGCATCGGCCAGCGGCTCGTACCCTTCCAGCTTGAGGAAGGTGTCTCCCCGCTCTTTCTGGTAGGCCAGCGCGGCCCGGACTTCATCTGCCGAAGGCTGGCTGTAATAGCAGAACGCGTTGTGGTCGTATTTATCGCGCAGTTCATTGTCTTCCCGCTTGGTCAGATGCTCTGAAAAGGCGTGAAAGGTCGAAAACAGCCGATAAAATTTTTCATCGGTCTTTCTTGTAGGTATCATTGTGTTTCTCCAAAATTTGCCGCTCACTTCCACCCCCGCGCCGAGGGGTCGAGCATCTCGGCGGCGGAGTAGATAAGGGCGTTGCAGATGGCCGCAGCGACATTGCTGCCGCCCTTGCGGCCCATCGCCACGATGGCGGGTACGCCGTACTTTTCGCAGACGGCGAAGAGCCGCTCCTTGCTCTCCACCACGTTCACAAAGCCCACCGGCACGCCGATGACCAGTGCGGGCCGCAGGCCGCTTTCGATCTGTTCTGCGATCGTCAGCAGAGCCGTGGGCGCGTTGCCGACGGCGAGGATGGCCCCGGGATGCTCCTGCGCTGCCTTTTTCATCGCTGCGACGGCCCGGGTGGTGCCAGCCTCTTTGGCGGCGGCGGCCACCTCGGGGTCAGCCATATAACAGCAGGCCGTGCCGCCCAGCTTCGCCAGACCGGGCTTGGTGATGCCAGCCAGCGCCATATTCGTATCGGTCACGATGACAGCCCCGGCGTGGAGGGCCTTGACGGCCTGCTCCACCGCGCGGGGGGTGAAGTGGAGATTCCGTGCATAGTCGAAGTCGGCGGTGGTGTGGATGACCCGCTTGACCACGGCTTCGTGCTCGGGCGGCGGGGTCAGGCCCATCATTTCCAGCTCTTCGGTGATGATGTGGAAGCTCGTCCGCTCAATGTCAGCGGGCAAATGATGCTGCGGCGTCAATATTCTATCCCCTTTCGTGCTTTTATCCCCTTCTGGTAGGGGTGGCGGTGGCATTTCATCTCGGTGGAGTAGTCGGCGGCGTCCAGCATCCACTGGGGCGGCGTGTGGGCCGTCAGGACGCACTCACACCCAGCAGGCCGTTCCAGAACGGCCTTTTTTAATAGATCGACGTCCACCATATCCAGCTCTTCTGCGCTCCCGGCTTCGTCCAGTATCAGCAGGTCGGCAGGCTGTGCTATGGCGGCGGCGAGGTTCTGGTTTTGCAGTTCCCGGGTCGCAGCCTTTTCCTCCGGCGTCATCTGAAAGACGAATTTCTGCCCGGCCTTGCCCCGGTAGATCTCCGCGCCAAGCTGGGCCAGAAGCGGGATCTCGCCGCTGTTCCCGCCCTTCAAAAACTGGACGATGACCACCCGCTTCCCGGACCCCAGCGCACGGAGCGCAAGACCCATAGCGGCGGTGGTCTTCCCCTTTCCGTCGCCCCAGTACAGATGCAAAAGTCCCTGTTCCATTCAGCGCTTCTCCATTCCCATCGCGGCATACACCGCGTCCATATCCAGCGCCCCGCGCACGCCGTCGGCCAGGATGTCGAACTGCTGGCGGCGGTACTCTTCCATCGGGATGAGGGCCGCGTCGGAGGGGTCGATGCCCTTCCGGCGGCAGAGCCAGCCCGCCAGCGCCTCGGTGAGCGTACCGGTGTCGAACAGACCGTGGAGGTAGGTGCCAAACACATTGCCCTGCACGCAGCCCTCCCGGCCTCCGTCGGGGTAGTGGGCGAAAGGTTCGCCCTCCGCCTCGGTCACGCCGGTGTGGATCTCGTAGCCTTCCAGCTCTGCACCCGCAAAGGGGGCGGCGGCGACGGTCGCTTTGACCTGTGCGCGGCGCTTCTGCTCGCTGAACATGGTCCGGGTAGGCAGCAGACCCAGCCCCCGCAGAGTCTGCGGTCGGCCGCTCTCGCTGCCGGTGGGGTCGTCGAGGGTCTGGCCCAGCATCTGGTAGCCGCCGCAGACGCCCAGCACCGGCGTGCCTTTTGCGGCCAGCTTGAGCAGAGCCGTTTCCAGCCCGCACTGCCGCAGCCAGAGCAGGTCGTCCACCGTGTTTTTCGTCCCCGGCAGCAGGATGAGGTCGGGTGCGCCCAGCTCATGAGCGTTCGAAACATACCGCACGCCCAGCAGCGGGTGCTGTTCCAGCGGCATGAAGTCCGTAAAATTGGACAGATGCGGCAGACGGATGATCGCCGCGTCCAGCGGCTTTTTGCCGTCCCGCATCTCGAGGCGCTGGCTCAGGGAGTCCTCGTCCTCGATGTCCACCTTCAGGTACGGTACGACGCCCACCACGGGCAGATGGGTCTTTTCTTCCAGCATGGCGAGACCGGGGCGCAGAATTTCTACATCTCCACGGAATTTATTGATGACGAGTCCCTTGATGCGCCGGCGTTCTTTTTCCTCCAGCAGCTCCACCGTGCCGTATAGCTGGGCGAACACGCCGCCCCGGTCGATGTCACCCACCAGAAGCACCGGCGCGTCCACCATCTCGGCGAGGCCCATGTTCACGATGTCCTCGCTCTTGAGGTTGATCTCCGCCGGGCTGCCCGCGCCCTCGATGACGATGACGTCAGCCTCCTCGGCGAGGCTGTCATATGCCTTCAGGATGTCCGGCACCAGCTGCCGTTTCGTGCGGAAATACTCCGACGCTTTCATCTGGCCCCGCACCTCGCCGTTGACGATGACCTGACTGCCCACGTCACTGCTGGGCTTCAGGAGGATGGGGTTCATCCGCACGTCCGGCTCGACACCGGCGGCCTGCGCCTGCACCACCTGCGCCCGGCCCATCTCGAGGCCGTCTTTGGTGACGAAGCTGTTCAGAGCCATGTTCTGGCTCTTGAACGGCACGGCGCGCAGGCCGTCCTGCGCAAAGATGCGGCAGAGCGCCGCGCAGAGCAGACTTTTGCCTGCACCGCTCATCGTACCCTGCACCATGATGCATTTTGCCCTGCTCATCCCAGCACCTCTTTCATAAGTTCCAGCAGCCGGGCGTTCTCGGGGGCCGTGCGCACCGCCGTGCGGTACCACTCCGGCCCGAGGCCCGGATAATTCGCGCAGCTGCGCACCTGTGTTCCCAGCGGGCGAAGCCTCTCGTTCAGGTCGGCGGGCGCACGGAAGAGCAGATAGTTCGCCTTTCCGTCGATGACCCGCAGGCCCAGCGCCCGCAGGCCCGCCGTCAGAACGGGCCTCTGCCGGGCGATGAGCGCGCGCACCTCGTCCACATAAGCGGTTTCTTTCAGGGCCGCGACGCCTGCCGCCTGCGCCAGACTGGACACGGCCCACGGCTGGCCCGCTGTCTGCATTTTTTCCAGAAGCGTTTCGTCGCCGCAGAGGCAGTAACCCAGCCGGACGCCGGCCATGCCGTAGAGCTTGGTGAAAGCTTTCAGGATGACGAGGTTCCCACTTTCCAGCAGAGGCTTCGCGGTCCACCCGTCGGCGTCGGGCAGAAAGTCCAGAAAGCACTCATCTACGGCCAAAATCGTGTGGCACTCCTCGCACCGGCGCAGCAGCTTTTTCACCAGTTCGGGTGAGGCCAGCTGCCCCGTCGGGTTGTTCGGCTGGCAGAGGAACACCATGTCGATGCTCTCGTCCACGGCGTCCACGAGGGCGTCCGTCGGGGCGAAATCATTCGCTTCATCGAGGAAGAAGCGTTTCACTTCGCACCCCACCGTATCCAATGCAGAGGCGTACTCGGCAAAAGTCGGGGCTGTCACCAGCGCCTTATGGGGCTTTGCGGCCCAGACCAGCCGGAAGATGAGGTCCGCCGCGCCGTTGCCGCAGAGGATATGCTCCTGCGGCACACCCTCGGCCCGGCTCAGCGCCGCACGCAGGGTGCGGCAGAGGGGGTCGGGGTAGCGGTCGGCCAGAGGCAGTGCATCCCGAATGGCCTGCGCCACCCCTTCGGGCAGACCGAGTGGGCTGACGTTCGCCGAAAAATCCAGCGCGTCGCGGCCAAAGCGTTCGCGGTAGCCCATCCAGTCACCGCCGTGGACCAGTTGTTTCATCCCAAGAACCCCCGTATCGCACATCCCCACGCCAGCGCAAACCCGCTGGCTACATACATCATCCGATCTGCCCGCAGAATATCCTCCGGCTCGATAGGCCGCAGCGGGTCGCCGATGGTGGGCTTCGGATAATATTCCCCGAAATAATAGGCCGGCCCGGCCAGCTGGACGCCCAGCGCGCCCGCGCAGGCGCTCTCGGTCTGGGCGCTGTTGGGGCTGGCGTGATTGCGGCGATCCCGCCGCCAGATACGCCACGCGCCCTTGGCGTCATTGCGGGTGAACGCCGCCGCCATGATCCAGAGCAGCGCCGCCAGACGGCTCGGGATATAGTTCGCCACATCGTCCAGTTTTGCAGCGGCACGGCCAAAGTAGAGATATTTTTCGTTTTTGTAGCCCAGCATACTGTCCATGGTGTTGATGGCCTTGTAGGTCAGGGCCAGCGGCGCACCGCCCAGCAGCATATAAAGCAACGGCGCAATGACCCCGTCGCTGGCGTTCTCGGCCACCGTCTCCACCGCCGCTTTGGTCACGCCCTCGGCGGTCAAGGCTTCCGTGTCGCGGCCCACGATGCGGCTCACAGCCTTCCGGGCGGCGGGCAGGTCGTCTTTTTTCAGCTCGACATAGACATTCGTGCTCTCCTGCACCAGTCCCTTTGCGGCCAGCGCCTGCCCGCACCAGAACATCTGGACGGCAAGCCCCAGCAGGGGGTGAAGCATCGCCGCGCCCCAGCAGACAAGGCCCGTGAGCAGCAGCGTCCCCACCGGCAGGCAGAACGCCAGCACCGCGCCGCCCAGCAGCTCGCCCTGAGGCGTTTTGGGCAGGCGGGCGCGGAGGAATTTTTCCAGCCGGGAGATGGCTTTGCCCATGTACACCACCGGGTGGGGCAGCCATGCCGGGTCGCCGAAAATGGCATCCAGCACGAAGCCTCCCAGCACAGCCCAGGCGGTCATCATACGCCGGCCTCCGCGTCTTTCGTGTACTGCACGGTCTTCACGAGGCGAAGCTGGCGCTTCTCGGCCCAGTCGGCGGCGTCCAGCACATAGCCGCCCGCGTTGGGGCCGCACCACGCATAATAATCGCGCCTGGGCAGGACGTACCGCTCCATGGCCGCCATCTGGGTGCCGCCGTGGGCCAGGATGACCAGCAGCTCTTCGCCGTCTGCCAGCGCCTTGTCCACCAGAGCAGAGAAGGCATTGCAGATGCGGTTCGAGAAGTCGTCCTTCCGCTCACCGTCGGGGCATTTGCTCTCGCAGTTGGCCTGCACCCACGCCTGATAATCGGCGTCGTGCTCCATCTCGACGTAGTTTTTGCCCTCGAAGCTGCCGAAGCACATCTCCTGCAGGTCCTTTACGACCACGAGCTCTGCCTCCGGGAAGAGCACCCGGGCCGTCTGGGCCGTCCGCTGCAGCGGGGTGATATAGACCACCTTCGGGTCGATGTCGGCCCGGCGCAGCTGGCTCAGACCCTCCGCCGAGAGCGGGATGTCGCGCTGGCCCTGATAGCGCTTCTGGGCATTGTATTCGGTCAGGCCGTGACGCAGCAGATAGATCAACATTGGGGTAATTCTCCTTTCAATACCGTCGGGATGCCGCAGAACATCTGCACCACGCAGTCTGCGCGCTCTGCCAGCAGGCAGGCCAGCCGTCCGGCGGCCTCCCGCCCGGCGCGCTCCTCAGCATCCATCGGGACAACACCGCCGCCGACCTCGGTGGCGATGACAATATCATATTCCGCCAGCTCCCGGGCCAGCGTTTCGAGCTGCTCCGGGGTCTGAGTCTCGGCGGCGGCGTCCTGCACATCGGCGATGACACTGCCCCGGAAGTTCCGCGCAAAGGTGCGCTTGCCGCTGTAGAGCGGCCCTGTGATGAACATCATTTACAGCACTCCTCCCCACTGGCTGACGGCCAGCGCCGCCAGCATCCACAGCTCGGCCCGCTGCAAAAACCACCCGGCCAGGTCGCCGGTGATGCCGCCAAACTGCTTTTTTGCCACGAAATCATAGCGCCACAGCGCCAGAAGCGCTGCTGCCGCCAGCCCGCCGCCGCCCAGCGCCGTCAGCGCCAGGATGAGCAGAGCCGACAGGCCGCAGAGGAAGCGGCGGACGGTCTGCTTGTCGGCCGCTGTGGCGAAGGTATGGGCGAGGCCGGTGTCTTTCGCCAGCGGGAACGCCGCCACGGCAAAGCCCGACAGCGCCCGCTCCAGCACCAGCGCCAGCGTCCAGCACAGGCCCGCCCGGGGCGTGAACCGCACACTGCCGCAGAGGCCGAAGTAAGCCGCAAAGTAGCAGCACAGCCGGATGACGGCGAAGGCCCCACAGTGGGAGTCTTTCAGGATCTCAAGCTTTTTTTCGCGGTCGCCGTAGCTCGAGAGGGCGTCCGAAGTGTCGGCGTAGCCGTCGAGATGGATGCCGCCGGTGACGGCCACCGGCACGAGGCAGAACGCCGCCGCCCGGGCCAGCCCCGGCAGGGGCAGGACGCCGCAGAGGCACCACAGCCCGCCGCACACCAGCCCGATGAGAGGGAAGGCGCACATGGCGTACCGCATATTTTTTTCGTTCCACTCGAACTGCGGCACCGGCAAGGCCGAAAACATCGCAAAGGCCACCGCGATGGTCTGCAAAACAGTCACAGCTTTTCTCCCCCTTTGTAGTACACCGGCAGGCCGCAGACCACCCGGCAGACGTTGTCCGCCCGGGCGGCGAAGGCGTTGTTCACCTGCGCCAGCGCCAGCAGATACTGGTCGGTGTCGCCTGCGTAGTCGGCACCGCCGCTGAACACCTCGTTCGATACGACGATGAGGTCATCGCACCCGGCGGCGAGGCGTTCCAGCCCGGCCAAAACGGCCTCGGCGGTGTGCTTTCCTGCCCCGCCGGGGCTGTAAAGCTCGTTGGCGACGAGGTTGCCGAGGTCTTCCAGCAGGACGGTCCCCCGGCCGGGCAGAGCCAGACGGTCGAGGTGGAGCGGGCATTCCAGCGTTTCGAACTGCTTTTGCGCCCGCATTTTCCGGTGCTTTTCCACCCGGGCGGCGCACTCGGCATCCCAGACCTGCATGGTGGCGAGGTAATAGCGGGGCAGGCCGGTCTTGAGTACAAGGCTCTCGGCGTAGGCGCTTTTGCCGCTGGCCGCGCCGCCGAGCACCAGCGTCAGCATCCCGCACCCCCCTGCGGCGTGTAGGCTTCGATGCCGCCCTCTTCAAAGGAATAACAGCCATCGTAGACGGCCAGCGCCATATCCCACAGCGGGATGGCGGCCACCGCGCCGGTGCCTTCGCCCAGATGCAGGCCCGCCGTGATGAGGGCCTTTTTGTTCAGAGCGTCCAGCACCAGCTTTGCGGCCGGCTCGGTGGAGCAATGGCTTGCAAAAACAGCCTTGGCCGCCGCCGGGCAGAACCGGACAGCGCAGAGCGCCGCCACACAGCTGATGAAGCCGTCGGCCAGCACCGGCACACCTTCCAGCGCCCCGCCGAGGAAGACGCCGCAGAGCCCGGCAATATCGAAACCGCCCAGCTTTGCCAGCACGTCCAGTACATCGGCAGAGTCGGGCTGATTTTTTGCGATGCCGCGATGGATGGCGTCGATCTTCCGGGCAAGTCCCTCGTCCGAAAGGCCCGCGCCCCGGCCCGTCATCCCTTCGACGGGCTGGCCCAGCAGCACAGCGGCCACGGCGCTGGACGTCGTGGTGTTGCCAATGCCCATCTCACCGGTAGCCAGCAGGCCGACGCCCGCTTTCTTCTGCTCCTGCACCAGCCGGATGCCCCTGCCGATGGCTTCCACGGCCTGCTCCCGGCTCATGGCCGGGCCGAGGGTGAAGTCCGCTGTGCCGGGGGCGATGCGGCAGTCGAGGACGCCCGGGACCGGGTCGCCCGCGATGCCCATATCCACCGGCACCACCTCGCACCGGGCAGTCTGTGCCATCCGGCAGACGCTGGTGCGGCGGGCGGCGAGGTTCTCAGCCACGGCGCGGGTCACGCTGCTGTCGGTCTGGCTGACGCCCTGGGCCACCACACCGTTATCGGCGCAGAGCACCAGCACCGCCCGGCGGGAAATATCCAGCTTTGCGCTGCCGGTGAGGGCGGCGGCATCCTCGATGGTCGTTTCCAATCCGCCCAGCCCGCCCAGCGGCTTTGCAAGGCTGGCCCAGTGGGCGTGCGCCGCCGCCCGGGCGGCTTCGTCCGGCGGCGTGATGGCCGCACAGAGGGCGGCGAGTTCTGTCTCAGTCATGGTCTCTCCTGTAATTTTCAGCTGCGGCGGCAAAGCGCTGCGGCAGGGGCGTACCCGCCCAGTACAAATGCGGGAAGCCCGCATAGAAATGCTCGTTTACAAATCCGCACCGCCACTCTGCGCCGCCCACCGGCTTTTTTGCCGCGAGGGCCGTGCCGTTGGCGGTGGAATCCCAGTGGTGGAATTCGTGGATGGGAAAGCTCTCCCCGGCCCGGAAGAGCATACTGTCCGAGTCTGCGCTCAGCGCGGCGTAGCCGAAGCGGACGAGACGTCCGGCATCTTTTGCTTCGCCCGGCAGAACGCCCACCATCGGCCAGCTCTGCCCCTCGGCGTCCGTGAGGCTCTGCCCCAGATAGAGGAAGCCCCCGCACTCGGCCGCTGTGGGCAGACCGGACTCGATTTTTCGCTTTATCTCGCGCAGAAGCGAGGTATTTCCACTCAATTCTCTTGCGTGAAGTTCCGGGTATCCGCCGGGCAGATACAGCCCGCCGATGTTTTCCGGAAGGGCCGTGTCGCGGAGGGGGCTGAAAAGGACCACCTCTGCCCCTGCGTCCCGGAAGGCCTCCAGCGTCTCGGCGTAGGTAAAGCAGAATGCCTCGTCCTGCGCCACGGCGATGCGGACGCGGGCCGGAGGGGTTTCCGGCTGCACCGGCAGGGCGGGCGGCTCCTTTTCGCAGAGGGCCAGCAGGCGGGGCCAGTCGATGTGCTCCTCTGCCGCGTCGGCCAGAAGGGCCAGCTTCTGCTGTAAATTTTCCACTTCCGCTGCCGTGTAGAGGCCCAGATGGCGGGAACCGATGACGGCCTCCGGGAGTTTCGGCAGAAAGCCCAGCACCGGCAGACCCGTCTCTTTTTCCAGCATCGGGGCCAGCAGAGCGTGCATCCGTGCCGTGCAGTTGTTCAGCAGGATGCCTGCGATGTGGCTGGGAGTGCGGAAGCTTTTCAGCCCGCTCAGCTCTGCGGCCAGCGTCAGGCTCTGACCCTTTGGCTCCACCACCAGCAGCACCGGCAGGCCCAGCGTATCGGCCAGATGCCACGCGCTGGCTCTGTCGCTGACGCCGCCGAGGCCGTCATAAAAGCCCATAGCCCCCTCGCACACCGCCGCACCGTGGCCGGCGGCACCCCTCGCGTAGAGGGTGCGCACCGTCTCGGGCGCAGAGAAAAAGAGGTCGAGGCTGCGGCTCTCCACCCCCAGCACGGCCCGGTGGAACATGGGGTCGATGTAGTCCGGCCCGCTCTTGAAGGCGCAGGGCGCACAGCCCCGCCGCTTCAGCGCCATGAGCAGGGCGCAGGTCATGGTGGTCTTGCCGCTGCCCGAGCGGGGCGCCGCCAGCAGAAACTGTATCATGTCATTCTCCTGTGATGAGGTAGATGGGGTTCTGGGCCATCATGAGGTGCAGCCCGCCCACGGCTTTTGCCCGGCTGACGGCGATCTGGCTCACCTGCACGTTCCGGCCTTTGGCCGTCAGCGCGGCCACCGCCGCCGAAAGGGTCTCGAGGGCGATGGCCGACACGCAGATGCGGGCGTCGGAGTTCTTATCCAGCGCGGCGTCCACGATGGCGGCAAGGCTGCCCTTGCTGCCGCCGATGAAGACAGCGTCCGGCGCGGGCAGGTCCGAAAGGGCGTCGGGGGCAAGCCCCTCCACGAGGACGAGGTTCCGGGTCCTGAATTTTTCGCGGTTGGCTTTGATGAGCGCACAGCCCTCCGGCCTGCACTCCACCGCGTAGACCCGGCCCCGGGGCGCGGCCAATGCCAGCTCCACGCTGACGCTGCCCGTCCCGGCCCCCACGTCCCACAGGATGTCTTCCGGGCGGACGGCCAGCTTCGCCAGCACAGCGGCCCGGACTTCCTGCTTGGTCATGGGGACATCGCCCCGCTCGAAGGCTTCGTCCGGCAGGCCCGGGGCGCGGCGGGGCAGCACCTCCGCCGCCTCCACGAGAAGGACGCTCAGGCTGTTGAACCGGCCTGCGGCCAGCTCCTTGACGCTGCCGCGGAAGAGCTTTTCTTCCGGCGTGCCAAGGCACTGGCCCACGACGCCCTGCACGTCCCCGAAGCCCTCTGCCGCCAGCTGGGCGCAGAGGGTGGCGGGGTCTTCGCTGCCGCCGGTGAGGAAGAAGGTGGGTCTGCCCTGCATACACTCGGCCACCGGGTCGCAGGTGCGGCCATGGGCCGAAACAAGGTTCCACCCCTGCCACGGACGGCCCAGCGCCGCCGCCAGCAGCTGGATGCTGGAAAGGCCGGGCAGCACCCGGGCGCGGACGCCGAGGGCCTCCAGCTTTTCCATCATAGAGGACGCGCCGGAGTAAAAGCCGGTGTCGCCGCTGTAGACCAGCACGGCGTTCTCTGCGCCGGAGGTCTGCAGCAGCTCTGCCACCTCGTCGGGGCGGTAGGCGGCGGCGCGGTTCTCGGTGCAGCCGGCAGGCAGAACTGCCAGCAGACGCCGTGCGCCCAGGATGAGGTCGGCCTGCCGCAGTGCGGCCAGACCCTGAAGGGTCAGGTTCTCCGGCTGGCCGGAGCCCATGCCGATGAGTGTCACATTCATCTTATCATCTCCTTGCAGCGTTTCAGCACCTCGGAAGCCGTCTCGCCCTGCTCGGGCGGGCGGCGGATGACCACCAGTTGCGCCCCGGCGGCAGAGGCGGCAGCGGCTTTTTCGTCGAAGCCTCCGGCCGCGCCGCCGTCCTTTGTGACGAGCCAGCGGATATGGAACTGCTCCATCATGGCCTGATTGAGGGCAAAGCTGAAGGGACCCTGCATGGCGATGATGTTGCGGTGGGGGATGTTCGCCGCCTCACAGGCCGCGATGCTCTCCAGCGTGGGCAGGACGCGGGGGTAGAGCCGCTCGGGCGGGATGGCCCCGAACTGCGCCAGCTCCTTGGCCCCGGTGGCCAGCAGAAGATTTCCCTCTTCTGCAGCCAGCGCCTCGGCTGCCTGCTTTGCGCTCTCAAAGACGAGACAGTTTTCCGGCAGCGGACTGGCCGGGCGCAGCAGGCGGAGGTATCCTACCCCGGCCTTCTCTGCCGCTGCTTTGATGTTTTTGGTCGCCTCCACCGCGTAGGGGTGGGTGGCGTCGATGCAGAGGGCGGCATTCCCCAAGAGCGCAGCCATCTCATCGGGCAGGAGCCGCCCGCACCGGACGGTGACGCCGGGGGTGCTCCCCTGCTCTTCCTGCCCCAGCGGGGTGGCCACGCTGACGGTGACTTCGATGCCCAGCGCCGCCAGCTGGCGGGAAAGCTCCCGCCCCTCGGTGGTGCCGCTGAAAACGACGACGTTCATCGGCGGTACCCCCGCGGCGTGACCATCCGCCCGCTCAGCACACGGGTGGCGGCGTTGCCCACAAAGACGGTGGTGAACATATCCACCTCGGTGTCCCGGAGCTGGCTGAGAGGCAGGATGTGCTTTTCCTGCCCTTCCCGGCCGATGTTCCGCACAGAACCGCAGAGGGTGTCCGGGGCTTTGCCGTTCGTCAGCAGGATGTCCACGGCCCGGCGCAGATAGTCCGGGCGACCCTTGGACGAAGGATTGTACAGCGCCAGCGCGAAATCGCCCTGAGCGGCGCAGGCCAGACGCTTTTCGATGACCTCCCACGGCGTGAGACGGTCCGACAGCGAGATGACGCAGAAATCGTGGGCCAGCGGGGCGCCCAGCACGGCCCCGCCGCTGAGGGCGGCGGTCAGGCCGGGGACGACCTCCACGTTGACGTCCGGGTACTCTTCGGCCAGCTCCAGCAGCGGGCTGGCCATGCCGTAGACCCCGGCGTCGCCGGAGCAGACCAGCGCCACGTCCCGGCCCGCCCGGGCGGTGTCCAGCGCCCAGCGGCAGCGGTCGATCTCCCGGGTCATGCCGGTGGTGTAGCACTCTTTTTCCGGGTAGAGGGGGCGCACAAGGTCGATGTAGACCGTATAGCCGCACAGCACCTCGGCCTGCTGCAAGGCGCTCTGCGCCTGCACGGTCAGAAACTGTCCGCCGCCGGGGCCAAGCCCCACGACGAACACGGTCTTTTTACTCTCACTCATTGCTCTGTTCTCCAATCGGGTGCAAAGGGGCGGACGGCCAGCGCCAGCGTCACGCCGCCGCCTGCCGTTTTGGGCAGAAGGAGCGTCCCGCCCGAAGCTTTTACCGCCGAGCGCTCACAGACGTTGTCCACGCCGGTGACACTTGCCACAAAGGCTGACGGGGTGAACTGTCCCGGCACGGCCCGCAGTTCGTCGGCCGGATAGAACGTGATGGGCCAGCCGTGGGCTTTGCAGAACGCTGCAAGCCCCGGCTCATCTTTTTTCAGGTCGATGCTGGCGGCTGCGCAGACCGCCGCCGGGCTGAGGCCGGACGCGGCACAGAACGCCGCAAAGGCTTCTTCCAGCTGCTGGGCCGTCGTGCCGCGGCGGCACCCCACCCCCAGCACCCCGATGCGGGGGACGAGGTGGAGCGCCCCGCCCTGCGGCGTGAGGGTCAGGGCGAAGTCGGCGGCTTCGGGTCCGTCAGTTTTTTCCACCCCGGCGGGGGCCTCCCCCGCCACCGGCCACGGCGACCAGTACCGGACAGTCTGCCCGGCCAGCAGGACGCCGCTGACCCGCTTGATGCGCTCCGGCTCAAGGACAGCGCAGTTCTGGGCCTTGGCCCAGAGGTCCACGGCGAAGAGGCCGTTGACGTCGGTGGCCGTCGTGATGACCGGCACCGCGCCGCACGCTTTTGCCAGCGCCCGGGCCAGCGCGTTGGCACCGCCCAGATGGCCCGACAGGAGCGGCACGGCGAAGTTCCCGCCCTCGTCCACGACCACCACCGCCGGGTCGGCGGCCTTGCTCCTGCAGTGGGGCGCGATGGCCCGTACCGCGATGCCCACAGCTCCCACAAAAATCAGGGCCTCATCCTGTGCAAAATGCTCCGCCGTCCAGCCTTTCAGGGTCACGTCTCCGCCGCAGCGGCTCACGCTGCCGGGCAGAGCTTCCGCCAGCCGATGGGCCAGCGCCTCGCCCTTTGCGGTGAAGGCCAGATATGCCCGGCTCACTGCCCGGCCTCCGTCCCCTGCCGGAACTCGGTGGTAAAGGCAGGGTCGTAAAGCTTGCTGCGCTCGTAGTTTTCGCCCAGAAAGTCGCCTACGACGATGAGGGCGGTCTTTGTGATGCCGTTTTTGCGGGTCTCCTCGGCCAGTGTGGAGACGGTGCAGCGCACCACCTTCTGCTCGGGCCAGGTGGCCTTATAGACCACAGCGGCAGGGGTGCCGGGGCGGTAGCCGCCGCTCTCGAGAAGGGCCTGCCGGACTTTGTCCACCAGCCCGATGGAGAGGAAGATGACCATGGTAGCCCCGTGAGCGGCCAGCTTTGCCAGCTGTTCGGCCTCAGGAACAGGAGTGCGGCCCTCCATCCGGGTGATGATGACGGTCTGGCTGACGTTGGGCAGGGTGTACTCGGCACAGAGTGCCGCCGCCGCGCCGCAGAAGCTGGACACGCCCGGGGTGTCGTCATAAGGGATGCCGTCGGCGTCCAGCGCGTCCATCTGCTCCCGGATGGCCCCGTAGAGGCAGGGGTCGCCGGTGTGGAGGCGGACCGTGGTGCCTCCGGCCTTTTCGGTGGCACGGATGGTGTCCAGCACCTGTTCCAGCGTCATCTCGGCGCTGTTATAGATGGTACAGCCGGGCTTCGCCAGCCCCAGCAGAGCCGGGTTGACGAGACTGCCCGCGTAGATGATGCAGTCGGCATCGGCCAGCAGGGCCGCACCCCGCCGGGTGATGAGGTCGGGCGCACCCGGCCCGGCTCCTACAAAATGGACCATATCTTACCCCTCCTTCACCAAAATCGTTGCGAAATAGCCCGCCGACCGGGCCGGGTCGTAATCGGTCAGGTCGGGCCAGACCTCCTCGTTCGGCAGGCCGCAGTTACAGACCATCGCGCTCCGGCTCAGAAGCCCGGCGTCGGCCAGCGCGGCCAGCGTCTCGGGCAGCTGACGGCCCGATTTCATCAGCACTTTTGCGCCCGGTGCGGCCAGCACCTCAGCGGCGCAGCGTCCCGGGGCGATGGTCAGCGGCTGCTCCATGCCGCCCGTCAGGGACTGGCCCAGCCGGGCCGCAGCGGCGCAGAAGCTCGTCACGCCGGGGAGCATCACGGTCTTGCAGCCCTCGGCCTCCAGGATCTCCTGCAGGTAGCCGAAGGTCGCGTAGACGGACACGTCGCCGAGGTTGAGCATGGCGACATCCTGCCCGGCGTCGAGATATTCTTTCACGGCCCGGGCCGCCTCGATGTGGGCGGCTTTCTGCACCGCCGGGTCAAGGCTCATGGCGAAGCGCAGCGGCAGGATGGTCTTGCCGCTCAGATCCACCGCACCTTTTGCGATGTCCAGCGCCAGCATCCCGCCCTTCGGGGTCCGGGGCGCGGCGATGACCGGACAGTTTTCGAGGCGGCGGACAGCCTGCAGGCTCATGAGCTCGGGATCGCCCGGGCCGACGCTGACGCCGTAAAAAGTGCCTATCCGTTTTTCCATTCGTCCAGCAGCTCCTTTGCAGTTCTGGTCTGGCCCAGCGGGCCGTATTGGTTCGAGAAGAGCACCGCGCCCACCCGGAACGCCCCGGCGGCGCGGCGGTCGAGGTGGAGCTGGATGGCGTCCAGCAGACTGGACAGCACCGGTTCTCTCAGCTCTGCTTTGTCTAAGATCTCCATGCAGGCGTCGGTGGTAGCCGCGTTCATCAGGGCCGCGCAGACGTCCCGGGATGCACCGCAGAGGGCGGCGTGGGCGCAGAGCAGCTCGGTGCGGCAGTCGGCCGTGCGGGAGTGGGTGTTCATGACGCCGCCCGCCAGTTTGACCAGCTTGCCGATGTGGCCCACCAGCACCACCTGCTCGAATTTTGATGCCGCCGCCATATCCATCGTATCCCCGATGAAGTTCGAGGTCTTGACCACCGGGATATTCTTTAGGGCGGGCATCTTCTCGTGGAGATAGTCGAGGCCGTAGTTGCCCGGGGCGAGGATGAGCCGCCGGGGGCTTCCGGCCCGGAGCGCCGCCTGCCCCATTTCCAGCTGGATGGTGTCGAGGATGGCCTGCTGGCTCATGGGCTCGACGATGCCGCTGGTGCCGAGGACGCTGAGTCCCCCTTCCACGCCCATGTGGGGGTTGAAGGTGCGCTTCGCCGTTTCGGCCCCGCCCTCGATGGAGATGGTGACGTCAAAGCCGCCCGCGTACCCGGCAGATTCGGCCTCCTTTTCCAGCGCTTCCTTTATCATGGCCCGGGGGACGTGGTTGATGGCAGCTTCGCCCACGGGCTGGTCGAGACCGGGCTTTGTCACCCGGCCCACGCCCTCACCTCCGTGGATGCGCACCTCGCCGGACAGCTCGGGCCGGAGGGCGACACTGGCGATGACCGGCAGACCGGTGGTCACGTCCACATCGTCGCCGCCGTCCTTCCGGATGGCGCACTCGGCCCCCTCGCCGGACAGGCGGCAGAAGATAGGTTCCACCTCCACCACGATGCCCTTCGGGGTGCGGAGGGCCACCGTCTCGGGGGTGCGGCCGGTGAGCAGCAACCGTGCCGCGCCCGCCGCGCCCAGCGCCGCACAGGTGCCGGTGGTATAGCCACAGCGCAGGAGCTTCTGGCCGCTGCGGACGTAGTGCTCAAAGAGCGGGCGCTTTCCCTCCGGCGCTTTTTCTTCGCCGTAGAGGAATGCGTACTGCTCATCGGTCAGAGCATAAATTTTGCAGATGTTTTCCCGGGCAAAGGCCTTTTCCGGCGTCATGACGTCCGAGACGCCCGCCGCCGAGACGCAGACGACCTTATCGGAAATTTTCTGCGCCAGCTCCAGCTCGTGGAGGCTCAGGATGACGGCCATCTTCTTGTCCCGGGCGAGGCTTTTCAGGATGGTCAGCAATTCGGCCTTGCCCTTGATGTCGAGGAAAGACGTAGGCTCGTCCAATAATATCAGCTCCGGCTGCTGGCAGATAGCCCGGGCCAGCAGGACGCGCTGGCGCTGGCCGTCGCTGATGCGGTTGAAGTCCCGGCCCGCCAGCGCCTCGGCCCCCACGAGGGCCAGCGCGGCATGGACCTGGCGCTTATCTTCCGCCGAGAGGACGCCCAGCCGCCCCGTGTAGGGGTAGCGCCCGGCGGACGACATCTCGAAGCAGGTGGTCAGCTCGGTGCGGCGGGTGTGAGGCACCATCAGAGCCATTTTGCGGGCGCGCTCCGGGCCGGAGCAGTCCGCGAGATCTTTGCCGTCCAGCAGAACAGCGCCCCCCTGGGGGGCCAGCTGCGCTGCCAGCGTCCTGAGCAGGGTGGATTTTCCCGCGCCGTTGGGGCCGATGAGGGTGAGGATGGTCCCCTTCCCGACGCCGAGGCCGATGTGCTCTATCAGGGGCGTTTTGCCGTAGCCGATGGCAAGATCCTCGGCGCAGCAGTAGAATTTCGGATCGCTCATTCCCGGCCCTCCTGTGTCTGGCGGCGCACCAGCAGCCAGATGACCACCGGCGCACCGAAAACCGCCGTCACCGAGCTGATGGACAGCTCAGTGGGCGCGAACAGGCTGCGGGCGATGAGGTCGCAGAGCAGACAGAACGCTGCCCCGCCCAGACAGCAGCCCGGCAGGACATAAAGGGGCTTTGCGCTGCCCAGCAGGTTCTTGACCAGATGCGGCACCGCGATGCCCACAAAGGAGATGGGGCCTGCAAAGGCCGTCACGCAGGCGGAAAGCAGGCTGGAAAGCAGCACGAGGGCCGTCGAGAAGGCCCGCACCGGCACGCCGACGCTCCTGGCGTAGCTCTCGCCCATCTGGTAGGCCGCCATGGGCTTCGAGAGCAGGAACGCCGCCGCCAGCGCGGGCAGCACCACGCAGGCCGCTGCACCCACATTGGCCCAGGTCATGCCGGAAAAGCTGCCCATCGACCAGTTGTGGAGATTGACGATGTTGGAGTCCTGAGCGAAGGTCACCACGATGTCGGTGACAGCCGAACAGATATAACCGATCATGATGCCGCAGATGACGAGGATGCTCATTCGCGGCACCCGCCGGGCCACCACCAGCACGAAGGCCATCGCCGCCATCGAGCCTGCAAAGGCGGCGATGATGAGGGTGGCCGAGCCGGTGAGCAGCCCCTGCTGTAAAAACACCACCATCGTCAGGGCCACCGCCAGCTTTGCGCCGCTGGACACGCCCATGACGAAGGGGCCGGCGATGGGGTTGGCGAAGAAGGTCTGCAGGAGGTAGCCCGCCGCCGAGAGGGCCGCGCCCAGCAGCACGACCATGACCGCCCGGGGCAGACGGAGCTGGAGCACGATGCCCACAGCCAGCGCATCTTCGCCCCGGCCCAGCAGAGCCGCCGCCACCGCGCCGGGCGTCAGGGACACACTGCCCCAGAACAGATTGAGTGCAAACAGCACCGCGGCCCCCGCCGTGAGGGCGAGGTACGCGAGGCTGAGGCGGCGGGTGGTGGTCATGACAAAGCTCCTTTTATACGATGCGCTGTAAGAAACGGAGGGACGCCGGGTCGGGCGAGCCCTCGGTGAAGACGAGGTTCATATCCGAGATGAGGTCGGCCAGCTCCATGCTCTGCTGGAAGAGGCTCTGGGCCGTACACCAGCAGTCGCCGGACTGGACGGCCTTGAAATCCGCCAGCATCGGACATTTTTCGATGAGCTGGTCACGGGTCTCCATCACGCCCTCGATGGTACTGTTGTAGATGAGGACGTCGGCGTCCCTGGCCCGGGCGTAGAAGGTCTCCAGCGGCAGTTTGATGGTGGACTGGGCCGACGTCTCCCCCTCGAGGTCGTCGAAGATGTAGACGCCGCCGGCCATCCCCACCATCTGGGCCACATAGTCGCTGGTGCGGCGGACGGTGATGAGGTTATTGGTGGTGATGGAGAAGAAGGCCGCGGTCTTGCCCGTGTTCTCCTGCTCGAGGATAGGGGCCACCTGCTCCACCTTCTGGCGGAAGACCTCTTCCGCCATCTCAGTCTTATTCAGCAGGATGCCGTAGAGCTTGAGCCACTCCATCCGGGCCAGCGGGCCGCTCTCGTAGCTCGAGCGCTCCACGAGGACCGGCACGCCGAACTTTTCCAGCTGCTCCTTGACCTCGGGGTCGTGGAGCACCATGGTGTTCTCGATGGCGAGGGTGCAGCCGGCGGCAAGGATGCGCTCATAGTCCGGGGCGCTGTACTTGCCCGCGTAGGCGATGCGGCCCTCCTGCATGGCCTGTCTGGCCTCTTCCACATACCAGCCCTCGGCCTTCGTGCCGGAGAGGGCGATGCTGTCCAATGCGTCCAGATGGACGAAGAGGTCCATCACCGAGGTGGAGACAAGATAAATATGATCCAGCGGCTGGCGCAGCAGAACGACGTCCTCGGGCAGGTCGTCCACCTCGGCGGCCCCTTCAGGGACGACGAGGAACCGCCCGGCGTCCGGGATGTCGATCATCACATAGCCGCCCTCATAGCAGTCGGCGGAAAACTGGGTGGCATAGTCCAGCGGATAGCTGTGGTCGAACACGAGGGATGCTGTATTGGCCGGGGCAGTCTTGTTCTGCCCGCAGCCCGCAAGGGTGAGGGCGGCGGCAGGCAGGGCTTTCAGGAAATTGCGGCGTTTCATCGTTACTTTGCCTCGATCAGGGATGCAGAGGCGAAGGTCAGCGTATACTCGATCTCATGCGGGGTGCTCATGGCGACGGTATCGCCCACCACATCCAGCGGGGTGTCGAGAGCAGTGACGGGGATCTCGAAGGTAGAGTTGCCCTCGGTGTTGGTGGGCAGATACTTCTCGCCGTCCACCAGCATATAGTCGTAGTTGGGGCTGGACCAGACGATGGTGGCGGTCATCCTGCCGTCGGCCACGGTCAGAGCAGCGGGGCTTTCCACGGTGGCACGGCCGGAGCCGCCCTCAAGGGTCACGTCACAGGTGTAGGTGCCGTCGGCAGGTGCTTCCGCCGCAGCAGGCTGGGCGTTGGCGACACGGACGGTATGGTCGTACCACTTGCCCTTGGAGCCGAGGATGGCCAGCTGGAAGTCCTCGTCCAGAGCCTCCACCGGGATGTCGAAGCCGTACACCTCATCCGAGGTGCCGTCGGAGTAGGTGACGGTGTCGGTGGTGGGCTGGAGCCAGTCGGTCTCGTGGGCCTCGGCGTCAGCGGCCATGCCGACGTAGAGGTTGACGATCTTCTTGGAGACGAGGCTGACGTGGAAGGTCATCTGACCGTCCTTCACGGTCAGGGTCCCCTTGCCGTCATTGGCCTCGTTGGCATGGAACATGGAGCTGTCGGTGTCAAAGTCGGCGGTGTAGACGCCGTCGGGCAGAGCCGACTCAGCGGAGGCAAAAGCAGCCTCGCTCACGGCGGAGGAGGCCGCAGCCTCGGAGGAAGCGGCAGAGCTGGCCGGGGCGCCGGATGCGCCGCAGCCGGTGAGAGAACCAGCCAGCACAGCGCCGGCCAGCAGAAGAGCAAATTTATGGTTCAGTTTCATGATGATATACCTCAATGTGTCTATTTTACAGAAAAGATTATAACACGCCATGGCCCGAATTCAAAGCAGGCCGAAAAAGAAATTGCCCGAAAAGGCACTCCTTTCCGGGCAATCATAGAGTCAGAATCAGCCGTTCAGGGAATCGACAGCGGCCTTGGTGTGTGCGACGTAGAGCTGCTGGATGTCAGCGACCTCGCCCAGACCGGCGATCTGGCAATCGACAGAATCGAATTCGCCGGAGGCCTCGAACTGGCTCTTCCAGGAATCCTCGTCGTCGCCCGCCATATCGTTGTTAGCATGGTCACCTGCAACGACCATCAGGGGACGCAGGACGACCTTGGTGTAACCGGCGGCCTTGACAGCCTCGATGACGTTCTCGCAGGCAGTCTCCTCCGGCTCACCCTCGACGGTGCCGATGAAGACGTTCTTGTAGCCCAGAGCGTTCATCTGAGCCTGCATCTGGCTGTAGCTCACCTTTGCGGTGTGAGAGGTGCCGTGGCCCATAAAGACGAAAGCGGTGCCGTCCTTAGCAGCGGCGTCCAGACTGTCGAAACCGGCGGTCTTGACGGCCTCGGCGGTGATGGCCTTGGCGACAGCCTCCTTGTCGGCGTTGATGACGGTGGCATCGCTGCCCACCTCGCCCAGCAGAGGCTCGGCGATGGCGACGGACTCAAACTTATCGCGGTAGCTGTCCACCATCTCCATCATCTCGTCGTACTCCGCGCCATGCATCAGATGGGTGGGCTGGACGACCAGATCCTTCACGCCGTTGGCAACAGCGCGCTCCAGAGCCTGCTCCATGTTGTCGATCTTCTCGCCGTCACGGGCCTGGACATGGTTGATGATGATCTGTGCGGTGAAGGCACGGCGGACAGACCAGTCGGGATATGCGGCCTGGATGGCGTCCTCGATGCCCTTGATGTCCGCTGCGCGGCTGTCGTTGAAGGAGGTGCCGAAGCTGACGACCAGGATCTCCTTGTCGCCGATGTTGTCCTGGTTGCGGGCGTCGTCCTTAGAGGCGTCGCCGGTGTCGCGGCCAAAGTACTCGGGGTCAGCCTCTTCGCCCTCGACCATCTCCTTCTGGGCGTCGGTCAGGGCGTCCCATGCGGCCTTGGCGGCCTCGCACTGGGCGTCGGTGTTCTCGTTGCGCTCCTGCACATAGATGGCGTCGATGAGGTCTGCCACATTCTTTGCTGCCATTTCATCAGCCTCCTCGCTGCTCACTTCGCTGGCGGCAGCAGAGCTTGCGGCGGTGCTGCTGGCGGCAGTGGAAGAAGATGCACCGCAGCCGGTGAGGACACCGGCACACAGGGCCAGTGCGGCGGCAGCGGCGGTGACGCGCTGCCAGTTCTTGTTGGTTGCTTTACGCATTGTTTGAGTCCTTTCTGTTGTGTGGAATGTACGTTTCCGATAGAAAGGGTACGAAACGGGGGCCAGCTCAAACGAAAAAAGAGCCTTTTCACCGCGCGGAAGGCACAGCAAAAAGACCCTTTGAATGTTCGGGCTTTTTGGTACGACCAATTCCTCGTGATCCGGAGCCGGACGCTCCTGTACCAACAGCGGGCAGGTTTCCTGACTGAAAGCTCACCGCCCGCTGCCGCCTTCCCAGAGGCAAAGCCTCCAGTGACCGGCGCTGAGCGCCAAGGCAGCGGACTCCCTTATCACAGTGACGAGATCGCGCGGGACTCGCACCCGCTTCCCTTTTACCCTCCCGGCCGGGGACGAAGCCCCGGCGGAAGGCACCTGCTGTTTTCTATTCAGACGAGGTGAAGTATATCACACTCCGCCCTAAAATGCAATATCTCAGCCCTCCTGCGGCACGACCCAGACCATGCCCAGCGCTTCGAGCTTTGCGATGCGCTCCGCCGTCAGCTTTTTCTCGGCACAGGCGTAGTTTTCGCGCATCCGGCGGACCCAGTCGCCGAGGCAGAAGCCGTCTTCGGTCTTATAGTTCACCGGCACCAGCAGATCGCCGTGGGCGGCGCAGTACTCTTCGGCACGGCGGAACGCCCCGGCCCACTTAGCCTCCCGGGCGTCCCACTGCATCCCGATGGCATCCAGCAGAGCGATATGCTCCGGCGTCACCTGGAACGAGCCGGGCCGGGCCTTGCGGGCAGCCCGGAGGTTCGAGATCCAGACGCCCAGACGGAAGCCGTTCTCGTCCACGTATCCGGCAGGCACGAGGAGGCTGCCCTTCTTCTCGGCGTAGAGCCTGGCGCTCTGGTAGTTGTCCAGCCAGTTCTGCTCCCGCACGCTGTACGCGGGCGGCACCGGAGCGCTGAGGCGTCGGCCTTTTTCGCCCTTGAACAGCTCTTTCAGGGCCGCGCGGCGCTCGGCGGAGAGCTTTTTGCCCTCCCGCAGCATCTGCTTCTGACGGGACAGCCAGCTGCCCAGCCAGATGCCGTCCTCCGTCCGGTACTGGGCCGGAACGGCCAGACTGCCGTGCTCCTTTTTGTATTCCACGGCCAGCTCGTAGCGGTGCTGCCACGAGTCGGTCTTTTCCCAGTTCATGCCCAGCTCGTCCAGCAGAGCTTTCCGCTCCGGCGTCACCCGGGCGCTGCTGCGCTCGGGGTTCTGCCATGCGTACCGCTGGCGGGACACCCACTTGCCCAGCAGGATGCCGTCTTCGTCGGTGTACTCGGTGGGGACGTCGAGGTTCCCGTGGGCGGCGTGGTACTTCACGGCGGCCTCGTAGGCGGTCTGCCACTTGCGGTCGTTCCGGTTCGTCCAGTCCGCTCCCAGCGCTTCCAGCTTTTCGATCTGGGCGTCGGTCAGCGTACCTTCTTTATAAGCGGCACGCTGACTGCCCAGCCAGACGCCCAGCGCCATACCGTCCGGCGTGACATACTTGACGGGAATTTCCAGCGTGTGATTTTCCAGATAATACTGGACGGCGGCGGCATAGCTCTTCTCCCAGAGGATGCTGCCGGTGTCCCACACCATGCCCAGTGCCTCGAGGCGCTCGACGCGGTCTGGCGGCAGGTTCCCGCTCAGATAGCGCTGGCGGTTATAGACGATCCACTCGCCCAGCGCAAAGCCGTCCTTATCCTTATAATGGACCGGCACCAGCAGGTCGCTGTGGCTGCCGCGGTACCGCCGGGCCGAAGCACAGCCGTTCTCCCACGCCAGCTCGAGCCGCTTTTTCCAGTTCATGCCGATTTTGTCCAGCCGGGCGGCCTGCTCGGCGGTGAGACGCCCCTTTTTCTTTCCGGCCCGGACAAGGCGCTGGTTTTCCAGCCAGCGGCCCACGGCCACGCCCCCAAAGCGGTAGGAGCGAGGCACGTCCAGCGTCTTTCCCTCTGCCGTCATCTGCTTTGCGGCGGCATAATAGCGCTCCCAGTCGGAGTCCAGCGCGCGGCGGAGCTGCCGGTAAGCCCGGCGGCAGGCAGAGAGAGGCTCTTCCAGCGGGAAGGCTTCTGCCCCCGCCGCGCTGCGCTCCTTCCGCAGCTGCTGCACACAGGTCAGCGCCTCAAAGGCCGCGCTCAGCTCTGCCACCGGCACACTGCCGCAGGCTGCAAGGGCGCGTGCCAGCATCTGCCGGTATGCGGCCGGTCCAGCGCTGCGGCGCACCAGCACCACGCCCGAGATCCCGGCCAGAGGTGACTGCACCGCCGGGCCGTTGGCACAGACCAGCAGCCGGAGGGTGGCCGCTTCGTCGGCCGCAAAGCCTTCTGCATCCTTATAAATATGTGTTCCTGCACCAAACAGCTTCTCGGCCTGCTCTGCGGTCTGCGCCGCCGCTGCATCATCCTCGCAGAGGACGAGGCAGCGTCCGGCAGCATCCGGGAGCCACTGCGCCAGCAGCTGTTCCACCGGCGGAAGCTTCTCTACGGCGAGGCTCAGAGCCTGATATTTCTCGGCGTTGGGGTCAGGACAGCCCGGCAGATGGAGGTTCTTCACCTCAGCACGGAGGCGGGCCATCGCATCTTCCAGCGGCCAGAGCAGGGCCGTATAGGAGGCCGGCATGGGCAGCAGGCCCTCGGCCATCGCCCCGCCCAGTGCCAGCGGCTCCACGATGGCGTCGGCCAGCATCTCCTCGGCAGCACGGCAGCTGTCGCCCGGGGCGTCCGGCTCCCCCAGAGCCAGCAGCTTTGCCCCCGGGCAGAGGCGGAACAGGGGCTGGACACAGTCGGTCCAGTCCTTTGCGCTCATCTCCCTCCAGCCGTCCAGTACCAGCAGGCCGGGCCGGAACTCAGCCAGCGCCACCCAGCCCAGAGCATTCTGCACAGCCAGCTGCTCGCAGCTCATCAGCCGCACCCGGCCGCCCAGCGTCCGGCCCAGCCGCTTTGCCAGGGCGCGGCGCAGCTCCAGACGGGCAGCGCAGGACACCACCCAGAGCACGCGCATCTCGGGGTGGGCGTCCAGCAGCTCCCACACGATGCAGCCTTTGCCCGTACCCGCCGGGCGCACCAGCGCAGCACAGTTTTTCTGCTGCAGTCCAGCCTCCGCTGCACGGCAGGCTGTTTTATTTGAATCATCTACCAAAATCGACATATCTTATCCTTTCTGCCCCTTCCGAGGGTTCAGAAATTCGCTTTTTCTGCAAAAAAGAAACGCGCCTGCGCAAAGCCGGCTTTCCTGCCTGCGCTGCGCCTGCGTTTTTCTGCAAAAATGTTACTTTCATGTTCTATTTTTATCATAAAAATTTTGATTATCCCGAAAAACCCTTGAAATACAAGCACATTCGCAGGATTTCAGATTGATTTTACTACCAATTTACTACTTTTAACGGATTGCGCCTTGATATGTCGGAACATCTTGCGAGCATGAAACAACCCAATACAAACGCGACGCACTGGCGGCGCGGCACGTCGGCAATCACACAATTTCATATAGCACCGCACTGGCGGCGTTACCTTATCCCAACCGGGAAACAAGGAACGCCGCTATTTTTTTACCCTCATGTTACGCAGTAGGGGCAAAAAGAGTCTTGCTACACAAGGCTTTGCGGGTACGGTTTTCACAGGGTAAGGGATTGATACCTAAACCCTTAAAATCGCTGTTCTACCGCGTAACAAATATGCAGCAAAGGAGTTGATGAAGCTATGGCAGTTTTCCGCGTGGAGAGAAACACAGGATATACGGTTATGAGCAACCACCATTTACGCAACAAAGAACTTTCCCTAAAGGCAAAAGGGCTGTTATCGCAAATGCTGTCCTTGCCGGAGGATTGGGACTATACCCTTGCGGGACTGTCCTATATCAACCGGGAAAAAATCGACGCTATCCGCGAAGCTGTCCGGGAGCTTGAAAGAGCCGGATATATTCAGCGTTCAAGGGAGCGCGACGAGAAAGGACGCTTGCGGGGAACTGATTACATCATCTATGAGCAGCCGCCTAACTTGGATTTACCTACATTGGAAAATCCAACATTGGGAAATCCAACATTGGAAAATCCTACGCAGGAAAAACCTACGTTGGAAAATCCAATGCAATTAAATAAAGATATACAAAAGACTGACTTACCAAAAAAAGAAAAATCAAATACGGATTTATCAAGTAACCATTCCATTCCTATCCTTTCCCCTAACCCCTCTCCTTTGAGGGAAGAAACGGCAGAGCCGGAACGGAAAGGAACGGAAGCGGCAGACGCATACAGCGTGTATGAGGAAATCATCAAGGACAATATCGAGTATGAGCATTTTATCAAGCATACCAACATTGACAGGGAACGCTTGGACGAGATTGTGTCCCTTATCCTTGAAACTGTCTGCACCAAACGAAAGACAATTCGTATCGCCGGGGACGATTATCCGGCAGAGCTTGTCAAAGCAAAGTTTATGAAGCTGAACAGCAGCCACATTGAATTTGTCTTTGACTGCATGAAAGAGAACACCACGAAAATCCGTAACATCAAGCAATATCTGAAAGCGGTACTTTTCAACGCGCCCAACACCATTGACAGCTATTACACCGCCCTTGTCAACCACGATATGTACGGCGGCTATTAAAAAACAGGAGGATTTTAATATGACACAGAAAACAGGAGCTTTGATTTTTGATGAAACGGCAGACCGTTACGACATTCGCTTTGACCTTAACGACTACTACGGAGGATTGTATTGTGGGGATTGCCTTGAAGTGTTTGTACGCGGCAAATGGAAGCCGACCCGCATGGAGTACGGGGACAACTGGTATCTTGTCGGTGTGAGGGCTTCGGATTTGAACGGGCTGCGGGTGCGTATCTAAAGGCGGCATGAAAAATGTACGCCTTATTTTTATGCCCCGAAGCGGCACACCACCCTAACCAAACTATGAAAGGAGGGATTTCATGCAAGATGAAGTCAATGAAAAAGTCGTGTCTTTAGCAATCAAAACATCTAAGCTGACCGCCGAAGTGCTGCAAAAGGCTATGAAAGCCCTGCTTGCCAAAGGCAAAGGGCAGCTAACCAAAGCCCCGCATGGGAAAATCACTATGCGGCAGCTTATGAAGCAGGGAGAAAAGGTTTCCAACATTGAGATTACCGACCAAAATATCAAAGCCTTTGACCCTATCGCAAGGAAAAGCGGGCTTGATTACAACGTCAAGAAGATTGAGAACGGCAAGCCGCCGACCTATCTTGTGTCTTTTAAGGGCAAGGATATTGACGTTATGACCGAAGCGTTCCGGGAATTTACCGCAAAGAAATTAGGCAGGGATAAAAAGCCCTCTATCCGCAAGCTGCTTTCCACTCTGAAAGACAAGGCGGCAGCTCTGAACGCACAGAAGGACAAAGTGAAGAAAAAGGACAGGGAGGTATCGCTATGAAGCCGGAACTTAAAAAGCTGCTTATCCTAAATGCCCCCTATCTGCTCTTTGTCTATCTCTTTGACAAAATCGGACAAGCGGTACGCCTTGCGCCGGGGGCTGACCTTTCCGGCAAGGTGCTTTCCCTTGCAGACGGCTTTTCCGCTGCCTTTGCAACCCCGCTTCCGAGCCTTGCCCCTATGGATTTGCTTATCGGTATTGTGGGGGCTGTCCTTATCCGGCTTATGGTGTACTTCAAAGGCAAGAACGCGAAGAAATACCGAAAAGGTATCGAATACGGTTCAGCCCGTTGGGGCAACGCCGAAGATATAAAGCCCTATACCGACCCGGTATTTCAAAATAACGTGCTTCTGACACAGACGGAACGGCTTACCATGAACAGCCGCCCGAAGCAGCCGAAGTATGCAAGGAATAAAAATATCCTTGTTATCGGGGGAAGCGGCAGCGGCAAGACGAGATTTTTTGTGAAGCCCAACTTAATGCAAATGCACTCAAGCTACGTTGTAACTGACCCGAAAGGTACGGTTTTAGTCGAGTGTGGGAAGCTCTTACAGCGCGGCGGGTATCGGATAAAGGTGCTGAACACGATAAATTTTAAGAAATCCATGCGTTATAATCCCTTTGCCTATATCCGCAGCGAAAAAGACATTTTGAAACTGGTAAATACCTTGATTGCCAACACCAAAGGGGACGGGGAAAAAGCCGGGGAGGATTTTTGGGTAAAATCGGAACGGCTCTTTTACTGCGCCCTTATCGGCTACATTTGGTACGAAGCCCCGGAGGAAGAAAAGAACTTCACGACGCTGCTTGAAATGATAAATGCCAGTGAAGCCCGCGAGGACGACCCGGAATTTCAGTCCCCCGTTGACCTCATGTTTGAACGGTTGGAGGAAAAAGACCCGGAACACTTTGCCGTCCGGCAGTACAAGAAATTCCTGTTATCTGCGGGAAAGACACGAAGCTCTATTCTCATTTCCTGCGGTGCGCGGCTTGCCCCTTTTGACATTAAGGAGCTGCGCGACCTTATGGAAACCGACGAAATGGAGCTTGACACCATAGGCGACCGCAAGACCGCCCTGTTTGTTATCATCAGCGACACCGACGATACTTTTAACTTTGTCGTGAGTATTCTTTACACGCAGCTTTTCAATCTGCTTTGCGACAAGGCAGATGATGAATACGGCGGCAGGCTGCCCGTCCATGTGCGCTGTCTGTTAGACGAGTTTGCAAATATCGGGCAGATACCGAAGTTTGAAAAGCTCATAGCCACCATACGAAGCCGGGAAATCTCCGCGTCGATTATCTTACAGTCGCAAAGCCAGTTAAAGGCAATCTATAAGGACAACGCCGATACCATAGTCGGCAACTGCGACACCACCCTTTTCTTGGGCGGCAAGGAGAAAACCACCCTCAAAGAAATGTCGGAAATCTTGGGGAAAGAAACCATTGACAGCTTCAACACTTCCGAGAACCGGGGGCGCGAGGTATCGCATGGGCTGAACTATCAGAAGTTAGGCAAGCAGCTTATGACGGAAGATGAAATAGCGGTTATGGACGGCGGGAAATGTATTTTACAGCTACGAGGGGTGCGCCCGTTCTTCTCTGATAAGTACGACATTACAAAGCACCCCAACTATAAATATCTTTCCGACTATGACAAGAAAAATACTTTTGATATGGAAAAGCATTTAAGGCGCAGACCCGCCCTTGTGAAGCCGGACGAAGTATTTGACTACTACGAAATCAGCGAAAGCGATTTGCAGGAGGACACCGACCATGAATAGACGTATCAGAAAGAAAAAGGACAAGAAAATCACAGAAGCCATAAACGGGCTTGTTTCGATTGCTGAACGACGGGAACAGCAGCGGCAGGCTGCTATCCGGCAGTTTGTGAAACGGTGTGAAGCCCTGTATGAGCAGCAGCGAAAAGAAAGGAGGAATTGACGCAGTAACAAAGAAAAAGACAACTTGCATGATACGCGCCCCTACAAAAATTCCTATCGCCCACACTGACAACTGAATACCGCCGCGCAGCAGACATTTAGGCAGCGCGGGGACTTATGACCGCGGCAGTTTGAAAACTGACCGCCGTTTTTTATGCCCTTTTACGGGCAAGCCGCATTTGCGGCAGAAAGGAGTTTTATGGAATTTTTCAACAGCGCAATCGGCGTATTACAGACTTTGGTTATCGCTCTTGGAGCAGGACTTGGCATTTGGGGCGTTATCAATCTCTTGGAGGGCTACGGAAATGATAATCCGGGCGCAAAATCACAGGGCATTAAGCAGCTCATGGCGGGCGGCGGCGTTGCCCTTATCGGCACTATCCTTGTACCTCTGCTTTCCGGCTTGTTCGGTTAAGCGCGGGTAGCTGCCTATGCAGAGCATACTTGACGCGATTAACGAATGGATAAAGGAAATCCTTATCGGAGCGATAAACGGTAATCTGTCAACTATGTTCGGGGACGTAAACGAAAAAGTCGGGACTATCGCAAACGAGGTAGGACAGACCCCGCAGGGTTGGAACGCAAATATTTTCAGCATGATACAGACCCTTTCTGAAAATGTAATCGTTCCGATTGCGGGGCTTGTCATTACCTATGTCCTATGCTACGAGCTAATCAGCATGGTAACGGAAAAGAACAATATGCACGACATAGAAACATTCATGTTCTTTAAGTGGATATTCAAAGCCTTTGTCGCGGTGTTTATCGTAACCAACACGTTCAACATCACAATGGCGGTCTTTGATATGGCGCAGCATATCGTTTCCGGCGCAGCGGGGGTTATCGGCGGCGATACGAATATCGACGTTGCCGAAGCCCTTGCCGCCATGCAGGAGGGGCTTGAAGATATGGAAATCCCCGAACTGCTCTTACTTGTGCTTGAAACAAGCCTTGTAAGCCTTTGCATGAAAATCATGTCCGTACTGATAACCGTTATCCTCTACGGCAGAATGATAGAGATTTACCTTTACTGTTCGGTATCGCCTATTCCATTTGCGACCATGACCAACAGAGAATGGGGACAGATTGGAAACAACTACCTAAAAGGGCTGTTCGCTCTTGGTTTTCAAGGCTTCCTCATTATGATATGTGTCGGTATTTACGCCGTACTGGTAAACGATATGATAATCGCAGACAATCTGCACAGCGCGGTATTTTCCCTTGCCGCCTATACGGTTATCCTCTGTTTTTCCCTGTTCAAATCCGGCACACTGGCAAAATCCATATTCAACGCCCACTAAGGGCAGAAAGGAGGTATTTTCTTGGCGTATGTACCTGTACCCAAAGACCTTTCCAAAGTCAAAACAAAAGTCGCTTTCAATCTGACAAAGCGGCAAATCGTTTGTTTTGCGGCGGCTCTCTTAATCGGACTGCCGCTGTTTTTTTTGCTCAAAGGCAGCGCAGGGACAAACCTTGCGGCTATGGCGATGATTGTCGTCATGCTCCCCTGTTTCCTGCTTGCCATGTATGAAAAACATGGGCAGCCCCTTGAAGTGGTGGTAAGAAATGTCGTTCAGACAAAGTTTACCCGCCCAAAGGAGCGACCTTACAGAACCGAAAACCTATACGCTGTCTTGGAAAAGCAGCGAAAACTTGAAAAGGAGGTATCAGCGATTGTCAAAAGGACAAACAAAAAAGACGCGGGAAGCCGCAGGAAACAGGCGTAAGCTGACCCGCGCCGAAAAGAAACAGATTGCCGAAGCTATCCGAAAGGCAAAGGGGGACGGCAAAGCCCGCACCGCACAGCAGACCATTCCTTACCTTGCCATGTACCCGGACGGTATCTGCAAGGTTACGGAAAAGAGATATTCAAAGTGCGTCGTGTTCGAGGACATCAATTATCAGCTTGCACAGGCAGACGATAAGACCGCCATTTTTGAAAACTGGTGCGATTTCCTCAACTACTTTGACGCGAGCGTGAGCGTGCAGCTTTCTTTCATCAATCAAGGGACGCAGCGGGAACAGGCAGAAAAAGCTATCACTATCCCGGCACAGGAGGACGCTTTTAACTCTATCCGCACCGAGTATTCGGATATGCTGAAAAATCAGCTTAGTAAAGGCAACAACGGGCTTGTGAAGCACAAATACATTACCTTTACCGTTGAAGCCGATAACAAGGCGGCTGCAAAATCAAGACTTTCCCGTATCGAAACCGACGTGTTTAACAATTTCAAGGTGCTTGGCGTAACCGCCCGCCCCTTATCCGGCTATGAACGCTTAAAGGTGCTGCATGGGGTATTCCACCCGGAGGGCGAGCCGTTCTCCTTTTCCTTTGACTGGCTTACCCCGTCGGGGCTGTCTACAAAGGATTTTATCGCCCCGTCCTCTTTCCGTTTTGGCGAGGGCAGATATTTCCGCATGGGGAAGAAAATCGGCGCGGCGAGCTTCCTTGAAATCCTTGCGCCGGAGCTTAACGACCGTATGCTTGCCGACATACTGGACTTGGAAACAGGGGTAATCGTCAATTTACATATCCGCAGTATCGACCAGTCGGAAGCAATCAAGACCATTAAGCGCAAAATCACAGACCTTGACAAGATGAAGATTGAGGAACAGAAAAAAGCGGTTAGAAGCGGCTATGACATGGATATAATCCCGTCCGACCTTGCCACCTTTGGCAGCGAAGCAAAGAACTTGTTGCAGGACTTACAGAGCCGCAACGAGCGAATGTTTCTCCTTACGTTCCTTGTGGTAAACATGGCAGACACGAAGCGGAAACTGGAAAATGATATTTTCGCTGCGGCGGGTATCGCACAGAAATACAACTGCCGCCTGACACGCCTTGACTATCAGCAGGAAGCAGGGCTTTTATCCAGTGTGCCGATTGGGGAAAACCTTATCCCGATACAACGGGGGCTTACCACATCAAGCACCGCTATTTTCATTCCCTTTATCACGCAGGAGCTTTTTCAGACGGGGCAAGCCCTGTACTATGGCTTGAACGCCCTTTCTAACAACATGATACTCTGCGACAGAAAGCAGCTCAAAAATCCCAACGGGCTTATATTGGGAACGCCGGGAAGCGGAAAATCTTTTGCGGCAAAAAGGGAAATGACAAATGCTTTCCTCATTACCGACGACGACATTATCATCTGCGACCCGGAAGCCGAGTATTTTTCCCTTGTGCAGCGTCTTAATGGGCAAGTGATACGTCTTTCCCCTACGGGCAGGGGCATTGACGGCAAGCCCCAGTATGTAAACCCTATGGACATAAACCTTAATTACAGCGAGGACGACAACCCCCTTGCGCTGAAAAGTGATTTTATCCTTTCCCTTTGCGAGCTTGTTATCGGAGGCAAGGAGGGTTTGCAGCCTGTCGATAAGACCGTCATTGACAGGGCTGTAAGAAATGTGTACCGCCCGTTCCTTGCAGACCCCGACCCGGCAAAAATGCCTATCTTGGGCGACCTTTACGACGAGCTGTTAAGACAGCCGGAGCCGGAAGCTGCCCGTATCGCGGCGGCATTGGAGCTGTATGTTTCCGGCAGCCTTAACGTATTCAACCACAGAACCAACGTGGAACTTTCTAACCGCCTTGTCTGCTTTGATATAAAGCAGCTTGGAAAGCAGCTTAAAAAGTTAGGTATGCTCATTGTGCAAGACCAGACATGGAACAGGGTAACGATAAACCGGGCAGAGAAAAAGGCGACCCGCTACTATATGGACGAATTTCACTTGCTCTTAAAAGAGGAACAGACCGCCGCTTACAGCGTGGAGATTTGGAAGCGTTTCCGTAAATGGGGCGGTATCCCAACAGCCATTACGCAGAACGTCAAAGACCTTTTGGCAAGCCGCGAGGTGGAAAATATCTTTGAGAACAGCGATTTTGTCCTCATGCTCAATCAAGCGCAGGGCGACCGTACTATCCTTGCAAAGCAGCTTAATATTTCCCCGCAGCAGATGAAGTATGTTACCCACACCGAAGCGGGCGAGGGGCTTATCTTCTATGGAAATGTGGTGCTGCCTTTTGTAGACCGCTTCCCGAAAGATACCGAGCTTTACAGGGTAATGACAACGAAGCCGGAGGAAGTTTCCGAAAGCGGAAAGTGAGGTGCAGACCATGAAGCAATATAAATCCCGCGATAAAATCACACAGAAAATGACCCGCGACGGGCTTATTGAGGTAAACGAAACACAGCAGACCGCCGAGCGTATCAGTAAACGGGAACAGGACGCGGATTTTCAAAAGTCCCCGGAGCAGCAAGCGGCGCAGGACGGGACGCAGCTTCAAGGTGTAGCGTCCCAAACTTCCCCGTTACCCCACGCACCGGGAGCTTCCCCCGCAAGGGACACCGCCACAGCAGAGCGCGTTATGGAGCATATCGAAGCAGCACAGACCCGCAGAGCCAGTAAAAAAGCGGTACATAAAGCACAGGAGGAAGTTACCGTACAAACAACATCTTCCCGCTTGCAGTTTACCGAGGAAGAACTTGCCGTCCCGGAACTGGAATGCTATATTGAGAAATCAAACAAAGCCGCTGACCGACTGGACGCAGCAAAGGCAGCTATCCCGAAGCAAAAGAAACTGGTTAAGGAGCGCACCTTTGACGAAGCCGCAGGAAAGGCAAAGACCCGACTTCACTTTGAAGAACAGGAAAAACCGATACCCGGCGGCAAAAAAGGAAACCCGCTGTCCCGCCCCGCACAGGAAGCAGGGATTTTCGTCCACAACAAGATACATTCCGTTGAAAAGGACAATTCCGGCGTTGAGGGGGCGCATAAATCGGAGGAACTTGCCGAGCGCGGCGCGAAATACGGGGCGCGGAAGTTAAAACAGGGCTACCGCAGCCATAAGCTGAAACCTTACCGGGAAGCGGCAAAGGCAGAAAAGGCAGCATTTAAGGCAAACGTCAACTTCCAGTATCACAAAACCCTGCACGACAACCCGCAGCTTACTTCTAACCCGCTTTCCCGTTTCATGCAGAAACAGCAGATAAAACGCCAGTATGCAAAGGCGGCAAAGAAAGGAGGGGCAAAAGCCGCAGCGGAAGCCACAAGAAAGACGGCGAAGAAAACCGCCGAGGAAACGAGGAAAGCCGCCGCATTTGCGGCAAGACACCCGGCGGGCATTTTGATTGCAGTTGCCGCGCTGCTTCTCTTTATTATGATTTCCGCAGGGCTGTCCTCTTGCGGGGCTATGTTTTCGGGCTTGACAAACGGGGTGCTTGGCACTTCCTACACATCCGAGGACAGCGACCTTGTGGCAGTTGAAAACAACTATGCCGCATTGGAAAACGGGCTGCAAAGTGAGATTGACAATATCGAAAGCACCCACCCCGGCTATGATGAATACCGCTACGACCTTGACAGTATCGGGCATAACCCCCACGAACTTGCGTCTTACTTGACCGCCCTCTTGCAGAGCTACACCCCGCAGAGCGCACAGGCAGAGCTTGAACGTATCTTTTCCATGCAGTACACCTTGACGCTGACCGAGGAAGTGGAAATACGCTACCGCACCGAAACAAGCACCGACCCGGAAACCGGGGAAACCACCACCGAGGAAGTCCCTTATGAGTATCACATCTTAAATGTGAAACTGACAAACAAGCCGATTTCAGAGCTTGCGGAGGAACTTCTTACGCCACAGCAGCTTGAAATGTACCGGGTGTATTTGGAAACAAGCGGCAACAAACCGCTGATTTTTGGCGGCGGTTCTCCCGACGGAAGCCCGTCCGAGGATTTAAGCGGTGTGGAGTTTGTAAACGGTACGCGCCCCGGAAATCAAGAGCTTATGGAGCTTGCAAAGCAGCAAGTCGGAAATGTGGGCGGCTACCCTTACTGGTCTTGGTACGGCTTTAACAGCCGCGTGGAATGGTGCGCCTGTTTTGTATCATGGTGCTACAATCAAGCCGGAAAAAGCGAACCGCGCTTTGCGGGCTGCGAATGGCAGGGTGTCCCTTGGTTTCAGTCAAGGGGACAATGGGGCGCACGCGGCTATGAGAATATCGCACCGGGCGACGCTATCTTTTTCGATTGGGATTTAGACGGCGTTGCCGACCATGTGGGGCTTGTGCTTGGCAGGGACGGCAGCCGCGTCTATACCGTTGAGGGCAATTCCGGCGACGCCTGCAAGATAAAGAGCTATGACCTTAACTATCAATGTATCAAAGGCTACGGGCTGATGAACTGGTAAAGCAACCCCAAAAAGAAAGGAGAAATGACCTATGGCAAACAATAAAATTGACCGTATCAATAAGGAAATCGCAAAGACCCGCGAGAAAATCACAGAGTATCAGAACAAGTTAAAAGGACTGGAAGTGCAGAAAACCGAAGCGGAAAACCTTGAAATCGTGCAGCTTGTACGAGCTATGCGTCTGACCCCGCAGGAACTGAACGCTATGCTGTCCGGCGGCGGTATTCCCGGCATGACTGCCGCACCCGCAGAAGAAAACGAACAGGAGGAAAATGCAGATGAAGAATAAACTGAAAAAGACCATGACTGCCCTTTGTGCCGCCCTTATCCTTATGGGCGGTTTTTCTGTCCCTGCCTATGCACAGGGCGCAGCCACAGAGCCGCCCGCCGGGGACGCGACCAACGACAGTAATGTAGTTGTGGAGGAAAAAGAGGAAACGCCGCCCCTTACCCCAAAGGGAAACGCTACACTGGTTGACGATTACGGCGGCAATAAGCAACTTATCACTGTTACCACCAAAGGCGGCAACTATTTCTATATCCTCATTGACCGCGCCGCCGAGGGCGAACAGACCGTACATTTCCTAAATCAAGTGGACGAAGCCGACCTTATGGCACTGACCGAAAACGGCGAAGCTGCCAAAAAGCCGGAAATCTGTAACTGTACGGAAAAATGCGAAGTCGGAAAGGTAAACACGTCCTGCCCGGTATGTGTTACCAGTATGACAGGCTGCACAGGCAAAGAACCTACCCCAACACCAACGGAGCAGCCGGAAGAACTGAAAGAAAAAGGCGGCAATCCCGGTGTGGTGCTTGCCTTAGTCCTCTTTGCCCTGCTTGGTGGCGGCGCAGCGTTCTACTACTTTAAGTTTCTAAAGCCGAAGCAGAATGTAAAGGGCGATACCGACCTTGAAGATTTTGAATTTGAGGACTACGACGAGGACGAGCCGGAAGCAGATACCGGGGAAACTCCCGAAGATGAAGAAACGGAGGAAGAAACCCTATGACCCTGTTTACCAACAATCCCTTTGAAAAGATGATGATACAGAAACCGAACGGGCGGCGTGATAATGCGCCGCCTGTTCCTTATCCCCCTGCTTGTGCTTCCTGCCCTTACAAGGGACAGTCCCCTTGTGTGGGGTACTGTCTGAAACAGGTACAGGAGAAAAAGAAAACCGAGCCGGAACGCTGAAAGGAGGAACTTATATTTGATTTTAGTTATCGCAGAAAAGCCCAGTGTGGCACAGACAATCGCTGCCGTACTGGGGGCAAAGGAAAAGAAAGACGGATTTCTCACAGGAAGCGGCTATATCGTTTCTTGGTGCGTGGGACATT
>ENA-OYZJ01000148-OYZJ01000148.1-human-gut-metagenome-genome-assembly--contig:-NODE-148-length-43788-cov-18.405209_pt1 | contig 43788 bp, 39 predicted proteins | sample MGYA00243290_ERZ653475 | MGnify/ENA primary metagenome ERZ653475 (study PRJEB26926, sample SAMN06165003) | human gut metagenome | biome: ENVO:00009003; feature: ENVO:2100002; material: ENVO:00002003... | reverse complement strand
GTAGGGAGGGGGGATTCGAAACACCCCTCCCTACCTCTGGCCCGCGCGGAGCGCATAGCCATTTGACCAAAAGAAAAAACCAGCCCCGCGCCACCAGCGCGAGAACCAGCTCAAAGAAAAAACCAGCCCTGCGCTCTGGCCCGCGCGGAGCGCAAAGCCATTTGACCAAAAGAAAGAACACAAATCCGCGCCGCCGGCGCGCAAAGAAAGTAACGGATTTTACGATAATACAAGAAGTATAAGGAGGCCCACTATGTCCAACATCGTCATCATCGGCTCCGGCCCGGCGGGGGTGTCCGCCGCGCTGTACACTGCCCGTGCGGGAGTGGACACCACCGTCCTCACCCGGGGGCCGGGTGCGCTTGACCGTGCAGAGCTTATCCAGAACTACTACGGCTTCGCAGCCCCCATCTCGGGTGCGGAATTGGAGCGTCAGGGCATCGAGGGGGCCAAGGCTGTGGGCGTCAAATTTTTGACCACCGAGGCCGTGGGTCTGACCTATACCGATAAACTCACTGTAGAAACCCTCGATGGAGATTACCCGGCGGACGCTGTTATCCTCGCCACAGGTGCTTCACGGGCGACGCCCCGCATCCCGGGGCTGGCGGGCCTCGAGGGCCACGGCGTCAGCTATTGCGCCACCTGCGATGCCTTTTTCTATCGCGGCAAAGATGTGGCCGTGGTAGGCAGCGGCGAATACGCCCTGCATGAGGTGCAGGCGCTCCTGCCGGTGGCGGCCAGCGTTACCCTCCTGCTGAATGGAGCGCCGCTGGCGGCAGAGTTTCCGCCGGAGGTGGCTGTCCGGCCTGAAAAAATCGACGCCATCCTCGGCGAGCAGAAAGTCACCGGCGTCCAGCTGTCCGGCGGCGATGTGGTGGAGCTGGCGGGTGTGTTTGTGGCTCTGGGCGTTGCGGGCAGTACGGCGCTGGCCCGGAAAATCGGTGCCGCTGTGGAGAACGACCGCATCGTGACAGATGAAAAAATGCAGACCACCGTCCCCGGCCTCTACGCCGCCGGAGACTGCACCGGCGGGCTTTTGCAGGTGGCGAAGGCCGTCTATGAGGGCGCTCTGGCAGGCACCGAAGCCGCCAAAGCGCTGCGGAAGAGGTGATTTAAGATGCCGGAGATCCTGCCTATCCCCAAATGCAGCGAGCACCGCCAGTGTCTCGCCTGTGCCTTCCCCTTCTGGGACAAGCTGACCGCCGAACAGCAGGAGATGCTCTGCCGCACTACCCGCCCGGTGCGCTATCGCAAGGGCGAGCGGGTCCACAGCCCGGTGGAGAACTGCGTGGGCATCCTGCTGCTGCGCACCGGCCAGTTCCGGGCGTATCTTCTCTCCGACGATGGCCGGGACGTGACCCTCTACCGCCTCTTTGGCGGCGAGATCTGCATCCTCTCCGCCTCCTGCGTGATGGACTCGGTGAACTTTGACCTCTACATTGACGCCGAAGAGAACACCGAAGCCTACTGCATCAGTGCGGGCGTCTTCCGCAGCCTCATGCAGCAGAACGTGGAGGTGCGGTGCTTCGCCTACCAGATGACCGCTGAGCGCTTCTCCGACACCATGTGGACGATGCAGCAGATCCTCTTCATGAGCGCCGACCGGCGGCTGGCCATCTTCCTTGCGGACGAGCTTGCCAAGACCGGCGGCGACGATGTCCGCCTGACCCAGGACCAGATGGCAAAGTACATGGGTTCCGCCCGCGAGGTGGTGAGCCGCCTGCTGAAATACTTCGCCGGTGAGGGCATCGTGAAGCTCTACCGCGGCGGCGTGACCGTGACGGATAAGGACAGGCTGACGAAGATAGCATACGGAGAATAAAACAGAAAAGGGACGCTGTGCATATGCACAGCGTCCCTTTTATCGTGCGGAATTACCCTTTGCACCCCTGCTCTTCCCAGTCGCCGAAGTCAGAGACGTCGGCGATTTTAGTCGGGTCGAACTTACCGTTTTCGTCCTTGGGGGCGACGGCGGGGCCGGCCTCCACGGGGTTCGGGTTCGGAGCCTCGGGGTCACAGACCGGGCGCTCTTCGCTCAGGTCGGGCAGGGTCACAGGCTCTGCGGCCTCAGCGGCCTCAGCGGGCGCTGCCTCCGTCTCAGGGGCGGCGGGCTCCTCAGCGGGCGCTGCCTCCGACTCAGGGGCGGCGGGCTCCTCAGCGGGAGCGGTCTCTTCTGCCGGTGCGGCGGCTTCGGCCTCTGCCTGGGCCTCACCCTCGGCGTATGCCTCGGCGGTCTTGGCGGCCTCTGCGTCGTCCTTTTCGGCTTCCTCGGGGAACTCGATGGATTCGATGATGGGTGCGGCCTTCTCGTTCAGGAGCTTGTCCATGATGACGATGGCGGCACCGGTGGCCGCCACAGCGGCGGCAGTACCCAGAATGCGGAAGATTACTTTCATGCCATGACCTCCTTGGTTATGTTGTAGTTAGGAGAAGGTGACAACATCGTTCAGCGGCTTCTCGGCAGGCTCCACCGACAGTGCGGTGAGCACCGGGCCTTTGCCGCGGTAGATGTTATGGAACTTATAGCCGACCTTTGCGGTCACTTTGACCCATGCCCGCTGCTCGAGGGCCTTGTAGCCGTCGTAGCTGCAGGGGAAGCCCACGAACTGGATGTCCTGCACGCAGCAGGTCATGGCGAACCGGCCCGGCACGAAACTGTTCTTGCCGGCGCGGTTGGTCTGGCAGACCTGTGCGAGAAACTTGACGGTCTTGCCCGCGTACTTCTGGGGCTCGTCCTGGCAGTCCATATACCAGATGCCGTAATCGTCGTCCGGGATGTCGATGACCGGGGCGTTGATGTCGAAGGGCAGGGGGTCGGGAATGTCGTCGTAAGCCACGCTGCCGTCCTTGAACTCGTAGGCGATGTCGCACTTGCGGGATGCCTGACGCACCAGCTTGTGCAGCTCCTGACGGGCGGCGTCGTTGTTGACGGCCTCGGCGCGGTTGAAGACGATGAGCTCACTGCGGGCGATCTTGTCCAGCATCAGCGCACGCATGGAGTTGTCGCGGGCGTAGGTCAGTGCGGTGGTGCCGTCGGCGGTGGCGATGCACTGGTAGACGATCCAGTTTTCGGGCAGATTGTTTGCCAGGTCCTGCAGCATCCACATACCGTTGTACTCGATGACCACGCGGCCTGCGTCGGCCTCCCTGGCCAGTTTTGCGAGGTTCTGGGGGTTCAGCTCAGCCTTGTCCTCGAGGTTGTAGAGGGTCACGCCGGGGAAGGCGAACTTCTTCTCATTGTACTCTTCTTCGCCCTCCTCGCAGACCAGCAGAAGGGTCTTGTCGCCGGAGTCGAAGTTGGGGTCTTCAAAAGTCTCCTGAATGAACTTGGTCTTGCCGCTCTCGAGGAAGCCCACAAACAGGTAAACCGGGATCTCATTTGCCATAATCTTTTATCCTTTCAGGGTCGGGGCCGATCAGCAGCCGAATAGTGCGGCGATGGCCTTTTCATCCAGCTTGGAGCCGATGACCACCAGCTTGCCGCCGACGTCTGCGCCGCGTGCGCGGACTTCCCACTCGCCGGGAACGTAGTCGAACTCCAGCCAGCCGTCTGCGCCGCCGTCCACGATGCCCTTGGAGCGGAGGATCATGCCGTAATTGCCGGTGTCCAGCTCGGTGAGGGCGTGCTCAATGTCAGCCTTGGAGAACTTTTTGGCCGTCTCGACGCCCCAGCTGGTGAAGACCTCATCGGCGTCGTGGTCATGATGATGGTGGTGATGGCCGCAGCAGCAATGCTCGTCGTGGTCATCATGGTCGTGGTGGTGATGATGCTCATGCTCGTCTTCATCATCGTCATCGTCGTCATCATGATGATGGCCGCAGCAGCAATGCTCATCATGCTCATCATCGTGGTCGTGGTGATGATGGTGTTCGTGCTCCTCTTCCTCGTCCTCGTGGGCGTGCTCCTCGTTGGCCTTGGCAGCCATAGCGATCAGCTCAGCCTTGAAGTCGTCCTTGGTGGACATGGCCTTCAGGATCTGCTCGCCGGTCAGGGCGTCCCAGGCGGTGGTGACGATGGTGGCGGTGGGGTTCTTCTCACGCAGCATGGCCACAGCGGCGGCGATCTTTTCCTCGGTGGCGTTCTGGGTGCGGCTCAGGATGATGCAGCTTGCGTGGCTGATCTGGTCGTCGTAGAACTCACCGAAGTTCTTCATATACATCTTGACCTTGTTGACGTCGGCCACGGTGACGAAGCTGCTCAGCTGAACATCCAGATGCTCGGCCACGCCCTCGACAGCGCGGGTCACGTCGGACAGCTTGCCGACGCCGGAGGGCTCGATGACGATGCGGTCGGGGTGGTACTGCTCCACCACCTGCTGCAGAGCAGCGCGGAAATCGCCCACCAGAGAGCAGCAGATGCAGCCGGCGTTCAGCTCATTGATCTGGATGCCGGACTCCTTCAAAAAGCCGCCGTCGATGCCGATCTCGCCGAACTCGTTCTCGATGAGCACGACCTTCTGGCCTGCAAAGGACTCTTTGATGAGCTTCTTGATAAGGGTGGTCTTACCGGCGCCAAGGAAGCCGGAGAAAATATCGATCTTGGTCATAGTCTGAAATGCCTCTTTCTTTTATGCAGACGCCGCAAAGGCGCTGCCCAGCAGGCCCGTCGGGCCTTACAAGCAGTCCGGGCCGCTGAGTGCTGACCCGTAAAATTCCTACACTCCTATTATAACAAGGCTGTCAATGGCAAACCGGCCTTTTTGATGAGAAATTTGTAACATTTTTTGCAATTTGTTTGCATTTTCGGGTGGCAGGACCAAAATGAACCCTGCGAATTGCATTCTGCGCCCCGGAATGATACAATAAGGTACAGCAAACCATCGCCGCCGGACGTTTTTCCGGCAGAATAAAGAAAGAAGGCTTTTTGACATGAGCATGAATACCGTTCCCGAGCGTCTGGCCGCCCTGCGCGAGGCCATGAAGGCAAACGGCGTGGACGTCTACCTCATCCCGGTGGGAGACCCGCACGCCAGCGAGTATATGCCCGACCACTACACTGCCCTGACCTACTTCTCCGGCTTCCACGGCGAGAACTCCAACTTCGTCGTCACCATGACCGAGAGCGCTGTCTGGGCCGATGGCCGTTACTTCGTGCAGGCCGAGAAGGAGATCGCCGGCACGGAGATCCAGCTGATGCGGATGGGCGAGCCGGGCGTGCCGACCGCCGAGCAGTACTGCGGCAAAGTCCTGCCCGAGGGCGGCACGCTGGGCCTCTGCGGCCTGACTGCTTCCTGCGGTCTGGTGCGCAGCCTGCAGAAAGAACTGGACGCCAAGAAAGGCACCATCAAGCTGCTGGACCTTGAGGACGAGCTGTGGACGGAGGGCCGTCCCGCCCTGCCCGCCACCCCGGCATGGCTCCTGCCGAAAGAGTACGCAGGCTTCTCCCCTGCCGAGAAGCTGGGCCAGCTGCGTGCGAAGCTCTCTGAGCTGGGCTGCACCGCACAGCTGGTGGGCAAGCTGGACAATCTGGCATGGCTGCTCAATCTGCGTGCGATGGACATCCAGTGTACCCCCTATGCCATGGCCTATTGCTATGTGACCCCCGATAAAGCGACGCTCTTCATCAACACCGCCCGCGTCAGCGCCGAGGCTGCTGCGGAGCTGAAGGCAAACGGCGTGGAGCTGGCCGAGTACGACGATGTGCTTACCGTCCTCGCCGCCCAGACCGAAGAGCAGACCGTTCTGGCCGACCCCGTTTCCGTCAACTACGCTGTTTACCAGACCCTGCAGGCCAACCCGGCTCTGACCGTCAAGGACGAGGCCGACCCCCTGCTGCCCATGAAGGGCGTCAAGAACGAAGTCGAGCTGGCTCACACCCGCGAAACTCACATCCGGGACGGCGTGGCTATGGTGCGCTTCCAGATCGAGCTGGAGAACCGTCTGGCCGCCGGCGAAGAGCTGACGGAGCTGACCATCGACGAGATCCTCCACAAGTACCGCAGCGCACAGGACAAGTTCCTGACCGAGAGCTTCGGCACCATTGCAGCTTACGGCCCCAACGCCGCCATGATGCACTACCACGCCACCGAGGAAGACCACGCAAAGCTGGAGAAGAAGGGCTTCTTGCTGGTGGACAGCGGCGCGACCTATATGGACGGCACCACCGACATCACCCGCACCTACCCGCTGGGTGAGCTGACCGAGGACGAGCGCCTGTTCTACACCTGGACTTTACAGTGCCACATCGACATCGCCCGGGCTGTCTGGCTGGACTACTGCGACGGCCATATGCTGGACACCATCGCCCGTGAGCCGCTGTGGCGCCACCTCATCAACTACCGCTGCGGCACCGGCCACAGCGTCAGCCACGTGGGCAACGTCCACGAAGGCCCCCACGCCCTGAACGGCCGCAACACCACCGTTTTCAAGCCGGGCATGATCGTCACCGACGAGCCGGGCGTCTATGAGGGCGGCGTCGTCGGCATCCGCATCGAGAATGAGCTGGAGTGCTACCACAAAGCATCCAACCAGTACGGCGAGTTCCTGGCATTCCGCCCCATCACGTTCGTGCCCATCGCCACCTCCCCCATCGTCCCGGGCGTTCTGAGCCGCGACGAGCTGGATTGGCTGAACGCCTACCACCGCGAGGTCTTCGAGAAGCTGGCTCCCCGCCTGACCGAGGACGAGCGCGACTGGCTGGCTAAGAAGTGTGCCGCCATCGGAGCGTAAATAAAAAAGCGGGAGGCCCCGCAGGGGCCTCCCGCTTTTCTTTAGGATGAGATCTCTGCCTTGTGCTCTTTCCAGTAGGCTTTCGCCTCGTCGATGACCTTCTTGAAGGGGCCGGAGGGGTAAGTGCTCTCGGCAATGTCGATGAGGAATTTGTAGAGCTGGGGCCGCACCTGCTCATACATCCCAAGCCGGGTGTAGAGGTCCTTGTAGTAGCGGAACACCTGGATCTTGTTCTGCACCAGAGTGGCGGGCTTTATCTGGGTGTGGCAGATGCTCTGAGGGTTCTGGACATAGTAGTAGCCGGGCTGCGGGATGGACGCAAAGACTTCGGCGTACTGGATATACTGCATGTTGAACACGAGGTCTTCGGCCCAGCGCATCTCGCTGGTAAAGCGGATGTCGTGCCGGGTGAGGATGTCGCGGCGGTAGAGCTTGTTCCAGAGCACGCTGTAAAAGTAAGAGGCGGGCTTATCCATCAGGCGGCGGGCGAAGGTGTCCTTGTCGTAGACGCCCTCGGGCAGGAAACCGTATTCCCGGTTCTCCGGCGGGCGTGCAACGTGCATGACGCCGAGGTCGTCCTGGATCTTTTCCAGCACCTGTTCCGGCTTTGACGCCCCGGCGGGGATGACCATGGTGTAGGGCGAGATGACGAGGTCGGCACCGGTCTTCTCTGCCGCCTCCACCAGCCGGGCCGTGTAGTCCGGGGCGATGTAGTCATCGCTGTCCACGAACTGGACGTACTTGCCGCCGGCAAGCTTCAGGCCGAGGTTCCGGGTGTCGGACACGCCGGAGTTTGCCTTGTCCACCAGCAGGATGCGGCTGTCCTTTTTGCGGAACTCCTCGCAGACGGGCAGGCTCTTATCTTTGGAGCCGTCGTTGATGACGATGAGCTCGAGGTTCTTGTACTCCTGCCCGCAGATGCTTTCGAGACAGCGGCTCAGGTGGCTCTGGGCATTGTACACAGGGACGATGATGCTGACGAGAGGCATTTCCATAGCAGTTTCTCCTTTTTTATAGCAATGATACTCCCGCCGGGCCAAAAAAGCAAGCGCCGGCGGCAGGCCCGAAAGGGGGCTTCGGAATGATATTTCATATCGCGGTGTGCAGCCCGGACAGCGTCCTCCGCAGCCGGGTGGAGCGGCAGTGTCTCGACTATTATGCCCGGCGGGACGACGCCTGCATCATCGAGCAGCTGGACAGCCCGGAGGCCCTGCTGGCCCGGGACGACGCCGGGGAGCGGTACGAGCTGTATCTTATTGAGCTGCCGTCCACGGCAGCCGCCGCGTCGCTGCAGGCGGCGGCTGCTCTCCGCAGCCGGGGGCGGCGCAGCCCGCTGGCTTTTCTGGCCCATACGCCCGCCCACGCCTACAGTGCCTACCGGGTGGACGCCATGCAGTATTTATTGCTGCCTGTCCCGCCGGAACAGCTCATCGCTCTGCTGGCCCGGGCCGCCGAGCCGGAGTACGGCCCGGCCATCCCGGTAGCCACGGCGTCGGGTCTGCGGGTGCTGCCCTTCGCGGACATCGAATACCTCGAGTGTACCCATCATGTGGTGCATTTCCATCTCGCCAGCGGCGAGGATGTGCCGTCCCTGTCTGTCCGGGTGCCGTTCGCGCAGGTGGCACAGCCGCTTTTGGCGGATGAGCGCTTCGTCCAGCTCCACCGCTCCTATGTGGTCAATCTGGCGGCGGTGTCCCAGCTGGCGGCGGGCGAGTTCTGGATGCAGAGCGGCGCACGGGTCCCTGTCCCCCGCGGGCGGGAGCCTGCAGCCCGCACGGCGCTGAAAGATTATCTGGAAAAGCAGTTCCGATAAAGCAATGGGGAGGCCCGGAAGGGCCTCCCCATTGCTTTATAATTTTGTCCAGTCCAGCTGCGTCCAATCCGTTATGTACTGGTCGGCGAGGCGCTGCAATTCGGGCTGATCGGCGGCGCTGGTCTCGTCCTCGATGTCGATGAGGTAAAAGCCGCACTGCCTGGCCGTACGGGTGGCGTAGACAGCGTCCTCGCAGACAACGGCGTCGGCGGGTTCGCTGCCGCCCAGCCGCTCGAGGACTTCGTGGAACACCTCGGGGTGAGCCTTGCTCTTCGCGCCCTGCGCGGTGTAGAAGAACTCGAAATAGTCTGCGACGCCCAGCCGGGTGAGCACCTCTTCGCACTGCTCTGCCCAAGTGTTGGAGCAGATGCACATCCGCACGCCCTCGGCTTTCAGCCGGGCCAGCATCTCCCGGACGCCGGGCTTCAGCTCAACTTTTTTGTACAGGTCCCGGATGACCTGCCGCATGGCAGGCTCGTAGTCCCGGAGGGTCAGGGGCAGATCGTAGGTGCGGATGAGATATTCCGCGCCCTCCACCATCCCCATGCTCAGAAGAACATCGTGGATGCCGGGTCTTGCGGTGCGGCCATAGCGGCGCAGCAGCTCCAGCGGTGCGCCCTGCCACACCACGGTCATGCTGTCGGTGAGGGTGCCGTCCATGTCGAAAATCCATTGCTTGCGGTGCATCTGTCGTCCTCCTGAATCGTTCTGGCAAGGTGAATTTATTATAGCACATTTTTTGTTACAAAAACAGAGAGAAATCTCCCGGGAAATATGCTATAATCTAGGCAAAACCGGAACACATCAAAGGAGGCAGAAAACATGGCGCAGAACAACACCCCCGTAAAGGCGCTGGTGCTGGCGGGCGGGGGCGCCCGCGGCAGCTATCAGGTGGGCGTCTGGCGGGCGCTGACCGAGCTGGGCTGGCGGCCCCAGATCATTACGGGTACCAGCGTCGGCAGCCTGAACGGCGCCATGTTCGCCCTCGACCTCTATGAGACGGCCCGGGACATGTGGCTGACCATCCGCAGCCAGGATGTGATGGAGCTGCCCGCCGAGGATGCGCCGCTTTCTGAGCTGCACGCATTCCTCAAAGACGCTGTGACTCAGGGCGGCATGGACGTCACCCCGCTGGAAGAGATCGTCGAGCGGGTGCTGGACGAAGAGAAACTCCGCAAAAGCCCCATCCGGCTGGGCCTTGTGACCGTGGAGCAGAAGACCCTCAAGGCCCGGGAGCTTCCGCTGGAAGACATCCCCGAGGGCAAGGTGAAAGACTACCTGCTGGCCTCTGCGGCCTGCTTCCCCGCCCTGCGGGCCCACACCATCGACGGGGTGTCTTACCTCGACGGCGGCTACCGGGACAATATGCCCACCGCGCTGGCCCAGAAGATGGGCGCAGAAGAGCTGGTCTGTGTGGACCTGGAGGGTGTGGGCATCACCCGCCCCAACCGCACCGGCCTGCCCACCACCCTCATCCGAAGCTACTGGGAGCTGGGCGACATCCTCCGCTTCGAGCCCGCCACCGCCCGGCGGAACATCGAGCTGGGCTACCACGATACATTGCGGGCCTTCGGGCGGCTGCGGGGCTGCGCCTACGCTGTGGACAGCGGGGCTGAGAGCAGCGCGGATGCCGCCGCATTCCATGCGGCCTTCGAGGCCGTCCAGAAGGACGTGCGGGAAAAGCACCCCTCCACCCTGACGGCAGACGCTGCTCTCCTGCTGGCAAAACTCTCAGATGCAGAGCTTGCCCCGCTGGAAGCCGCGGCTGAGGACGTGGGCGTAGACCCCGCCCCCTACTACACCACCCGTACTTTGGGAGAAGCTTTCCTTGCAAAATGCGACTTCGAGCGCCTCAGGAGCTTCGAGCCGCTGTTCGAGGGTGAAGCAGGCCCGGCGCAGGCCGCACGGGCCGCTCTGCTGCCCAACACCTTTTTGCAGGCACTGGTCTGCCGGGCGCTGACCGGCAGAGTGCCGCCGGAGGAGATGGAAACATGAAGGTATATAAGGGCTTTACCGCATCGCCCGGCCTCGTGCTGGGTCAGGTCAGCCGGCTGGACCGCCCGCCGCTGGTGTTCGGCGAGGGGCCTTTCCACCCCGAACAGGAAAAGCAGGCGCTGGAAGACGCCATCAAGGTCGCTCAGCAGGAGCTGGACGAGATGGCCGGCCGCGCCGCGCCCTCGGAGCAGGCCATCTTCCTGTTCCAGAGCATGATGCTGGAAGACGAGGGCTTCATGAATGAGGTGGCTTTCCAGATAAAGGCCGGCGTCGGTGCCGCCGAGGCGATGGACCGTGTGGGCCACCGCTACGCCGCCCAGCTGGCCGCCATGAAGGACAATGCCTACATGCAGCTGCGGAGCGTGGACATCCTCGACGTGACCCAGCGCATCACCAACATCCTCTGCCACCGGATCCGCAGCTGGCTGGCCCTCGACCACCCGGTCATCCTTGCGTCTGACCTGCTCATGCCCACCGATCTGTTCAGCGTCCCGGCGGGCCGCATCCTCGGCCTCATCACCGCCGAGGGCAGCGGCCAGAGCCATGCGGCCATCATCGCCCGCTCGCTGAACATCCCGGGCATCACCCAGGTGGGCGAAGATTTCCTGAAAGACTGCGACGGCCGCGAGGTCATCCTGAACGCCACCGAGGGTGAGTGCATCCTTGACCCGGATGCCGCCGCCCGGCAGAGCGCCATCACCTGCATCTGCGAGATGCAGCGCCAGAACAAGGAGCTGAACGCCCAGCTTGAGCTGCCCAACCGCACCCGGGACGGCGAGGAGTTCGAGCTTCTGGCCAACTGCTTCGGCCCCGAGGACGTGGGGACCGCGATGGAGTCCGGCGCGTCCGGCGTGGGCCTGCTGCGCAGCAGCTACATGATGATGCCCGGCCACGCCATGGATGAGCAGGAGCAGTATCTGTTCTACACCTCCTGCCTCGCCGCCGCCAAGGGAAAGATGGTGACGGTGCGCACCTTCGACTTCGGTGCCGACCGCACCATGGCCGACGCCTATCAGGGCGTCCAGTCCTCCAAGCTGGGCCTGCGGGGCATCCGCAGCAGCCTGCGCAATATGCCCCAGATGGCAGTTCAGATCTGCGCCCTCATGCGTGCCGCCACAAAAGGCCCGCTGCGGGTCATGTTCCCCATGGTGACGAACATCGAGGACTGGGATTCCGCCATGCAGGTGGTAGACTACTGCCGCCGCAAGCTCGCCGAGCGGGGCGTGGAGTTCGAGCCTGACGTCCCCTTCGGCGTCATGCTCAGCGTACCCGCCGCCTGCCTGACGGCAGAGGACTTCACGGCTCACGGCTGCCAGTTCTTCGTTATCGGCACCAACGATCTGACCCAGTACACCCACGCGGTGAGCCGGGAACTGGCCATTGCCGAGCACTACTATCGCCCCGCCAGCCCGGCCATGAAAAAGCTCATCGCCATGGTGGTGGACGCCGCCAGGGAAGCGGACATCCCCGTCACCATCTGCGGCCTCGCCGTCGGCAATGCCGTCAACGCGACCCAGTATCTCCGCCTCGGACTGCGCAGCTTCTCCATGAGCCCGCAGAACCTGCTGACCATCAAAAAGGCTCTGCGGGATGCAGATGCAAGATAAAGAGAAACGGCGTCCCGCCTCGACGGGACGCCGTTTCTCATGTCAGAACTTATTCAAGATTCCCCGTCAGGGTCATGACGGCAGAGACAACGGCCAGCGGGGCCGTCTCACAGCGGAGGATGCGGGGGCCGAGGCCGACGGTCTTTGCGCCGGCTTTTGCGGCCATCTCGGCTTCCTCGGCGGCGAAACCGCCCTCTGCGCCGGTGATGATGGCGATCTTCAGCTTTTCGCCATCGGCGGGTCTGACCTCAGCCAGCAGCTGGCGCAGGGGTGCGCCGCCGCACTCGTAGCAGAAGAGCACGAGGTCATACTGGTCGAGGCTGCGGCAGACGGCCCCGAAGTTGGGCAGCGGAAGGGCCACATCCGGCAGTACGCCCCGGCCGCACTGCTTGGCGGCTTCAAAGGCGATGCGGTTGTAGCGCTCGTTTTTCTGCTCTTCCTTCTTGGGCGCGGCCACGCAGTAGCGGCTGAAAAATGGGATGAAGTGGTCACAGCCCAGCTCGACGCCGTGGCGGATGACCTGCTCCAGCTTGTCCTGCTTGGGATAACCCACCAGCAGGGTGACGTCTACGGTGGGTTCTGCGGCACTGGGATAGCCCGGCCCCACGCTGAACTCCACCGTCTCGTCGCCGAAACCGGTAATGGTGGCAGTATACTCGACGGCGCTGCCGTCGCAGAGGATGACGGTGTCCCCCAGTTTGCCCCGCATCACGCGGGAGAGATGGTGGGCATCGGCCCCCCGCAGCACGGCGGTGCCGTCGGAAATTTCAGTGGTAAAATAACGGTGCGGCATATTTTTGATCCTTTACATCTTAGGCTCCCCTCGATAGGGGAGCTGGCAGCGCGAAGCGCTGACTGAGAGGTTGGCTTACGCCTTCTTGCAGACGATGCACTCCCAGCCGCGCTTTTCCTTCACTTCCAGCACAGCGAGGCCGGCGGCTTCCAGCGCGGCGATGACCTCATCCTTCCGGCTGTCGATGATGCCGCTGGCGATGAAGACGGCGTCGTTGGCCATCAGGCCGGGAACGGCGGGGGCCAGGGACATGATGGCGTTGGCCACGATGTTGGCCGTGATGATGTCGTACTTGCCGCTGGCCTTGTCGGACAGATCGCCCACGAGGACGGTCAGCTTGTCGGCCACGCCGTTGAGGGCGGCGTTCTCGCCGGCGGTGCGGACGGCCACGGGGTCGATGTCCACGCCCTCAGCCACGGCTGCGCCCAGCTTGAGGGCCGCGATGGCGAGGATGCCGCTGCCGGTGCCGATGTCCAGCACCCGCTCGCCGCCCCTGACCCGCTCGTCCAGCACTTCGAGGCAGAGGTTGGTGGTCTCATGGCCGCCGGTGCCGAAAGCAAGGCCCGGGTCGAGGATGAGCTTGACGCGGTCGGTATCATAGTCCTGCCAGGACGGCACGATGGCGAGGCGCTGGCCCACGTCCATCGGGTGGTAGTACTTGCGCCAGCCGTTCTGCCAGTCCTCCTGCTCCACCCCCTCGGTCTCAGAGGTGTAGGGGATGCCTGCGGCCTCCATCCGGGCCGCGATGAGGGCCAGCGTCTCCACCGGCGAAGCGCCCGGCTCGAGGTACATGTGGATGATGACGGTGTCCCGGGGTTTGTCCAGCAGCTCCTGCTCGATGAGGTCCACGTGGGCGATCTGCTCCACCTGTTCCTCGATGTCGCTGTAGTCTTCGATATAAATGCCGCCCTCCGCGATCATGGTGGCCACGGCCTCAGCGGCCTCGGCGTCGGCTTTGGATACGGTCAGGCGAATATCAGTCCATTCCATAAGGATGCTCCTTCCGTGTATTGGGGATATACTGTCTTTATAGTACCCGATTCCGGCCCGGGATGCAAGCTCTCGGGCCGAAAGATGCCCGAAAAGGCTTTCTTTTTTCCCGGCAGTATGTTAATATGGTGTTGTACCCGGACTGGGTCCGGGCGGCTTCCTGCCGGAAGTGCCCGCCGAATCGTTCCCCAAAGGAGGAATTATCGTATGTTTTTGGGAATGGATATTTACAGCTGGATCGCTGCCATCGTCATCGCTCTCATCGTCACATTCCTTCCGATCACGCTGCCGTTCAAGATCGTTCTCGCCATGGTGGCCATGGCCTGCTTCTACTTTGGACGCAAGTATTATCACAACCATAAGAACGGCGGGGCCGAGACGCCCAGCATGAGCTCTGCCGAGAGCGAGGCACTGGCCTCCGGTATCCTGAAAGCCCTCGGCGGCAAGGACAATATCGTCAAGGTGGATTACTGCGCCACCCGCCTCCGCTTTGAGGTACACAGCTACGCCTCCGTGGACGAGGCCGCTGCCAAGGCCGCAGGCGCAGAGGGCGTCATCCGCCCGGCCAAGAACGCCTGCCAGGTGGTCATCAAGGGCGATGTGCAGGCTGTGTACGATGCCCTGCGCAAGCAGCTGTAACGAAGAAGCTGTTTTCTTGCGAAAACAGCTTCTCGAACACCGCCGGGAACGGGCCGCTGCGCCCGGCCCGGCGGTATTTTTATCGGAAAGGAATTTTGATATGAAGCCCCAGACCTTTACGTGGAAGAAACTCACCGCCGACGAGCTGACGCGGGTGTATCTGGACGAGATGCGCCGCGACTTCCCGCCCAGCGAGCTGAAACCCCTGAGCATGATACTGAACAGTGAAGCCGCCGGCATGGCCCACACCTGGGGCGTGTTCGAGGGGGAGATGCTGGTGTCCTATCTGCTGATGGTGCAGCCTATGGGCTGTGAAGTGAGCCAGCTGGACTATTTCTCCGTCCTGCCCGCCTACCGCAGCACCGGCATTGGCGCAAAGCTGCTGGCCGCTCTGCCCGCCCACGAGGAGGGCGCAAAGGCCATCCTCATCGAGGCCGAGTGTCCCGAGAAGGCCGACGACGAGGCCATGGCCGTCCGGCGTCTGGGCTTTTATGCCCGCTGCGGGGCCGTTGACACCGGCTGGACGGAGCATCTTTTCGACGCATGGTTCCGGGTGCTGGTCCTGCCTGCCGAGGGGGAGACACTGGATGCGGAGACGGCCAACAAAGAGCTGGCCGACTGCTACAGCCGGGTGATGGGCGCGGACAAGTGGCGCAGATATGTCCGGCTCTACCGCCCGGACGGCACGGAAGAGAAATTCTGATTCGATCATAGGGTCTGAAAGGCTGCTTTACGTTCTGTAAAGCAGCCTTTTTTGCGCCCTTCAGCGGGCGGGATGCACAAACGAAGGTGCGGATCTTTGACAGTTTGACCGGGAATGTAAAATCGAGTGTCCTGTTTTCCACACCGGCTTTACCAGAGGATGACAGCAGCGCAAAAACACCGCACAAAGCTTTACCTGCATTTTGCGCCGCCATGGTCGCAGCTGGATGGGCGGTGCGCTACAATAAAGGCGTCCCAAGAGAGACACAACAAGGAAAAGGAAAACAGCCCGGCCAGAACAAAAGGGCCGGCCCAGTTGAAGGAGATATTATGATGAAAAAGATCACTCGTCGTTCGTTCCTGTCCATCTGCGGCGCCGCTGCCGCCGCTGCTGCCCTGACCGCCTGCGGCGGCGCGGCTTCTTCCACTGCTGCCTCTTCTGCCGCCGCATCCGGCACCGCAGCTTCCGCTTCTTCTACGGCTGCGCTGTCCGGCAATGTCGCCACCGGCGGTTCCACCTCCATGAAGAACGTCATCGCCGCCCTGACCGAGGGCTTCGCTGAGATCGAGCCGGGTGTCACCATCAGCTATGACCCCACCGGTTCCGGCGCAGGCATCACCGGCGCTGCCGATAAGACTCTGGACATCGGCCTTTCTTCCCGCGCCCTGAAGGATGACGAGACCGGCGTCACCGGCACCATCGTAGCGCTGGACGGCATCGCCATCATCGTCAACAAGGACAGCAAGGTCGAGGACCTGACCGTTGACCAGCTCAAGCAGATGTTCACCGGCGAGATCACCAACTGGTCCGAGGTCGGCGGCGACGACGGCGAGATCGTTCTGGTGGGCCGCGAGGCTGGTTCCGGCACCCGCGATGGCTTCGAGAGCATCGTGGACGTCAAGGATTCCTGCAAGTACGCGCAGGAGCTGACGGCTACCGGCGCTGTCATCAGCGCTGTGGAGGCCAATCCTCTGGCCATCGGCTACGCTTCCCTGTCTGCCATCGGCGACACCGTCAAGGCTGTGACCGTCGGCGGCGTGGAGTGCAGCGAGGAGACCGTCAAGGACGGCAGCTATGAGGTGCAGCGTCCCTTCGTGTTCGTCACCAACGACTCCGTCACCCTCTCCGCTCAGGCTCAGGCGTTCTTCGACTTTGCTGCCAGCACTGACGCTGCCGATCTCATCCGCACCGCAGGCGCTGTGCCGGTGAACGAGTAACTTTGCGAGGGATCCCTCAGGTGTTTTTATGAAAAAATTCGAGCTGCCCCGCACCCCGGCCCAGTGGCTGGAAGCTGTCATGAACGCCATCTTCTTCCTCTGCGGCATCCTTGCCGTGGGCTGCGTGGCTGTCATTACCATCTATATGTTCCTGTCGGGCCTGCCCGCCATCGGAAAGATCGGCCCGCTGAACTTCCTCTTCGGCACCGAGTGGGCCTCCACGGCGTCCGAGCCGAAGTACGGCATCCTGCCCTTCCTGCTTTCGAGTATTTACGGCACCCTGGGCGCGTCCCTCATCGGCGTGCCGGTGGGCCTGCTGACAGCAGTGTTCCTCTCGAAAGCGGCAGCTCCCGGCGTGCGCAATGTGGTCGTCACGGCGGTGGAGCTGCTGAGCGGCGTCCCCAGCGTGGTGTTTGGCCTGCTGGGCATGCAGGTGCTGGTGCCTGCGGTGGCGAAGGTGTTTGGAAAGGCGTCGGGCGCCTGCCTGCTGTCGGCCATCGTGGTGCTGTCCATCATGATCCTGCCCAGCATCGTGTCCGTGTCGGTGACGGCCCTCAACGCCGTGCCGCCCGAGTATGAGCAGGGCAGTCTGGCACTGGGTGCGACCGATACGGAAACGTGGTTCAAGATCAGCATCCCGGCGGCTAAGAGCGGCATTGCAGCCGGTATCGTTCTGGGCATTGGCCGCGCCATCGGCGAGGCAATGGCCGTCATGATGGTGGCCGGCAACAGCCCCAATATGCCGGACAGCCTCTTCCGCAGCGTCACCTTCCTGACTACGGCCATCGCCAAGGAGATGAGCTACGCCAGCGGCCTGCAGAAGCAGGCGCTGTTCAGCATCGCGCTGGTGCTGTTCGTCTTCATCATGGTCATCAATGTGCTGCTCAACGCTGTGCTGAAGGGAGGAAACAGGGATGAAAAGTGACTTCTCCCCCTCCCGCCGCGCATGGAACGTCATCATGACCGCTGTGGTCTGGGCGGCGGCAGTGCTGGTCATCGCCCTCACGGTGGGCGTCATCGGGCTGGTACTGGTGCGGGGCATCCCCCACATCAGCTGGGAATTCCTTTCCACCACCGCCAGCGTCCTGAAAGGCACCGACGGCATCCTGCCTGCCATCCTCAACACGTTATATGTCATCCTGCTCACCCTGCTCATCGTCCTTCCGCTGGGCGTGGGCGCGGCAGTTTACCTCACGGAGTACGCCTCCAACCGGAAGCTCATTGAGGTCATCGAGTTCACGAATGAGACGCTGGCGGGCATCCCCAGCATCATCTACGGCCTCGTGGGGATGCTGGTCTTCGCCCAGACCATGGGCTTCAAGACCTGCCTGCTCTCCGGCAGCCTGACGCTGGTGGTCATGAACCTTCCCACCATCATCCGTACCACGCAGGAGTCCCTCAAAACGGTGCCGCAGGGCTACCGGGAGGGCGCTCTGGGCCTCGGCGCGGGCAAGTGGCACATCATCCGAACCATCGTGCTGCCCTGCAGCATCGACGGCATCGTCACCGGCTGCATCCTGGCCGTGGGCCGTATCGTGGGCGAGAGCGCGGCCCTGCTCTTCACCGCCGGTGCGGCGGAAGTTATTGCGGGCAGCATCGCCAAGGCTTACACATCCAACGGCGCGACCCTCTCCGTCCTGCTCTATCTGCGGGCCTTCGAGGACGGCGACTTCGCCTCCGCCTGGGGCATCGGCGCAGTGCTGCTGGTTCTGGTGCTTCTCATCGACCTCGCAGCCCGTCTGGCAAAAACAAAGCTCAAACAGAAACAGTAAACCTCTCCGTCATCGCTGACGCGATGCCACTGCCCGGGTTGCGGCACCCAGCCGCCGCAGCGCTTTGCTTGCGTCTTGCTGGCCGCGGCCCCAACAGCGACTCCCTGTTTCCGCCACTGGCGGCGGTCGTCGTTGTTGCTCCTATCGAGGGGAGGCCTTGGCATATCGGAAAAGTCAGCCTCTTCGCCAGAGGCTCCCCTACAAGGAGAGCTGGCGGGCGCAAGCCCGACTGAGAGGTTGGATGAAGGAGCAGTCAACCAATAAAGGAGTCTGTATGGCATCAATTATTACGGCCCATGACCTGAACCTCTGGTACGGCGACTTCAAGGCCCTCAAGGGCATCTCGCTGGACGTGGGCGAACAGGAGATCACTGCCCTCATCGGTCCCTCGGGCTGCGGAAAATCCACCTTCCTCAAGACCCTGAACCGGATGAACGACCTTGTGCCGAACGTCCGCATCGAGGGCGACGTCCGGCTCCGGGGTGAGGATATTTTCTCAAAGGAGATGCAGCTGACCGACCTGCGCCGCCGCGTGGGCATGGTCTTCCAGAAGGCGAACCCCTTCCCCATGAGCATCTACGACAATATTACTTACGGCCCCAGGCTCCACGGCGTCCGCAATAAGGCGGAGCTGGATGAGCTGGTGGAAAGCTCCCTGCGGGGCGCTGCCCTCTGGGACGAGGTGAAAGACCGCCTGAAAAAGAGCGCGCTGGGCCTCTCCGGCGGCCAGCAGCAGCGCCTGTGCATCGCCCGGGCTCTGGCCGTCAAGCCCGAAGTCCTGCTGATGGACGAGCCCACCAGCGCCCTCGACCCCGGCTCCACCATGAAGGTGGAAGAGCTGATGAGCGAGCTGAAAAAGAACTACACCGTGGTCATCGTCACCCATAACATGCAGCAGGCGGCCCGTATCAGCGACCGCACGGCCTTCTTCCTGCTGGGTGAGCTGGTGGAGTGCGGCCCCACGAGCGAGATTTTCAGTACCCCGAAGGATAAGCGCACCGAGGACTATATCTCGGGCCGCTTCGGTTAAAAAGGAGGGTTTGCGATATGAGCACACGCACACAGTACGAAGCCGACCTTGCGGCCCTGAAGGGATCGCTGGCCAGGATGAGCCGGCTCTCTGCCGACGCGGTGGAAGATGCGCTGGAAGCCCTCTGCACGGCGGACGCCGAGGAAGCAAAGGGCATCGTCAAGGGCGACACCGAGGTCAACCGGATGGAGCGGGACATCGAGCACCGCTGCATGACCCTGCTGCTGCGTCAGCAGCCGGTGGCAAGTGATCTGCGCTTTATCTCTGCTGCCATGAAGGTGGTGACGGATGTGGAGCGTATCGGTGACCATGCCGCCGACATCGCGGAGATCGTCCCCCATCTGGCCGGCGTCCGCAAGGCGGGCGACCCCGCCGTGAGCAGGAGCATTGAGATGGGCCGTAAAGCCCACAAGATGCTGCAGGACGCCATGAGCGCCTTTGCGGCAGAAGATGAGGCGGCGGCAAAAGCCGTCATCGACGCCGACGACGCGGTGGACTACGATTTCAACACCATCAAGCGGATGCTGGCGGCGGAGATCGCCGCCGACCCCGGCAAAGTGGACGCCGCGCTGGATGTGCTGATGGTCATCAAGTACCTCGAGCGCATCGGCGACCACGCCGTGAACATCGCCGAGTGGGTGGAGTTCCTGCGCACGGGCCGGTATCACCACGAGAAGATGTTCTGAGTTCTGTTTTCCTCTTTTTCTTTTCCTGAAAAGCTGCTGCCCGAGGCGGGCGGCAGCTTTTGCTTTGTCGAAACCCCGTCTGAAAAATTTTGGAGTTTTTTCTTGTCTTATGCAATTTCCGGCCCGGCTGCGCCGTATTATAAGCAGAAGCCTCCCAACAGAGGGACGCTTATGAGACCTGAGCGCGGCCCGGCTCCGACATCCCCCCTGTCCCCGGCTGCGCCGCAACGGAGGATACCTATGAGCATCAAGAAATTCCCGCTGGAAGCCTACGGCGCGGTCGTCAGCCGCGAAGAGCTGGTGCAGGCGGCTTTGGATGAGATCACCAAGAATTACCGTGAGGCCAGCCTCTCCAATGTGGCCCGCAGCTACGGCGTCTCTCTGGCCTACGTCAGCGAGTGCGTCCGGGCGCAGACAGGCCGTACTTACAAGGAATTGCTCCAGAAGCACCGGATGGAGACTGCCGCCCGCCTGCTGCGCCGCAGCGACTGGAACATCCAGCAGATCATCACCTACGTCGGCTACGAGAACACCAGCTATTTCTACCGCCTGTTCCACGAGCGGTACGGCCAGAGCCCCCGTGAGTACCGCCAGAGCCGCGCGGCCCGCACCCGCACACCGGCCTGACCTTTGAGCACACCGCGAAAAAAGACGTCCCGTGTCTGCGGGACGTCTTTTGATGTCTTAAGATGGAAAAACGATGCAGAGTGTGTTACAATAAAAGCCAGACCTGCAAAAATGTGGGAGTGCGCTGCGGCGCACGGAAAGAGAAGGTGGAAACGGAATGTTTCGTGGAGCACGGCGCTCTGATCTGGAGCAAATTTTAGAGATCTATGCCCATGCCCGGAAAGCAATGGCGGATTCGGGCAACCCGACCCAGTGGGGCGACAGCTATCCGCCGCAGGAGATGCTGGAAGAAGACATCGACTCCAACCGGCTGTTCGTCTATACGGTGAACGGCTGTCTCGAGGCGGTGTTTGCCTTCATCCTCGGGCCCGACCCCACCTACGCGAAAATCGAAGACGGCCAGTGGCTCAACGATGAGGTGCCTTACGGCACCATCCACCGGCTGGCCTCGACGGGTGACCGCAGGGGTGTGGCGTCTGAGGTCATCGCATGGTGCCTCGAGCACTGCGAGAGCCTGCGGGCCGACACCCACGCCGACAACAAGATCATGCAGCATCTTCTCGAGAAGAACGGTTTTGCCCGCTGCGGCATCATCCATGTGGAAGACGGCACGCCCCGCGTCGCCTATCAGAAGCTGTCGGCCACCGTACACATGCAGGAAGAATAAGGAGGGACTGGCATGAAGATCACACAGGTAAAGCTGGGCCGCATCTCGACCCCGCTCCGCGTCCCCTTCAAGACGGCGCTGCGCACCGTGAGCAGCGTGGAGGACGTCATCGTTGAGCTGCACACCGACACCGGCGCGGTGGGCTACGGTGAGGCACCTCCTACCGGCGTCATCACCGGCGACACCACCGGTGCCATCCTCGGTGCCATCCGCGACCACATCGCCCCGGCCATCCTGGGCCGTAGCCTCGACGAGTTCGAGGATCTGACCGCCGCCGTGCAGAAGGCCCTCGTCCACAACACCAGCGCCAAGGCTGCCGTGGATATGGCCCTGTGGGACCTGCTGGGCCAGAAGTACAGCGCCCCGGTCTACCGGATGCTGGGCGGCGCGCGCAGCAATATCGTGACGGACATCACCATCAGCGTCAACCCGCCCGAGGAGATGGCCCGGGACGCCCGCACCGCCATCCAGCGCGGTTATGACTGCCTGAAGGTCAAGGTGGGCATCGACCCGGAGCTGGACGTGGCCCGTCTGGCCGCCGTCCGCGAGGCCGTGGGCAAGGACGTCAAGCTCCGCATCGACGCCAATCAGGCGTGGAATGCAAAGCAGGCTGTCCGCATCCTCGACCAGATGCAGGAGAAGGGCCTGGACATCGAGTTCGTTGAGCAGCCTGTGCCTGCGGCTGACCTCGAGGGGATGCAGTACGTCACCCGCCACGCCAGTGTGCCGGTGCTGGCCGATGAGAGCGTGTTCAGCCCGGCGGACGCCCTGCGTATCATGCAGACCGGCGCAGCCGACTTTGTGAACATCAAGCTGATGAAGTGCGGCGGCATCACCAACGCCCTCCGCATCGCCTCGGCGGCGGAGGTCTACGGCGTGGAGTGCATGATCGGCTGTATGCTGGAAGCCAAGATCTCGGTCAACGCAGCCGTGGAGCTGGCCTGCGCCAAGAAGATCATCACCAAAGTGGACCTGGACGGCCCGGTGCTCTGCAGCGAGGACCACATCCTCGGCGGCGCGGTCTTCGACGAGAAGAATATCACCGTCTCGGATGCACCCGGCATGGGCATCCAGGGCTTTGTCCCCGGCAAAGTGACCTATCTGGACGACTGAAAAATCAGAAAAAATAAATAAGAATGACTACCCCCGGCAGACGAACTCTGCCGGGGGATTTTTCTGCCCTGAGCGGTGAAATATTTTAATTGTGTATTCCTGTGACGCACACATAAGGCGGCGCGGAGGAAGGCCGAAAACGAAAAATCTGCCGAAGCAGCCCGAAAAATTCACTGAAAACCTTTGACTTTTCTTCCGTGTGTGCTATAATAACAACTGTCTTTGGGTAAGAGACAGGAAAAGTGTGCGTCGAGGACGCACAAATACAGAGGAGTGTTTTATATGATGAATGGTGCAAAAGCCATTGTGAAGAAGTACAATGAGGTCAGCCTCATCCTTCGCATCGTCGTCGGTCTGGTCATCGGCGCGGTGCTGGCGCTTGCGGTGCCAGGTGCAGGCTGGGTCGGCGAGCTGGGCAGCCTGTTCGTCGGCGCACTGAAGGGCATTGCTCCGGTGCTGGTGTTCGTCATCGTGGCGAGCGCGCTGGCACAGGGCAGCTCCAAGCTGGACCGCCGCTTCGGTACGGTCATCTGGCTGTACATGCTCACCACCTTCCTTGCGGCTGCGATCGCTTCGATCACCAGCTTCATGTTCCCTGTGTCGGTCGTTCTGGCAGACGCTGCCCAGTCGGACGTGGTGCCGCAGGGTCTGGGCGAGGTGTTGAGCACCCTGCTCACCAACTTCGTCGCCAACCCCGTCAGCTCTCTGATGAGCGGCAACTACATCGGCATCCTGTTCTGGGCCTGCATGTTCGGCCTTGCCATGAAGAACATCGGCTCTGACACCACCAAGAAGTTCCTTGCCGATACCGCCGACGCTGTGTCGCAGGTGGTGCGCTGGATCATCAATCTGGCTCCTTTCGGCATCATGGGTCTGGTGTACACCAACGTGGCCGGTAACGGTCTGGCCATCTTTACCCAGTACGGCAAGCTGCTGGCCCTGCTGGTGGGTACCATGCTCTTCATGGCGTTCATCGTTTCGCCCTTTATCATCTTCCTCTATCTGCGCTGCAACCCGTATCCGCTGGTGTTCCGCTGCCTGAAGGAGTCCGGCCTGACCGCTTTCTTCACCCGCAGCTCTGCGGCCAACATCCCCGTCAACATGGCCCTGTGCGAGAAGCTGGGCCTCGATAAGGATATGTATTCCGTCTCCATCCCTCTGGGCGCTACCATCAATATGGATGGCGCGGCTATCACCATCACCATCATGACGCTGGCTGCGGCCAACACGCTGGGCATCCCCGTGACCCTGCCTGCCGCCATCGTCCTGAGCGCCATGTCCGCTCTGGGTGCCTGCGGCGCTTCCGGCGTGGCCGGCGGCTCTCTGCTGCTCATCCCCATGGCCTGCTCCCTGTTTGGCATCTCCAACGATGTGGCCATGCAGATGGTCGGTGTCGGCTTCATCATCGGCGTGATCCAGGACTCTGTGGAGACCGCGCTGAACTCTGCCGGCGACGTGGAGTTCGCCGCCACCGCCGAGTATCATCAGTGGCTCAAGCAGAGCAAGCCCCTGCCGGACTTCCTGAAGTAATTGCCTTCCTTCTTTCTTCGTGTATATTCATAACGCAGAGCGAAAGCCCTGAAAAAAGACCAGCATTGCATCCGCAACGCTGGTCTTTTTTGCGTGTGTAAGGGATCAGAAGAAGAACCCGAAAATCAGGCGAAGCTTAGAACGGGAAAAGGTCCTTGACCTTGTTCCATACCGCTTTCAGGCCGGAGCCGGAAGCGGAGAAAACGCCGTTGGTCGTCAGCTGGATATCGCTGAAGGTGACATTTGCATTGCGTGCCACATAGAAGCCGACATAGATGTAATCGGAATCAATGGCGGTCAGTGCGTAGTCGAAGCCTGTGGAAGCCGTCTCGTTGTCGCCGTAGATCAGAGTGAAACCGTCTGCCGTGCCGATGAGCTTCAGGTCAACGGTGTCGCCTGCACCGTACTTGACAGTCGCAGCCGGGCCGTCGTACAACTCACCGCTCTTGCGGCCGAAGCAGTTGATCGCACCCTGATTCCGGGTGCCGACGGCGACATAATCGCCGATGGGGTCGGAGATGCTGGTATCAACATACATCTCATCACGGGCCATCAGGCCGAAGGAGACCTGATTGTTTTTTGCCAGTGAGTTGACGGTGGCCTTTGCGGTCAGAGTGAAGTTGGTGCCTGCAGGCAGCTTGACGTAGTACATCATCAGGCCGTCCACCGTGGACGCGATCTTACCGCGGTTGTTGGTGACGCCGAGGGTGATGTTTTGGCCGTCAACTGTTGCGGTGAAATCGCCGCCGGAGATTTTATCATTGCCGCCGACATTGCCGAAGACGGAACCATTCCAGACGGTGCCGTTGGCGTCGGTAAAGGCCGGCCAGAGCGTGCTGTTCTCGGTGGGAGAGACATAGCTGGAAGGAACGTAATCCGGGTTTGCGGCATCGCCGTAGAACTGCTTGTAGGTGGGCTTTTCCTTGTGTTTGCTGTACGCGCCCAGCGGCGTGTCGATGGTGAGCTGGTCGATGAGCCATGCGTTCAGCTTTGCACCATAGCTGTTGGTGTGGGTCAAGTCAAGACCGGTGGGAACCAGATTGCCCTTTTTGCCTTCTTTTGCGCCGGTAAAGCTGTGGGTGTACTGAGCCTTTTTGCCCATCGTGATGTTCTCGTTGATGGTGGCATCGGTCAGATCCACGCAGATGAGGTGCAGCTCGCTGCACATATCACGGATGGCCTGTGCGTAATAGCCGCCCTCATAGACGGTGTCGCCAATGGTGACGGTCTGGGTCTTGTGGCCGGAAGCACTGTCGTAGCTGGCCTTGGTGTTCTCGTTCGTCAGGCGCGCAATAGGCGTGCAGACGACCGGGATGACACCGCGCTCCAGAGCAGGCTGGATGTAGTTGACATAGAGGCTGTTGGCAAAGGAGCCTTCGGTTTTGTAGTCGCCGTTGGGGTTGGTGTAACGGGCAGGCTCGGTCTTCTCGTCATTGTGGCCGAAGCCGATGATGAGGAACTTGTCGCCGGAAGCGTCGCCCAGAGCCGGAACGGTATCGGAACCGTTCATCAGGGTATTGTAGCTGCTCATGCCGGTAAAGTCCTTGCTGGACGCACCGGAGACAGCCAGATTGTAGACATCTGCGTTGAAGTAGTTCGCAATCTCCTCACCGTAGCCTTCACGCGGCAGATAATAGCTGTCGTCGAAAGCGGAAACGGTGGAGTCGCCGACGACCCAGATGGTCGCCTTGGCCGCCTCGGGCTGACCCCATGCGGAACCGCGTGCGCCTGCATCGGTGGCGGCCAGACCCTCAGCGGTCAGCAGGAGCAGGCCGTGCATATTGATGCTGCCGTCTGCGTTCCGGGTCGGAGCAACGGAGGTGTCGAGGCTCTCAAACCAGCTCTCCTTCACCGTGACGGTGTTGGTGGATTTGTTGTGGCTGGTCTGGGTTTCGGAATCCCAGTAGAAGTTGTTCGGGCCGTAGACAGCGGTGCTGCTCTGGCTCTGGAGGGTCAGCTGCTCCTTGCCGTCGGTACCCTTGCGGAAGGAGATGACACCGTCGGCGGCATAGTCGGTCACAGCGGACTTGTTGCCGGTGTAGAGCGCGACGTTATAGCCCTCGTTGTTGTAGGAAGTGGAGCTGTAGACCTTGACGTCCGGGCAGGAGTTGGAGTCGATGCCCTTGGCGGCGTTGTCGTAGGAGATGGAGTTGAGGAGCTTGTGGTTGCCGGGCAGATTGGTGCCGCCCATCTTGAAGCCGTTGCCGTTGCCTGCCGCGATGGTGACAGCAACATTGCTGAAGCTCAGGTTGCCGTCGTCGTCACAGGTGACGGTCGGGAACTGGAGCGACTGCTTCTTGACCGGCTCTGCAGCCAGCATCAGATAACCGTTCTTGTAGGCGACGCAGTTCTGGATGGTGACCGCGCCGATGGAACCGGTTGCAGCCTTTGCGAAGAGATCCCAGCCGTCATCGGCGTTGTAAGCAGCGATGCAGCCGTCGAAGACGTTGCCCTCGCCGGTGGTCAGTTTGGCGGCAAAGCCGTCGGCGTCTTCCATCGCGCGGTCTGCGTTGTTCATGGAGGTGCAGTTCTTGATGGTGTTGTGGCTGGGCCACAGAGCCTTGTTATCAGTGGACAGGCCGGAGACCTGCAGGCCGGTGTTGCCGTTGTTGTAGAAATTCATCTGCTCGAGGACGCAGTAGCTGCCGGCCAGCTGCATACCCTTCGCGCCGTCTGCGGTGTTGGTGATGTTGATCTTGCTGATGTTCCAGTAATTGCCCCAGACACTGAAACCAGTGCCGACGCCGCCGAAGTCCAGCGTTGCGTACTTGCCGTCAGCAGTCGTCATGGTGATGGGAGCTTCTGCGGTGCCGTCGCGGCCGCGCTCGACTTTCAGCTCACCGGTCAGATGGTAGGTGCCGCTTTCCAGCTGGATGGTCTGGCCTGCTGCGGCGTAGTTCAGCGCGGTCTGAATGTCAACTGCGTCTTCCGCACGGGTGCCATTGTTAGCTGCGCTGCCGTCCGGGGTGACGACGATGATGCCGTTCGCGCCCAGAGTACGGAGCGAAACCTTCTTCTCGATAGCAGCGGAATCGTAGCTGCTCAGCTTTTCGTACGCGCTGATAGCGTAGTTTTTGTCCGGGGTGAACTTGACCTTAAAGGTGGTATCGCCGGTCACGGCGTAGCTCTTGGAGAAGGGCTCACCTGCCTTGATGTCCACATTTTTGTCCACGACCACACCGTTTGCGGAGACGGTCGCTTTGCCGTCGGCGTTGGCCTTGAACACCAGTTCATAGCTGTCACCGGTGCAGGTGGCAGGGCTGGTGATCTGGTAAACGGGGGCAACATAGCTGGTAGGCTGGAGCGTCCACTCGGAAGCGTTCCACGTGCTCGTGGTGTAGGTGATGTTGGAGAAGGTCACGTTCATGCCGCGCGCCGCCGCAAAGCCCAGATAAGCTTTGTTGGCTTCCTGCACGGTCATGGGGTCGTCCAGCTCTGCGTACTTGGAGACGCTGGAAGCGGTGCTGTCCTTCGCCGAGATGTACAAGGTCGAAGAGCCGACGACGTCGCCGGTCGAGCCGTCGGCGTTGATGGCGTACTGGGTGGCGACGTAGCTGTTGCTGGTCTTGGCAAGGCTCACACGGTAGGTGTCGCCCTGCTTGATGGCCTGCGAGCTGAACGCCGCACGATTCGACTTGACGTCGTTGGAAGCAGCCGTCTCGTTGGAGATGATGCCGGTGTAGCTGCGGACGCCCACAGCGTCTTTGATCTCAACACCGTCCAGAGGGAGCTTGGTGCCGACGACAGAAATTTGATTCGAGAAATAGCTGCCGGAGCCGCTGATGCTGTCGCGCACCATGAGGGCAAATCCCTCCTGACCGTCCGGAGCCGGGTTCACATAATCGATGGTGACATCGGCCTGCAGATAGAAGTTCTGGGTGGTCGGGTCGATGGTGGTGTAGTAGAAGGACAGGCCGTCTGCCGGGGAGTCCGCGACGAACTTGCCGCCCTTCTTGTCGATGGTGCCATCATCTTTGATGGTGCAGGAGTTGAGGGTGACCTTGCCGTTGATGTCCGCGCCATCTGCGATGGTGTTGACTCCTGCTGCAGTGGAGGTGCCGAAGGCTTTGAACTGCCAGTCGCCCGATGCGGAGGAAGACCCCTCCGCAAACGCGGCCAGCGGTGTCATGCCCAGAAGCATCGCGCCTGCCAGCAGTCCGGCTACGGTGCGCCGGATGCTTTGCTTTGCGTTTCTCATAGAAACTCTCCTTTTCCTGCCGCCCTGCCGGAAAGCGCAATCTCCCCGTTGCGGTTGCGACACAATGTTGTATTCTAGTTTACATGATTCCTGCAACTTTACAAGATTTAATTGAAGATCGCGGGCAATTTCGGCGTTTGAAATAAACTTTTTAGGATTTTTTTGGAAGAAACGCTGAAATACGTCAGGGAGAAAGCAAACGAAAAACCTCTCCGTCATGGCTTCGCAATGCCACCTCTCCTACGGAGGAGAGGCTTTGACAGAGAGAAAAACTTTCTCTTTTTGCCAGAGGCTCCCCCTATCAGGGGAACTGGCGAGCGTAAGCTCGACTGAGAGGCTTGATGACAGCAATTCAACTTTTTAATGCAACAGCAACAGCGTTGAATTGCATATCGAAAAGATGTTGTTTGGATGCTGCACCAATTTCTTGACTTGCGATAAAGGCAGCGAGAACCTGTTACTCCAGCACCTTGGCTTTCTGCAGAGCGGTGATGATGAGGGGGATGAGCACCAGCTGTGCGATGATGCCCGGCACAGCGGTGAAGAGCGCGCCGGACAGGAAGGCCGAGAACGGGAAGCTCGAGCCGGACAGGCCCGCCAGCACGAAGCGGACTGCGCCCCAGACGAGGCGGCCGGCCACCATGGCCGCCGCGAGGGCGGCGTAGGTCATGGGCAGGGTGTGCTTCACCCGGCGGTAGAGCCAGCCGGACACGGCGCCGTAAGCTGCCAGCTCAAAAGCCATCGAAATGGCGATGGGGAACATCGGGGGCATCCCGAAGAGCACCGAGCGGAGCAGCGGGGCCGCAAAGCCCACAGCCAGACCCCAGGGTCCGCCCAGCACGAAGCCGCAGAGCAGGATGGGGAAATGCATCGGGCAGAGCATATTGCCAACCTGCGGCAGATGGCCCGTCACCATGGGCAGCACGAAGGCCAGCGCCAGAAAGAGTGCGGCCAGCACGACATTGCGGGCCGGAGAAGCGTTTTTGGTTTTCATCTGTTTCCTCCTGTGACTGCGCCGCAGAAAAACAAAAAAGGGGCCTGCCAGTCGGCTTGCAAGCCAACGGCAGACCCCTTCATGGCGTCTGTTTCAAAAATGCGGCGGCTGAAAATAGTGTAAGGCGGGCTTCGGCCCGCAGGCCCGGCTTCCTGCCGGAAATCGTGAAAATTATAGCAGAGTGCCGCAGGATTTGTCAAGACCGCTCCCGGACAGGCTGCAAATTGACCAAAAAAGAAAGCGTTTGGAGCAGTTTTTGACCGCCTGTGTACATTTTGCTGAAAGAAGCTTGACCTTTTTGCACAGAATAGATAATATAAACTTGAATTATAGCGCAATGGGGCGGCGGAAGCTGTGCCTTGCGCGGCTGTATACTTGCAACTTCTGAGGTTCATACGGGAGGACCATCATGACAAATGCAGAAAAGCTTACCCTTGCCAAGCACGCCTGTCACATCCGCATGGGCGTGATCGAGGGAACTCACAGCGCCAAGTGCGGCCATCCGGGCGGCAGTCTGGACATCGCCGAGGTGCTGTCTTATCTCTACTTCGTGGATATGAATATCGACCCCAAGGAGCCGAAAAAACCGGACCGCGACCGCTTCGTGCTGTCCAAGGGCCATGCGGCTCCGGCACTTTACGCCACGCTGGCCGAGCGCGGGTTCTTCCCGGTGGAAGACCTCAAGACCCTGCGCAAGATCGGCAGCTACCTGCAGGGCCACCCCAACATGAATGAGACTCCGGGCGTGGATATGTCCACCGGCAGTCTGGGTCAGGGCGTGTCTGCCGCCTGCGGCATGGCGCTGGGCGCAAAGCACAGCGGCAAGCCCATCAATGTCTACACCATCCTCGGTGACGGTGAGGTGGAAGAGGGCGAGTGCTGGGAGGCTTTCATGTTTGCCGCCCACTATAAGCTCTCCAACCTCTGCGTCATGCTGGACCGCAACCACCTCCAGATCGACGGCACCACCGAGACGGTCATGAACAGCGCCCCGCTGGAAGAAAAGCTCAAGGCGTTCAACTTCAACGTCCTGACCATCAACGGCCACGACTACGACCAGATCGAGTCCGCCATCAAGGCGTTCCACGCCGAGAACGACAGGCCCACCTGCATCATTCTGGACACCGTCAAGGGTACCGGCGTCTCCTTTATGACCAACTCTGTGGATTGGCACGGCAAAGGCCCCAACGACGAGGAGTACGCTGTGGCCATGCAGGAGCTGAACGCAGCCTACGCCGCGCTGGAACAGGAGGACAAGTAAGATGGCAGATGTAAAAATGATCGCTACCCGCGAGAGCTACGGCAATACTCTGAAAGCACTGGCCGCTGAGGGCCACGACGACCTGGTGGTGCTGGACGCCGACCTCGCTGCCGCTACCAAGACCGGTGTGTTCCGCAAGGCTTACCCGGACCGCCACTTTGACTGCGGCATCGCCGAGGCCAACATGATGGGCGTCGCCGCCGGCCTGTCCACCATGGGCTATGTTCCCTTCGTGTCCAGCTTTGCGATGTTCGCTGCGGGCCGTGCCTTTGAGCAGATCCGCAACTCTGTGGCCTACCCCCACCTGAACGTGAAGATCGGCGCTACCCACGGCGGCATCTCCGTCGGTGAGGACGGCGCTTCCCACCAGTGCTGCGAGGACTTCGCCCTCATGCGCAGCCTGCCCGGCATGACCATCATCTGCCCCGCCGACGACGTGGAAGCACGCGCTGCTGTCCGCGCCGCCTACGAGATGCAGGGTCCTGTCTACCTTCGCTTTGGCCGTCTGGCTGTTCCCGTGTTCCACGATGAGGCCAACTATCACTTCGAGATCGGCAAGGGCGAGCAGCTCACCGAGGGCAGTGATATTGCCATCGTGGCCACCGGCCTGATGGTCAACGAGGCCCGCAAGGCCGCCGAGACCCTGGCCGCCGAGGGCATCCACGCCCGCGTCATCAACATCCACACCATCAAGCCTCTGGATGAGGACATCATCCTCAAGGCTGCCAGGGAGTGCGGCAAGATCGTCACCGCCGAGGAGCACAACGTCATCGGCGGTCTGGGCGAGGCTGTCTGCTCCCTGCTCAGCGAGAAGCTGCCCACCCCTGTCCGCCGCGTCGGCGTGCAGGACAAGTTCGGCTGCTCCGGCCCTGCCTGGGACCTGCTGAAGGAGTACGGTCTGGACGCTGCCACCATCTGCAAGACCGCAAAGGAAATGCTGGGCAAGTAAGCTCTTTCTCTGAAATAACGAACGCCGCTGTGCATTGCACGGCGGCGTTTTTGCATCTCACAGAGCTTTTATCAGCTTTTCCCTCTCGGCGTACACCTCGGCGAAGACTTTGCGCAAGGTGCATATCTCGGGGCGGGGGTCATCCCGCAGGGTCAGCAGGCGGGTGTCCGGGATGGACAGATGCAGCGGGATGTGCCACCCGGCAGGGAAAGCCGGGTATATCATCGGGCAGAGGAACATCCCCCGCCCGGCCAGAAGCTCGGCGTAGACCGATTCGTAGTTTTCCACCATCCGCCAGACCGGTGTGGAATAGGGCATCCCCGGCTGCTTCCGGGCGAAATCCACCATGTCCTGATAAAGGGGCTCGTAAAATATCTGCTGCCCGGCGAGGGCAGAAAGCTCGACGCTGCTTTGGCCGGAGAATGGGTGCTCCGGCGCGGTGATGAGGTAAAACCGGTTGCCGATGATGGTCTCACAGCGTATCTCTGGCGGCAGCGGGCCGAAGGGAAGGTAGAGCGCCGCGTCTGCCTCGGTGCAGAGCATGTGGTGGTAGCTGGAGGGGACAGGCGTGGTGTCCACTTTGAACTCATAGCCCGGCAGCGCGGCGTGGAGCCTCGCCATCAGGATGGGGTAGATGGGGTCCCGCTGCAAAAGCACCGGCGGCAGGCGGAGGGTCAGGGTGTGGTGGGTGCCGAAGCCTTTCAGCGCCGTGCGGGCGTTGAGGATGCCGCGGTAGATGTTTTCCGCATGGGGCAGCAGGGCGCGGCCTGCCTCGGTGAGGGCCACCTGCGTCGTCGTGCGGCGGAACAGTGCGGCGTCCAGCTCCTTTTCGAGGCTGCGTATCTGGTAGCTCAGGGCGGGCTGGGTGCAGTAGAGTTCCCGCGCGGCGGCGGAGAAATTCAGCGTCCGGCTCACGGTGAGAAAGCAGAGAAGCTGGTGCTCGTTCATGACAAAAACTCCTTTCCGGCGGCGGGACATCCGTACAGCCTCAGTATAGCAGGAAATAGGGCACTTATAAAGCTTTTTTATCAGGATGCTTAAGATTTTTAATTCCCTTTTACTTCGTTATATTTTATACTATCTCTCGGAAGAACGATTTTCTGCCTGAAAACGTCGAAAGAAGAAAGAGCAAGGAGCATTCCAGATGAAAAAGATCTCTCGTAAAGGCTTCCTGAAGGTTGCCGCCGCTGCCGCTATGAGCGGCGTTACCGCCAGCGCACTGGCCGCCTGCAACGCAGGCTCTTCCAGCAGCACTGCCGCCTCCGCCGGCGAGGCCATCTACACCCCCGGCACTTACACCGGTACCGCCACCGGCATCGGTGAGGTGAAGGTCACCATGACCTTCAGCGAGACCGCCATCACCGACGTGGTCATTGACGCCTCCAACGAGACCGAGAGCATCGGCGGCGTGGCAGCCCCCACCCTGAAGGACGCCCTGATGGCTGCTCAGAGCACCGAGATCGACAACATCTCCGGCGCTACCATCACCACCAACGCCGTCAAGAAGGCCGCCGCAAGCTGCATCGAGCAGGCAATGGGCGTCCACACCGCAGGCGGCGACACCGCTGCATCTTCCTCCGATGAGGACTGGCTGGGTACCGAGCCGGAGATCGACGAGAGCAAGGTCGCCAAGACCGTTGACGTGGATGTGGCAGTCGTGGGCTGCGGCATCGCAGGCGTTGCCGCCTGCCGCAGCGTCGCTGAGGACGGCGGTCTGGTGGCTGCTTTCGAGAAGGCCGACGGCCCTCAGTGCCGCAGCGGCGAGTACGCCGTCATCAACGGCAGGGTGCAGGCCAAGTGGGGCCGCGACACCTGGACCCGCGAGCAGATCGACGACATCATCGACTCCCACATGGTGGAGAGCACCTACCGCTGCAAGCGCAGCATCATGAGCAAGTGGGCCCACAACATCGGCGACGCCTTTGACTGGTGGGTGGAGGCAAACCCCGACCTGTACTACGCCGAGACCACCCGCAGCGCCATCCCCGACGAGAGCGCGGACAACTTCATCATCCCCATCTTCTACCCGCTGCCCGAGCACTACGACTGGAAGCAGGAGCGCTTCCCCTGCTACCCCACTTCCGTCGAGTTCAAGCCCGACCAGCACGTCACCGTCGAGGCCAATATGCAGAAAGCCATCGACACCGGCAATGTCCAGACCTTCTACGGCTGCTTCGTTGAAAAGCTCATCATGGAGGATGGCCGCTGCGTGGGCCTCTACGCCCGCGATGCCGCTACCGGCGAGTACATCAAGTGCAACGCCTCCAAGGGCGTCATCCTCTCCACCGGCGACTACTCCCAGAACACCAAGATGCTCAAGCACTTCTGCCCCGAGGTCATTGAGAACAACATCCAGTGCCTGTTCACCAATGTGGATGTGGAGGGCAACTTCACCAATCAGGGCGACGGCATCCAGCTGGGTATGTGGGCCGGCGCTCAGGTGCAGCAGAGCCACGCCCCGATGATCCACCACATGGGCGGCGGCGCCGACCTCGCCGGCGTGGGCGTCATGGGCAATGCAGGCTTCCTGAACCTCGACCTCAACGGCAAGCGCTTCATGAACGAGGACCTGCCCGGCCAGCAGCTGGAAAACCAGATCGAGCTGCAGAAGAACCGCGAGAGCTGGCAGATCTTCGACTCCAACTGGCCTGAGCAGCTGCCCTATATGCCCGCAGCCCACGGCGGTGCCTGCTACTATGAGGACTACGCCAGCGAGGACGAAGGCCCCAAGAACAACACTACCTACCGCAACTACAAGAGCCCCTATCAGCTGGAAGCTGCTGTGGCCGATGGCCGCGCTGTGAAGGCCGACACGCTGGAAGAGCTGGTGGCAAAGATCTACCCGGACGATACTGCCGCCCAGCAGACCGCTCTGGACTCCATCCAGCGCTACAACGAGCTGGCCAAGGCCGGTTACGATGAGGACTTCCACAAGCCCGCTTCCCGTATGTGGGCAGTCGAGAACGGCCCCTTCTACGCCGACAAGTTCACCACTGCTCTGCTGCTGGTCTGCATCGGAGGCCTCGAGAGCGACGAGGACTGCCACACCTTCGACGCCGACCGCAATGTCATCCCCGGCCTGTACGTCGCCGGCAACATCCAGGGCAACCGCTTTGCTACCGAGTACCCCATCGGCCTGAAGGGCGTCAGCCACTCCATGGCCATGTACTACGGCTACGTCGCCGGCAAGAACGCCCTGAAGGACATCTGAGCCTGAAATCGCAAAATAATTTCCAGAGCCCGGAGCAGAAAATGCCTGCCCCGGGCTTTTTATGTGACTTGCTCACGGAAAAACGCCGGAGTTTGGGGTATACTGTCCCTGTCAGATGAAAAAACACTCTTTATGGAGGAAAACGATATGGCAGTCATCACCATCACGAAAGAAAACTTTGAGACCGAGGTGCTGAAGAGCGCTCAGCCCGTCCTGCTCGATTTCTGGGCCGCCTGGTGCGGCCCCTGCCGGATGCTGAGCCCCATCGTGGACGAGGTGGCCGAGGAGCGCACCGACGTCAAGGTGGGCAAGGTCAATGTGGACGAGCAGCCCGATCTGGCCGCCGAGTTCGGCGTCATGAGCATCCCCACCCTGCTGCTGTTCGAGAACGGGAAGCTGGTTCGTCAGGCCGTCGGCGCACGTCCCAAGAGCGGCGTGCTGGAACTGCTGGGCTGAGGATAAAACGGCGAGGAGCCGCTGCACGGAAAACGCTGTGCGGCGGCTCCTTTTTTGCGCTTCCATCATCTCAAAGCGGGCTTTCGTGAAATCATTTCGCCTTTCTGTACAAACGCACAGAAAAATCGTATCATAAAAATGGAAACACGGTCACTTTCACACTTTACAACTTTATCTCGATAAAGTAAAATAACCTTATCATAAGACAAAAGCGCCCGGGAAAAGGCGGGGCGCAGGGGCCGGAGCGGGCATCTTCCACCAGAAGCTGCTCACCATCCGGGAGCTAAAGGAATACTTAAACGAAAATGGCGTGGAAATGCGGCTCTGAGCCCTTGCGTTTGCCCGCCGAATACGCTAAACTATAGCTGTCCCCCTGCGGGGAAGGAGAAACATTATGGATCTGAAATTTGACGAAAAGGGCCTCATCCCTGCCATCGTGCAGGACCACTACACCAAAGAGGTGCTGACCCTCGCCTACATGAACGCCGAGACGCTGGCGCTGACCATCGCGGAGGGCCGGACGGTGTTCTGGAGCCGTAGCCGTCAGGAGATCTGGCGCAAGGGCGAGACCAGCGGCAACGTCCAGCGTGTGGTGTCCATCACCGCCGACTGCGACGCCGACGCGCTGGTGGTGGAGGTCGTCAAGAGCGGCCCCGCCTGCCACACCGGTGCCGAGAGCTGCTTTTTCAACGAAGTGTATGTTTCCCCGGAGCTGAAGCAGTTCAGCTGGCAGGGGCTGTATGACCTCATCAAGGGCCGCAAGACCAGCCCCAAAGAGGGCAGCTACACCACCTATCTCTTCGAGAAGGGCAAAGAAAAGATCCTCAAGAAGGTGGGCGAGGAGTGTACTGAGGTCATCATCGCGGGCGAAAAGGAAGACAAGGCCGAGACGGTCTACGAGATCAGCGATCTGGCATACCATGTGCTGGTACTGATGGTGCAGGCCGGCATCACGGTGGAGGACATCACCCGCGAGCTGGAAAAACGACACGTGATCGACCACAAGGTCAAACAGGAAAGGATGCAGTGATTCACTATGGCAGATTATAAGAAGTCCAGTGTCCATTGTCACTCGACGATGTGCGACGGCAAAAACACCTTGCAGGAGATGGCCTCCGCTGCGTGTGCGCAGGGGCTGACCACACTGGGCTTCACGGGCCATAGCTATACCCAGCGTGACCGTGAATACTGCATGAGCCCCAGCCGCACGGCCCAGTACAAGGCCACCATCGCCAAGCTCAAGACCGAGTACAAGGGCAAGGTGGACATCCTCTGCGGCATCGAGTGGGACCTGCTGAGCGAGGACAAGCGCACCGGCTACGACTACTGGATCGGCTCTGCGCACCACCTCTACGGCAAGAACACCGGCAAATACTACGAGATCGACTTCCGTCCCCAGGATCTCCACGACTGCATCTACGACGACTTCGACGGCGACCCTCTGGCCGCTGTGGAGGCATACTTCGCCGAGGTGGAGAAGGTGGCGGCCATGGGCCCCGACATCCTCGCCCACATCGACCTCATCAAGAAGCTGAACGCTGCCGGTGAGTTCTTCGACGAGGAGTCGCCCCGCTATAAGGCCGCAGCCCTCAAGGCGCTGAATGTTGCCAAAGAGCACGGCTGCCTGCTGGAAGTGAACACCGGCGGCGTCTACCGCGGCTACCGCAAGGACTTCTACCCCGGCGCATGGCTGCTGGGCGAGTGGCAGAAGATGGGCGGCAAGGTCATCATCACCTCCGACGCCCACGATGTGGGCAGCCTGACCTTCGGCTTCGACGAGGCTGCCGCCGCCGTCAAGGCCGCAGGCTTCAAGAGTGTGGAAGTGCTGACCATCAACGGCTTCGAGACGCAGGAGCTGTAAAATCAGATAAAATGCTTAAAGGGAGCTGTTGTGTGCAACAGCTCCCTTTTGTGGGCAAAAAAGGAGAAGCCTATGACCCAGTCCCCTGCGAAAAAATCATTCTTCAACCGGAACGTCGATTTGATGAACGGCCCCATCTTCAAGAGCCTGTTCGTCTTTATGCTGCCCATTCTGGTGTCGTGCCTCTTCCAGCAGCTCTATAATACCGTGGACACCATGATCGTCGGCAATGTGCTGGGCGATACCGCCCTTGCCGCCATTGGCGCCTGCGGGGCCATCTACGAGCTTCTGGTCGGATTTGGTATCGGTATCGGCAACGGCCTCGCCATCGTCGCAGCGCGCGCCTATGGGGCCGGAGACGAGGACCAGCTCAAACAGACCGTGGCTGGTTCCATCGTCATCGGCATCATCGCGTCGGCGGTCATCACGCTGGCGGGTGCGGCGGGCCTGCATCCGCTGCTGGAACTGCTGGACACCCCGGCGGAAATTTTAGAGGACGCCTACGGCTATATCATCATCATCGACTTCGGCGTCATCGTCATGTTTGCCTATAACCTCTGCGCCGGCCTGCTGCGGGCCATCGGCAACAGCTTCATGCCGCTGGTCTTCCTCATCCTCTCGTCGGTGCTCAACGTCATCCTCGACCTCTGGTTCATCGCCGTGCTGGGCATGGGCGTGGCCGGTGCCGGTGTGGCGACGGTCATCTCTCAGGGCGTGTCGGTGGCGCTCTGCATCCTGTATGTCTTCCGCAGCGCCCGGCTGCTCCTGCCCGGGAAAAAGCACTTCCATGTGGAGAGCCGCCTCTATTGGGAGCTGTTCAGCCAGAGCATCTCCATGGGCCTCATGAGCAGCATCGTCTCGGCGGGCTCCGTCGTTTTGCAGTACGGCATCAACGGCCTCGGTACGCTGGTCATCGCGGGCCACACCGCAGCCCGAAAGCTCTTCGCTTTTACGGATATGCCCCTGTCGGCGATGGCCTCTGCCTGCTCGACCTACGTCTCCCAGAACTACGGCGCGAACCATCCCGACCGCGTCCGCCGCGGAATGCGGGACATCTATCTCTACAGTGTCGTGGTGGCTGCGGCTGCTGTCCTGCTCATGGCGGCAGGCGCGGAGTGGATGGTAAAGCTGGTGTCCGGCTCTTCGGAGCCGGTGGTGCTGGAAAACGGCGCACGGTATCTGGTCTGGAACGCACCCTTCTACGCCGTGCTGGGAATGCTGCTCTCCACCCGCTACGCTCTGCAGAGCATGGGCGAAAAGGTGCTGCCCCTGCTGTCCAGCGTCATCGAGTTTCTGGGCAAGATCGTCTTCGTCCTGCTCTTCATCCCCCGCTTTGAGTATAACGCGGTCATCCTCTGCGAGCCGGTCATCTGGTGCTTCATGACCATAGAGCTGCTGATAGCATACCGGCATGATTCCTTCGTGTTTCCGAAGATGAAAAAATAAAAACAACAAGGCTTTGCGTTCGCAAGGTCTTGTTGTTTTTTGTCAGAAAATATGTTATCATGAAACTGCCGCTTTTGGCGGCGGGGCGCTGTGCCACAAACGCAGGCGGCTTTCTCCTTACCGGCACCTGAGTGCGCCGGGCAAGGCGATTTTCTTGGATTCTCGCTCCCCTGCACGCTCAAGGGCGGAAAGGGGGGATGCACCATGACGTTTGAACAGGTCGTATTACTGCTCTCGCTTCTCGGCGGAGCAATTTTTGTGACGTTTCAAATCACATGGACTGTTTCTCACAGTAATGATAAAGACAAGAAAAAATGACCGCCTGACTCTCTACATCTGTGCGGTCATTTTTTCTTGATCCACTAAGGTAAGGAGCAAGCCGTTTGCAGGCCAGCGCCTTTCTTATTTGTAGTATAATCATTTTTTAAATGGCTGTCAAGGGCAATAAAATGCCTTTGACGGCTCTTTTTTATAAAAGAACTCCCCGCCATGCAGCTGCACGGCGGGGAGAAAGAGGGAGGATAATTTCAGATTCAGAGGGCCGAATAGCCGAAGCTGTTCACCAGCGCGTCGATGTGCTGGCCGGCCTTGCACATGGGGCAGTCGCGGCTGTCGAAGCTGGCGTAGTCGGGCAGGCTGGAGGGGTCGAAGATGGAGGTGACCGGGATGCCCAGACACTCGTGGGTGGTGGCGAAGATGGCCGACAGGCCCGCCACGGTGCCGCCGTAGTAGTTGACCGCCTCGATGGCCGCCTGCACGGTGTAGCCGGTGGTGATGGAGGCCGACAGGATGAGGACGTGCTTGCCCCTGACCATCGGGGCGAGATTGTCACGGAGGATGATCTGGCTGCCGCTGGTGTACTCGGGGGTGATGACGTAGATGGTCTGGTGGGCGTTCATGTTGGCAAAGCCGTCTTTGGTCAGCTCGTTGGCCAGACAGGTGCCGATGACCTGCGTGCCGTCCAGACAGAGCACGGTATCCACGATGGTGCTGTGCTGATAGGCGGCCACCAGCTCCTTGGCGACAGCCTTCGCCTCCGAGAGGCGGGCTTTCTGGGTGGTGACGTCGATGTAGTAGTTGATGTGGCTGTGGCTGGTGGCGAAGTGGCCCTTTGCCACGCGCAGGAACAGACTGCTTTTGTTGGTGGGAAGCTTTACCATATTGATCATAACTGCACACTCCTGTTCTTGTGAAATCAGGCAGGACGCCCATCCCGAAAAACAAAACCGCGCGGCGGCACATCTGTCCGGCCGCTGCGCTCCCCGGTTGGTATGCTCTTATTGTAGCAGGAAAAGCACCTTATGCACAAGACACAAAACCACTAAAAATCCTTGCTTGTGTTTTGGCAGAATGACGGAGAGAGGCAAATAAAAACGCCCAAGGCGTGAGCCTTGGGCGGAGTGTGCGGAGTGAAACTTACTGGAGCTTGATGCTGCCGTTCTCAGAAACGGCGGTCATCTTCCAGGTGCAGAAAGCACGGGTGTAGCCGCTGTTGCCGCTGCTGGCCTGAATGCGGGGCCAGTATTTGAACTCGACCTTGTCGCCGTCCTTAAGAATAACGTCAGCAACAGTAATATCGAAATCCTGTGCACCGTCATCAGTCGTCAAATCAAACTTTCCGCCAGAAGATCCTGCACCTTGACGCTTGACAGTGATGGCATTATCCAGATAGTCTACGTCATCCTTGCTCTTGCCAGTGCTGTTTACAGTAAGTTCGAAGTTACCCTTAGTCACGCAAAGAGGAACCTTGTCCGTGGTGCACTTGATGCTCAGCTTGCACTTGAAAGTACCGGTGGCAGGGGTAGTGGCAGGAGAGGCGGGGGTGTATGTAGGAGCATTGGCATCATCATACATCTTGAAAGTACCCATCAGCTTCAGGGTGCTGCCGATTTTACCGGTCTTCTGATACTCATCCTCACCACAGCCAACGAGCAGGCTGGAACCAGCCACAGCCACGGCAGCGGCGGCGCTGTACTTCAGGAAAGAGCGGCGGTTGAATTCTAAGGACATGATCGTTCCTCCTTTATGCAGAAACAGATAAATTCATTGTACTGCCCCGAAGGGCGTCTTGCCTATACAATAGGCGAAAAATGAGCAGATGTCAATGGTTTTCACGAAATTTTTGCGGGGAAAGATCTGCCCGTGGGACGGAATTCCGTCTCGGAAAAATGCCTCAGACCTGCGTCAGGTCAGAAGAGTTCAGAGAGAAGGTGAGGCTCTTGTTTGCCACGAAGGTGGGGGTGAAGGTGACGCTCAGCTTCTGCCAGCCGGTGGGGACGCAGCAGATCAGCTGGATGTAGCCTGCGCCCTGCGGGGGCAGATTGGTGGACTCGGAGAAGCTCTGAGCGGCGGCATCATAGAGCTGGATGTAAGCGCCCACCTCGGCCTCAGCGCCGTCGCAGACAGCGGTGAAATCGGTGGTGGAGGCAGCCAGAGCGTGGAAGTACTGACGGGCGACATCGAGCTTGGTAGCCTCATCATTCAGCGGATAGGCGGCATCCAGTTCGGCGAGGTTCTGTGCGCCGATGTTGAAGGTAGTCGCGCCGGAGCGGTTCACAGCGGTGACGAGCACAGCGACATACTCGTGATTGGGCAGGTCGGGGGTGTTGGCCATGGTAAAGACGCTGGTGAGCTGGACGCCCAGATTGTTCCAGTTGCTGACCTTGTCGCCGACCTTGACTTCGATGGCGTTGCTGGTGCTGGAGCCGCAGCCGCCCAGCATGGCAGCAGCGCCCAGAGCTGCTGCGGAGGCACCGGTACACTTGAGGAAGGTGCGGCGGGAAATTTTATTGGACATGGATGTGTCCCTCCTTGAATTCGCTTTATTATGAAGTGCGATGAAAATGTTCTGCTTTGTTTATAACATCTTTTGCACGCAGATGCAAGCAAAAAACGGCATAATTTACACTAGTTTCACAGAGACTTAAGTGCGGTCCTCTCCGGTCAGCTCCCGGGCGCGGGTCTCGCTGGTCTTGACCAGATTGAGCAGGCTGGGAGTATACAGCGGGTATTCCCGGGTCAGGCTCTCGGTGGTCATGGCGAGGCAGGACGGGTCGGCCACGCCCTCGCCGCCGGGCAGCGCTTCGCCGGCCAGCAGGGCCTCCACATTGGCCTGAGCCGAGTGCATCACAGCGTCGGAGTAGCCGGGCCAGCGCCGGGCATCCACGCTGAACATGCTGGAGGCATTGTGGGACTCGGCGGAATAGAGCAGACGGAACATCTTGGCCACGGCGGTCATCAGGTAGGCGCTCACCTCGGTGGTCAGGGCCTTGCTGTGGCACTCGCCGATCTTGGCGTAGAGCACGTTCAGGCTGTTGGAGATGAGCTTTTTGTTCATCGTGGGCAGGACGCTGCCGTGGTAGATGTTGTCCTTCATCTTGTCGGGGTTGGGGATGTCCTCTGCCGAGAGCATCATGCCGTTGCGCTCTGCCGAGCGGCCCAGCAGATAGTCGCAGGAGACATTGTAATAGTCTGCCACCCGTACCACAAAATCCAGGCCGCACTCCCGGATGCCTTTTTCGTAGTGGGAAAGCAGGGCCTGCGAAACGCCCAGATCCTCTGCCGCCTGTTTCTGGGTGATGCCGCGCTCCTTGCGCAGCAGTTTGATGATGCGATTGAACTCCATGATGTTTGGCTCCTCAGATAAAAATAGGACTTCCTTGATTTTTGGTTTACAGCACGTTGATTATACACAATGGAAAACGACTTGTAAAGCGAAAAAGTGACGGTTTTTCCGCCGGAATTTCGGTGTTTTTGTCAAAGGGGTTGCTCTTTCTACCATATCTATGTTAAAATAAACCTTACCGGCATATATTTAGTGTCTGATGGTGCCGGAAAAATCAGCAGAAAAGCAAGATTTGTGCGAATCAGCACAGGAATAGATAGCTCATAAGAGGTGTTTTTGCATGAAAACCTTTAAGCTCCATCTCATCCGCCACGGCCTGACTTCCGGCAACTTACAGGGCCTTTACATCGGCAGCGGCACGGACATCCCCCTGTGTGACGAGGGCCGCGCCCAGCTGGCCGAGCTGAAAGAGCGGTTCGAGTATCCGCAGGTGGATACCGTCTTCTCTTCCCCGCTCATGCGCGCCGTGGAGACGGCCAACATCCTGTTCCCCAATGCGACCCACCAGTTCTCGGTGCATGACCTGCGGGAGGCCGGTTTCGGCGTCTTTGAGAACCACCCCGTCAAGGAGCTGGTGAAGAACGAGGACTTCAAGAAGTGGATCACCCCGGGCTCCGGCTTTGTGCCGGAGGGCGCAGAGCCCACGGAGCAGTTCCACGCCCGCTGCTCGGAGACGCTGCTCAAGCTGTTCGAGTATATGATCCGGATGGATGTCACCGAGGCCGCCTGCGTGACCCACGGCGGCGTCATCATGAGTATGCTGAGCCAGCGCGCCCTCCCTTCCCGCCATCCCGAGCAGTGGATGGCTGACCCCGGCTGCGGCTACACCGTCCAGACCGACGTTCAGCTCTGGATGCGCGACCGTCTGGTGGAGGCCATCGACATCGTCCCCTTCGGCTATGCCGACACCCTGCGGGGTCAGGCGGAAGCCGAGGAGAACGAGGCGTTCGAATAAGACTGTGTTCATTGCCGTCCGGTGCGATTTTGCCGCCGGGCGGCATTTTTGTACTCTTTTGGTACAAAATCGGCAAAGAAACCGCAAAACCTGCGGCAGAACGCTTTCAAACCCTTGACAGGGGGCAAAGAAACCGATACTCTATAAAGTGAATGATTTTTCTCGCTGCAAGGAGGAGTCCCCGATGTCTCAGTCTCTTTCCCGCCGGTCGTTCCTGAAATGCGCCGGTTCGGGCGCGGTCAGTCTGGCCGCTGCCCTGCTCACAGGCGTTTCGGCGGCTGCGGCACAGCCCCGCGTGATGGGCCAGCCTGCCCTGCTGGACGGCAAGGCGGCGGTGGAGCTGCTGGGCTATGCGCCTGCGCCCGGGCTGGGTGGCGTGTTGGTCTACCTCTCGGTGGAGAACCTCTCGGCCCGCACCCTGCCGGTGGGCGCAAGCTACCTCCACAGCCGGGATGTCTCGACTCTGAAGGAGCTTTACAGTCTGGACAGCGGCGTGACCGCCCGCTGCGGAGGCGAGAGCGTCCCCTGCGGCAGCTTTGCGGCACCGCTCTACGCGGAGAACGCTGCCGATGCCTCGGTCTTTACGCTCAACCTCGCCGCCGGGCGGGGCGCAATGCTCCACTGCTTCTGCGCTGTCCCGGAGGATTGGGAGACGCTGGAGTTGAGCTATCGCCCCGCCTTTGCCGCCGGTCAGCCGGTGGAGTTCGTGGTGCGCCGGGATGCCGACGCCGTCCGCCTCGGGGCGGTGCCGGCGACGCCGGCGGAAGTCGGAAGCGTTGTGGATTTATAAACGGCTTCGCGCGCCGGTGGCGCGGGGTCAGATTGCTTTTGCATTGGGGCTAAGTTCTCTTTTGCGCACCAAAAGAGAACCAGAAATGGTTCTCGCGGCTGTGCGCGGGGCAGAGCGCTTTTTCATTAAGGCTAATGTTCTCTTTTGCGTGCCAAAAGAGAACCAGAAAAGCACCAGCGATTTCGACGCGC
>ENA-OYZJ01000130-OYZJ01000130.1-human-gut-metagenome-genome-assembly--contig:-NODE-130-length-48730-cov-20.437083_pt1 | contig 48730 bp, 49 predicted proteins | sample MGYA00243290_ERZ653475 | MGnify/ENA primary metagenome ERZ653475 (study PRJEB26926, sample SAMN06165003) | human gut metagenome | biome: ENVO:00009003; feature: ENVO:2100002; material: ENVO:00002003... | reverse complement strand
ACATGTACAACTTTTTACTCATATTTATCAACTTAAATTAATTCCGCCAACGGGTTAAATAATGTATTTATGGAAGCAATAAGAAAAACAGTGTTAGTATTTGGAATTTTAATCTTTTCGATTGAATCCTTTTCGCAAAACAACGACACTATCCCTGGAGATGGACAGGAAAGTTTGAGCCGCGCCAGACGGGCAGCTGCTGTTGCTACCGAAGAATTCGCAATTGCCCGTCCTCTGAATATCGAGTTCACACATACCACTCCGTATAACTTTACATCGGAAAAGGGTGATAATTCCTTACCTGAAAGTAAAGTCAAAGGGTTATCACAAGCAAAAATCAGTGCCAATATTAACTTTATAAAGAAAAAAAACTGGCTTTTAGGTACTACACTTGGATACAATTATATTTCCGTGGACGCCGATATGACAGACCCTTTCTCAGGAGCAATAAAGACCGTGGAAAATGATTTCCATTATTTCCATGCAGGAGCTAACATCGCTTATTTTTCAACTTTATTCAATAAACGGACAATCTATACATCCAGTATTATAGTCGATGGTAGTGAGAAGCATTTCGAACGAGTAAGAGGGCTACTGTCCGGTACAATGGTACTTAAAGCTAACGAACGGACAAAAATGAGTGTCGGGATAGCTGTCAATATCGATCCGCTTTCTGAGATACCTGTCATTCCTACTTTTTCATATGAGCATAAATTTAGGAATGGGCTTATTGTTGACCTTGTCTTACCCAAAAACATGTATCTGAGAAAACATGTTTTTGATAATGGCAGGATATCATTGGGTACAGAAATGGACAGGACAACCTTTTACCTTATAATATAGACGGTACCGATCAAAAGTACCAGTATCGACAGCTGGATATTAATTCAGGATTAGTCTATGAACACGTTGTTGCCAAACATTTTTTGATCACAACAAAAGCAGGAGTGAAATTTACTCCATCCGGCAGGTTATTCAGAAAGCAGGATTCATACGGAGATCCTGTATTTAAAATGACTCCTGATCCGGCATTCTATTTCAATATAGGGATTTCATTCAACCCTTCCTCATTGATAGGAAAGAAAAAATAATACGTCTATACTATGATGGAGGGTAGTATATTGATGCGATACATGTTTTGTTTTCTGTGCCTAATACTGCCGTCCTTACTGGTTGCACAACCAAATAATGACAGTATTGCAGGCATAGGAATAAAGCAGTCGGAATGGTTGGATTTATTCAGACCTCAAACAATCAAAAGTTCGGAAAAAGAGGCACTAGAGGCAATGGACAGGACTCCTGCATTTGCAGCATACAAAGATAATTTCTTCATAACTGGAGTCCCTCTGAACAAGAAAATAACGGACAGTTCAGCCGATGCTCTCTTTCAAGTTAGCATAAGACAACGTTTGACCAAAACAGTCTTACCCTTTAAGACATTCGCATACCTAACATATACTCAGAAATCATTTTGGAATATATATAGCGAATCCAGTCCTTTCCGTGATATGAACTATAATCCGGGAATAGGACTTGCCAAAATATTCATCTCTAAAGGACTATTGTTTGGGTCGGGAGCTATTCAGATTATGCACGAATCAAATGGACAATACGGAGAGAATTCAAGAAGCTGGAATTATCTGAGCCTAACAGCAAAATATTATATCAACCTAAACCTGAATATCTCGGGCGAGTTCTGGATACCTTACGTCGATAGTCAAGAAAATAAAGACTTGCTAGATTATAAAGGCTTGGGCAGAATAAATATAAATAGTATCGATAATACTCAAAAATGGTGGTTTGAGCTACAATTGAATCCCCGTAAAGGTTGGGGAAATATAAATACAACTGCCAGTATCAGCTTTAAAGTATCAAGTAGCTCCAATCAATATATATTCCTACGTTTTCAGGATGGATATGCAGAAAGTTTGCTTGATTATAATAAATACTCCATGAATCTTCGGATAGGTATATGCATAAAACCGGATTTTTATAATATATATTGATCAGACTAGCTCTATAATCCAAAAGTCAAAAATAAATTAAATATTGGAATAAAAAGACATTACCATGATTATAAAACAAAGAACTTTAAATAAAAGTTTTTCCTTTGAAGGAAAAGGATTACATACAGGTTTAAATCTTAAAATGATCTTTCACCCTGCACCAGAAAACCACGGTTATAAAATAAGACGTACTGACATAACCGGTCAGCCCATAATAGAAGCTCTGGCTGAAAATGTATCTGCAACACAAAGGGGTACAGTATTATCAGCCAATGGCGTATCTGTAAGTACTGTTGAACATGCTCTGGCTGCCTTGTATGCCTGTGAGATAGATAATTGCCTGATAGATATCGATGGTCCCGAATTTCCTATTATGGATGGGAGTTCTATTACTTTCGTAAGTAAAATAAAGGAAACGGGTGTACAGCAACAAGATGCCGAAAGAAAATACATAGCATTTAAAAACAAGAAGATAAAAGTGGAGGATAAAGTAACCGGATCATCTATGATCTTGCTTCCGGGCGATTCATTCAGTATTCACTCACAGATCTCTTTCAATTCGACTTTATTGAATAAACAGCATGCCTACATGAGCGATATATCCGAATTTGTAAAAGACTTCGCATCTGCACGAACTTTTGTTTTTGTGCGGGAGATAAAACAGTTGCTTGGCAATAACCTTGTTAAAGGGGGTGATTTGGATAATGCGATAGTTATATATGATGATCCCATAGAACAGGAAGATTTCGACCGCTTGGCTGATATAATGGGAGTCAAAAGAAAGGATGCAAGTAAATTAGGATATATTATGAATAAACCTTTAGTATATCCAAATGAACCGGCCAGACATAAATTACTTGATATTATAGGCGATATTGCCTTAGTAGGATATTTTATAAAAGGAAAAATCATAGCAAACTGTCCAGGGCATAAGATAAATAATTTATTTGCCAGAGCAATACGGGAAGCGATTAAAGAATATGATTGTCAGAAAAGGAACATTAATATAATGATAGAATAGAGTTCTAAGTTGTGAAAATATGCATGGTAAACTGTGTGAAATTATGGTTCAATTCGCCTCCTGTCTAAAAAAAGAAATTGATATAAAGATTGAGCAGATAGAGTGCTCAGAAATGAGTATGATTACAAAGTCTTTGGATGCTTCCCGCGTACTTGCTAAAGCATTCAACCAATTAAAAGCATTTATTTTATCATACGATTTTAAAGATGAGGAAGAGGAAATTTATTTTTTCAAAGAGACTAAACCCAGATTATGCTCCCGTTTAATATTCTATCGTAAAGTCTATAATATCGAGATGAATCGCCCCATAGGTATAGATAAACAACGGGAATACCTCTGCGAATTATTGAATGATATAAACAAATATAATGGTAAAAGGCTTGATTTTATCCGTTATTACCGTTCAGGTTCTTCTCATCTGGACGGTTTCTATTTTTTGCGAGACAAAAAAGATGTAGAACAATACCTTGAAACATTTTATTATGAATTTGATCCCCTATTTTCTACTAACTGCGATTTTAAGGTAGCGAAGATTTTAGCAAATGATATGCTTTCTGCCTATTTGATGCACGAAGTGGAGTTGTTGGATGATAACGGTATGAAGAGTTGTTCTTTTGGCTTTCCTGCGACTAAAAAGACTTGGATGGGTAGTAAAGCCGAGTTACAGGAGCAGATATTTTCATGGGATAGTGCCGGAATGTTTGGAGACCTACCGTTAACGCAACTTTACGATTATATCCAAAATGTATTTAATATCCAGTTAGACAGTAATCTTTCGCGAACTCTTGGTGATTTGAAAATACGGAATAATCCTACACCATTTCTTGACAAGTTAAAAGATGCCCTATTGCGGCGTATGGGTAGAAAATAATAATACCGAGGTCGGTATGTATGCTTAAACACCCGATTTTGATGCTAATTCAGCTCAAAATAGGGTATTTTGGTTTAAAACACGCATTATACCGACCTTTTCCGTATTTTTCATTTCCCTTTTTCGGAGAAAATTCACTTATATTCGATTACAAATAAGCTATTTACAAAAACATTCAAAAAAAGTAATACCGACCTCGTTATCAAGTATCAAAAAACGCTCGAACTTTGCATCAAATCAATAAGTTACGAGTATGAAAGTAATAAGTATAGAATCGGAAGCCTATAAAATACTGCTACAAAAAATAGATAAGATTCATTCTTTTGTCCAAAAACAAGAGAAAGAAAATATCATCCTACAACAGTCCGATCCATCGGAGGTTTGGTTGAGTGATCAAGATGCCGCCACCATATTTCGAGTAAGCAGACGTACCATGCAGCGGCTACGCAGTAACGGGGAAATAACCTATTCAATTAGGGGAGGAAGAGTGTGGTATCTGTTGGCAGAGGTCAAACGTCTATTACCCGGACTTGTGGTAAAGAAGAATAAGAAAGGAGGCAAACCATGAGCGAGGACGAAGGCATAAAAGATTTCATGCAAAAGTGGTTTGAGCAATTCATGGGACGTTTTGACCGATTGGATAAATTTATGGATATAATGAGCGGACGCCATAACGTACTGAACGGCGAACGGCTTTTAGACAATCAAGACTTGTGTCAAATGCTGAACGTGAGTAAACGAACATTACAGCGTTACCGCTCGGCTGGCGAACTGACTTATATAACCATTCATCACAAGATATTTTACACAGAGAAAAACGTAGAGAAATTTATTCGTGATCATTTTAGAGACAATATAGATGAGGATATGGTAGAAAAAGAATAAACAAAAAGACCGCAGAATTATTCTTCTACGGTCTCTTCATTTAGAGCTTCATGCCTTTTTTTTCTTCTTTTGGTAGCGGACTACTACCCACCGATGCAATAACGAACCTGTCCCCCATAACTTCTTTTATTCCTTGCAAAGTATTCGGCATAGGGGCATCTTGAATCGCTGTTGATTTTGGGTTATTCTGAGATTGAACCTGATTCTTTTCAGAAACATTTTCTTGTCCCTTACTTTGCTCGATAGGCTTCAAGGATAACTCTATCTTACGCTCCAAAGCTGTGAGTTCCGTTTTCAAATCTTTGAGGTCATTTTCTTTCGACCATAAGCTTTCGACTACTTGCCTAAGAATGGGTACATCCTGCATCCGTTTATCGGTGTCCGTTTGGTACTTCTCCAATAGTTTAGGCATACTGTCAAGTGCATTCAGAAAGTTCAGCGAAGCAGTTTTGGGGTCTGCCGCCAAACTTCCATAATTGTAATTGTAGAGTATCTGCCCCTCGCCACGTATAAAAAATCGGTTTTGTATCAAGTCAAAACCATCTTTATTCGTAGTTTCGGATTTTACCAATAAATCAAAGCCATATAACGAGCCGATTTTTTCGTGTGCCCCGTGTGTACGTGTTTTATCTGCTATCTCGCTCAACTTCTTGCCGATAGCAACCGGATCGGCAGCTTGAAACCCATCCAATTTTACAGGATTGAGCCGTGTTCCATCGGGAGCAGTTTGTACTCGGCTATTGAATGCTTCCACATCTTTGGAGATACGATCAATATATCCCTTATTGGATTCTACTGTCTGCATGATATTTTCCAACTTGTATCGGCTCACTGATTTACCACGAACAAAAGCCTGCTTCTCACTATCCAAAGCAGCGATCTTCTTTTCAATCCTTGCTTTCTCCAACAACTCGGTGTTCCCCGATAGAATAGCTACATATTCAGAAAAGTTCATGCCGCTTTTCTCATCCATACTGCCCTCGTCAATGGTACGAGTACCCAAATTATTATTTTTAAGCTGCTTGATAAATAGTTGCTTGTTGTGCAATAAGCCAAACTTATATGCATCGAGTGATTTTTCTACGGCATATATTTTCACATCTACCTTATTATCAGCATACAGTTTGGCAATTTCGTTGCCTTTGCGTATAGCCCTACCGTCGCGTTGCTCCAGATCGCTTGGTCGCCACGGTGCGTCCAAATGATGAATAGCTACCGCCCGTTTTTGAGCGTTCACACCTGTTCCCAACATCTCGGTAGAGCCGAACATAACACGGATTTTACCCTCGTTCAGATCCTTTATCATGGCTTTTCGTGCCTTCTCGCTGGTAGCTTCCTGAATAAATCTCACTTCGGATGCAGGGATGCCGTAATCCTCTACCAACTTGCGTTTAATCTCGGTATATGGGCTCCATTGTCCTGGTTTGTAGGTTCCCAAATCCGAAAAAACGAACTGTGTCCCTTTCTGCGCATTGTATTTTTGGTAGTAGTCTGCTATCGAAGCGGCACAATGGCTGGCTTTGTTATCTATATGGTCGCCATACTTATCAGGGTCTATCATCCGCATATCGAGTGACATCTTTCGGGCATAGTCGGTTGCTATTAACATTTTTGCTTTTTCTTCCCGTTCCGATAGTGGTGCACGTCCCAAAAGAGTGGCATTACCTGTTTTGGCAAACTCCATCAGCTTACCGATAAACTCCTGCTGGTCGGGTGTCGGTGGTATGTTGTGTAAAATCTCGTTCTTTTCGGGACGGTCAATACCAATATCCTGTGCGGTACGATAGTCGGTAATTTCAGAAAAGAAAGAAGCCAGTTCCGGCACTTTGATAAAATAGCGGAAACGTTCTTTCTGAACAATCTGATTGGTAACCGAAAACTCATAGTCTTTTGTTTTCTTAGCGAAGATAGCTGCCCACGCATCGAAGGTGTTGATACCTTGTCTTTCCAATTCTTTGGGACGCAGGTATTTGAATAACAGATACAGCTCTGTCAATGAATTAGAAATCGTCGTTCCCGACGAATAAGTAGCCCCTAAATCTTTGCCTGTGCGTTCCTGTATGGTACGCAAAGCAAAAAGCATATTGAGTGCCCTTTGTGAACCTTCGGTATTCCCTAAGCCTGCCACACGGTCATGACGGGTGGTAAAAGTCAGATTCTTAAATTTGTGAGATTCATCTACAAACAAATGGTCTATACCGATCATCCGAAAATCCGACATATTATCCTTACGATTTTCTATCTGGTGGGCTACCCCCTCCAACTTTGTTTCGAGATTGGCTTTGCGTTTCTCACAACCTTTGAGCATACCTCTCGATACTTCTTTACCCTGTGAACGCAGCACTTCGAGGTTTTCCTCCACACTGTCGAGTTCAGCCTGTAGGATGTCCCGCTGTATCTCGGGAGACTGCGGTATCATACCGAACTGTTCATGTGTTAAAATAACGGCATCCCAATTGTTGTTTTTCATCTCGTTGAAAATACGATTGCGGTTCTGTGGCGTAAAATCCTCCTTACTCGGATAGAGTACCTTGGCATCAGGGTATGCCGTACAAAAGGTTTGAGCGATTTCGTGAACATTGGCTTTCAAGCCTGTGATAAGGGGTTTATTCACCAATCCGAGCCGCTTCATTTCCATTGCACCACAACACATAATCAGTGTTTTACCGCCGCCAACCTCATGGTCGATTATGCCTCCATCATTCAATTTAAGCATCCAGATGGCATCTTTCTGACTTTTGTATAAATCGGGAATACCTAAACCTTTTAGGTCAAGTCCGGGAAAAGTCTGGTGTGTACCGTCGTATTCGGGGCGTACAAAACAATTGAACGTGCGGTTATACATATCGGCAAGCCGGTCTTTAAATTCGGGAGTTTGCTCTCTGAGCCATTCCGAAAAGCCGTTACGCATCTCATCTATCTTAGTATTGGCAAGCTGAATCGCTTCTCCATCGCGTACTTTTGTCTCCTTGCCATCTACCCTGACCGTTTTTGTAATATCGGGTGTGGTATCGTGCAAGGCATGACGCATCAGGGCAATACCATCAAAGGTGCGGCTTTCTCCCTTGACAGCATACTGATCACTGATCTTAGCATTTTTAGTGTTAGAATTTATGCTGAACTCATCTCGGCTCTGTGCATAATGTATATTGACGTCGGTTTCAAAGAGATGCGAAGCAAAAGCGGCATAGATGCCCGAAGGTATCCAGCGTTCGCCAAAATTGAAATCCAGATCGTCGAAGGCTATCGGCTTAGGTATCGCTTCTTGTAAAACAATCAGGGATTCTTTAGCTGCTTTATGTTCGGGATTGCGGTCAATAAAGTTCTGCACCTCATCTGCCTTTGAGATAACATTGCCCGATATAAACTTGTCCGCTACTTCATAGCCTCCGACAAGAGGATTGAAGTAAATCTTACCTTTTAACTCGTCAAGTATTCCCTCTTGCGTATTCGTCGTTAGAGAAACCATATAATCTAAATTGACCGCTCCGTATTTATTGAGACTGGAGACCAATGCTTCGTATGCATTATCTACTTTGGAAATCTCATTGGGATTGAAAGCTACGGGACGTTCAAAGATATCAGCCTTCATCGCTTTGCCCTCTCGGTAACGTTCCAACGAAAGTATTTCCCGTCCTGCGACATCCATCTTAATAAGGTCGAGATTTTTCGCATCGTTCAGATTCCCGAATTTTTGTGTAAAATCATCATACAGGCGATTGAGCATCTGCCGTAATGCCGGATTTTCTTTCAGCGTATCGGCTTCGTTGTTGTACAGATGGTTGTAAGTATCGCGTATCTCGATATAGAGTGATGCCCGTTTTTGTTGATTGGGTGATAAATCCAAAGGATGAAACATGGGTTGGTGTCCGTTTATATCTCGCAGATAACCTATACGATTATCGGCATCATTTACCAATGAGCCATCCTTATAATGTTTGGGTAAGCCGTTTTCGGGTATGGGCATTGGGATGGGCTTTAACCGCTCCGCCTTTTCCTTTTCCAAACGTTCGGTACGTTGTTCGGGTGTTTCGGTAGGCTTGCTTGCTGTCGGGATTTTAGCTTGTACCTCCTTTTGCTGGCTGGCTTTAGGTTGTGGTATAGGCATACGGCGACGGGAACGCTTAGGCTGTTTAATCTGCGAACGTTCTTCGGCTGAAAAGCCAAACAAGTCGTACAAGGTAACAATCGGCTGTTGCTGCATATCAGGTGGCGGTACTTCCTTTTGTTCTATCACTTCTCCCGTGTTCGTATTTACAAACAATCCGCTGGCTTCATCCTTGATGATTGTATCTTTTTTCTCTGTTGTTGGTACAATCTTCGTCTCTTCTTTTGGAGTGGCAATGCGTGGCTCTACAACTGCTTTTCTCCCCTGCTCGGAGAGTTCCGCCCACGCTTTTCGGTTTCTGGCTTCTCCAAAAGGATGGAAAAGGACTAAATCTTCTTCAATAGGTTCATAAGCCGATTTGGGACTTAGTTCTACCATATCCGAAACAGATATTTCCTGTGTGTGTTTTGGCTTTTGGCTTTGTTTTGTTATTTCGGATTGTTGTACTGTCGGCTGTGTCAGAAAATCCTCCACTTCTTGCCAAAATGGACTAAGGTCATCGGGAAAGCGAGTTTCATCTAAATTGGGTGTTTGTCTTATTTCCGCAGAGGGAGCTACCTGTAATTGTTCTGCTGTACTCTGTGCATGGCTTTGATAATGCTGTACATCTAAATGTTGAGTAAAATCTTCATTCAGCATCCGATACAATGTGGCGGCAATGGCTTCCGTTCCTCCTGAATGAGTAAATTCCATTGCAGGTTTTCCGTAAGGGTCAGTACCTACTTTTACATCGGTCTGTATCACTCTGTCGAAGTCTTTGAAGAGGTTGTTAACAGATATACCGTTGGATAATTTACGGGATTCTATAAAATCTTGTTGGCGTTGGCTCGGTAAAATAGTTGTATTCTTACGTTGCAGGATAATCAAATCGCTTCCGACTTCTGTTCCTGCTTCCTCTGTAAACAAGTTATTGGGTAATCGGATGGCGGAAACGACATTGCAACTATTCATCAGGTGTTCACGAATCGGTTTATTCTGCTCCGAATTAAGAACTCCTTGCGAAGTAATAAAAGCTATCAATCCTCCCTCACGGGCAGCCATCACACTTTTGGCGAAAAAATAATTATGGATTGCCTTTGTCGATTGACTTACTGCGGGTATCTCATGTTTGGAGAGCAAAGGATCAAATACAGCAACATCCCCGAAAGGAATGTTGGAAGCAATTACATCATAATGCTGTGAGTATCGTCCTTCCATCTTCTCATAGCCTTCAATCCGTATTTTATCTTGTGGGTGAAGGTGTGAGAGAATCTTACCTGTCAGCAGGTCTTTTTCAAAACCTGTTACTTCTGCATCAGGAACAGTTTCTTTGAACGAGGATATAAACGCTCCGGCTCCAGCACTCGGTTCAAGAAAACGTTGAGGGTTGATACCACTGTTATTTAGAGCGAGTGCCAAAGCATCAATAACGGGCTTGGGGGTATAGAAAGCGGTCAGCACCGAATTTTTAAGGGAGCTTACATAGCGTTTGTATTCAGCATCATCTTTCGCTCCATCCCGTAACACTTGGTGCAATTCGGTTACCAGAGGGAACAAATCATGCTCCGAGGCTTTCCAATATTGTATATCTTCCTGTTTGGCGGCGGGATTCAACACGGCTTTTATCCCTCCGAAACCGGAATAGGCTGCCAATTTTATTTTTTCATCATCGGTAGCCTGCCTTTTCTCTTTATCGAGAGTAAAAGCAATACGTATTGCCTCGATATTATCCCGAAGATGGGCTTTCTTATTATAAGCCATTTTCGAGCAGGATTTGCATTTCGCCAGTCAGCTCCGTGTAAAACTGATTGTACTCAGGTGTATCGGCGAAATCATCAGACAAGGTGTATTTCTGAATTGTACCCGTAAGGCGGGGCAATAGCTCCATTGCTATGCCTTCGGCTTGTGAAGGGTTTACTTCTTCGGAAAATTCTTCCCAAAGGATAGTTACAAGGGTTCGGTAGGTGGAGAAATATAAGCCTTCGTATAAGACCTTTGAAGAGGCTTCTTCTGCATAGTCATGGGTATGACCTGCTTTTATAGCTTGGCTATACGTCTCTGCTGCGGCATCACCACGTAGAGCAATAAAGTTGTGGTCAGTTGCTTTGTCGGGGTGTGTATCACGTAGGTAGGATAACAGGGATAGTCGGAAATAAGACAGTTCTGTAACTGTCGTTTTAGTTTTTGTCGCCATATCTTTGATTTTTTAGTGGTGAGAAATAGGATGGAAAAAAAGGCATCCAGAGCCTTGCCCCGGATGCCACCACTAAAAAATCAATGTTAAACGACTATTCCGAATCGTAGAACAAAGACCTTTCAGTGGCAAAGATAGTGATTTTACTTAGAACGTTTCTTTTTGCTGTCACCTTTGCGTGGTGGAAACTCAAAGACTGTTTTGTAGTCCACATCAAATTTTACGATGGCATCAAAGGTACTTCCAGTCTTGCCGCTCACAAAACCTTTAATTAAAGCAGTCTTTCCGTTCATCAAAAGATCATTGAGTTGTCCGTCCGTCAATTCTTTTTTGGCAATGGTTCTAAATACAGTCAGTCCACAACTTTCATCTTTACATTTTACCACTTTGGGATAAAATACCATCTGTCCGTTTTTACATTTTGGGCAAGGACAAGTATTACGATTATCCGTGCGTTCAATGGTGGTAGAAAGCAGCTCCGTAGTTATCTGCGAGGCATAGATTTCTATTCCCTTGTGAAATGTAGCCGCATCCATTTTGCCCGATGCAATTTTGTTTAAGGCTTCCTCCCATTGCCCTGTCATCGCTACATCGGCTATCTTTTTGTCCTTTACAGCCAGATAGACCACCAATCCTTTATTGGTTGGAACAAGAGATTTTTTTTCTCTGACGATATACTCACGAGAAAACAACGTTTCGATAATAGATGCACGGGTGGCAGGCGTTCCGATACCGCACTCCTTCATTGCTTCTCGCTGTTGTTCATCTTCTACCTCTTTGCCTGCGGATTCCATCGAACTAAGCAAACTTGCCTCCGTATGCAATGGACGAGGTTTGGTTTGTTTTTCTTGAATCTCGCAATCACGAACAGAAAGATTATCTCCCTCCAGAAGAACAGGTAAAGCGATAGAATCCTCTTCATCGTTTGGCTCGTCTTTAGCATCAAATACCGCCCTCCAGCCGGGGACGAGTGTAACGCTTCCTTTGCAGGAAAAGTGTACGCCATCGGCATCAAGTGATACGGTGGTGTTTTCTTTGATGCAGCGTTCGCCAAAGGCTTCAAGCATACGCCCGGCAACCATATCGTAGATAAGCTGTTCGTCTTTGGATAAATTACTTGCCGATTCTTCTGTGATAATCAGTGCATGGTGGTCGGTCACTTTCTTATCGTCCACCGAACGGGTATTGAGTTTCGTGTCAAATCGACTATCAATATAAGTCCCAAAAAGAGAGTGCGAACGAAGTGTGGCTATCAGGTGCGGTATTTCCTCTAATACATCCTCGGAAATATAACGGCTGCCGGTTCGGGGATAGGAAATTTTCTTCGCTTCATACAGACTTTGTGCTATCGTAAGTGTCTTATCTGCCGAAAAACCGTACTTGCTGTTGGCTTCCTTTTGAAGTGTGGTAAGGTCGTACAGCAATGGTGGTTCCTGCTTGACCTCCTTACGTTCCACTGCTGTAACCTGTATCACTCCCGCAGTTTTTACCTTTGCCGTAACTTCTTCGGCACGAATTCGGGTGTCGAACTTATCCACCGAATGAACGGCAAAAGTAGTAGCTTCTTTTTCTGTCTGTAATTTCAAACGAAAATAGGTCTGTGGCTTGAAGTCTTTATTTTCTAGATAACGACTACAAATAATTGCCAGTGTTGGAGTTTGTACTCTACCAAGCGACCACACTCCATACCCTGCGGATATTGAAAGAGCCTGACTGCTATTGATCCCTACGAGCCAATCAGCGGTACTGCGGGCTTTGGCAGAAGCATACAGATTGTCATAATCTGCTCCGGGGCGAAGAGTTTTAAAGCCGTCTTTGATAGCTCGGTCTGTTAGCGAACTGATCCAAAGTCTTTCAAACGGAAGGGTGCATCCTATATATTCATATATATAGCGGAATATGAGTTCCCCTTCTCGTCCGGCATCGGTTGCCACAACAATACCCTCCCCACGGCTGAATAGCTCCTTGATTACTTTGAGTTGTTTCATCACACCGGGATCGTTCTTGTACTCCTTACCCTCTTTGACTTGTCGGGGCAATAGTTTAAATTCTTTCGGGAGTATCGGCAGGTTCTCTTTCTGAAATCCTGTGATACCATAATTTTCCGGCATGGCGAGTCCGACCAAATGTCCGAAAGCCCATGTAACGGCATATCCGTTACCTTCCATATAGCCCTCTTTTTTATTGTTTGCTCCGACTATGGCTGCTATACTTTTAGCCACACTCGGTTTTTCTGCTATTATTATTTTCATTTTAACATTGATTTTTTAGTGGTTGATGATAAAAACTACATTTTTCGCCCCTTACTTTTTTTAGGAGCGGCAGGAGATTGTTTTTGTTCCTGTTGCTGTTTTTGCTCCTTCTTTTCGACTTGTTTGGCGGTGGGTTGTGTCTGTCCTTGTTTGAGCGGCTCTTTGGAATGTTTGGTCGCTTCGTTGGTCTTACCTTCGTTATTGACTGCCACTTGTGTTCTGCTTTCGGCAGCAGGAGTAACTTTCTGAGAATCCTTAGCCGCTTGCTTCGCTTCGATTGCTCGTACTTGATCGGGATGCTTAGAGGTATGGCGGACTTTATCTCTGTTTTCGTCAACCCATACCCATGCATTATATTTTTGTCCTTTCTGATCGGTAGCTTCTACCTTTTGTGCACCTGAAGCATCTGTTTGTTGTTGCTTCGGACGGGATTGCATACCCTCAACAAAGATTGGTTCTTTATTACACAGCTTGGTAAACTCTTCTTTACTAAGCTGTACGCCACCTTGCTTAGAATAAATCCATACCTCATCAACTTTACGGGCTTTGGGCAATGGCTTTTCCTGTGCTTGTCCCTGTTTGGCTTGTCGCTGCTCCTTGTGCTGCTGTCGTTGTTCGTCACTGAACTTAAAATCGAAGTTTTTATTGACTGCATTGAACTGCACAAAACGATCTATCTTCTGTGGTTCTTCTCCGGGCTTCACCTTTTTATCCATACCCTCTACCCATACGGCTTTACCTTCTCTCAATCCTTGTTGCTGTTCGGGAGAAAGAGGGGCATTTTTCAAGGTCTGCGGGATATTGATTTCAGAGATAGGGACAGCTTCGAGTCGATTCGTCATTTTGTCGAGAGATACAAGCGAGGGAATTTTCTCACCTCCGGCTACGGGTTCAAGTTCATAGACTCGCGCTCCGTGCCCTGTCTTTTGGAGTTGCTCTTTGTCCTGCTCGGAAAAAGCTATTCCCATAAATGGTTTGTCAAAATCGGGTTGTTCCTGCTTGGGATGGGTTACCAACTTTATACTTCCATCCGCCTGTGGTTCTAATGATAGACGAGCTTGCATCGGGAACTCATTGCCGTCAATAGTAGGTTTTATATCGACCAGACCGGGAGATTTGTGTCCGTAAACCATCGCTTTGAGGGCATCCTGCAATTTGTCACCTGAAAGTCCCAACTTCTCAGTCTCTTTCCAATTGAGTTTGTTGAGGTCTAAAGGCTGAAACTTACCTGTAAGCTCAATATGTATCTTTACCTTACCATCAAATTTAAGGCGATACGGATCGAGAGCTTTGTCGGTGTGGTCAATACGGATAAGTTTGTCAAGAAAAGCCGCTATTTTATCTACGGCTGACATCCCGACGGCATACACACCCGTATGTGACGGGTGATTAAACTGTGCCGACATCTTTTTGAAGAAATTTTCCAGAAAGTTGCTGTTGGTATCGACCTTCAAAAATTGGTCGGCATTCTCTTTGGTGGGATCGGTGGTTTTGAGTTTACCATCCTGCTCCCCTGTGATGACTTTGAGTTTGCCATCTTCGCCTTGGGTCAATAAGACTTTAGGCTCTTCGGATTTTACTTTGTTTTGATCCATAATAAATGATATTTTTATTCTGCATTAACATTAATGCAAAGCGAAAATACATCTTACTAATGGACTGATCGCAAGGTTTTAAAGAGGTGGTAGCTTATGTCTGGGGTTGTCTGGGGATGGTTTTAAAAAGACCTTTATTTATCGACCTGTTTCATTATTTGAATTGGGAAAGAACTGTATATTTGTGAAAGGTTATGTGATATGAAAAGTTGTAATAAAAATATTTAAGAGCAAAATCAAATGAAAGTTTTATTATTATGCTTAAAGGCTTTTGAAACAATGGAGTTCAGTGTTTTTGTAGATATTATGGGATGGGCTCGTGATGAAGAAAAAGTAAATGTAGAAGTAGTAACGTGTGGGTTTAATAAAACCGTAGTAAGTACATTTGGTGTACCAATTATCGTGGATACTTTAATAAATGATATTGATGTTAATAACTATGATGCTTTAGCTATTCCCGGTGGATTCCAAGAATATGGGTTTCGCGATGAAGCTTTTGAATTTAAGACACTAGAGCTGATAAGAAAATTCAATTACCAAAATAAGCCTATTGCTTCTATCTGTGTAGCGGCATTTGCTCTTGCCCAAAGTGGAATCTTGAATGGTAGAAGAGCAACTACGTACCATTTACTTAATGGAACAAGACAAAAAGAATTAGCATTATATGAGGGTATAATTGTAATAAATGAGCCTATAGTTATTGATGGCAATATTATTACTTCATACAATCCTCAAACCGCATCTGGTGTTGCCTTTCAATTACTTGAGATGCTTTCGTGTAAAGAGAAAGCTGATTCAATAAAAAAAATGATGGGTTTTATTGAATAATTGGGATCTTCCTTTATCGTAAACAAAATAAATATAAGATATAAAACTAATAATAAAGAATTTATAATATGTTATCATTTAATGACATCAAGGAACGCTTGACGGGTATTAGTTGTCCTTTTTTCGGTATATCTTGGAATCCACCTGAATCGGATCGTAAAATAGCACATAAGGTAATTCGTTTTTTAGAAGATAAGCGAGTTTTATATAACCCTTCGGATTTAGAAGTACCCAGACATTGTGTTGAGTCTGTCTGCAGAATTAGGGAATATCTTACATTGGAAATGCAGCAGATAGATAGCGATTCCAACTTGTTCTCATATTTGAAAGCAATGCGTATAGCCTGCCGTAAATTTTTGAACAGGTTTAATTCTAAAGAGGATCGTTTTTTAGATGAAGCAAGGTATAATGGTAATTTTTCAAGTTGGGTATTTGGTTCTGCATTAGGAGAAATGCGCGGAACTTTTGGTAATATGGTTGCCCAAATAGTAGCAGCTTATGGGATAGATATTGAGGATGATTTAGCAACGATAATTCCTGAAAAAGAATAGTGAAATATGGCGAAAATATTTATTGACAAATATCCTGTATTAACATTTGAGTATGATGGGTTTATAGATAAACATTGGAATGACGGTTTATCATCATATCTTATAGGGAAATATGGAAGTAAAAAACGTACAATTCAGAAAGATGTTGAAGAAATTATATTAACTTATGAGTAGCAGTAAACTGTATATTATCGGTAACGGATTTGACTTACACCATAATCTGAAAACAAGTTATGCCAATTTTTGCCTGTATGTAAGAGAAAATGATAAAGAATTGTACGAGTTTCTGGAATGGTATGTAGATGTTGAGTTGGATAAAAACGGACTATGGAAAGATTTTGAAAAAAGCCTCGGCACATTTGATCATGGAGCATTTTACAGTGACTACGATTATACGGAACCGTCAAGCGATAAGTTTAGGTTAAGCGACATGTTCGGTGTCGAGGATGAATTGACGGAAAAATCCGAAATGATGATTCAAAAAATGCGTCAGGCTTTGTATGATTGGCTCGATGAAATAGATTACCCTAACAATGAATATAAAACATTACTTCTTGACACAAACGCCAAGTATTTAACATTCAACTATACTGCTACCTTAAATCGGTTGTATTTCATACCGGATAAAAGCATTCTACACATTCACCATTCTATCGCAATACACGGAAGTGATTTGATATTCGGTCATGGGAGCATTATTAAAGAAGAACCTCTGTTCGATAATGATGGTAATGGCAACTATCCAACTTCATCTTATGCAAATGCCGAGGACGCTTCGAAGATGTTGCTTACCTATTTTTATAAAGATACCCAAACTATAATCAGAGAAAATGAAAAATTCTTTGATAATCTCCAGAATATAGATGAATTTATAGTATTGGGGCACTCCTTAAACGACATAGACTTACCATATTTTAAATACTTACACAAAATAGCCCATAAAGCAAAGTGGACAATTAGCTATTATGATGATTCCGAACCCGAAAAAATGCGTGATGCATTATTAAGGGCTGGCGTGGAAGATGGTATATCGTTCATAAAAATAGATGATATTACGATCTGAAAAAATTAGCCGAAATCGGTTGATTTCACTCCAACTATATACCATCAAATATAATGTTTGAAAGGCAAGACCCCTGTTTTTATATCTTTCCCTGCTGTAAGTATTTCTCCAATCGAATCTGCAAATTTGAGGGTAACAGGAACACCATCACCATAAATACAAGCATTGTAATTTAGCTTGGTTAGACTCAATATATCTTTACATACAATATCAATGTCAGCATCCCCTCTTGTTATCGAAATATCAACAGGATTAGGCGTTTCCAATCCTATTTGTGTTTTAAATCGTGGAATAAAACCTTTTGTCCACAGTAAGGCTTTCATCTCATCGTATTGCAACATCGTCCCTCGCGGCACACAATACGAAAAATTACGATATAATTTAAATGCACTATTTTCCCTGATTCTAATTCCTATAATCTGCGACTTACCTTTTACTGCTTCTTCAAATCCACTCCATTCAGCATCATCAAAATAGGTTTTTGCATGAATAAATATCTCTTTCGGGTAACTATTAAACCTGCTAAAATAAGATTCTAAAGATTGAGATATAATTTCAAATGCATCTTGCTCTGACAAGTGAAATTCTCCACTTTTAGGATTCCACCAAGGACCAACATTTCCCCTAAAAACCATACCATCTCCAGAGTCCAAAAACATTTGTGCAGCACAACAAGCATTTTTATTTTTAGAATCGGATTCTATTTTCTTATAAACCAAACCTAAATAACAGACTCCATCACGAACATCTCCCAACTTCCAAGGAAGTCCTCCCAATTTGTAATAAAGTGTATTTGAGATATTCCACGCTTTAGCTGTTTCAAACTTCTGTTCTACTTCAATTTGTTTTTGGGTAAAGATGTCTTCGTATGCAATTTTGCTTTCTCTGATTATCTGAGTAACAATTTTTGCAGATAGTATTTTGGCTTTTAGTTGATTATGAAAATTCACTTCAAATTCATAGGCTTCTCTAAGCAAATCCTTTTCTTCTTGAAAAAATAAATCCATTTGTGTAGAACTACGCTCTTGCTTTTTTAATCCTACATTGATGTTTTCTTCTGATTTTGGTATTCTGGAATTAGGCCTGCCGAATTGATATATAATTTCAGGAATAACGATAAACCAAACATCAACAGGCATTTCTTCTTTTTCAGTATATGCGATCAACGGATTTACATAGAGATTTACCCAATTATGGACTCTCTGATGCGAATCTGTATATTGTAGATATTTATTTATATCATCTTCCTTAACGTCTATTTGAATGATATTATTAAAATTTACAGATATTCCGAAAATGGTTTCCAATCCGGGAAAATTGGGTCTTGCAATATTAACATCTGAATTAATAATTGGCGAATGAATCTTCTTCAAATAGTTAATCATCTTAACTCTTAACTCTTTGGTTCCAATAATGCCAATGTTCTTTACGCCCATTATTTTCATTTGGTCGAAAGGGCCAAACAGCATTAACCCATCTCTGGGGTCTATTGCTTTTTGATTGCTGCCAAATGTCAAGAGCGGCTCATTTATATATTTTAGTATGGGTTCAATCATTAGATTCTTCTTCTAAAGGTTCTTCGTAAAAATCTTCTATCTTATCAACACTCATTTTTGACTTTGGATCAAAATACCCCACTTCGCTCCAAAACATTTCAGGCCACTCTTTCATTTCTAAGTCATGCCCCTCACTTGCAGAAACATTAATTTTAATTTTACCGTCTGTATCTTTTAGACGTTGTATGAAGGCTAACTGTAAATCGCGCCATTCTTCATTAAAGAATCGTTTGCCTTTCTTTCTTCTATATGAATGTTGTTTTTTATCATCATCTATAATTTTGAATCCATCAGAAGTAAATAAGAGATGAGACTTTATAGAGAATCCGACAAATGGAAATAAAGTAGGCTGCAAAGAAATAGCATAGTGCCAAGAACCAATATCTTCATATTTGCCGAGAATGGATTTTGATTTCTTTTTAGTGGTGAATGGGTAGATGAAATCTATCTTTTTTGCTCCATCATATTTCGGTAAATAATATGCTAATCTCTTATTTGACATTTCAGATTTAAATAGTCCCTTCCTCCGAAACATATTGGATATTACACAGTATAATAACCTTTTGAAATGATTTTCCACATCTCTGTGTTGGGGAAATTTATCTGACTCAAAACCTGTTAATACATCGCTTAAAGAGAATGTATAACTGCTTTCGGGAAGCACTTCTATTTGCTCACCATCTCTCGGGACAATGAAGTTTAATTTATTGTCAAAAGTAGATAGTATGTTTGATAAAAGACTGATGGGGATGTCTTTGTTTAAGTCTCTGATAGCTTTTGCTTGTGCTGCGTTAGTGAATTGATACATATAAAACTGCTGAGGAATACCCTCAACTTGCCACCATGAAGTATAAAATAACTCTTTCTTAGCTATAATCGAACAGTTAGAAATATACTCATTTTCATACCATTCAGAAAATGTGGACTCGATAGCTGATGAACTTTTGGGAACGGCATCCTTTTCAAGTTTTTTCAGTAATTGTTTTAGACCATCTGCCCAATTATCATTAAACGGTATGTGGTTAATGTTAGGTAATCCTATCGCTAAATTATATGGAGAATCATCAATATGAAGGGGTATGATAAAGTCCTGCAACCCATGTTGTGCTGCAATACTTTTTGCATATTCTATCTCGTTTTCAATACCTTGTCTAAGTGTCCCGTCATTTGCGATGATATTCTTCGAATATACAAATAGAATTTTTATTGAACCTTCAATAGCTTTTTGTATAGTTGCCCAAAAGCGTTCTCCTCCTAATAAACCTTCTTTGTCTATCCATGTCTTATAACCAAGCATTTCTAATCTTGATGCTATCCAGATAGAAAACTCATTGTCTGCTGGAGTTGCATGACTAATAAATATAGTATCTCTTGTCATGTTTATTGCTTCTTCGTACTTATTAATAGTTCCTTAATATCAATATCTAAGACTTTAGCAATTTCAAAAAGGGTTTCAAGTGAAGGCTGCGATTCATTGGTACACCATCGAGAAACAGTTGCTTCATTTTTCCCTAATATTTCTGCAAGCCACTTGCCCGTCTTTTTTTTCTCAACAAGCACGACTTTTAATCTATTTAAATCCATTAGTCAAATTATTGATAGTATTTGCAAATATATTGATTTTTATAAAATAAGACAAGATATATTCTTTTTAGTTATCAATATCTTACGGGAAATAAATAAAAGAGCTGAGGGATAACCCCAGCTCTACAATAGCTACTACTCCTTCGGCAACAAATGTCGCAGGTTCTCATCATTGCGAATCCTCTCCAATTCATCAGCAACAATCTGTTTGGTTTCGGCTTTGATTCGGTCATAATTCTCCTTTATCATTTCCTTCATGCGATCTACTCCATTTTCGTCTACAAAGTTAGTGATGACAGGTATTTTCTTGTATTCCTTCGTTTCGGCAGCTACACGTTCATTATCTACCACAATTTCGCAATGAAAAATCTTTTGCTCTATCCGTTCGTCGAAATTATCCGCTATCGCACCCACAAACATACCCTGTGTCAGATTGGATATTTTGGACGGTGGTATTAAACTATCCATTTGGGTAGAAATGGATGTCGATTTATCGTTGCGGTTAATGGTCATGGATTGGCGTTTCTGTAATACTTTACCAAAACGATCAGATAATGTCTTCGCCGTATCTCCGACTACTTGCCCCGAAAAGATATTACCTACTGTGTTCATCACAACGGCAGCCTCTTTGTCCCCATAATCTCGCTTCAATTGTGAGAAGTCTTGAAAACCAAGTAACACGGCAACCTTGTTGCTTCGGGCAGTGGCTATCAAGTTATCCAAACCTTTGAAATAAATTGTCGGCAACTCATCAATGATAACCGATGATTTAAGTTGTCCCTTCTTATTTATCAGCTTCACAATACGGCTGTTATACAATCCGAGTGCCGCCCCATAGATGTTCTGACGGTCTGGATTGTTACCTACTGCCAATATTTTAGGATCATTAGGATTGTTTATATCTAATGTAAATTCATCACCCGACATCACCCAATATAATTGCGGACTAATCATACGGGAAAGTGGTATTTTAGCACTCGCAATCTGCCCCTGCAACTGGTCAGCCGCACCTGATTTCCATGCATCCATAAAGGGAGAAAGGTAATTTTCGAGGTCAGGGTATGAAGTCAAAATCGGAAAAATATCTTCATAGCTCTTATTCAGAAATTCTATGGCATGAGGAAAAGTACAGTATTTTCCATCCTTATAGATTCGCAGATACCATATAATAGCTGCGAACAGAATAATCGGAGATTCAACAAAGAAGTCGCCTTGTTTTTGCACCCACGTCCGATTCAAATTTAACATTATCGTATATGCACTCTCATAGGCATCCGAAATATCATCCATGAAAGAGGGATTAATCGGATTGCACCTATGGCTACGACTCGGATCATCAAAGTTTATCACATAGAAAGTCGGGACTTTCTCATAACCTTCTCTATTGTTTAACAAATGGTTATAAGCAATAGTTGAAAGATCCGGGAACTTGAAATCGTAAATATAGCCCGTATATCCTTTCTCAATCTGCTGTTTGATGAACTGATTTACAAGGGCATAAGACTTACCTGAACCGGGAGTACCCAATACGATAGCCGCACGAAACGGATTTACTACATTAATCCAACCTTTCCATTGCTTCTTTTTGTACCAGAACTTTGTAGGCAGGTTTATCGAATAATCGTTTACCATCAATTTGGTTTCCTGCATAAACGATTCATTTTCGTTATTAAACGGATCATCCATCAAGTTATTTTTGAGTAAGCGGCTCATCCATGTACCCGCCATCAATAGTAATATATATCCTACTGCAATGGTGAAAATATAGAAACCTGCATTGGCTATTTTGGGAAGTGGCAGATAAAGAAGCCACCAGTTCAAAAAGAAAAGCAAAAAACCCAAAATAAGACATACATAGATATGATTCCATGTAATCTTTTCCTCCTTCACTCCCTTTGTTCCCAAACAGGACAGGGCAAGGAATACCACGGCAAATATTTTCGTCCACAATATAGAATTGAACAAACCTGCGGTACGGTTAAAATTCATCAGAATTTTATCTACTACCCCGATATTAATTCCCCACTCGTGTATTGCCTGATAACAGAACCAATAAATATTCATCAGAACGAACAAAATACTGATCGCCCTCATAAACTCCATGACTTTGGCGAGTCCTCTTAAATCATCCTCATTTTGCATAATTGTTATTTTTAAATTGTTAGAAATATAGATACCTTATAAATTTATTACTTACCTATGCTTACCTTTACACGTATGAAAATAGCAATCACAGGCACTCACAGAGTTGGAAAAACAACATTAGCTGAAAAGCTACATGAATCATTCCCTAATTACGATTACTACACAGAACCCTATTTTGAATTGGAAGAGGCGGGGTATATTTTTCCTGAAATACCTACCGCTGACGATTATCTGGTACAGCTTGAATATTCTATCAAGCAAATAGTGCAAAGTGATCGTAATGCTATTTTTGATAGATGTCCTATAGATCTATTGGCATATATCCAAGCCACTGATACATCACAAAATCTCTCATCCCTGTTTAGTAAAGTCCAGAATATGATAGACGAAATAGATCTTATCGTATTTGTTCCTATTGAAGTACCTGATTTAATTTCGTGCTCAGAGTCAGATTTACCGGAACTACGATATCAGGTAAATGATATACTTTACGACCTCATTAGTGATTTTGATATAGAAACAATAGAGGTAAAAGGCAGCCTATCTGAACGCATACACCAAATTCAAAATAAAATACAGCAAATACAATCATAAGCTACATCTGCCTCCCATACCTCCGTTTCTTTTTCCTCTTACGCTTTAAGCTCGGCTGCTTGTTCTCTGCCCCTTCGACTTCGGGAGTAAAGACAGAAAATAAACTCCCCACCGGATCGTTCGTCTCGGAGTGTATTGATTGCGATTGCTGATTGGTAGTTGGTTGCTTATTATCGGAATGTTTCAGTGCTGGTGCTTGCAGATTCTCGCGAGGTGAATTGTCTGCAAAGCGTTCGTTAAGAACATTTGCCGAAAACTCCTTACCCAGACGAGAACCGTTAAGAACTACCCTCTGATTATGGTCAATAAATGTAGCCCCATAGATGCGTCCTTCATCGTTGCGTCGTAGCACAAGGTCGATACCTTTCTCCCGCAAAGCCGCTCGGAACTCGCTTTCTGTGCGGGTGCTTGCGAAGGACTCGGAAACGTTAGTACGGGTTTGTTTGGCTACGCTGTTTGACTTGATTGTTTCTTTCGACTTCTCAAATCGTTTCTCCAATCTATTCAAACCGTGTTCCTTACCAAACAGAGAGGATTTCAAAGGTGTACCGACACGATTGCCATCATCGTCCAATGCCGAATAAACCAACCCCTGATACGCTTTGCCCTTGTTTTCGCCTTTGATTTCCTCTACCCCTATATTATATAAGGAGAGCAAAGCACGATATTCTCCTAAAGTTTGAAAAGAATACATTTCAGAGAGCGGTTTTATGACGTTTGCCACCTGTTTTTTTAAGTTCCCCTGGCTAACGTCTATGGGAGCAAGCTGCCATGCTTCGCTCTGATTTTTCTCTTTCGAGTGCAGACCGTACTTTTGTTCTAAAGAGTCGGTGATCTTTCTGCTGCGTTCGTAATTTTTGCTGTCGCTGATTATTGAGCCATCCGTGCGTACACGGGTCGAAACAATGTGTATATGCTCCCTGCCAATGTCCTCATGTTTGAAAATCATATAGGGTTGTCCGCCATACCCGAACTGCTCCATATACTCACGCCCGATGTCGGCAAGTTGCTGATCGGTCAGTTTATCATCCGGATGTGGATTGAGTGAGATATGGATGATAGGCTTCGATGTGCGAATATGCGAGGGCATAAATCGCTCGAAATCTTCCATACAAGAGGCAACATTGAACACTCCATCGTTGGGTTCAATGACCAAATTGGTAGCCAAAACTTTCCCTAAACCTTCATTTACTTTCTCCTGATTGTAGGAAAGTGCACCATACAAACTGCTTCCGTGACTAAATTTAGCAACCATTTTTAGAGATGTTTAGCCTTAAATTGTTCGCACAATTGCAGTACTTCCCGCCCGATTCCCGCCAATTCAATGGTTGCATTTTCCAATTTATAGAGCAATGCCAATGCTTTTTTCTCTCCAAAATTGGAATGCAATTCCTTTACAACTTGATTGTAATTGACTCCGATACTTCGTATTTGTCCGTGTAAAGCAGTGAGCTTTGCAATAAATTCTACTGCTGAAGCATCCGTTTTCACTACACGGAACTCATCACCAAAGATGCGGGCAGCAATAAATCCGGATAAGGATTGTACGCCCGACTGTTCATACAAGGTTAAAAAATCGACGTGTTGCTGATCTGTCAGGTTCACAGTTAGTCGATGCTTTGCCGGATCGTTCTTCGGGGGTCTACCCCCTTTTCCCCGATTGTGGGGATTTCTTTTTTCTTCGTTCATAACATGATTTTTTAGTGGTTTATGAACGCTACGGACGGTTCAACCCGTCTTCATTTTTCCCGACTTCGGAGAGGAAAATACCCCTCTGGAAGAGCAAGGGTTGTGTGCTGCAAAATTCATTTTGCGATGCACTCAACATACCTTGCTATTTGCCCAAATGCAAATACTTTTTTGCCCGTAAAGGGCAATCTATGTTCCCTAATATTCGGGATAACTGCCTGTATTATATCAGGCATTTTTTGAGTGTCGGAACAAACTTAAAAACCGATATGAATCCTCTTTAGCATTTCATACAGCAAAGTTATATTCTAAAATAATCAACTGAAAATCAATAAGTATAGACAATTATAGACACAAGCTGCCACCCTACAAAAACATAGTGTAAGTCTGAAAAAGATAGATTTTATTTGTTGTCAGAAAGCGTTTTGGAAAGATTAAACATGGGCAGAAATAGATGCGTATTCTGATATGTTAATACTTGAATATATAAATGAATAATTGCTAGTCTGATTAAAAATAAGAATATGCAGAATTTAAAAGGTACACGATTTAATTTGAAAACATAAAATAGCAAAAATCTAAAAACATGTTTGTGCTTTTATGATTTCAAAAGCATACGATTTCAAAAACAGATGACTTCAGACAAAAGAATAAACAAATATGCACGCAAGATGAAGTTTGCAAGAATAGAAATAGATACAAACAAACTTTCTCATAATCAATTAAATGTCTAATTAAAAATTTGTGAATATGAAACAAACAATGTATGTAGCGTTTAGTACGCAAAAAGGAGGGGCAGGGAAAACAACACTTACAGTCTTAGTTGCTTCTTATCTTCATTATGTAAAGGGTTATAAAATAGCTGTGATTGACTGCGATTACCCACAACATTCAATAGCTGAAATGCGTGAGCGAGATTTTAAAATGTGCGAAAACGATGAGTATTACAAAGGGATGCTGTATGAACAGTTTATCCGTCTGGAACAAAAGAAAGCATATCCGGTAGTTGAGAGTAATACAAAGGATGCTTTAGATGATGCCGAAGATTTGGTCAAAGAGGGAGATTATGATTTTATTTTCTTCGACCTCCCCGGAACACTCAACAATGAGGGTTTGATACTTACTATTGCCAGTATGGATTATATAGTGGCTCCCATTGCTGCTGACCGTCTTGTATTAGAAAGTACGTTGGATTATCTCATCTCTGTAAGAGACAACATCGTCAATCCCGGAAAATCCAATATCAAAGGCATTTACCTCCTTTGGAATATGGTGGATGGTCGGGAGAAGTCCGAATTATACGAGGTGTACGAAAATGTAATAAGAGATTTGGAGTTTCCATTACTTAAAACTTTTATACCGGATAGTAAGCGTTTTCGTCGTGAACAGTCGGTTAGCTACAAAGCTCTGTTTCGTTCTACACTATTTCCTGCGGATAAATCTCTTGTGAAAGGCTCCAACTTGGATACCCTGACTGACGAACTATTGGAACTATTGAAATAATCAGCCATGAGTAAGAAAATAGATACATCGGGCATAGATACAACGATGGTTATTAGCCAATCTAAAAAAGGAAATAGAGATAACCCACCTGTATCGAATCCTGTACCGGAAACAAAACAAGTGCAGGAGCCTCCACAGAAGGTAGTTGAAGAGATTGAAACTGCAAAAGAAGATAAAACTACCCGTGAAGAGCCTAAACGACGTGAAAGTAAGACGCAGGAATACGAAGATTTGTTTTTCAAGGCTGCCTCCATAAAAACCCGAAATGGGAAAGTTGTGTATATCCGTAAGGAACACCATGACCGTATTATGAAAATTGTCCGTGTAATTGGAGAAAATGAATTTTCACTATTCAACTATTTGGATAACATACTGGAGCATCATTTCGCTACCTATCAGGACGAGATAACAAAGTTATACCGTAAGAGAAATACGGATGTATTTTAGAATATAAAGTCATGAAACAATACTTTATTTCAGCCATCGTGCTGTATGCATTGTTTGTCGTTCTTTACCTGCTTCGGGAGCGGATGCAAAAACGAAAAAAGAATGCTGCTAAAAAATCGGTATTTAATCCGTTTCGTGCAGCACCAAAAGAGGATATTATCGGCAAAAGTAAATTTGACATCAGACAATCCCGGACAGAAGCTACCACTCTGACTAATAATGAAAAAGAGAAAGAAAATGCTTCTATATTTGTCGAGAAAGAAGAAAAAAAGACCTCGGCAGCAATCCCTTTGGATAAACTCGATGAAGTTTTTTCGACAGACAATAGAACGGAAGATAATTCGGATGAAATCAATTTAGAGATTGAGAACACAGCCCCCGAATTAGAGCCGGACTATGACGACGAGAGCGATTTAGACGAAGAGCAAACAGAAGATGTAGATACCGAAGGGAGAGCCGGGGTTTCAATGGCGTTGGGGCTTGACTTCAATAATTTGGCGAGTATGGTACGAACGGTAGAGACTCCGGACAATGCAACATCCGAAGAAAAAGAAGAAGCCGGACGGGTATTGGTCGAGATACGCAAGACCGATATGTTTGAACAGGTCGTTTCGGAAGAACCTAAAAAGAAAGTGGTCGTATCCTCCCTTATGGATGACTATTTTACTGCCTTCCATCGCAAACAACAAGAAGCCGGAAAATTGGAGGAACCGACAGTCAGAGCACCTAAAGAATTTGATGTACGCAAATTTGCGTAAACAATATGTAAGAGCAAAAAACAAAAGAGTATGAAGCAAAAAGACTATGGTTAGCGTGAATGTGCGTCAGCCAAACAAAAGGGTCTGCGACCCCCACTAAAAAATCAAAGTTAAACAACATTATCCACTTGGTACAGGGAACTATTCCACCCCCTGTACTATTATCAAAAATCGTATGACAAAGAAAAAATTTCTTCTGTCAGCAGCCTTTATCATGGTTGCTGTATCATCTGTATTCGCACAAGGCAACGGTATCGGAGGTATTACCGAAGCCACCAATATGGTCACTTCGTATTTCGATCCCGGTACAAAACTCATCTACGCCATCGGTGCTGTTGTGGGACTCATCGGAGGTATCAAAGTCTACAATAAGTTTAGCTCAGGTGATCCAGATACCTCTAAAACAGCCGCTTCATGGTTCGGTGCGTGTATTTTCCTTATCGTGGCTGCTACCATTCTACGCTCTTTCTTCCTTTAATCAAGCTCCAAACAAATAAGAAATGGAGTATAATATTAACAAGGGCATTGGCAAGAGCGTGGAATTTAAGGGGTTGAAAGCACAATACCTTTTCATTTTCGCAGGCGGTCTACTGGCTGTATTCATCGTATTTGTAGTGATGTATATGGCCGGAGTAGATCAGTGGATATGTATCGGTTTCGGCATTATCGCCGCTTCCATATTGGTATGGCTGACTTTCAACCTGAATGCGAAATATGGAGAACACGGACTCATGAAGTTGCTCGCCAAACGGCAACATCCCCGTTTTTTGATCAACCGCAAAAATTCCTGTCGCTTGTTCCAATACCCCAAAAAGAAGGAGGTACGGAATGCGTAATACACTCAAAGCAGCTACCATCGAAAGTAAGTTTCCCTTGCTTTCGGTTGAGCACGACTGCATCATCAGCAAAGATGCGGATATAACGGTAGCCTACCGTGTCGATCTGCCGGAACTGTTCACTGTTACGGGTAGCGAATACGAAGCCATACACTCGGCTTGGACGAAAGCCATTAAGGTTTTACCCGAATACTCGGTTATTCATAAGCAGGATTGGTTTGTCAAGGAAAACTACAAGCCTGCTACCGATAAGGAGAACATGAGTTTTCTATCCCGTTCATTTGAACGACACTTCAACGAACGTCCTTTTCTAAATCATACTTGCTTTTTGTTTTTGACCAAAACGACAAAGGATCGGATGCGAATGCAAAGCAACTTCTCATCGCTCTGTCGGGGAAATATTATTCCCAAAGAAGTCAATAAGGAAACAGCTTTGCGGTTTCTGGAAGCAGTCGGACAGTTCGAACGTATCTTAAACGATTCGGGATTTATCACGCTGACACGTATTACTTCAGACGAAATAACGGGAACGGAAAAAGAAGCCGGGCTGATTGAAAAATATTTTGCCCTCTCATTGGAAGATACTACTTGTCTGGAGGATCTGGAGTTAGGAGCGGACAGGCTACGCATTGGAGATAAAACGGTATGCCTGCATACAATTTCCGATGTGGAAGATTTGCCCGGAACAATCGGAACAGATATGCGATACGAAAAGCTATCTACGGATCGGAGTGATTGCCGTTTGTCCTTTGCATCGCCTGTGGGTTTATTGCTCTCTTGTGACCATGTATATAACCAATACATTTTTCTGGACGATTCGGCAGAGAACCTGCGGCAGTTTGAAAAATCTGCCCGCAATATGCAATCATTATCGAAGTATAGTCGTGGAAACCAAATCAATAAAGAGTGGATCGACAAGTACCTGAACGAAGCTCATAGTTTCGGATTGACCTCTGTAAGAGCACATTTCAATGTGATGGCATGGAGCGATGATGAGGAAGAACTAAAGTCTATCCGTAACGATGTCGGCTCGCAATTGGCACTCATGGAGTGCAAACCCCGCCATAACACGGTGGATGTCGCTACACTCTATTGGGCTGCGATGCCGGGCAATGCAGGTGACTTCCCCAGCGAAGAAAGCTTCTACACGTTTATAGAACCTGCCTTGTGCTTCTTCACAGAGGAAACTAACTACAAAAGCTCTCCTTCACCTTTTGGTATCAAGATGTGTGATCGGGTTTCGGGAAAACCCATCCATGTGGATATTTCCGACCTGCCCATGAAGCAGGGAATTATCACGAACCGCAACAAGTTTATCTTGGGGCCTTCGGGTAGTGGTAAGTCCTTTTTTACCAATCATATGTGCCGCCAATATTGGGAACAAGGTACACATATCGTGCTTGTGGATACTGGAAACTCGTATCAAGGGCTTTGCAACTTTATCAATCGTCGTACCAATGGGGAAGATGGGGTGTATTTTACCTATACCGAAAAAAATCCCATTTCATTTAATCCATTTTATACCGACGATGGGGTCTTTGATATCGAGAAAAGAGAAAGTATCAAAACTCTGATAATGACTTTGTGGAAGCGGGATAACGAACCACCCACACGTTCGGAAGAGGTAGCCTTGTCCAATGCCGTGAGCTTGTATATAGAGCGTATAACGATTGATGAGTCGGTTGTACCCTCATTTAACTCATTCTACGAGTTTGTCAAACTGGACTATGCCGCTATCCTTGATGCGAAGAAGGTGCGGGAGAAAGATTTCGACCTTGCCAATTTCCTTAATGTGCTCGAACCCTACTATAAGGGTGGCGAATATGACTTTCTGCTGAACTCCGAAAAACAGCTTGATTTGCTATCTAAACGATTCATTGTCTTTGAAATAGATGCGATTAAGGATCACAAAATTTTGTTCCCGATTGTAACGATCATCGTTATGGAAGTTTTTATCAATAAGATGCGTCGTTTACAGGGAATCAGAAAGATGATATTAATTGAGGAAGCGTGGAAAGCGATTGCTAAAGAGGGGATGGCAGAGTATATTAAGTACCTTTTCAAGACCGTTCGAAAATTCTTCGGCGAGGCAATCGTTGTCACTCAGGAGGTGGACGATATTATCGCATCACCTATCGTTAAGGAGTCCATCATCAACAACTCCGACTGTAAAATACTCTTAGACCAGCGTAAATACATGAACAAATTTGATAGCATCCAAGCTCTGTTGGGGCTGACCGAAAAAGAAAAAAGTCAGGTGCTATCCATTAATATGTCCAACAATCCGAACCGAAAATACAAAGAAGTCTGGTTTGGATTGGGCGGTGTTCAGTCGGCTGTATATGCCACCGAAGTGAGTTTGGAAGAGTATTTTACGTTCACAACGGAAGAGACGGAGAAGCTGGAAGTGATGCGGAAAACCGAAGAGTTGGATGGTAATATTGAGTTGGCTATAAAACAAATAGCTGAAAGTAAACGCAAGTAAAAAACGAAAAGCCATGTTCAGTCCATGTAATATAACCGATTCTTGTTCCACTTCTACAGACTTTTTCATGCGGGAGATTACGGGGCGTTGGGTAAGTAGAGAAGGTGCACCTGCGATAAAAATATATCGTAACATTTTCCGAAAGAGGGGAGGCATCCGGCTCAGTCTTACTTACAACAACCCGCAGGTAGTCTGCGATTGTACGGTCTACAACGTATTCGGTCTGCATTACATTGAACTGTATGAGCGTATCGAGATTACTTATGACCGGGAGCACGAGATCCTGCACCTTTCTGCTTTCGGAGAATATGTCCGTCAGGAGGATTAGCCCCTTCAAGGGCTACCTCCGACTTCGGACGGTAAACGGGTAATAACAATTAAAAATAACGAATATGAAGAAAATACTTTTCTGCCTTATGGCATTCATGACGCTTTGTACCTATCAGGTAAAAGCACAGTGGACGGTGATTGATCCCTCCAATCTGGCACAAAGTATACTGACTGTTTCCAAAACAGCTACAACAGCCAGTAATGTGATTAACTCTTTTAAAGAGATGCAAAAAATCTACGATCAGGGAAAACAGTATTACGACAAATTAGAATCAGTACACAATCTGATCAAAGATGCCCGTAAAGTGAAAGAAACAGTAGAGCTGGTCAGCGAAATATCTCAGATCTATTCTACCAACTTCAACAAGATGCTATCCGATAGAAATTTCAGCGTTAACGAGTTGGAAGCGATATCGAACGGATATGCCAAGCTCTTGAACGAAAGTGGTAACCTGCTTGCGGATATAAAGAATGTTGTTTCCCTCTCCAACGGGCTTTCGATGACCGACGCCGAGCGTATGTCCATCATAGATGATATACACGCCAAGATGCTCGAACATCGCAACCTTGTCCGCTACTTTTCCAAGAAAAGTATTTCAGTTTCCTTCATCCGCAGTCAGGAGAAAGGCGATCTGGAGCGAGTACAAAGTTTATATGGTAATCCATCTGATAGATATTGGTAATCATGATACTGCTAGCAATAGATTTTGATAACCTGCATCAGCTTCTGAGGAATCTGCATCAGGATATGATACCCCTTTGTGGCGATATGGTGGGTGTTGCTAAAGGAATAGCCGGACTCGGTGCACTCTTTTATGTAGCTTCCCGTGTATGGCAAGCCTTGGCACGGGCAGAACCGATAGATGTATATCCCCTGCTCAGACCTTTTGTCATTGGACTCTGCATTATATTCTTTCCAACATTTGTACTCGGTACGATCAATGCTGTTATGTCTCCTGTGGTAAAAGGAACACATACCATATTGGAAACACAAATGACAGATGTGCATTCTCTGCAAACTGAGAAAGAGCGACTGGAGTACGATGCACGGCTACGTGAAGGAAAAGCATGGCTGGTCGATGACGAGGTGTACGACCAGAAAATGAAAGACCTCGGAATTACTGATGCTGCCGAAATGATCTCTATGTGGGGAGAACGAACCTGGTATGATATGAAAATGTGGTTCCGCCAACTGATCCGGGATTTCTTCGAACTGCTGTTCAATGCCGCAGCCCTTACGATTGATACCCTGCGAACGTTTTTCCTGGTGGTGCTGTCAATCTTAGGGCCTCTGGCATTTGCCCTCTCTGTTTATGACGGTTTTCAATCCACGCTGACCAATTGGATTTCCCGCTATATCTCGGTCTATCTGTGGCTACCCATTGCCGACTTGTTCTCGGCAGTGCTTTCCAAGATTCAGGCACTCATGCTGCAAATGGATATAGATATGTTAAGAGATCCGTCTTATGTGCCGGATGCCAGTAACGGAGTATATATCATTTTCTTCATCATCGGGATTATCGGATATTTTTCTATTCCGAGCGTGGCGGGTTGGGTTATTCAGGCAGGTGGCGGTAGTGCTACCCGTGGAGTAAACACAATGGCGAGTAAAGGAGCTGCAATGGCAGGTGGTGTTGCCGGAGCTGCCGCAGGTAATGTTGCCGGACGCCTGATGGGTAAGGAATAAGCAGTCACACTGTATTCATTTATTAATTCAAAATAAAACGAACAAATGGAGTTCAAGAGTTTAAAAAATATAGAAACGTCCTTCAGGCAGATACGCTTGTTCGGTATTGTCTTTGTCTGTATGTGTGCTGCTATAACGGGTTATTCCGTATGGTCGTCCTACAATTTTGCCGAAGCACAACGCCAGCGTATTTATGTATTGGACGGTGGCAAGTCCTTAATGCTTGCCTTGTCCCAAGATATGACACAAAACAGACCTGTGGAAGCACGTGAACACGTCAAGCGTTTCCATGAGCTGTTTTTTACACTCTCACCCGATAAAAAAGCCATCGAAAGCAATGTAAACAGGGCATTGTTCCTTGTCGATAAATCAGCTTTCAAATACTATCAGGACATGGCAGAAAAGGGGTACTACAACCGCATCGTGTCGGGGAATATCAATCAAATTGTACAGGTAGACAGTATTGCCTGTGATTTTGATAGCTATCCCTACAAGGCTGTAACCTATGCCAAACAAATGATTATCCGGGAGAGTAACCTCACCGAACGAAGTCTGGTTACACGTTGTAATCTGATCAACTCGGTACGCTCGGATAATAACCCTCACGGTTTCACAATGGAGAAATTCGAGATTGTGGAGAATCGGGATATTCGGATATCGGAAAGGTAGGTAAAACTATGATACGAAAAATAATAAATCGCATTAATGAATGGTTGGAGGATGGTCTGCGGGGCTTGCTCGGCAGACTTACCCCCGACAGACGGGTTATCTTTGTGATAACGATGTTCTTCGTTTTCGGTGGTCTTTCCATTTACATGACCTTTTCCTCTATTTACAACTTCGGTAAAGATAAAGCTAAAAAGATGCAGATAGAGCAGATCGAATCACTGAAACTGCAACTGGAGCAACAGCGAGACAGTATTAACAATCTAAACAACAATTACGAATATGGACGAACAAATCAATAACAAAGCAAATCAGGAGGAAGAACCTGTTCCCGAAATCAAGAATGAGGTTAAAAAAGAATCTCCGAAGCCACCCAAGCAAGAACTTTCGATAGCGGAGAGACAGAAACGAAAGAAGATGTTGATTATGCCGCTGTTCTTCCTACTCTTCGGTGGTGCGATGTGGCTCATCTTCGCTCCGTCGGATGAAGGGAAAGAACGGGTGGTAGGACTGACAGGCTTCAATGCCGAACTGCCTGTACCCAAAGATGAGGGTATTGTGGAAGGCAAACGGGATGCCTACGAGCGGGAAGCGATGCGGCAAAAGGAGCAAGAGAAAATGAAGTCTTTACAGGACTTTTCCTCGATGTTCAACGATACCGAGCAAAGCGATTACGAACAAAAGAACGATGCTTACAATACTTCGTTACAAGTAGAAAAATCCCGAAGTTCAACTCCCCGTACTGTGCAATCCTCGGCAACTGCCTATCAGGACATCAACAAGCAATTGGGTGATTGGTACGAAAAGCCTGCTGAAACGGACAAACAATCACAGTCTGCGATGGAACAGCGAATACAGGAATTGGAGCGAAAGCAGGAAGAAGCTCAAGCTAAAAAAGCGGAAGAGGACGAACAGACAGCCTTGCTTGAAAAATCTTACCAAATGGCAGCACGCTATATACCTGTACAACAGGGAGAACAACCTACAAAAGATGTAAACATAACACGTACCGGCGAGAAAGTCAAAGTACAAGCTGTTAAACAAGTACATAAGAATGTCGTATCTCTACTAGCTGCTCCGATGTCCAACGATGAATTTATTACCTCATATAGTAAACCTCGAAACATGGGATTTTTGACTGCCGCAGGTAATGAGGAGATAAAGGCTAAAAACAGCATCCGTGCTTGTGTGAACCAAACCGTAACCCTGACCAATGGCAAAGAGGTACAACTTCGTCTTTTAGAACCAATGAGAGCTGGCAACATCTTGATTCCTGCCAATACTTTGGTAACAGGAGCTTGCCGTATTGGTGGCGAACGTCTGGAGGTAACGATCAACTCCATTCAGTATGCAGGAAACATTATTCCGGTTGAACTGCAAGTGTACGATATGGATGGTCAATCAGGCATTTTTGTTCCCAACAATGACGAGGTAAAAGCAGCCAAAGAAGTAGCTTCTACCTTGGCATCATCAGCAGGAACAAGCATTATGATTTCGGATAATGCAGGTTCACAACTGGCAGCCGATATGGGTAAGGGTTTGATACAAGGGGCTTCACAATATATAAGCAAAAAGATAAGTGTGGTGAAAGTTACCATCAAAGCAAATTACAAACTCTTATTGCTACCCAAAGAAAATTAATAGAACCACTAAAAAATCAAGTATAAACGATTAAAAAATCAAAAGTATGAAACGATTCTTTTTTATATTAACACTTGCTGTAAGTGTATTTACAGCCCATGCACAAGAAGTATCCCAAGATACCATTGTGGTACAGACCAAGCCGACAACGGGTGACTATTACGAGAGTTTTACCCGTCCGCTGACCTTCGATAGAATGATACCACCTTATGCTCTGGAGGTGACATTCAATAAAACTGTGCACGTTATTTTTCCTGCTCCTATACGCTATGTCGATTTAGGGTCGGCAGATCTTCTCGCTGCGAAAGCGGACGGAACGGACAATGTATTGAGGGTGAAAGCGGCTTTGCGAGATTTCAGTCGAGAGAGCAACCTCTCAGTTATCACCGAAGATGGTGCATATTATAGTTTTAACGTAAAATATGCGGATGAACCTGTAAAACTATCTGTTGAAATGACGGATTTCCTGCACGATGGCGAAGCGGTGAACCGTCCGAACAATGCTTTAGCCGTATATATGGAGGAATTGGGGCAGGAATCGCCCTTGCTTGTCAAACTGATTATGCAGTCTATACACAAAAACAATGACCGGGAGATAAAACACATCGGATCGAAGCGTTTCGGAATACAACACACGCTGAAAGGTATTTATACCCATAACGGACTACTTTATTTTCATCTCCAACTAAAGAACTCATCCAATGTGCCGTTCAATGTAGACTTTATCACCTTTAAGATTGTGGATAAAAAAGTAGCCAAACGTACCGCTATTCAAGAGCAGGTAATTTGGCCGCTTCGTGCCTACAATAATTTGATGCTGATAGGTGGACAGCAAACAGAACGCATGATTTTCACTTTGTCAAAATTTACGATTCCCGATGACAAAATGCTTGTTGTGGAGCTTAATGAACAGGAAGGTGGACGCCATCAGCGATTTACATTGGATAATGTTGATTTGGTTCGGGCAAAGGTTATTAACGAACTAAAAGTGAAATAAAATGAGACAGTTATATCTTATATTAACGATTGTGTTGTGTTTGGTCTTTACAGACCAAGTACATGCACAACGTTCACTGCCGGGTATGCGAGGCATACAATTCACGGGTGGTATGGTGGATGGAATCTATTCGTCCAAGAACGATAATGAAGCAGGGTATTATTTCGGTGTGGCAATGGCAACTTATGCCAAGAACGGCAACAAATGGGTGTTCGGTGCAGAATATTTGGAACGCTATTACCCGTATCGGGAAAAACGATTGCCAATAGCTCAATTCACGGCTGAAGGAGGTTATTACTACAATTTTCTGACTGATCCGTCCAAGACTGTTTTTCTCTCGTTGGGCGGTTCTGCCCTCGCTGGCTATGAAACCTCAAATAGGGCAGAAAAAACTTTATACGATGGTTCTACTCTTCAACACAAGGATGCCTTTATATATGGTGGTGCTATCACACTGGAGATTGAAACGTACCTTACAGACCGTGTGGTGTTGCTCGTTACAGGGCGAGAACGCATCCTTTGGGGCAACTCTACGGGGCATTTTCATGGGCAGTTCGGTGTAGGAATCAAATTTATAATCAACTAGGGGCACGGCCCCTTTTATTTAACAGAATATATAAATACAATGATGACAAGAATAAAGACTTTTTTCGGAATAACAGCATGGCTGGCAGCGATAATGCTGCTGGCCTCAGCCTGTAGTGACGATATGGATATTAATAAGGTTTACGCATTTGATCTGGTTTGTATGCCAGTTCAGAAAAAAATCGTTCAGGGAGAGGTGGCGGAGATCCGTGCACAGATTGTAAAAGAAGGGAGCTTTCAAGACACTAAATTCTATATTCGTTACTTTCAAGTAGATGGCAAAGGGCAATTGCAACTCGATAATGGAATTATACTTCTACCAAATGACCTTTACCTCTTGGAAAAGGAAACGTTTCGGATGTATTACACTTCCCATTCTACTGACCAACAAGTGATAGACGTGTATATCGAAGATAGCCACGGACAGGTTGTGCAAAAGGCATTCAGTTGGCAAAATGACAAGGGAGAGGAAGAATTGCCAACTGAAACGGAATAGCTATGATGACGATGATGGTAATCTCATACATAGTTACTTGGGTAAATATGATCTATGCTTATGTAACTGCTCCTACAGACGTTGAACTGTGGGGTGAAGAAATTGAATAGTTAATAATCAGACAAACGCTCGAAGATTCTTTGGGCGTTTGTCCTATTTAAGATTTGACAATGAAATATATAATAGTCCTATTGATAGCTTTATTTCATTTGACTACATCGGGACAGCAGAGCAATTATTCAAACAGAAAATCACAAATAGAACACTGTATGAAGCCTATTTATTCCATTACAGCATTTTATCAGATAGCTGATTCTTTACAAATGACCATTGACGAATTCTCGGACTATCCCGTAATATCTCCAATAAAGAAGTCTGAGCGTATCTCATCAGGTTTCGGGATGCGAGAGCACCCATGTTACAAAAGACGAAGTTTCCATACAGGAATTGATATTCCACAGGTAAAAGGAACTCCTGTGTATGCCACTGGTAATGGAGTTGTGGCAGCCATCGGTTATGATTCGGGGTATGGCTATTTTATAGAGATTCAGCACGCAGGAGGTTTCCGTTCATTCTATGCACATTTAAGTCGGATATTGGTAAATGTGGGGGATAGAGTAAGCATCACCCAACAGATAGCTTGTGTGGGTAGTACGGGAGTCACAACAGGGAGTCACTTGCATTATGAAATAAGGAAAGGAAGACGTTATTTAAACCCGATAGGTTGGTGTTACCTGCTGTTTAAATACTTCAATGATGATTTCTTATAGAAAAAACTAAAATTACAGATGAAATATTACTTGCCGAATATCAAAAATTAACAAAAACAACTAACTTTGAAATAAATCATTAGTCTATGAATTACATACAGAAAAATCTACTATCAGGGGAAGAAATAAAATATGTTGCGAGATTACATTTTTTCCTATTCGTTCAACCGATTATATTGTTGATTATCGGTGCTTTTTTAGCATCAAGTCCTAAAGAAATATCAGCCATGACTCACTATGCGGGCTTGCTGATTTTGTTCTTTGGGATTGTATCGCTGCTGTCAAGAATACTAATAAAAGTAGGTTCTTCTTATGCAGTAACTAACAAACGTGTGATACTTAAAACAGGAGTTATCAGTCGCAGAGCGGTAGATTTGGTTTTGGCGAAATGTGAAGGTCTTCATATAAAACAAAGTATCTTAGGTCGGATATTTAATTTCGGAACAATTACTGTAACAACAGGTGGGGTTTCAAGTACCTATCCGTATATAGCCAATCCGTTAGCTTTTAGAAAAGAAATAAATACACAGATTGGTTAGAAAGAAGTAGGAAGTCATTGATGAAAAATTATTATCGACAGAATATTTCTGGAAAGCTCTTGGTGATTATCAAGAGCTTTGTGTATTTAAACTCAATATATTAAACCTATACATAAGATTTATCCGTACCTTTGTCTTGTTAACGTTTAAGCAAAAGATTATGAAATTATCTCAAATACAAATAGAAGGCTTTAGAAATTTCAAAAAAGCAACAATAAATTTAGATGAAAAAACTTTAGTTATAGGAGCAAATGATGTAGGGAAAACTAACCTTATATATGCTATCCGTTTACTTCTCGATAAAAGTTTATCAGAATACGATGTTGAGCCTAAGGATTGTGATTTCTATGCTTATGACGATGTTAATGAATTTGCAATTCTTCTAAAATTCGAAGAAGTGACAGAAGATTGCGTTGTTGCCAAAATGAAAGGAAAGATTAGCGATAATGATGAGCTTTTTATTTTGTATGAGGGGTATAGAGATAAAGACACAAACGCAAAATCGTATAAATTATTTACAGGATGCGCTCTTGACAAAATGGAAGAGGTAGAAGAACGCTATTATAGAAAGGTCTTGAATGTTAAATACATAAGCAGTCGTAGGGATTTCTGGGGATATATTCATAAGGAAAAAAATAATCTATTACAGATTGCTAAGAAAAATAGAACTGATGAACTAAAAGCACAAGATGATACGCTTTATGGCGAAATAACACAGAGTCTACAAAATATAGACGGAAAAATCCCTCAACTATCCTATATTGCTGATGCAACAAAAAACATCAATGAAGAGTTAGAAAAACTTTCTATACATCATAAAAGCCAAAATGTTGTTTTTGATGCTAGTTCTTCAAATATTGAGAATTTCATAAACAATGTTTCTATCGCTTCAAAACACAAGGATAAGAGTCTACTTATTGGAGGAGATGGACGTTTGAATCAAATCTATTTGTCATTATGGGCAGCAAGAAATGAGATATCAGAAGAAAATATCCAAGAAGTTTCTTTAATCTGTATTGAAGAGCCAGAGGCTCACCTACATCCTCACCAACAACGAAAATTGGCAGAATATTTAAACTCGACTATCAACGGTCAAGTCATACTTACAAGTCATTCTCCACAGATTGCAAGTGAGTTTTCTCCAAATTCAATCGTGCGGCTATCAGATAATAAAGAAGATGGCACAACTGCCGCTTCTGACGGGTGTTCTGATATTATTGACGAAGCATTTAACGATTTTGGATATAGAATGAGTATTATTCCCGCAGAAGCCTTTTTTGCGGATTGTGTTTTATTAGTCGAGGGACAATCTGAAGCTTTGTTCTACAAAACTCTTGCTAAGCAACTAAATATAGATTTAGATAGATTGAATATAAGTATTCTTAGTGCTGAAGGAATAGGATTTTCTCCTTTTATAAAAATTTTGGATGCGTTAGGGATTGAGTGGGTTTTACGAACCGACAATGATATAATGAAAATACCTAAAAAGGATGAATATCGATTTGCCGGAGTACAACGCATCATTAGCTTCTTAAAACAATCTTTCAATGTAGATAAAAAGACAGAAGCCATACTAAAAACTAATGAACCTCTTTTAAAGGGATTCAATTCAAATAATCCTCCAAGTCAAAATAAAACAGCTGCGCAAAATATTGCAAATAAACTTGAAAGCTATGGTTTGTTCCTTGCTGATAAGGATTTAGAAAATGATTTATATAATAGTGCCATACAAGATAAACTAATTAAGTATTTTGCTACAATAAATGTAAGTTCGGATGAAATAGTTGATGAAATGCAAGAGCGTAAGGCATCAAATATGTATAATTATCTAAGGTCTAATAAAGATCACCTAAAAGATTTGGAAAAAGACGATATAGCCAAGCCCTTGTTTTCTTGTAAAAATATAGTTGAAAAAATGCTCAAATGACACCAACGAAACAACAAGAACTAATTTTAGAGCATGAGGGAAATGCTGTTATCATTGCTGCTCCAGGAAGTGGCAAAACTTTTGTTGTTTCAGAAAAGATAAGAAGTATTCTTTCTAATCTAAATGAATTTGAAGGGGTAGTTGCAATTTCATACACTAATAAAGCATCTAATGAACTAAAAGGGAGAAGTCTGAAAAATGGAATAAATCCTAAAAATTCTTTTTTTGGAACAATTGACAGTTTCTTTATTTCTGAAATTATAATTCCATTTGGGAAGCAAATTTTCGGTATTCCAAAAAAACAAATAGATGTACTAAAAATAGATGTGTTATCAAGCGAAGAAGCTGAATTATTTGAATGGGCATCAAGAGAATTACAAGAAGAAGAACTCTCTTCAGAGCACATTTCTTTATTAAAAAGATATTTTTTAAATGGTACTCTTTTGATGGAAACATTAGGAGTATTAGGCAATTTTATTTTCTCTAACTCTAAAGCTTGTCAGAACTATATTAAATCGAGATATAAGAATATTTTTATTGATGAATATCAAGATTCCGGAATAAATCAACATACCCTATTCCTGCGAATTGTAGAGTTAGGAGTTATTGGTATTGCGGTGGGAGACTTAAATCAATCTATTTATAAGTTTTCGGGGAAGGATTCCCGATTTCTCTCGGAATTATCAGAAAATAAAGATTTCAAAGTTTTTCCGTTAAACAAAAATCACAGATGTCATGATTCAATAATAAACTATTCAAATTATCTATTAAATCCTAAGGCTGAGTTGATTGAAACATCTGATTCCAAAGTGTTTTTTTCGCGAATTGAAGGGAATGAAATATCTATTGCTAACTGGATAAACGGTTGTGTACCCGAAGCAAAAAAACTCTTTACGGTAGATAATAACTCAAAAATAGCAATATTAACTCGAACACAAAGAACAGCAAATGTACTAAATGAAAGTATTACAATTCCGCACAGACTGTCAATAACCACAGAGTTAGACAATAGTCTGAATATTTGGTCTGGAATTTTTACGAATTTATTACATTTTACATTTGATAAGAATTTTAAATTTATAGAGGTTATAGAGATCTTTTCCTCTTTCGAGAATTTTACAAGACAAGAGATAAAAACATTAATCGCTTTAAAGAACGAAATAAAAATCTTATTTGCTCAATCCCCTTTAGATATAAAGCTTATTATTAATGCCTTTGTTAAAGTTGCCAAAATAATAGCACCAAATTCCCCTAAAGGAGATTCTGTTAAATTGCTTACAGATATATTGAAAAACGAATTGCTTTTAAACTCTTATTATCCAGCAAATGAGGATGAAGTATGTATAATGACATTACATAAATCTAAAGGATTGGAGTTTGATGTAGTATTTCACTTAGATTTGTATGAGTGGATATTACCATTAAAGAGTCCGGGTAAAAACAACGATTGGGATAATCCTGTTTATTCTGATTGGGTGCAGGATATAAATTTGCACTATGTCGGAATAACAAGGGCAAGGAAAGCGTGTATTCTTGTGTCAAGTACACAACGAACAAATAGCGCTGGCACGAACAGAAGAGGAGCCAACTCCGAATTTCTTTCTATAAATGGTATTGAAGGATTGAGATACAAAAACAATAAATAATAAGACGTTATTACATAGATTCTTACCGTCTTTTTCTTCCGCAGAGTATCTCCTTATTCATAAAAAAGTAATCGCCCGCAGGGGACAAATGTTCTGTGCTTACAAATTATTGAGACATCAAACACGGCTTTTTGCTACTCTTTTTCTCCCGCATAAAGCTCTGTTAACAGCTCATGGAAAAAGAAGCGGCGGAAATTTCTCTCCGCCGTCAAATCTTTAATCTTCGTTTCATTTCTTCGAGTTGCCGAAGCATAAATGTGTGATTCTCGCCAACTGTATGTCCCGAATCCATCAGAAATGGACTACTTCGACACAATCTGCATTGGTTGATAGCTTTATTCAAATCGGTTACCTCGATGGACTTCCCTATAATATCTTTAATTTTCATTGTCTTTAATCTCTGATTTAAATACATACCAACTATCTCTATAATTCTCGCCAATAAGGTTAAAAGCTCCTGCCAGATTGCTATTTTGAGCAAACTTCTTGGCTTCCAAAATAGAGTTGAACTCTCTTAATTTTCGGAAGCCAACAAATAAGGTGTAGATATTTTCTTTCATCATGCTACTAATCTATTTTCTATCAGTGATATATTTTGCTCTACAAGTTGGATTATTCTATCATGGTGCTTGGTATTTTTATTACATACTCCACGGCTTTGAATAACCTTTAATTGCGAGATTGATACCTCAATTGTTTCAATGCGTTTGCCATCAATACAAGCCGAGAGTATCAGCGAATCGGCTTTTGAGTAGTAACCACCTACGCAATGGTGCATCATTTTTCCTTCCAATATAATATCTGCAATACTCTCCAATACACGGATGCTGATTATCCCATCAGAGAAAGCGAGTCCGAAGAATTTGGCTTTTTGCTCTCTAAATGAGTTTTCTTTTTCAAGCTGTTTTTCTATTTCGGTTTGTGCATCGGCTTTGGCTCTCTTAATAACATATCGGTCATGTTCTGCTTTGAGGTCAGTCGGACAAACGTATTTTGCATTGTGTAGGTCTTTTTCAAAGAATCGGAGCATATCTATATAGTCGCACCAAAGAATTGCATCTTCAATTTTGTATTTGTTGCGGATAGCTATTTTAATGGATTGCCAATAGCTGTCAATATTCTTCCACCCCATATTCATAATACGTTCCAATAGCTTGGTATATCCGGCTTTAATAAGCGTTTCGGCTCTACTATCACCGAGTAAAGTACGGAATAAGTCTAATGGGTTCTGTCCGTACAATGCTTTTTTATAGCCAGCCCTTTTCAATTCAGATATAAGTTTCTGACGTGGGTAGATTTCGCCCATACTTCCTATCTTATCATAGATGTTTATGTAAAATTTATTGTTGCTACTCTCGTTCCTTAGTTCCAAAGGTGTATGGAATATCCATGAATCAATACAATATGTTCCCATCGTTTGTCGAAGTCGGGCGAAGGTGTAATGTTTCCCATCGGGAGTAATCCAACGTTGCATCACTTCCGAATGTGAGAGTTTTGTCGCTTCTCCTATTTTGGATTTATAACTTAACATGATGGTGCGTATCACTTGATAGCCTTTGTGAGCCATGATGATGTTCATATAATAACTATCATCGAATGTTCGTTTCTTAGTGGTCTTGGCAATTAGTTTGCTTTTACAATTCGGACACTCGCAACCCAAAAGGGTATTGGCTAGTTCTCCCATCCCTTGCCATGTGTGACCGCACTTGGTGCAAGTAACAATCCCTTTTTCAGTTCTTCGACCAACGTATTGGATAGCGTGGTCGTATCCCCATTGGATTTGCGTTTTGGTAAGTTTGGGCAATGTTTTGTTTGCTTCTACGACTTGTTTTTGGAGTTTATTCTTTGGTTTCATAGGTCGATAATTTAAAAGTCAAAAAGACTTGGTTGGGGATTTAATACTACTCTTTTAGCTTTCTTTGTTGGTTGTATCATCTTTCGATAGGCTTCATCTTGTGCTTTTTGGATAGCATCTTTTCGTGCCTGCTCTTTTTCTTCCTCTGTCAATATTACCACGTGATTGACTGCTACCTGTGCATTGTGCATCGGTTTACCTATTTCAATGTTATCTTCATCGTAGTAATGTTTATCGAAAGTTTTGATAATCATTATTATTCAAAGTAGATTAAAATCAAAACTATGCGTCTCAAGTTGTTATAATATGTTGCATACCAGCAATGTAATCTCTTCTTTTGATAATTTACTTTTGATAATTTTGTAAACTTGGTCTATCTTCTAATTAAAAATACAGAAAGATGGAAACAAAATTATTTTTAGATTTAATCCATGAGTGCGTGGTACTCATGAGAGATGTTGGGTATACTGAAAAGACCATAGAGACATATCTGTCTATATGGAACAAAAAAGTGAAACCCTTCATGGAAGCGAAGGGTTTGGAATACTATACCAAACAAGTCGGAGACGAATACCTTTCAGACCTTCCAGAAGATGTGATGCAAACATATAGCCGTTTGCGCAGAAGTATCACAATCCTCAATGCTGTTCTTGAAACCGGCAGGATTAAACGCTATGTTCCACAAAAGCAATCTTTTGACATGAGCGGAGAACTTGGAAGAATCATGTTGGATTTTCTGTCCTACAAACGTGAGAACAGAGCAACGGATAGTACTTTATACGTCTATGAACGGATGCTCGGCAGATTCTTAACATTTTTGAGATTAAAAGGCATAGAGACAATGTCTGCCCTAGCAGAACAGAATCTTTTAGAATTTGTAGATTCAGCGCAGATAAACAAATCCCAGCGTGTAAGCGTGCTTAAAGGACTGTGTTATTACTTGGTTGAACAAAAATTAGTGCCTCGACATTTTGATACCTTAATCAAGGGATTCAGATTCCCTGAGAGGGAGAAACTCCCATCAGTTTATACGGAAGAAGAAATTTCACAGATTGGCAAGTCCATAAACAGGAATGAGTTTGGAGGTAAGCGATTGTATGCGATATTCATGCTGGCATCCCGACTGGGGTTACGCTCTTCAGACATCAGAAATATTAAATTTGAGGATATTGATTGGGATAAGAATTGTATTACCCTTATCCAACAAAAGACAAAACGAAAGATAGAGTTGCCACTTATTGCCGATGTGGGTAATGCAATCGTGGACTACCTTAAAAATGAGAGAGAAACAGAAAAAAATAACTTCTTGTTTATCACTTTCAAACCACCGTTTGAGCAGATCTCAAGAGATACCATTTATAATGGTATTCAAACGGTTATACGCAAATCACAAGTGCGCGTCGAGAAGCGACACCATGGAATACATTCCATGCGACACTCTCTAGCCTCCGAATTGCTGAGATGCGAGCAGTCACTACCTGTAATATCAGGCATCTTGGGTCATACTTCATCTCGTTCAACTATGAATTATCTCAGGGTTGACCTTGAAGGCATGAAACGATGCTTATTAGAAGTTCCACAAGTTCCAGATTCATTCTATATGCAGAAAGGAGGCATTTTCTATGAGTAACCGACCTTATTACGAGCCGAAACTCGTCAGTATCCTTGCCCCACTGATGTATGAATTCATCAAGATGCTTCAAATCAAAGGTATACATCCATACCATTATGTCACTATATTCAAGGAGATTGATAGTATGCACGAAACAAAGGAATTAGATTCTCCTGTTATTACCAGAGAACTTTTTCTTCACTGGAAGGAAAAATTTGCCAACGGGAACCAGCGTACAGCCTATGAAAAGGTCATGAACTTTCGTCAGTTCTCTCAATATATATGTCATATGGGCTTTGCTTCATTCATTCCTTTGACACCCAAACGCCCAAAGGAAAGCTACATTCCCTACATTTATTCTCATAAGGAAATTGCCATGATTTTCAATACTATAGATTCCACGGTTTTACAAACACGCCATATGACAACATGTCTTATATGCATCCCTGTAATACTCCGTTTTCTGTATTATTGCGGTGCACGTGTCGGAGAAACTATAGCAATAAGAAATGAAGATATAAATATGGAACAAGGGTTTGTCTTGCTGAAAAAGACAAAGAACCGCCAACACAGACTGATTCCTCTGAATGAGAACATGAAGTCCATATTAGACACCTATGTCAAATATCGTAACAGAATACCGATAAAAGGCATTGATGAGCCGGAAGCCTCCTTCTTTATTAACTATCTCGGAAAGATGATGTCAGCCAATGCCGTTTACCTGCACTTTCGTAGAATCCTTGAAAAATGCAACATAACTTATAGGGGCAAGGGACAGGGACCGCGAGTGCATGACGTCCGCCATACGTTTGCGGTTCATTCCCTGTACCACATGGTAAAGTCTGGACTGGATATTTATACGGCATGGCCTATCCTGTCTGTACTTCTCGGGCATCACGATATTTATGCGACCGAACATTACGTCCGTCTCACATTGGAAATTTACCCTGACTTGATTAAGGAAACGGGTAAAAACCTTGGCGACATATTCCCCGACATCACTAATCAAACAAATCCATTATGAATGAAATAACAGACCTTGCAAAATATCTGAGCCGTTTTTTTGAGGAATATCTTCCTCTTGAAAGAGGACTCAGCAAGCATACTATCCGAAGTTACAGTGATACGTTCACTATGTGGTACGCATTTTTCCTCTGCCAAAAGAAACTCCCTGCCCATAAGATTATGTTGAAACATATCACACGGCAAAATGTTGTTGACTTTTTAAATTGGCTTGAGGGCACGCGTGGCAGTTCCTCTACGACACGCAACTCCCGGCTGGCATCTTTACGTGCTTTTTGCTATTTTATGCAATATCAGGATGTCAGGAATATTGGTAAGTGGCAGGAAGTCCTGACCATCAAGGCAAAGAGGACAGAACAAGCTACAGTATCCTTTCTGACGCAGGAAGGCATGACTACTTTACTGGCACAAATACCTACCGATACGATTCAGGGTCGTCGCCACCTTGCTATTTTAGCGTTCCTATACGACACAGGAGCTCGTGCTCAGGAATTAATATCGTTCACGCCGCAATGCTTGAACTTCAGTAAGCCAATGCATGTGGTCTTGTATGGAAAAGGAAAAAAGAAACGTATCGTCCCAATACATGAAAAATTATGTATTATCCTCCGTGCGTATATGAAAGATAAGGGTATTGATGAGAACATGGTCGGGAACACTCCCTTATTTACGAATGCCAATGGTCGACAATTAACAACGGCAGGATTGGCACATATCATAAATATGTATGCAGTCTTAGTACGAAACCTGCATCCGGAACTACTTCCCGAAAAAATCTCACCTCATACGTTCCGCCATTCGAAAGCTACCCATTTATTACAAGCTGGTCTGAACATAATTTACGTTCGTGATATTTTGGGACATAACTCTGTGAGGTATACAGAAATCTATGCCCGGGTAGATTCTAAGCAAAAACGTGAAGCTCTCGATAATGCCTATGTAGACCTCATTCCACATCCTTCTTCTGATGGAGAATGGGAGAAAGATAAAGGATTATTAAATTGGCTAAAGAGCTTAGGTAGATAAAAATAATGGTTCTTGTCCAATTATGGTGCATTAGTTACTTTTGCTATGTCTGGAACATGATACAGTAATAAAAACAGCTTGCTATGCGGTTTCTTCTGAACAGCTAAGAAGTAAAGTGTTGCCAGCCAAATGTACATGATGCACCATAATTGGACAAGAACCCACTTGGTTTTATCATACAAGTACACTTCCATGTTCATTGGGGATAATTGATTCACAAAATATTATGATATATCTTTTAGTAGTTAACCAACCTATACTAACAAAATATAATCATCATCAGCGGCAGATTGTTCATTAAAAGCCAATTGTTTTGATTTGGATACATATATTTCAGATGGTAGGCTTAGTTCCAAAAGCATATCAATTATTTTATGGATATTTATACTCCCATTTTCTTTTATATCAATCATATACTTTATAGATTCAAATTTTACTTTGCAAATCATCTAGATTTTGCTTATGTTTATTGATATTTTTGCGGATAGTTTTACAAAAATCTTCATCAAAGGTAATTCCATCTTCGCCATGTTTGAAATATTCACGCCCTGTTTTTTCATCTTTTTCTAATATTGCATGAGCGAATTTATTTCGAATAGTAATAATTTCAGTTTTATAATCCGATGAAAAATCCTTAATTTTTAGACTTTGTAATATTTTACTTAAAGCCTCAATTTTATAATCTGCACTAAGTAAAAAATTATCTTTGATTAATTTTCGCAGATTACTCTTTTCTTTCAATTTGGAAACATCCTCTTTTTTTTCGTTAAACTGCTGTTCCAATTTACCAAAAATGGAGTCTGAAATAGGCTTACACCTCTTTTTATTAGCACATTCTATACAACCTTTTTCCTTGCAATTTAGATATGATTTTAAAATTTCCATACTTTGGGCATCCAATGAACTTGTTTCATGCATTATCATACGTTAGCGTCCAATTTTGACGTGTACCCCAAGGAAAGCCGCCACAAGGCGGTTCC
>ENA-OYZJ01000128-OYZJ01000128.1-human-gut-metagenome-genome-assembly--contig:-NODE-128-length-49474-cov-13.649345_pt1 | contig 49474 bp, 40 predicted proteins | sample MGYA00243290_ERZ653475 | MGnify/ENA primary metagenome ERZ653475 (study PRJEB26926, sample SAMN06165003) | human gut metagenome | biome: ENVO:00009003; feature: ENVO:2100002; material: ENVO:00002003... | reverse complement strand
CGAGATCTAGTACGGTCTCGTGGGCTCGGAGATGTGTATAAGAGACAGGGGTATGGTATAATAAAATCACCGAGACACACCCCACGATTGGAGGTAGCGACGATGAAAACTGCAAAACGACTCCTTGCCCTTGCCCTTGCGGGCGTGATGGCGCTGGCCCTGCTCACCGGATGCTCGGACAGCGGCTCCCAAGCCAAGCAGGTAGAAGAGTATTTCCGGTACAAGAGGGGACAATTTACTGACTATCAGAAGGACAAGACGCTGGACAAAAAGCTCAAGGTCATCGCACGGAAGTTCCAGCCGAGCTGGCTGGATGATAAAAATGGTGGGCTGACCGGGGAGGCACAGAACATCATTAAAAATGAATTGGGAGGCTATCTGGTGACAGGCAGCGTTTCGCCTTGGGTCGGAGAAGTGAAGCCGGGCCAGAGTGCGCTGGCGCAGGCGGAGAGCATGAAGCAATGCAGGGAAATACAGTTTGGCAGGTATGATCCGTCGTCAGGCACCGCTCTGCACGCCATAGCCTTTACAATGACGGGCAAGAAGAGTGACGGCCGCTGCTATTACCTCGTACTGGAAACGTACGCCACCATCAATACCCCGCGGACTTGACACAGGAGGAAACGATGATGAAATTGAAAAAGCTGTTTGCCCTTGCCCTTGCGGGCGTGATGGCGCTGGCCCTGCTCACCGGCTGCGGCGATAAGCTGGGCGATAAGTCGGATGACACCCTCCGGGCCGAGGCTCTGGCGGACATCATAAATGTGCGGTATGGCAAGAACATCACCTGCGAGGCCGACCCGCAGCTGAGTGAGGCGGCGGAGAAGTACACACAGGTGAGATCTGAGGATGGAAACACTCTTCTCATTAACAGATTGACGGTGGGCAATTACAACGCTTGCGGTCCTCAGCCTCTCGAAGCTCTCTTGAAGACCATCGGCATCGCCCCCGGCACCGCCAACAAACAGGTCATCTTCTACAATGGAGCGTACAGAGGTTCGGACGACCCCGTCAAGCAGGCCATCGACCTCTGTAACAACTACAGACTGGTACTGCCGGAACCGGATAACAATAATTGGGCTACTCGCAGCTTCCTCGCATCCAGCTACCGGGTCGGCTTCGGAAGGTGGAAGGATGAGGATGGCAAACTCAAGCTCTTCGTCATCATGGTAGGCGACATCCCGGGGAGAAGCTGACGCTCCTGCGGCGGGAAGATAAGAAAAACGGACAGCATCCCCCTCGGAGAGACTCCCCGAGGGGGATTTTTGCGCCTTGCGGAGAGGGCTGTCCTTTGTACAACCTCTCCGTCATTGCTTCGCAATGCCACCTCTCCTTGTAGGAGAGGCCTTGGCATACCGTAAAGCCTCGCCTCTTCGCCAGAGGCTCCCCTACTAGGGGAGCTGGCGCGAAGCGCCTGAGAGGTTGTACGAAGGACAGCCTGCCCGTGAGCCGCAGCCGTGCCGGAAAGGCACGGCTTTGTTCAATTTTCCTATGTCTCTCCCTTGAATACAGGCGGAAACCGTCAAAACGCGAAAAAATCGGTTTTCCTCTTGCAAAACAGGGCAAAACGCGCTATTCTATAGTCACAGTTTAACAATTTAGCATGGTAAAGCGGTAAAACGAAGCGCCGCTTCTGCTGAATCTCTTCTGCTGAATCTGAGGGAGGAATTTGTATATGAAACGTCTGGTCTCTGCTTTTCTGGCCGGTGCGATGGCACTGAGCCTTGCCGCCTGCGGCGGTTCTGCATCCACTTCCACGGCGGCTTCTTCTGCCGCCGCCTCTGCCGCCCCGGCAAGCTCCGCGGCCGCTGACAGCGACCTGGCTTACATCCGGTCCAACGGCAAAATGGTCATTGGTTACACCGTGTATGAGCCGATGAACTACACCGACGCCGACGGCAGCTTCACCGGCTTCGACACCGAGCTGGCCACCGCCGTCTGTGAGAAGCTGGGCGTCGAGCCGGAGTTCGTGGAGATCAACTGGGACACCAAGGAGACCGAGCTGGCTGCAAAGAGCATCGACTGCATCTGGAACGGCCTGACCCTGACCGATGACCGGGAGGAGAACATGGCCTGCACCAAGCCCTACGTCAAGAACGCCCAGGTCGTGGTGGTGAAGGACGGCACCGATTATACCTCCACCGCCGACCTCATCGGCAAGACCGTGGTGGCCGAGGCTGGCTCTGCCGGTGAGACCACCATCACCGAGAACGCCGACCTGTCTCAGGCTGATTTCATCTCCAAGGCTGTTCAGACCGACTGCCTGATGGAAGTCGCCGCCGGCACTGCTGACGCCGCCATCCTCGACCTGACTCTGGCTTCTGCCATGATCGGCGAGGGTACCGATTACGCAAACCTCAAGATGGTGGATGAGCTGAACGTCGAGGAGTACGGCGTGGCCTTCCGCAAGGGCAGCGACGTGGCCGAGGCTGTGGACAATGCATTCGACGAGCTGAAGGCTGACGGCACCATGCAGGCTCTGGCCGACAAGTACGGCCTGACTCTGGCTGAGTAACTTACATTATAATATAAACGGATAGGTGTAGTGATTCTGTGACTGTGATTTTGGAGCGTCTGACCGGCGCATTCGCGCTCAACTGTGAGCTGTTCTTTCTGACCTTGCTGTTTTCGCTGCCGCTGGGCCTTGTGGTGGCCTTTGGCTCCATGAGCCGGTGCGCACCGCTGCGGGGCGTCGTCAAGACCTTCGTGTGGGTCATTCGCGGTACGCCGCTGATGCTCCAGATCATCGTCATCTACCTTGGCCCCGGCCTGCTGGGCATGACGAACCCCTGGCCCTCCGGCTCTTCGGGCCGTCTGGTGGCGGCGGTGGTGGCTTTCGCCATCAACTACGCCTGCTACTTCTCTGAGATCTACCGCGGCGGCATCGAGGATGTGCCGAAAGGCCAGACCGAGGCCGGTCAGGTGCTGGGCATGACCAGGAGCCAGATCTTTTTCAAGGTCACGCTCCTGCAGGTCGTCAAGCGCATCCTGCCCCCGATGGGCAACGAGGTCATCACGCTGGTGAAGGATACCTCGCTGGCGAACGTCATCGCCAACAAGGAGATCATCATGATGGCAAAGGAGTACAGCGCCAAGGGCCTCATCTGGCCGCTGTTCTCCACCGCGATCTTCTTCCTCGTCTTTGTCGGCGCACTCACCCTGCTGCTGGACTGGGCCGAGAAAAAGATGGACTATTTCCGCTGCTAAGGAGGATATGAATTATGGCATTACTCGAAGCCTCCGGCATCGGGAAGAATTTTGGCGAGACGAAAGTTCTCAAGGACATCTCGCTCACACTGGAACAGGGCGAGGCGCTGGCGATCATCGGCTCGTCCGGCTCGGGCAAGACGACGCTGCTGCGCTGCCTGAACTTTTTGGAGCGTCCCGACACCGGCGTCATCAAAGTGAACGGCGAGACCATGTGGGACGCCGCCGACCCTGCCACCCAGCGGGAGAGCGAGGTGCGGAAAAAGCGCCTCCACTTCGGCCTCGTGTTCCAGAACTTCAACCTCTTCCCCCAGTACACCGCGCTGGAAAACGTGATGCTGGCGGGGGAGCTTCTGGCAAAGGAGCAGCCCGGCTACAAGGCCAACAAAAAGGCCATCCACGCCCAGCTGGAAGCACAGGCCCGTGACCTGCTGGCCCAGATGGGCCTGTCGGAGCGGGCAGGCCACTACCCCCACCAGCTTTCCGGCGGTCAGCAGCAGCGGGTGGCCATCGCCCGCGCACTGGCGCTCCACCCGGACATCCTCTGCTTCGATGAGCCCACCAGCGCCCTCGACCCGGAGCTGACCGGCGAAGTTCTCCGCGTCCTGCGGGACCTCGCCGACCGAAAGACCACCATGATCATCGTTACCCATGAGATGCACTTCGCCCGCGACGTGGCCGACCGCATCCTGTTCATGGACGGCGGCGTCGTGGTGGAGGAAGGCCCGGCCCGCCAGCTCATCGACCACCCCCGGGAGGAGCGCACCAAGCAGTTTTTGGCGCATTACTCTGAATAAGACAGGCTATGGCCCTCCCCGCTCGGGAGGGCTTTTTTGCGCCACTCACGCCGAAAACACCACGATTCGCGCAGATTTTATTTACATTCTCTGAATTTTTTGGTAAACTTGTGTCAGAAAAGGCTGGCTCTTCAAAAGACGAACAGACCAAAGGAGGACAGACTATGAGACTGAAAAGCGCACTCCGGCGGGGCGTGGCCGCCGCCGTCATCGCGGGCATCGTGGTGAGCTCCGGCATCCCGGCCTACGCGGCCCGGTGGGACATCGCCGACGGCGACATTACGGTCAAAGGTGCGAGCGATGGAAGCGGAAACTATAACGAGGTCAAGCAGGGCGACAACGAGTTCAAGAAGGATGAGGGGGACACCGTCATCACCGGCGAGTCGAAGGAGCATACCGTCACCATCGACACCTCCAAGGGCGACGTGGACGTCACCTTCGACGACCTGAAAATTGACGTCAGCGGCAAGAAGGAGGGGGATGGCAGCAGTGACAGCCCAATCGATAAGAGCAATGCCGCCGTCACCGTGCAGGGCGGCGGCGATGCCACCATCGAGCTGGACGGCGACAACAAGCTGAAAAGCGGCAGCAATAATGCGGGCCTTGAGAAGAACAAACATGAGTCGGAGGGCACCCTGACCATCAAGGACGACAAGGGCAAAGACGGCTCCCTCACCGCTGAGGGCGGCGACGACGGCGCAGGCATCGGCGGAGGCATCGGGAGTACTGGCAGCAGCATCACCATCCAGGGCGGCACGGTCGAGGCTGTGGGCGGGAGCAACGCGGCAGGCATCGGCGACGGCGCAGGCCCATGGTCTGAGCCAGACCCGGACACACCGCCCAGCAACCCCAATAATATCATCATCTGCGGCGACGCCGAGGTGACGGCCAAGGCGGGAAGCTGGATGACGGACGCCAAGGCCCCGGCCATCGGCGGAAAGTACGGCGAGATACCCACAGAGAACCTTTCTGACGATGAACATAAGGTGACGGGAGGACGGCTGACCCGTCTGAACGCGGACGGCACCGAGATGGAGGGGATGGGCTACGACTACACCTCCGTCCCCACGCCCCAGCCGGAGGAGGACGAGGACGACGACGATGATGACGTCCCGCCCCCGGCACAGGAGAATGCCCCCGAACCCCTGCCCGGCGGCATGGTGGTCAAGGGCTTCTTTTCCAGCCGGGTCACCATCCAGCAGCTGGACCTTTCGGGGGTCACGGAAAGCGGCATCGGCCCCATGGTCGGCAGCGTAAAGGCCTCCGACGCCGGAGAGGATCTCACCTCGAGGGGTGCGGTGCTTATTGAGAGCGCCGCCCCCCGCTCCACCGTCACCACCGACATCCCCAGCCTCCGGGAGGACGGCGTGGAGGACATCTTCTTCCGCTATGAGGACACCATGACCCACTATAGCGTGGACAAGATGGCCGACGCGGCGGGCGAGGACGCTGACGTGGAGCTGAAGCAGAACAAGGAGGACATCAGCCTCCGGCTGGACGGCGAGACGCGGGACGACCTGTCGGAGCGCTATCTGGAGTGGGTGCCGGTGCAGACGCCAGAGCCGCAGGAGCGGCTGATATTGACCCACGAAGGGGTAGAGCAAAAAACGAGTGAAGAGCTCAGACGTGAACGCGAAGAGGCTAGACGTAAACTGGACGAGTCCCTGAGGCAGGAGACAATCTTACAAATCGAGAAATGGGCCGCCCGCCCGAGTTTGGATGAGATGTTCAGGCCTGCGAGAACGGAAACGCCGAGAATCGGGCTTGACGAGTCCCTGAAACAGCTGGCTTACCGATTTGAGGACACCGCTCCCGAGGAGGGTAAGCCACGGCTTTTCCTGCTGGAAACCACCGTCCCGGATGGCACAAAGTATGTCACTCTGCCGCAGGATGCGAGATGGAAGCACAGCCAGATCGGTGACGACTGGGATGACCTGCCGGATACCCAGGGTGAGATAAAGCTCTGGATACCGGAGGACTTGGGGCAGCTCATAAGCCCCTCAAAGGAGAGCCTGAGCGGCAGCGACGGTATTGCATGACATACAAAACGAAAGGATAAGACCGGTGAACCCCGCGGCCCTCGGGGCCGGCACGCGGGACGCGGAAACTGACCTGCGCACAATCACCAAAAACCACCGATAGAAAATAGCAATGTTGTACGAAGAAATCTGAGAAAAACCCCTTGCAAAATCACGATGAGCTGAGTATAATACCACTCATGAAACGCAAAACGTCCTGCCCCTCGTCCGGCAGGGCGTTTTTGTCGGTAAAAATCCGGCAAAGAAATGTTAAGTGACCGCCCGGGGAGGGGCTTTGTATGACAAAAGACATGACACAGGGCAGCCCGCTCAAGCTCATCCTTGCCTTTGCGGTGCCGCTGATGCTGGGCAGTCTGTTCCAGCAGTTCTACAATCTGGCCGATACCATCATCGTGGGCCGTTTCGTGGGCGTGGATGCGCTGGCGGCGGTGGGCAGCGTGGGCGGCCTGAACTATCTGGTGCTGGGCTTCGTCAACGGCATCGCCTGCGGCTTCTCCATCCCCATCTCGTGGACCTTCGGCGCGAAGGACTACAGCGAGATGCGGCGCTACACCGCCAATACCGTCTGGCTCAGCCTCTTTTTCGCCGTCGTGCTCACGGTGGTGACGGTGGCCCTGACCCGGGCGGTGCTGGTCTGGACCAACACCCCCGACAACATCATCGACATCGCGGACATCTACATTCGCACCATCTTCTGTGGCATACCCTTCACCCTGCTGTACAACGTCACCAGCGCCCTCATGCGCGCGCTGGGCGACAGCAAGCGGCCGCTCTATTTCCTGCTGGTGGCCAGCGCGCTGAACATCGGCCTCGACCTGCTCTGCATCCTCACCTTCCGGATGGGGGCGTTCGGTGCGGCCTTCGCCACCGTGTTCAGTCAGGCGGTGGCGGGCATCGGCAGTCTCATCTACATCGGCCGCCACTACCCGGAGCTGAAGTGGAACAGGGAAGAGGGCCGTCTGAGCGCCAGCCACTGCCTCAAGCTTTGCAACATGGGCATCCCTATGGGACTGCAGTGCAGCATCACCGCCATCGGCAGCGTCGTGCTGCAGGGCGCGGTGAACGGTCTGGGCAGCAGCATCGTGGCCGCGCAGACCGCAGGCAGCAAGGCCGCCCAGTTCCTCTCGGTGCCGCTGGAGAGCATCGGCACCGCCATGACCACCTACGCCAGCCAGAACATGGGCGCTCACGACCTCGAGCGTGTAGACCGGGGCGTCAATACCGCGCTGGGCATTGGCTGCGTCTACAGTGTGGCATCCTTCCTCATCCTGCGTGTGCTGGATGTGCCGCTTATCAGCCTCTTCCTCGAGAGCAGCGAGGTGGAGATCATGGCGAATGCCCGCAGCTTCATCTTCTGGAACAGCGTGTTCTACATCCCGCTGGCCGTCCTCATCATCTACCGCTACACCATCCAGGGCCTGGGCTATTCCGGCCTTGCCATGTTCGCGGGCGTGGCCGAGATGGTCGCCCGTGCCATGGTGGGCTTCTGGTTCGTGCCGCTCTGGGGCTACTTTGCGGCCTGCATCGCCAACCCTGTGGCATGGTTCTTTGCCTGCTTCTTCCTCATCCCGGCGTACTTTGCAGTGCGCAAGCGGCTGACGAAGGAAAATGTATATGGGGTGGGGGACTGACCCTTGCCTACGGCTCCCCTTCGGGGGAGCTTTTGTTGTATTTACAAATCCCCCCAAAACCGCTATACTATATATAGTTGTGTCAAAACGAGGAGGCGGGACGATGGAGCAGGAGCTGGAACGGCTGGAAGGCACGGTAGAGGACATCATCTACCTGAACGAGGACAACGGCTACACCGTGTTCGAGGTGTCGGGCGGCGGTGTCGTCACCGTTGTGTGCGGCGTGGTGGGAGAGCTCCACGCGGGCGAAAGCGTCGTCTGCCGGGGCAGGTACGAGAACCACGCCACCTATGGCCGACAGTTCCACGCACAGGAGTGCGAGACGGATATGCCCAAAGACCTCGAGGCCGTCTACGCCTTCCTCGCCAGCCGGTCGCTGCCCTACATCGGGGCTCGGACGGCGGATAAGATCATTGACAAATTCGGCGTGGCGGCGCTGGAAGTGATCGCCAACGACCCCGCCCAGCTCACCCTCATCCCGGGCATCTCGGCGGACAAGGCCGACCGCATCCAGCAGGAGTTCAAGCGGATGTTCGGAATGCGGGAGCTCATCGCCTATCTGGCTCAGTTCGAGATCAGCCCCCGCCGGGCGATGGAGGTCTTCCGCACCTTCGGGCCGGGGGCCATGCAGGCCATCCAGCAGAACCCCTACCTGCTCTGCGGCGAACCTTTGCAGCTGGACTTCCGCCACGCCGACAGCATCGCCCAGTATTACCAGATGGCAGGGGACTGCGCCCAGCGGCTGGAAGCCGCCCTTCTGCGCACCCTGCGTCACAACGCCGGCAACGGCCACACCTGTCTGCCCCGGGCGCAGCTGCTGGAAACAGCGTCGAACTTCATCCACCAGCCCCCCGAAAAGCTGGCGGCGGCGCTGGACAGCTGCATCCAGACCGGGAAACTGGCGGTGCGGATGTTCGACGGCACACCGTATATTTATCTGCCGGATCTGCTGGCCGCAGAGCAGGACATCGCCGACCGTCTGGCCATGCTGACCAGGCGCGGAAAGCAGACGGCCCGAAACCTCGACAAGAACATCCAGATTCTGGAACTGGCGCAGGGCTTTGCCTATGCGCCGCTCCAAAAGGAAGCCATCCGCAAGGCCATGACCGAGAACTGCCTTGTCCTCACCGGCGGCCCCGGCACCGGCAAGACCACCACGGTCAACGCCATCCTGCAGCTGCTGGAGAACGAGGCCGAACGGGTAGCCCTCTGTGCTCCCACAGGCCGCGCCGCCAAGCGTCTGAGCGAGCTGACGGGCCGGAAAGCCTCCACCATCCACCGCCTGCTGGAAGTGGACTACACCGGCGGCGTGGTCAGCTTCATCCACAATGACAAGAACCTGCTCAAGTGCGACGTCGTGATCCTCGACGAGATGAGCATGGTGGACGTCAAGCTGTTCCAGGCCCTCATTGCGGCACTGCGGTACAGCTGCCGTATTATTATGGTAGGCGACGCCGACCAGCTGCCCAGCGTCGGCCCGGGCAATATCCTCGGCGAGACCATCCGCTCCGGGCTGGTCCCGACGGTCTGCCTCAACGAGATATTCCGGCAGGCCGCTCAGAGCCTCATCGTGGAGAACGCCCACCACATCATCTCGGGCGAACCGCTGAAAAAGGGCGGAAAGACGGACGATTTCTTCTTCCTCGAAGCCGACGGCGACGCAGCCCAGAAGCTGGTCTGCGACCTTGTGACCACCCGTCTGCCCCGCAGCTACCAGTTCGACCCGGTGAAGGATATTCAGGTGCTCTGCCCCACGAAGCTCGGCCCCACCGGCACCCAGGCTCTCAACGCGGAGCTGCAGGCCATGCTCAACCCGCCTAGGAAGGGCAAGCCGGAGCTGCAGAGCGCGGCCCGGGTCTTCCGGGTGGGGGACAAAGTGATGCAGGTGCGCAATAACTACGAGATCACGTGGCAGCGCATCGGCGGGGAACAGGGTGTGGGCGCCTACAACGGCGACATCGGTATCGTGGAGTCCATCGACGTGCGCAGCCGCTCCATGGTGGTGCGGATGGACGACCGGCGGCTGGTCTACCCGGCGGAGAACCTCAACGAGCTGGAAATTGCGTATGCCATCACGGTACACAAAAGCCAGGGCAGCGAGTTCCCGGCGGTCATCCTCCCGGCGGCGCAGGTGCCGCCCCGCCTGTGCTACCGCAACCTCTTCTATACCGGCGTCACCCGCGGACGGAAGCTCTGCATCGTGGTGGGCCGGCGGGACGTGGTGAACCGGATGATGTCCAATATCCGCCAGAACCTGCGCTACAGCGGCCTGGCCGCCCTGCTGGCCCAGGCTCTGCCCCCGGAGCAGGAGAACCTTTAAGGGTTTCTTTTTGGATACACCTGTGTTATACTATAATGTGTTTTGATGACCCGCGCCCGGAGATGGGCGATGGAAATAGAGAATGGGCAGCAGAGAAAGGAAATATCACGATTATGGCACAGAACGACATCGGTATCGATCTTGGTACGACGACCATCATCATCGCGCAGGAGGGGCAGGGCGTCGTGCTCAACCAGCCCAGCGTGGTGGCGGTGGATACCCGCAAGAACTGCGTGCTTGAGGCCGGCGACAAGGCCCTTGCAATGGTGGGCCGCACGCCCAACTACATCTCCGCCATCTTCCCGCTGAAGGATGGCGTCATCAGCGACCACACCATGACCCGGGAGCTCATCTGCCGCTTCGTCAATCAGGTCTACAGCTCCCACATGGTCAAGCCCCGTGTGGCCGTCTGCGTGCCTGCCGCCATCACCGGCATCGAGAGCGACGCTGTGGTGGAGGCCGTCATGGCCGCCGGTGCGCGTCAGGTCTACCTCATTGATGAGCCGATCGCCGCAGCTCTCGGCTCCGGCATCGACATCACCGTGCCGGATGGCCGGATGATCATCGACATCGGCGGCGGCACCACCGACATCGCCGTGCTGAGCCTCGGCGGCAAGGTCAAGGCCACCAGCGTCCGCGTGGCCGGCAACCACTACGACGAAGAGATCCTGAAGTTCGTGCGCAACAAGTTCAGCATCGCCATCGGCCAGCGCACCGCTGAGAACCTGAAAAAGAACGTGGCCTGCTGCCCCCAGAAGGCAGATTTCAACGAGACCATGGAGATCAAGGGCCGCAGCCTGCTCACCGGCCTGCCCGTGCGTGTCAATGTCTCCACCGCCGACCTCTACGAGCCGGTCATGCGCCTGAGCGAGCAGATCGGCACCGCCGCCCATCAGGTGCTGGAGAAGACTCCTCCGGAGCTGGCCGGCGACATCTACCGCAACGGCGTCGTCCTCACCGGCGGCGGCGCACAGCTCCACGGCCTGCCTGAGTACCTGAGCCAGGAGCTGAAGGTGGAAGTGACCGTCTCGCCTGACCCCGTCAACTGTGTCGCGCTGGGTACGGCCATGAGCCTGCGTCTGGGCGACAAGCTGGAGACCGGCTTCATGGACGCCACTCCCCGCATGGGCCGCCGCTGAGAGGAAAGTGCTGTTCACAGAACCGTGAAAAACAACATGATTTTTGTTCATAGTTGTTGAATCGACCCGGAAAATATTGTATAATATCTTCAAATCGCTTTTTGCCGCCCGCCCCCCGGGCGGCAAAGAAAAAAGTAAATAGGAGGAAGACCATGGATTTAGGTTATGATGTGATCGTTACCATAACCGGTATTGTGCTGGTGTTTCTGATCCTCGTCCTGCTGATGGCCATCATCACGCTGGAGGGCAAGATCTTTGACGCCATGAACGGCAAGAAGGCAGCTGCCAAGGCTGCTTCTGCTGCAAAACCGGCTGCTCCTGTGAAACAGGCCGCTGCGCCCGCTCCTGCCAAGGCTGCTGCCCCGCAGGTGGAGGCCGGCATCCCCGGCGACGTTGTGGCAGCCATCATGGCAGCCATCTACTCTATGGGCAACGGCAAGTATGTGCTGAAGGCAGTCCGCCGCGGCAAGAATGGCTGGGGCAAGGCTGGCGTCAACGACACCACCGCGCCCTTTTAACACAGGAGGAAAAACATGACTCAGTTTATTGAGACTCTGGTCGGTATTTTCCAGAGTTCCGGTTTTGCCAAGTTCGGTGAGCCGGGCGGCTGGCTGTACGCAGTGATGATCTGCGTGGGCTGCTTCCTGCTCTACCTCGCCATCGTCAAAGAGTTCGAGCCTCTGATCCTGCTGCCCATGGCTTTCGGCATGATCCTGGCCAACCTTCCCGGCAGCGGCGTCATCCACATGCAGTACTTTGTCGGTGACGGCCTCGAGCACCCGATGTGGGTCGAGATCCTGAACAACGGCGGTCTGGCCGATATGCTCTACATGGGCGTCAAGCTGGGCATCTACCCGCCGCTGATCTTCCTCGGCATCGGCACCATGACCGACTTCGCACCCCTGATCTCCAACCCCAAGAGCCTGCTGCTGGGCGCTGCCGCTCAGTTCGGCATCTTCGGTACCTACATGGGCGCTCGTCTGCTGGCCGCTACCGGTCTGGTGGACTTCACCCAGAAGCAGTCTGCCGCCATCGCCATCATCGGCGGCGCAGACGGCCCCACCGCTATCTTCGTCACCTCCCGTCTGGCTCCTGAGCTGCTGGGCTCCATCGCCGTCGCGGCCTACAGCTACATGGCTCTGGTGCCTGTTATCCAGCCGCCTATCATGAAGGCTCTGACCTCCAAGAAAGAGCGTACCGTCGTGATGAAGCAGCTGCGCACCGTGAGCAAGACCGAGAGGGTCATCTTCCCCATCATGGTCACCATCATCGTTTCCCTCATCGTGCCGGATGCCGCCGTTCTGGTCGGTATGCTGATGCTGGGCAACCTGATGAAGGAGTGCGGCGTCGTGGACCGTATCCAGAAGACCGCCGGCAATGAGCTGATGAACATCATCACCATCTTCCTGGCTCTGTCTGTTGGCTGCACCACCTCTGCAAACACCTTCCTGAACAGCCGCACCCTGTTCATCATCGTGCTGGGCCTCATCGCATTCTCCTTCGGCACTGCTGCCGGTGTTCTCTGCGGCAAGGTCATGTATATCCTGACCGGCGGTCAGGTCAACCCCCTGATCGGTTCCGCTGGCGTTTCCGCTGTGCCTATGGCTGCCCGTGTTTCTCAGAAGGTCGGCCAGAGCGAGAACCCCTCCAACTTCCTGCTGATGCACGCAATGGGCCCCAACGTGGCCGGTGTTATCGGCTCCGCCGTCGCTGCTGGTATCCTCATCAACATCTTCGGCTAAGCATTTCCTGAAATTTCCGCTCCATCGTGGTATTGACCGCGGTGGGGCGGTTTTTGTTTGCATTGTTTTTATGTACAACTTTTTTGAAATGTGATATACTATATTTTAAGTGATATATCCAGAAATGATTGAAAAGAACAGGTGAAACAATGGCAACAGATCTCGCACAACAATTCTGCGCTTTGCGTGATACGTATATCGAAAAGCAGTTCGGACGCCTGAACGATATGCAGCGGGAGGCGGTGTTCACCACCAACGGCCCTCTGCTCATCCTTGCGGGTGCAGGCAGCGGAAAGACCACCGTGCTGGTCAACCGCATCGCCAACCTCATCCGCTTCGGCTCGGCCCACGGCTCCAGGTGGACGCCCCGGGAGGTGACGGAGGACGATGTGAAAGCCCTGCGCACCGCCATCATGACCGGCACCGACGCCCCGTCGTGGCTGGACGGGATGCTGCGGAAGGACGCCGTCCGGAGTTGGAACGTCATGGCCATCACCTTTACCAACAAGGCCGCCGGTGAGCTGAAAGAGCGTCTGCGCCGGATGCTGGGCGGGGAAGAGGGCGACGAGGTGTTCGCCTCCACATTCCACTCGGCCTGCGTCCGCATTCTCCGCCGCTGGGCCGAGGAGATCGGCTACCCCCGCAGCTTTACCATCTACGACAGCGACGACTCCCAGCGTGTCATGAAGGCTGTCTACAAAGAGCTGAACGTGGACGACAAGTTCTTCCCGGTCAAAAGCGCCATCAACCAGATGAGCCGCTGGAAAGACCAGCTCATCAGCCCGGAAGAGGCCCTGAAGACCCCGGCCCGGGACACGAAGGGCGCGCTTGCGGCCAAGGTCTATGCTGCCTATGAAAAGAAGCTCAAGGAGGCCGGCGCTTTCGACTTCGACGACCTCATCTACCAGACGGTCATCCTGCTGTCGGAGCACGAGGACGTGCGGGAGTTCTACCAGAACAAGTACAAATATCTGCTGGTGGACGAGTATCAGGACACCAGTGTGGCTCAGTTCCGGCTCGTGAGCCTGCTCACCGGCCCGGAAAAGAACATCTGCGTCGTGGGCGACGACGACCAGAGCATCTACCGCTTCCGCGGCGCGACCATTGAGAACATCCTCAACTTCGAGCGCATCTATAAAGGCACCAGGACCATCCGACTTGAGCAGAATTACCGCTCTACGTCGAATATCCTGAATGCCGCCAACTGTGTCATCCAGCACAACACCGAGCGCAAGGGCAAGACCCTCTGGACCAAGAACGGCGAGGGCGACAAGGTGCAGGTCTACACCGCCGAGAACGAGCAGGACGAGGCCAGCCATATCTCGGACGTCATCGGCCAGCACCTCAAAGAGGGCGGACATCTGGCCGACCACGCCATCCTCTACCGGATGAACGCCCAGTCGGCCCCCATCGAAAGCTACTTCACCCGTGCGGGCATCCCGCATAAGATCGTGGGCGGCCAGCGCTTCAACGACCGCAAGGAAGTCAAGGACATCCACTCCTATATGTCCATCGTGGCGAACCCCCGGGACGATGTCCGACTCCGTCGAATCATCAACGAGCCTGCGCGCAAAATCGGTGCAACGACCATCGAGGTCATTGCTGACCTTGCAGCCCAGCAGGGCGTGAGTATGCTGGATGTCATCTCCCATGCCGACCAGTACGCCAAGCTCAGCCGCGCCATCGCGCCGCTGTTCAAGTTCTGGGACATCTACCAGAAACTGCAGGAATCACTGGAAACAAAGACGCTGGATGAGTTCGCCTCCGATGTCATCGAGATCACCGGCTACCGCGCCATGCTGGAAGCCGACGCCGCCAAGGGCCACGAGGATGCCGCCGACCGTCTGCAGAACCTCGGTCAGCTGGTCAACAACGTCAAGAGCTACTGCGACCAGCACGGCGAAGAGGCCTCGCTGGAAGGCTATCTGGAGGACATCGCCCTCATCAGCGACATCGACAGCTACAACGAGAGCGCCGACCAGGTGGTGCTGATGACCATCCACTCGGCCAAGGGCCTTGAGTTTCCCTATGTATTCCTCATTGGCATGGAAGAGGGCGTCTTCCCCAGTGAGATGAGCAAGTATTCTGAGGCTGACCTCGAGGAGGAGCGCCGTCTGGCCTATGTGGGTATCACCCGCGCCAAGAAGGAGCTTTACATCTCCAACAGCGTCACCCGGATGCTCTATGGCCGCACCCAGCGCAACGAGCCCAGCCGCTTCCTCCGGGAAATCGAGCCGGAGTACATCGAAGAGACCCGCAGCCCGGTGCTGGAACAGCGCTCCCGTCTGGGCGGCTGGGGCAGCGGTTACGGCAGCGATACCGTGCCGGGCGGTGCGTCGGGCTACTCCGGCCCCTCCGGCTGGGGGCGTGCGGCCTCCGGTTGCGGCTCGGGCTATGGCAGCCGCAGCGGCTATCTGAATAGAGAATATAACGCACCGATGTCTAATAACCGAGGCTTTGGCTCCGATTACGCGGGCCGGGGAAGTGCTTCGTCGGGTCATGGCGGCTGCAGCTCCGGTTTGGGAAGCAGCGGCTTCGGCTCTGGCTATGGCCGTCCGACAGTGCCCAAAGCGCCGGTCAGACCCGCAGGCGGCGGTGTGACCTCTTCGCCCCGTCCGGCAGCGGCATCCACCGGCCCCAAGCATTATGAGCCGGGCGACATCGTGGAGCACAAGGTCTTCGGGCGCGGCAAGGTGCTGAAAGTCAAGCCCGCCGCCGGCGACCAGATCGTGGAGATCAGCTTCGAGAAGGTGGGCGTGAAGAAGACCATGGCCAACTTTGCGCCCCTTGTGAAGATAACGACGGAGGAATGAGAAAAAATGATGACTGTCCGATTGATAGCACATACGCCGGAGCCGGAGAAGGTCGTGGCGGCTGCGGCGAAGCTCTGCTACTCCGACGCCCACATCACCGACCTGCTGGACGGGCTGGATGAGGAAAAGACTGCCCGCTTCCTGACCATGCTCAGCGATCTGGGCCACGCCAGCCCCATCGAGCACGCAAGCTTCACCTTCGGCATCGAGGGTGTCAGCCGTACCCTGCTGGCCCAGATCACCCGCCACCGCATCGCGTCCTTCAGCGTCCAGAGTCAGCGGTACGTCCGTCTGGACGATTTCCGCTATGTCATCCCGCCCGAGATCGAGGCCATCCCCGAGGCAAAGGCAGCGTTCATCGAGAGCATGAACGAGGACGCCAGGCGCTACCTCGACCTCGTGCAGAAGCTGGAAGACGGCCACACCGCCCGCCTCATGGCCGAAGGTCTGCCCGAAAAGCAGGCCCGGGCCAAGGCTTCCAAGCAGGCCAACGAGGACGCCCGCTTCGTGCTGCCCAACGCCTGCGAGACCAAGATGGTGGTGACCATGAACGCCCGCAGCCTGCAGAACTTCTTCCACCTGCGCTGCTGCAATCGCGCCCAGTGGGAGATACGGCAGCTGGCCGAAGAGATGCTGCGGCTGGTCTACCCGGTGGCACCCCATATCTTCCGCACCGCCGGCCCGGCCTGCGTGTCCGGCCCCTGCCCGGAGGGCAAGATGTGCTGCGGCCGCACCGCCGAAGTCCGCGCCCAGTACGCCGCGCTGAAAGGGGAGAAGGCAGAATGAGCAAGGGCAGGCTTCTTGTCATCGAAGGGCTGGACGGCTCCGGTAAGGCCACCCAGGCAAAGCTGCTGGCCTCCCATCTGGCCGAGAGCGGTCGAAGGGTGATGGAGATCACCTTTCCGGACTACGAGAGCGATTCCAGTGCGCTGGTGAAGATGTACCTTTCCGGACGGTTCGGCGACAAGCCCGACGACGTCAACCCTTATGCGGCGTCCAGCTTCTATGCGGTGGACCGGTACGCCAGCTATAAGACCAAGTGGGGCAGCTTCTACGAGGCGGGCGGCATCGTCATCGCTGACCGCTACACCACGTCGAACGCGGTGCATCAGTGCTCCAAGCTCCCGCAGGAGCAGTGGAACGACTTCCTCCGCTGGGCCTTTGACTACGAATACAGGCTGCTGGGCCTGCCCGCGCCGGACGCTGTGGTGTACTTACAGGTAGACCCCGCCGTGAGCCAGAAGCTCATGACCGGCCGCTACCATGGCGACGAGAGCAGGAAGGACGTCCACGAAAAGGACATCGAATATCTGGCCCGCAGCCGCCGTGCCGCCGAGTACTGTGCGGCGCATCTGGGCTGGGCCACCGTCCATTGCACGGAAAATGGAGCCATGCGCACCATCGAGGAGATTCAGGCCGAGGTGCGGGCGCTGGCGGAAAAAGAACTCGGATAACCGCGAAAATGGGAGGGATACTATCAATGTATCGTTTGATGCAGCCGTCGGATGAGGCGGCAGTCGTGGCACTGTGGCAGAAAGAACGCGGCGACAGCGCCGAGTTCATCAAGACTGCTCTGGAAAAGTTCGCCGGGGCGGAAAATATCTACGTCGCTGAGGAAAATGACGAGATCGTCGCTGCGGCGCTGGCGGTCCCCGTCACCCTCAAGGGACGCAGCGGCAGCTACCTCTACGGCCTCTGCGGGCAGGGAAGCCTGCTTCTGGCAGGACTCGTGGACTATCTCTGTGCGCAGCAGAAGCTGCGGGGCGCGGGCTTCACCGTGGCCGTTCCGGTCGGACAGGAGCAGGCCGCGCTGCTGGAAAACAAGGGCTTCCAGCGGGCCTTTGCCCTCCGCTGCCTGCCCCGGGAAGTGGCCCGCAACCTGTGGAGTCAGGCGGAGTTCGACTCCGTGACGGCCCGCAAGCTCTGTGAGCTGCGGGAGCGCTTCTATCCCGATACCGTCCAGTTCCCGCCGGAGCAGATGGCTGTCGTGCTGACCGACCTCTACGCCCGGGGCGCGACCATCGTGTCCAACGAGAAGGGCTACGGCATCTACTTCCGCCGGGAGGACACCCTCTATTTTGTGGAGCTGATGGCCGAAGATGACCGCTCTGCCGAGGTGCTGATGGAAGCGGCCCGGGAGAAGGAAGTCATCGTGGAGCGCGCCGTCATCACAGTGGGCGCGGCTCAGAACCTTTTCCTCGGCGAAGGCACCCGGCAGGACTACGGCATGATACGATTCGACGCGGAGCCTTTCGATGTGGAAGAAAGCTATATGCGGCTGATGATGGAAAGCTGAACGGAATGGTAAAGGAGTGTGTACATGGCACACGATGCAAAACATAGAAAAAGCAGAAAAGGCGGCGCAGCGAAAATGATCCTGATGGTGCTGCTGATCCTGGTACTGGCGGCGGGCGGCTGTCTGCTGGCCATCCGAAAAGAGATCAACGGCAGTGCTTCCGCTGGCGAACCGGTGAGTGTGAGCATCCAGCAGGGCAGCGGCGTGGCAGCCATCGCCCAGAAGCTCAAGGCGGCGGGCGTCATCAAGTACCCCCACGTCTTCCGCTGGTATGCAGGCAAACAGGGCGCGGCAGGCAAGCTCCAATACGGCGAGTTCGACCTCGCCCCCGGCAGCTCCTACGACGACATCATCGAGGCGCTTTCCGCCTACGCGAAGGCCGACAGCGTCCGGCTGACCTTCCCCGAGGGTACGACGGCCATCGCCATTGCGAAAAAAATGGAGGATGCCGGGCTGTGCAGCGCCGAGGACTTCCTCAAGGAGGCCAACACCGGCGATTTCAGCCAGTACAGGTTCTGGCAGTACGTCCCCGACGACAAGGACGCCCCGGACCGCTTCCTCAAGTGCGAGGGTTATCTTTTCCCGGATACCTACGATTTTCGGAAGGATGACACCGTCCATCATTACGTTGAGACGTTCTATTCTCACTTCGACAAGCAGATCACCGATGAGATGTATGCCGAGATGGAAAAGCAGGGGATGACCCTCTCCGAGGTGGTCACTCTGGCGTCCTTCGTGCAGGAGGAGGCCGGCAACGACCAGGACGATAATGTGGCGCAGGTGTTCCGCAACCGTCTGGCCGAGGGTTCGCCCTACCCCAAACTGCAGAGCAACACCTCCAGCTACGTCCAGAGCGACGCCGACAACAACTACCTCTGGAACTGGGTCGCGCCCTACTACGGCGGCTGGGACAGCATCCCGGAGAACATTCGGGAAGCCTACGACACCTACACCTGCACCGGCCTCTCCGCCGGCCCCATCTCCAACCCCGGCATCGCGGCCATCCGTGCAGCGCTTGCCCCGCAGCCCGACGATGAGGCGAAGGACGCCTATTTCTTTGTCACAGACCTTGCCGGTCACTACTACTACGCCCGCACCTACGCAGACCACCAGAAAAACTGCGATGAGGCGGCTAAAGTTAATAAAAGTATGAAGTAAAAGAGGAATACCATGTTACAGATACCGGAACTTCTGGCCCCGGCAGGCGACCTCGAGCGCCTGCGGTATGCCATCAACTACGGCGCGGACGCCGTCTACTGCGCGCTGCCCGAGTTCGGGATGCGCTCTGCACCCACCAACTTCACCCCGGAGCAGCTGAGCGAGGGCGTCATCTATGCCCACGCCCGGGGCCGCAAGGTCTACCTGACCATGAACACCCTGCCCACCAACGAGGAGGCTGACCGTCTGCCTCAGGCCATCAAGGACGCTGCCGCCGCCGGTGTGGACGCCTTCATCGTGGCCGACCTCGGCGTGTTGGACGCCTGCAAGACGTTCGCGCCCGACATCGACGTCCATATGTCCACCCAGACCGGCATCACCAACTGGGCCGCTGCCCGCGCCGCCTACAACATGGGTGCGAAGCGGGTGGTGTTGGCCCGGGAGATGACCCTGCAGGACATCGCCACCCTCCGCGACAAGACCCCGCCGGAGCTGGAAATCGAGGCTTTCGTCCACGGCGCCATGTGCATGAGCGTCTCGGGCCGCTGCCTGCTCTCCAACTACATGGCAGGCCGCGACGCAAACCGCGGCCAGTGCGCCCAGCCCTGCCGCTGGAAGTACTATCTCAGCGAGGAGACCCGCCCGGGCCAGCTCTATGAGATCGGCGAGAACGAGAACGGCAGCTACATCCTGAACGCCAACGATCTGTGTACCGCGCCCTTCCTCGACCTCATCTGCAAGGCGGGCGTGGACAGCCTCAAGATCGAGGGCCGCGCCAAGACGTTCTACTACGTCGCCAGCGTGACGGCGGCCTACCGCCGCGCCCTCGACCAGTATCTGGCCGACCCGATGAACGAGAACTTCGAGCTGCCGGAAGAGGTTTTGGATGAGCTGACCCGCACCAGCCACCGCCACTATTCGCCCGGCTTCTACTTTGGCCGGGAGCAGGCCCGTCAGGCCACCGACAGCGCGACTTATATCCGCGAGTGGGAGTTTGTCGGTACGGTGGACGGCTGGGAGAACGGCGTCGCCAGCTGCCAGCAGCGGGGCAAGTGGAGCCTCGGCGACACGCTGGAAGTGCTCTGCCCGGATGGCCGCAGCATCCCGCTGAACCCCGAGTGGATCAAGAATGAGGCCGGTGAGCTGGTGGAGTCCACGCCCCACGCGATGGAGCGCTATACCATCCCCACCCCGGAGCTGCCGCCGATGAGCCTGCTGCGCCGGAAAGTCTGAGGATCAAAAGCAAAGCCGCCTGTCATTCAACGAATGACAGGCGGCTTTTATCGTTTATTTTCTATTATTCCGGCTTGACCTGCAGTTCCTGCTCGCAGTAGATGCAGCGATACTTGCCGTTGGAGCTCAGCTCAAAGATCTGGTCGCACTCTTCCTCGATGGAGGAGATGCAGCGGGGGTTCTTGCACCGCACGATGTTGACCAGACGCTTGGGGGGCTGGGGCTTTTCCTTCTTGACGGCCTTGCCGTTCTCGATGACGGTCACGCTGATGTCGGGGTCGAGATAGGCCAGCACGTCGAGGTTGAGCCAGGAGGCGTCGCCCTCCACCTTGATGATGTCCTTCCGGCCCGACTCTGCCTTGTGGCTGCGGGCGTTCTGGATGAGGGCCACACTGGAGGTGCGGTTGCCCTTGATGCCCAGCAGGTCCATCAGGCCGATGGCCGTGCCTGCCTTGATATGGTCGATGACGATACCGTTCTGAATTTCATCAATGTTCAGCATCTCAGTTGCCCTCCTTTTCAGCCTTGGGGTCCTTGAGGCCCAGCAGTGTCATGATCAGCGCCATGCGGATGTAGACGGCGTTCTGCACCTGCTCAAAGTAGGCGGCGCGGGGGTCGTCGTCCACGTCCAGCGTGATCTCATTGACGCGGGGCAGGGGATGGAGCACGGCCATGTCGGGCTTGGCAAGGGCCATCTTCTCTTTGGTGAGGATATAGCTGTTCTTCAGACGGACATAGTCTTCCTCGTTGAAGAAACGCTCCTTCTGGACGCGGGTCATGTAGAGGATGTCCAGCTCGGGCATGGACTCCTCGAGGCTGCGGGTCTCCTTGTAGGGGATGTGGTTGGCCTCGAGCACGTCGGTGATGATGTAGTCCGGCACCCGCAGCTCCTCGGGGCTGATGAGGACGAAGCGGATGTTCTCACAGCGCGCCATGGTCTTGATGAGGGAGTGGACGGTGCGGCCAAACTTGAGGTCGCCGCACAGGCCGATGGTCAGGTCGTTCAGACGGCCCTTGCGGCGGCGAATGGTCATCAGGTCGGTCATGGTCTGGGTCGGGTGCTGGTGGCCGCCGTCGCCTGCGTTGATGACAGGGATGCGGGAGTACCGGCTGGCCCGCAGCGGTGCGCCCTCCTTGGGGTGGCGCATGGCCACGATGTCGGCGTAGCAGGAGACGACGCGGATGGTGTCGGCCACGCTCTCGCCCTTGGATGCACTGGAGACGGTCTCGCTCGGGAAGCCGAGGACATGTCCGCCGAGGTTCAGCATCGCGGCCTCAAACGAAAGACGGGTACGGGTGGACGGCTCGTAGAACAGGGTGGCCAGCTTTTTGTGGGCGGCCACGTCCTGATAGGCAGCCGGGTCGGCGCAGATGCGGTCGGCCAGGTCCAGCAGAGAGGTGATCTCCTGCTGACTGAAATCCAACGGATCGATTAGATGACGCATATTCTTTTGTTTCCCTCCGTCAAAGAAGCTTTCGAAGAATCGAGAAGTCGAAGAAGTTCGTGTAGTAGCTCAACGAACGCATGACGGGATGGCAGAGCCGGTTGTAGCATATCTCATCCAGCAGCAGCATGGCCTCGCCCGGGGCCAGACGCATGGCGGCCCGGATGGGCTCGTCGCCGCAGCTGGCCTTGAGGTGGGCCACATTGGAGGCTACCTGCTGGCGGCACTCCCGCTCCAGAACATCGAAGATGTCACCCGACAGGTCGATGCGGGTGTAGTCCCGGTTCCCAAACAGGGCGCGGGGCAGGTAGTCGATGGAGTAGATGACGGGGGTGGTGTCGGCGAGGATGCGCTTCTTGATGCAGATGACATCGTCGCCGGGCTCGATGGCCAAATCACGGGCCAGCTCTTCGCCTGCGCGGACGGGGTAGATCTGGATGCCGTCGGCGTGGGGGTAGCTGCCAAAGCTGCGGATGAGCGGGTAATACTCCAGCTTCTGGTCCAACCGGCTGCGCAGGTTCAGGACACTTCGGTTGACCACTGTGCCGATGCCGCGCACCCGCTCGATGTAACCCGCACGCTCCATCTCGCTCAGCGCATCGCGGATGACGGTGCGGCTGACGCCGAGTTCGGCGGCAAGGTCTACCTCAGCGGGCAGACGGTCGGTCTGTGCATAGCGGCCTGTGCGCAGTTCCTCCAGCAGAGCGCTGACGATGCGGTCGCTGATGACAGCACCACCCAGGCGGCTGGAAGGGGATAAGCTGGAATCTCTCATGGTTCGTTTCCTCCGGTACACGGGCAGGGCGGCCCTGCCTGGACTTCCGAAAAAGCTGTGCCTGAGCACAAAAACTCTTTCTGCAAATATTATAGCATAAATTGACAATGATTCAAACGGCATTTATACTGGAATCAGCCGGAAAGTATGATTTTATTTTGGAGGGATAGAGCAAGAATGGAAGTTCTTCTGCACAAAGTGTGCGGCCGGCCCGCAAGCCGCACCATGACCCTGCGCGCCGCCGGGCCGGAGGATGCCGCCGCCTTTTACGCCTTGCAGAACGAGGTGCGGGCCGCGATGCCCCACCCGGAGCAGTTCGTACCCGACACGCTGGAAAACATCGCCCGCTACCTGAAAGAGGACCTGTGCATCGGCGGGTGGGACGGCGGGCGGCTGGGGGCCTACTTCATCCTGCGGTACTGCGGGCAGGACGCGCACAACTACGCCGCCTTTATGGGCATCCCGCGAGAAGAGTGGGACGGCTGGGCCAACGCCGACAGCGCCATCGTCCACCCCGACTACCGGGGCAACGGTCTGCAGCGGAAGCTGCTGGAGGCGGCGCTTGCCCGGCTCCGCCCGGGCATCGTGGGCATCGGGGCCACCGTCAGCCCGGAAAATCAGTACAGCCTCAACAACGCCCTGGCCAGCGGCTTTGAGATCGTCTGCCGCCGGGAGATGTACGGCGGGTATGACCGGTATCTGCTGGCGAAGAGGCTATAAAATGATACAGCTCCGCGTTTCTTCGGAAAGGCGGGGCTGTTCTTTTTTGGATACATCAGAAAAGTCATACTGTTCACGAATCGACGCTGGTATGTCATGAATCTACGCTGATATGTCATGAAAAGGACTTGACAAGCGAAGGGGGGGGGGGGTAGAATAAAATTGCAGAGACCCCGCAATAAAATTCAGGAGGTAAAAAAGAGTATGCGGTTACGGAAAAATATGAAGCGTGCGGCGGCAGCCGCGCTGGCCCTGAGCATGGCACTTTCGGTGGCAGCCCCGGCGGCACTGGCAAAGGATTATTATATCGAAAACGGTGATATTACGGTGACCGTTACGGAAGAGGGCGACACCTATGTCCGTGTCGGCGATGCGAAAGACAAAGATGACATCGGCGAAATAGACAAGACGGACGTGGTCATCAAGGGCGGCAAGGACCCGAACAAACCAGCGGAGACCAACTCTGACGGGTCGGCGGACGAGGTCGAAAAACAGAAGCCGGTGGTGGATGCCGAGCCGGGAGAGCCTGCGGAGAATACCGGCACGGAGCTTATCGTCTGGCCCGAGGACGCGAAAAGCGGGGAAGCCCAGGAAAAGGACGACCCGGAGCCTGAAGAAGGAGAGCCGAAGACACCGGACACGCAGAAGCCCGAAGGGAAGACCGACGCCGCCACCCTCGAGGCATCGACTGAGCAGAAGCCTGTCGAGAAGGCCGCAGAGGACGAAGATGACGACAAGGACATCATGACCTATGAGGCCAACACTGCCAGCACGTTGACAAAGGTTGCGAACGAAGCGGTACAGAATATCATCAAGATCATCAATAATTGCACCAAAAAAGACACGACGGTCACGATCGAAAACGTGAATATCTATCAGTACGCCTATGATTATAAGGCCGCGATGTCTGTCGAGGGCGCAGGCGACACGACCCTGAAGCTGGTGGGGGACAATACCTTGAGAGGTGGATTTTCTCGTGCGGGCTTGGAAAAGGATGATGAGTACTCTACCGGAAAACTGACCATCACCGCAGAAGATACAAGCGCCTCTTTGAAGGCGTATGGTGGTCAGAATTCTGCGGGCATTGGTGGAGGATCTTATGATAGCACCTCGAAGCTGGAAATTGCAAACGGAAAAATCTATGCAGAAAGTGGTTCCAATATGGGTGCAGGCATTGGCGGCGGCATGTACGGAAAAGGTGAAGTGACCATTTCCGGCGGGGATGTGACTGCTCATGGAGGGCATACTGCGGCAGGTATTGGCGGCGGTTTTAGGGGCTCGGGAGACGTTACCATCCTTGGCGGCACGGTAACTGCGATACCTGCTGAGGGCAGTAACTCTAATGTCACAGGCATTGGCGGCGGCTTTGGCTGCGATGAAAAATCGACCGTTCGTATCCTCGGCGGTGTTGTCGATGCCGTGGGCAACGGATGTGGAAGCGGCATTGGCGGAGGCGAAGGTGATGTAGAGGTCGAGATTGGCGGCGGTGCGCAGGTGACCGCAAAAGGCGGCCTGGGCGATAACGAGTTCAATCGCGGTCCAGGCGCCGCCATCGGCACAAGCGGCGATGAAGACGGCAAAGCCGGTAAAGAGCTGGATGTAAATGTCAGCGGTGAGTGTACAGTCACTCGTATCGACTCCAACTTGCCCGCTGATTGTGCTCATAAATGGACACTTGTCTCCTCTACTCCCGCGCCTGTCGGCCAGCTGGGCGAAAAAGTGTATGAATGTTCTTCTTGCGGCTCCACAAGGACTGTATACAAGTTTGTACTTCCGGAACCTGCACCTGTGGAGGAGCAGAACGGCAGGATCGTTTTGACAGTTATAGGCGCTCCCTATGAGATGCATCAGGAGTCTACCCGCTACATCGTCACGGCAGATTCTGATACCGCCACCCTCTTCGGCTGTCTGGGCAATCTGGCAGAACTGAAAGCGCAGGGCGTAGATACCCTCGTCTTCCGCACGAAGAGCCGCGAGACGGCGCTGGACATCGATACCATGCTGTCGCTGGGCACGGAGGACACCCTCTTCACCCTCACCCACAGCGGCAGCTCTGCCACCCTCACCGTGGGCGGCGCAGACCATAACGAACTGATCCACTAAATAACCAACCCCCAAGGCGGAGAGTTTCCGCATCCCTCCGCTTTGTACGAAAAGCCCCCGGCACGTTCCGCATCGTGCCGGGGGTTTTTGGTTATAGAGATGACGCTTTCCTTCGCCTAAGGCTCCCCCTTTGGGGGAGCTGGCGCGGAGCGCCTGAGAGGTTGTACTAAGACAGAGCCTTCCCCTTGTAGGAAAGTCCGGCTCGTGGCATCGCTTCCTGTATCTTTTTGTCAAAGTTTATGGTATACTGGTTTTGCGGCCTTGCCCGCCCATTTTATTGGGAAGGGGGTGAGACAAATGCCTAGTATTTCTACTTTCATTCTGTCCGTCGCAGCAAATGTAGCATCTTACTACATCTGCAAGTGGCTTGACGGATGGTTCACGGGCCGTAAGCACTAAAAAAGAAGACCCCCTTTCGGAGTTGCAGCTCCGGGAGGGGGTTTTCTTCTTGGTGAGTCAAATGACTAGTTCAATTTCTACTTTCACTATTTATAGTATATGCCATTCCCCGCAAAAGTCAAGCTTTGCACAGAAAGTTTACAAGCGCCCTCTCCGTCACCTTCGGTGCCAGCTCTCCCTCTGGGAGAGCTGGCGCGGAGCGCCTGAGAGGGCAAGGACGCTGCCAAACAGCTCTTGCACTGTGATCGTATCGCTCTGACAAAGAGCACAGCTTACCGCTGTGCAACAGCTTTAAGGTTCTCGTTCATCTTATGCCGTACCACCAGCAGGCAGGCCAGATGCACCAGTGCGGTGAGTATCCAGCTGACGGGGTAGCTGAGGTAAAGCATCGTGGTGGTGTGGAACAGCTGGAAGATGGTGGCGATCCAGACGAGGCGGAGCAGACAGCTGCCCACGAGGCTGACCACCATCGGCAGGACGGAGTAGCCCCGGCCGCGCAGACAGCTGGCCAGAACATCCATGCAGCCGCAGAGCAGATAGGTGGTGCAGATGATGTGCATACGGGCCAGACCGGCAGCCACCACCACCTCATCGGAGGAGTAGAAGTGGAGCAGCGGCTCGCCCAGCAGGGAAGCACCGCCGCCCAGCACGAGGCCGGTGACGATGGAGCAGAGCAGGCAGTTGCGCATGACGCGGTCCAGGTTGTCGTACCGGCGGGCGCCCATGTTCTGGCTCGTGAAGGTGACAGCGGCCTGGGCGAAAGCGTTCATGGCGGTATAGACGAAGCCCTCGAGGTTGGAAGCGGCAGAGTTGCCGGCCACGACGATGGAGCCGAAGGAGTTGACCGCCGACTGGATGACGACGTTGGAGAGGCTGAACACGGTGCTCTGCAGACCGGCAGGCAGGCCGATGCGCAAGATCTGGCCCAGAGCCCCCGCATGGAAGCCCAGATGGCCGAGGTCGAGGTGGAGCGGGCCGTTCTCCTTCACCAGCAGGGCCGTGACCATGCAGGCGGAGACGGTCTGGCTGATGATGGTGGCCAGAGCGACGCCCGCCACGCTCATGGAGAAGAGGATGACGAACACGAGGTTCAGCACCACGTTGATGAGGCCCGCCACGGCCAGACAGAACAGAGGCCGCTTTGTGTCGCCCACGGCGCGCAGGAGGGCCGAGCTGAAGTTGTACAGCATGGTCATGGGCATACCGATGAAGTATATCTTGAGGTAGAGGGTGGACAGGCCGATGACGTCCTCCGGGCAGCTCATCAGCTCCAGCAGGACGCGGGCGGCAAAAAAGCCCACCACGGCCAGTAAGAAACCGCTGACGAGGCCCAGCGCCACGGAGGTCTGGACGGTGTTGTGGACGCCCTCCTCGTCCTTCGCGCCGAAGCAGCGGGCCGCAACGACGTTCGCGCCCAGCGACAGGCCCACGAACAGGTTGACCAGCAGGTTGATGAGCGCACCGTTGGAGCCGACAGCGGCCAGCGCCGTGCTGCCCGCAAAGCGTCCCACGACGACGACATCGGCTGCGTTGAACAGCAGCTGCAGGATGCTGGATGCAGCCAGCGGCAGGGAAAACAGGATGATCTTTTGCAGCATAGGGCCGCTGGTCAAATCGCCTGTCCGGGTATTCTGTGCCATGAAAATGCTCTGCCTCCTCAAATATCAGATGGTACTCACGAAAAAACGCGCCGCTCAACAGCGAGCGACGCAGATAGTATTATAATACGGTTTCGGGTAAAATACAAGTGAAATCAAAGCTTTTTCCGTACAAAAATGCACCCCTGCACACAGGGTGCAGAGGCGCGCAGGTACGTTTGCGAAACAGAACGCTTACTTCTGGGGCTTCATGTAGATGTGGTGAGGCAGACCGGCGATGTAGAGCGGGGTCAGCTCAGCCTGGATGAGTGGCCGTGCGTAAGCGAGGAAGTCTTCCGTCATCTGGGTGTGATTCTCGTTCATCCAGCTCAGCGGCACCTTCTTCTCGAGATTTGCGACCTCGCTGATGGGGTGCAGCTCAGTGGTACACTGATAGGGGCTGTTGGAGATGCGCTTCAGGGCCACCATCTGGCCGGTGACGCCCTCAAACGCAGCCTTGACAGCAGCACCGCCGACCTGATAGGCCTCGGTGATGTCGGTGCGGCTGGTCAGGTGGCCGGCGCAGCGCTGCAGGGTGGAAAGCTCGATGCAGCGGGTCTTGGTGTCCAGATTGCGGGCCACGACGTTGGCCAGATAGCGGGCGGTGCCGGTCAGGGCCTTGTGGCCGAAAGCGTCCACTGCGTGGACATCGTCGGCCAGTTCACAGACATAGCGGCCATCCTCCAGCTTGACGCCCTCCGACACCGCGATGACGATGCTGGGCTTCTTCTCCTGCATCACGCGCACCTTCTCGACGAAGTGCTCCACATTGAAGGGGACTTCGGGCAGGCAGATCATGTCCACGCCCTCGCAGTCGTCGCTCTTGGCCAGTGCGGCGGCGGCGGTCAGCCAGCCGGCGTTGCGGCCCATGATCTCGACGACGGTGACGTACTTGGTGCCGTAGACGGTGGCGTCGCGGATGATCTCCTTCATCACCACGCCGATGTACTTGGCCGCAGAGCCGTAGCCGGGGGTGTGGTCGGTGACCATCAGATCGTTGTCGATGGTCTTAGGTACGCCCATGAAGCGGATGTCGCTCTGGATGCACTCGCCGTACTCAGCCAGCTTGCCGATGGTGTCCATCGAGTCGTTGCCGCCGATGTAGAAGAAGTAGCCGATGTCCAGCTTTTCGAGGATGGCGAAGAGCTTCTTGTACACGGCCTCGTCGGTGTGCCAGTCGGGCAGCTTGTAGCGGCAGCTGCCGAGGAAGCTGGAGGGGGTGCGCTTGAGCAGCTCGATGTCGAGGTCATCGGTCAGCAGGGTGGACAGGTCCACGACCCGCTCCTCCAGCAGACCGGCGACGCCGTTGCACATGCCGTAGACGATGTCCGCGCCGCGGCTCTTGCAGCTCTCGAACACACCAGCCAGACTTGCGTTGATGACAGAGGTGGGGCCGCCGGATTGGCCAACGATTGCATTTTTACCCATGATGATTTCTCCTTTTTTGTTTTTCTGTTTCGGCTTTATCAAATCGTGCAGGAGCACGAAAACAGACGCGGGGAAGGGGAGAAGCGAGTTTCCTTACAGGCAGATGTGGCGGGGCGTACCGTTGACGTAGACGGGGGTGACCTCGTCGAGGATGAGCGGGCGGGCGTATTCCTCGAACGCCGCCGTCACCTGCATCCCGTCGGGGGTGATCCAGTCCAGCGGCACCTTCTTTTCGAGGTTTGCCACCTGCTGGACGTCCACCGCTTCGGTGATGCACTGATAAGGATACTCGGAAACGCGCTTGAGCGCGATCATTTTGCCCGTCTCACCGGCAAAGGCTGCGGCTGCCGCTGCGCCGCCCACGGCGTAGGCCTCGGTCACGTCGGTGCGGCTGGCCAGATGGCTGGCGCAGCGCTGCAGCGTCGAGAACTCGATGGCGCGGCTCTTGCAGTTCAGCTTGTCGTGGATGAGATCGGACAGATAGCGGCTGGTGCCGCTGAGGATGGCTTTGTGGCCGAAGGCGTCCAGCTGGCCTGCCGTGGACACGAGGTCGCACAGATAGGTGCCGTCGGCGGTCTTGACGCCCTCGCTGGCCGCGATGATGACGTTGGACTTCACCCGCTGCAGCTCATCCACTCTGGCGAGGAACTTGTCCTGTTCAAAGGGGACTTCCGGCAGAAGGATGAGGTCGGGGCCGTCGCTGTCGTCGCCGCCTGCGAGGCAGGCCGCACCGGCCAGCCATCCGGCGTGACGGCCCATGATCTCGGCCACGGTCACGCTGCGGATGTCGTAGACGGAGGAATCACGGATGACTTCCTTGAGGATGGTGGCGATGTACTTGGCCGCAGAGCCGTAGCCGGGGGTGTGGTCGGTGAGGCAGAGGTCATTATCGATGGTCTTGGGTACACCGATAAAACGCACCGCACTGCCTACCTGTGCGCCGTAGCGGCTGAGCTTGGCGATGGTGTCCATCGAGTCGTTGCCGCCGATGTAGAACACCGCGCAGATGTCGTACTTGTCAAACAGGGTGAACAGCTTGACATAGGGCGTGGAGTCCGCCTCCGGCTCGGGGAGCTTGTAGCGGCAGCTGCCCAGATAGCTGGACGGCGTGCGCTTGAGCAGCTCGATGCTGAGCCGGTCGTCCAGCAGGACGTTCAGCTCCACGAGTTCCTCTTTCAGCAGTCCCTCGATGCCGTACTTCATGCCGTAGACCTTGTCTGCGCCCAGACTGCAGGCGGCTTTATAGACGCCTGCGAGACTGGAATTGATGACGGCGGTAGGGCCGCCGCTCTGGCCGATGATGACATTCTTGGCCATGAGAACCTCCTTGTACCATTTACCGATAAATTGGACTTCCTGTGCGCCGCCGCACCGCTCCGCGCTGTCCCTGTTTCGCGGTCCGTACACCCTGCACAGTGTACAGACGGGGGAACAGCCAACAATCGATGACTGCAACTCGCACAAAAATTCTGGCAGGTCGTGCAAGCACTTCGAGAAATGTGTGCAAAAACCTGTTCTTCTTCTATTGTAACCGTTTTGCCTGTTGTATGCAAGTCCTAATTGGTTGCAGAGGCAAAAAAATTATGATAAAATAGGTACTGCACAGCTCTGCCGGGCCGGAAAGCGGGGATAACCCGCCGACACCCGGGCAGACTAAGAGCAGAACCAAACGAAAGCGGGAACACCTTTATGGGCATTTCACACGATTATCATAGCACGGGCCGGCGCCGCAGAGGCGGCCCCGGCGGCGTCATCCGGTTTGCAGGGGCCGTGGCCGGCATCCTGCTGGTGAGCTTCGCCATCACGGCCATCCTCGAGCATGGACAGGCACAGCCCGAAGAGCTGCCCACCGTGACGGCCAACGGCACGGCGCAGAACATTCTGGCCCCGCTGCCCATGCAGGGCACGGCGGACAGCACCACGGACAGCGGCAGCGCAGGCACAGCGGCAGCGGACGGAACGCCCGCCGTGACCCTCGAGCAGTTCGGCCCGGCCCGTCAGACGGCGGGAGCCTACAGCGTCAAAGCCTACGACAGCAGCGTTATCCGCCAGCCCGCCAGCGGTCAGGTCGATTTGAGCTACTTCTCCGATGCCGCCTTCCTCGGCGACAGCCTGACGGTGGGCTTCTCCGACTATAAGATCAACCTCGGCGGAGCACTCATCTGCGGCTACACCGGCGTCGGTCCGGATGCCATCGTCAACCGCAGCGCCGTCAAGAGCAGTGTGCGGGGCGAGGAAGTCGCGCTGGACGTGCTGGCCGCTGCTCAGCCCAAGAAGCTGTATATCCTGCTGGGTACCAACACCCTGACCACCGTGGGCGCGGCAGACCGCTTCCTCGCTTACTACGGCCAGATGCTGGACGTGCTGCGCCAGACGCTGGGGGAGGACTGCGTCATCTATGTTGAGTCCATCCCGCCCGTCCGCCCCGAGGCCGCAGCGGAAAAGCCGGGCCTTGCCTCGGACATCATCCGCTCGGTGAACGAGCAGCTGGCCCTGCTGGCCGCAGATAAGGGCTGTGTCTACCTCGATTTGTGGGAGACGCTGGCCGACGGCGAGGGCAATCTGAAAGAGGTGCTGGCTGCGCCGGACGGCGTCCACTTCTCGGCGGGCAACGGCTACGGCGCGTGGGTGACCTATCTGCGCAACCACGCCAAGTATTCTGCCGATAATGCCTGGACGCCCGGCAGCGCCTATGCAGGCTGAGCGCAAAACCAAAAAGAACAAAAGCATCCGTGATGCCCTGCCCCGGGAGGGGGAGAGAAACATCACGGATGCTTTTTTTGCAGCAAAAATCCCGCCCCCTGTACCAGTGATACGGAGGACGGGACGTTTTGTTTTTATGGAGAAGGGCAGAGGGACGAATTACTTCATCTTGCTCTTGGCCTTCATGCGCTGCTCGTGGTTGAGGATCTGCTTGCGGATGCGCAGGTTCTCAGGAGTGACCTCCAGCAGCTCGTCCTGAGCCAGGAACTCGAGGCAGCCCTCGAGGCTCAGCTTGCTGATGGGGATGAGGCGCAGAGCATCGTCAGAGCCGGAAGCACGGGTATTGGTCAGGTGCTTGGTCTTGCAGACGTTGACATCGACGTCCTCGCCGGAAGCGGTGTAGCCGATGACCATGCCCTCGTAGACCTTCTCGCCGGCGCCCACCAGCAGAGTACCGCGCTGCTGCGCGTTGAACAGGCCGTAGGTGACGGCCTCGCCGGTCTCAAAGCTGACCAGAGAACCGGTGGAGCGGTTGGCGATCATGCCAGCCCAGACGTCATAGCCGTCGAAGATCTGGTTGATGATGCCCTCGCCGTGGGTATCGGTCAGGAACTGGTTGCGGTAGCCGAACAGGCCGCGGCTGGGCATACGGAACTCCAGACGCACACGGTCGGAACCCAGAGACTCCATCTGCTGCAGGATGGCCTTGCGCTGGCCCAGACCGGTCATGACAGCACCCTGATACTGGGAGGGAACGTCGATGACGACGTGCTCCATAGGCTCGTAGGTCTTGCCGTCGATGACCTTGGTCAGAACGTGCGGGGGAGAGACCTGCAGCTCATAGCCTTCGCGGCGCATGGTCTCGATGAGGATGGACAGATGCATCTCACCACGGCCCATGACACGGAAGGAATCGGTGGTGGCGGAATCCTCCACCTTCAGAGCGACGTCCTTCAGCAGCTCTTTCTGCAGACGGTCACGGATCTGGCGGCTGGTGACATACTTGCCCTCACGGCCGGCCAGCGGGCTGTCGTTGACGGAGAAGGTCATCTCGACGGTGGGGTCGTTGATCTTCACGAAGGGCAGCGGCTCGATATTGGAGGGGCTGCACAGGGTGTTGCCGATGGTGACGTCGGGCAGACCAGAGAAAGCCACGATGTCGCCTGCGGTGATGTTGTCGCAGGGCTGACGGCCATTGGCCTGGAAGTCATACAGCTTGGTCAGACGGCCGCGCATCTTGAGGTCGGGGTTGTGCCAGTCGCACACGACCACTTCCTCGCCCACCTTGGCGACGCCGTTCTGGATGCGGCCGATGCCGATGCGGCCAACGAACTCGTTGTAGTCCACAGAGGACACCAGCATCTGGAAGGGAGCCTCGGGGTCGCCCTCGGGCGGCTTGATGGTGCTCAGCAGGGTGTCGAACAGGGGGACCAGGTCGGTGCCGGGTACATCGGGGTCAAGGCTTGCAGTGCCGTCACGGCCGCAGCAGAACAGCATGGGGCAGTCCAGCTGCTCGTCGGTAGCGCCCAGGTCCATCAGCAGGTAGAGGACCTCGTCGATGACTTCCTTGATGCGGGCATCGGGACGGTCGATCTTGTTGATGGCGACCACAAGGCTCAGATTCTGCTGCAGAGCCTTCTGCAGCACGAAACGGGTCTGGGGCATGCAGCCCTCAGCAGCGTCCACCAGCAGCAGAACGCCGTTGACCATCTTCAGCACGCGCTCGACCTCGCCGCCGAAGTCGGCGTGGCCCGGGGTATCGACGATATTGATCTTGACGCCCTTGTAGGTGCAGGAGCAGTTCTTGGCCAGAATGGTGATGCCGCGCTCACGCTCGATGTCACCGCTGTCCATGACACGCTCAGCCACAGCCTGATTGTCGCGGAAAGCGCCGCTCTGGCGCAGCAGGGCGTCCACCAGCGTGGTCTTGCCGTGGTCAACGTGAGCGATGATAGCGACATTGCGCAAATCGTTACGAACCATAAAATACAACCTCTCTATTTTGAATCTCAGTAGAAGTTACGTCATACGATTTAAGTTTATATCATCCGGGGGTGGTTTGTCAAGATTGTATAAAAATTTTTTGATGGATTCGGCGTTTTGCCTGAGAATCGGCCATCGATTTGGGCGGCATTACAGCGCGAAACGTGATATACTTAATGTACTAAAGTTGGATGATCCCGTTGGAGGTGTGTCTATGAAACTGACGTTTTTGGGTGCCAACCACGAAGTGACCGGCAGCTGTACCCTCTTGGAAGCGGCGGGACAGCGCTACCTCATCGACTGTGGTATGGAACAGGGCAAGGATGTCTATGAGAACCAGCCCATCCCCGTTGCGCCGGGCGAGATCGACGGCGTGCTGGCCACCCATGCCCATATCGACCACACGGGCCTTCTGCCTCTTCTGGTGCGCAACGGCTTCCGGGGCAGGATCTACGCCACCAGGCCCACGGCAGAACTGTGCAGCATCATGCTGCGCGACTCGGCGCACATCCAGGAATTCGAAGCCGAGTGGAAGAACCGCAAGGGCCAGCGTTCCGGCGCAGAGCCTGTGGAACCCATGTACACCATTCAGGACGCTGAGGCAGCCATCGCGCTGTTCCGGGGCTATGATTACAATAAAGAGATCGAGCTTGCGCCCGGCATCGTCATCCGCTTTGTGGATGTGGGCCATCTGCTGGGCTCGTCCAGCATCGAGATATGGGTGACGGAGAACGGTGCGACCACAAAGCTAGTCTTCTCCGGCGACATCGGCAACCTCGACCAGCCGATCATCAAAGATCCCACGTATCTGAAGGACGCAGATTATGTCTTTATGGAGTCCACCTACGGTGACCGCAGCCATGGCCCGCGGCCTGACTATGTGGCAGAGCTGGCGAAGATCCTGCAGCGCACCTTCGACCGCGGCGGCAATGTGGTCATCCCGAGCTTTGCAGTGGGCCGCACTCAGGAACTGCTCTACTTCATCCGCGAGATAAAGGAAAAAAATCTGATCACCGGCCACGGTTGCTTCCCGGTGTACATCGACAGCCCGCTGGCCATCGAGGCCACCCGCATCTTCAAGGACACCGACTCCTCCTGCTTTGATGAAGAGACCAACGCTCTGCTGGCAAAGGGCATCGACCCCATCCAGTTCCCGGGCCTGAAGGTCAGCGTCACCAGCGATGAGTCCCGTGCCATCAACACTGACCCCGTGCCGAAGGTCATCATCTCGGCCAGCGGCATGTGTGAAGCGGGCCGTATCCGCCACCACCTCAAGCACAACCTCTGGAGGAAGGAATGCACCATCCTCTTTGTGGGCTATCAGGCTGTGAACACGCTGGGCCGCTCTCTGCTGGAGGGTGCGGACAACGTGAAGCTCTTCGGCGAATCCATCGAGGTGCAGGCGGAGATCTGCCAGCTCACCGGCCTTTCGGGCCACGCCGACAGGGAGGGCCTGCTGAAGTGGGTCAACTCCTTTGAGCCGAAGCCCAAGCGGGTGTTCATCATCCACGGCGAGGATGAGGTGGAGAACATCTTTGCCCAGACCCTCACGGAGCAGGGCTTCAACGCCTGCGCACCCTATAATGGTGAGCAGTGGGCCATCGGTGCCGAGGGCGCGGTCTGCCTGAAGGAAGGCACCCGTGTCCGCATCGAGCACCACATCAGCGAGGGTGCAGCCCGTGCGGCTACTGTCTTCCAGCGCCTGCTCAATGCCGGCAAGCGCCTGCTGCGGGTCATCGAGCACAACGAGGGCGGTGCCAACAAGGACCTCGCCAAGTTTGCCGACCAGATCAACGCTCTCTGCGACAAGTGGGACAGATGAGGCAAACATCCCTGCGGCATAGCCGCTCCGACAACATCGTTCTGAAATAAAATGATGTAAAAACCGACCCGAGTTCGTGTATTCTCACACGGCTCGGGTCGGTTCTTTTTTTGCGTCCAAAAGAGGAAAACACGGTTTTCTGTGCGCTTTTGCACAAGTTTCCGACTATTTCATGAGAATCGTTGACTTTGAACATTTGAAATGCTACTATATGGCACAATAAAAGGCAAAGATAACGAAATAAAGTTGTTTCATGAGTGCAGAGGCCGGCATCTGTGCTGGAAACGGCTCGAAGTTTTTGTCTGCGTGCGGATGGTATCGGCAGAAGCCTCCGCACAGGAAATGACCGCATTGCATCATTCGATCAAAAAGTCAACAAAAAGAAAGGTCGTGGTCTCTATCGCAATCAAGGAATATTCCATGTCCCGGGACTCCACCCGGCAGCTCTCACCCAGCTTCAAGGTGCGGGAGTTTGCCTGCAAGGGCAGCGATGTTGTCCTCCTCGACGACGAGCTGGTAGTGCTGCTGCAGTGCATCCGGGAGCACTTCGGCAAGCCGGTACATATCACCAGCGGATACCGCACCGCTGCCCACAACGCTGCCGTGGGCGGCAGCAAGTCCAGCCAGCACCTTCTGGGCCGGGCGGCGGATTTCTACGTTGAGGGCATGGACGTGGCCACTGTGGCCGCCTACGCCGAGACCCTGTTGCCCTCCCGGGGCGGCATTGGACGGTATCCAAAGGACGCCGCCCATCCCAAGCGCAGCACCGGCTGGGTGCATATCGATACCCGGGCGGGCAAGAGCCGGTGGAAGATGTAAAAAGACTCTGAAACTGTTATTGCTATTACAATATGAAAACGGCCCTCTCCCGGAAAAGGGAAGAGGGCCGTTTTCTTGCAGCAACGCCCCCGCTGGTGGAAACACCGGCGGGGGCGTCAGGTTTATGAATCGGCGCGCAGGAGGTCGGCGGGTCGGATGTGCAGGATGTCGCAGAGTGCAAAAAGATTATCTGTTTTGGGCATCCCGGCGCCTCGCTCATAATAGCCGATCGTGCCGATGGTGACACCAAGCTTCTCCGCAAGCTCCAGCTGCGTCAGCCCGGCGGCCTGCCGTGCCTCGCGGATGATACGGGCAGATTCGGGGTGGCTGCGGGTGGCCATAAAGAATCACCTCTTTTGCTTATTGTGTCTTGATAATACCACATAAAATCTAAAAAGCAAGAAAAAATATCTTGGGAGGATTCGAGAAGATGCTGATATCTAAGCGCCCTAAAAAGACACAAACGATCCGCCGAAGAATGCGGGAGGGAGGCGGAATGGCTCACACCCGAGCCAGAAGCTCTGCGGGTGTAAATGCCATAACGCTGCTTTTGGTGAAGTCCCGGACATTGCGGGTAATGATGTAGTTGGCATGGATCCGCTCAGCGGTGACGCTCTGAACTGCATCTTCAAAATCAGCCCAATGCAGCGCAGCCGCCTTAGACACGTCGGCAGAAGTGAGGTCTGCAAATTCGAAGATCAAGCCGAGCCGCTGGAGAACATCTTCGATTTTCTCCGGAGTAAGCTGTTTGCGCATGATGTAGACCAAATTCGCAAACGTCAGCGCAGAGATATACCCCTTTGCCTGCTCAGTTTCGCAGAGCTTCCAGACAAGAGAGGATTCTTTGACGAACTCGGGACGGTTCAGCAGAACATCCAGAATGATATTTGCGTCAATCAGCAACACCATACTTTTCTGCCAGCCTTTCCGATTTTGCTTCGTCAAGCTCAATATCGCCGTGCAGGATGCCGGTCAAAGAGTCCGTCAGATAAGACACCGCAGCCCCCTTCGGGATGAAACGCCCAACTTCGCGCCCGTTTTTCGTGACGATGATTTCCTGACCGTTCAGAACCAGATTCAGGTAGCGTCCAAAATTATTCTGCATTTCCGTTGCAGTAGCAGTTGCAGCAACCATAAAGGCACCTCCTTGTTTTAGCTATTTTTAGTATACTCCATAATAGCTAAAATATCAAGAGAACGTGCAAAAAAGCAGGGAAGAGAGCGGCGGTTCGAATGAACAAAAAATAGAAGTGCAACCAGAACATAGGAAAACCGCCCAAATCCTGACGGATCTAGGCGGTTTTTGGTGGAGCGGGCAATGGGAATCGAACCCACCTCCTCAGCTTGGAAGGCTGATATACTAGCCGATGTACGATGCCCGCATATTCTGTTTTGCCGGGATGCAAGCAGTATTATAGCATGATTCGCGGCAAATGTCCAGCATTTTTTGCCCAAAGTGCAGAAGGAGAAGAAACCTTTGCCGCCGAGCTGGCGTTTGCCTGTTTACTTTGGAGCAGTTTTATTGTAAAATAGACAGGAGATAAAACCGGCAGCGCACAGCGCGGCCAAATCTGATACAGGTGGTGTATGTTATTATGGCATTGAAATATCAGCGCATCCTTCTGAAGATCAGCGGCGAGGCCCTTGGCGGCGAAAAGGGGACCGGTTTCGACGAGCCGACCATGGACGCGATCTGCGGCGGCGTAAAGAAGGCCCATGAGCTGGGCGTTCAGATCGGCATCGTCGTGGGCGGCGGCAATTTCTGGCGCGGCCGTTCCAGCGGCAGGATGGAGCGTACGCTGGCCGACAAGATCGGTATGCTGGCAACGGTGATGAACGCTCTGGCTGTCTCCGACAAGCTGGAGCAGCTGGGTGTGCCGACCGAGGTGTTCACCTCCATCACCATGCCGCAGGTGGCCCCGGCCTTCACCCGCAAGGACGCTCTCCGCGCAATGGACGAGGGCAAGATCGCCATCTTCGGCGGCGGTACGGGCAACCCCTTCTTCTCCACCGACACGACCACTGCCCTGCGCGCCGTTGAGGTGAGCGCAGACATCATGTTCAAGGCCACGATGGTGGACGGCGTCTATGACAAGGACCCCCACAAGTACCCCGACGCAAAGAAGTACGAGACCCTTACCTTTACCAAGGTGCTGGAAGACCGTCTGGCTGTTATGGACGGCACTGCCGCCACCCTCTGCCGGGACAACAAGCTCCCCATCCTCGTGTTCGATCTGGCCGACCCCGACAACATCGCCCGCGCTGTGCAGGGTGAGAATGTGGGTACACTGGTCTACGAGGGCTGAGCATACCGCCCCGCTTCCGACAATAGAATATCCCAGACGCCTTTTCGCGGCTGGTGAGAATTGATAACAAACAGGAGACAAGGACAATGAGCAGCAACACCAAGGCATTCGAAGACAAGATGAAGAGCGCAGTCGAGCATCTGGAGCGCGAGCTGAAGACCGTGCGCGCAGGCCGCGCCAACCCCGGCGTTCTGGACAAGGTGACCGTGGATTACTACGGTTCTCCCACGCCCATCCAGCAGGTGGCTTCTGTGGCTGTCAGCGAGGCCCGCACCCTGACCATCACCCCGTGGGACCGCACCCTGCTGCGCGCCATCAGCAAGGCGATCCTGGCCAGCGATGTGGGCATCAACCCCATCGATGACGGCCAGACCATCCGTCTGAACTTCCCGGCTCCCACCGAGGAGCGCCGCAAGCAGCTGGCCAAGGAAGTCTCCAAGATGGGCGAGGAGGCAAAGGTCGCCGTCCGCAACGTCCGCCGTGACGCCATGGATAAGGCCAAGGCCATGAAGAAGGCCGGTGAGCTGACCGAGGACACCCAGAAGACCATGGAAGAGGACGTCCAGAAGCTGACCGACAAGTATGTGAAGAACATCGACGCTGCCGTGGAAGAGAAGCAGAAGGAAATCATGTCCGTCTGATTCCGACTGCAGGCAAAGCAGGGAGGTGCCGTGCGCTGAAAGAAGGTGCGCGGCACTTTTTGCCAGACGAGACGTAGAGGAAGAAGAGCATGGAACATTCAAAGGATTTTGCGAAGGGACTGTCCATCGGCATCATCATGGACGGCAACGGCCGCTGGGCCAAGAACCGCGGCCTGCCCCGCACCGCCGGCCATAAAAAGGGCGCACAGGTCTTTCAGGACATTGCGGACTACTGCGATGAACTGGGCGTAGAGTCGGTGTATTTTTACGCATTCTCGACCGAAAACTGGAAGCGTCCCGCCGAGGAGGTAGGCGCGATCATGCGGCTGTTCGGCGAATACCTCATCAAGGGCTTCGACTACGAGAACCGGAACGTCCGCATCTGCTTCATGGGCGACCGCACGGTGCTGGAGCCCAAGCTGCAGGAGCTGATGAACAAGCTGGAGCGGGATTCTGCCTGCAAGACCGGCCTGACCATCAACATCGCCATCAACTACGGCGGACGGCCTGAGATCGTCCGGGCGGCCCAAAGCCTCGCGGCCAAGGCGGCTGCGGGCGAGCTGAAGCCTGAGGACATCACGGAAGAGGCTCTTTCGGCCCAGATGTACACCGCCGGCCAGAAAGACCCCGACTTCATCCTCCGCCCCAGCGGAGAGAAGCGGCTCTCCAACTTCATGCTCTGGCAGGCGGCCTACTCCGAACTGGTGGAAATGGACGTTCTGTGGCCTGATTTCACCCGTGATGACCTCGATGCCGCCATCATGGAGTTCAACCGGCGCTCCCGCCGCTTCGGCGGACTCTGAGAGCAGCAACCGATACGCAAGATGCCGCGCAGCGTGCGCGGCCCCCGGAGAGCGCCCGGTATTTCCTCGGGCGCTGACGCTGCAGACCCTGCCAGAGCAGGGGAGCGGCTCCCGGACGAAACAAAGGAGAACATGAAACTATGAAAACACGAATCATCACAGCCGTGGTGGGCCTGATCGTTCTGGCAGGCGTCCTGTTCACCTTCGATACGCTGGTGTTCAATCTGGTCATCGCGGCCATCACCCTCATCGCCCTGCATGAAATTTACTCTGCGCTGGGTTTTGAAAAGCAGGACTGGCCGCTGCTGGCTGTTCTGGTGCCCTACACACTGCTCATCATGCTGTCGAGCTACAGCGTCTGCCGGGCGATGGCGATGCCCGCTTCCTTCCTCGTGGTGCTGTTCTATGCCATCTACCTTGTAGTGCGCAACGGCGTTATCAGCTACCAGAAAGCCAGCGGCCTCGCCATGTTTTCGGGCATTGTGATCTTCTGCTTCTACTCGTTCATCCGGCTCAAGGAGATGCTGCCGGTGGAGGAGTATGGCTACGACGCCATCTTCTTCATCCTGCTCATCCTCTGCTTCGCCTGGGGCGGCGATACCTGCGCCTACTTCGCGGGCCGCGCCTTTGGCAAGCATAAGCTCTGCCCGGTGGTCAGCCCCAAAAAGACGGTGGAGGGTGCTGTTGGCGGCGTGCTGGGCACGATGGTGTTCGGTGTGCTGATCACGGTCATCTACTCCATCGCAGCGGACCGGATGGAAGAGTTCACCCGCTCCAACATTGGCGTATCCATGTATGTTATCATTGCGCTGCTGGCCTGTGTGGCTGCGGTGCTGGGCATCTACGGCGACCTGTTCGCCAGCGTGGTCAAGCGCCAGTGCGGCATCAAGGACTACGGCACCATCTTCCCGGGCCACGGCGGCATCCTCGACCGCTTCGACAGCGTGATGTTCATCGCGCCCTTCGTCACCATGGTGGTCATCGCAGCATTCTACAATTAAAATCAGCAGGAGATAGATTCTTTATGGCTAAGAAAATCACGCTGCTGGGCTCTACCGGCTCCATCGGCACCCAGAGTCTCGATGTCATCCGCGCTCAAGGGTATGAGGTGTTCGGCCTGTCGGCTCACAGCCAGACGGATAAAATTTTGCAGCAGATAGAAGAATTCCACCCGAAATACGTCTGCATGACCAGTGAGGCCGGTGCCGAAAAGCTTTCGGCTGCGCTGGCCGGCCGCGCCGATGCACCCAGACTCCTGACCGGCCCGGAGGGCCTGAAGACCCTCGCCGCGATGGACGGCCCGGACGTGGTGCTGAACAGCGTGGTGGGCATCGCGGGCCTCGGAGCAAGCCTTGCCGCCATCGAGAGCGGCCATGACCTCGCCCTCGCCAACAAGGAAAGCCTTGTCACCGGCGGCCATCTCGTCACCCAGGCTGTGGCAAAGCACGGCGTCAAGCTGCTGCCGGTGGACAGTGAGCACTCGGCCATCTTCCAGTGCCTGCAGGATAAGGAGAGCGCCAAGAGCCTGACCAAGATCCTGCTGACGGCTTCCGGCGGCCCCTTCTTCGGCATGAAGACCGAAGAGCTGCGGGGCAAGACCAAGGCCGACGCCCTCAAGCATCCCAACTGGAACATGGGCGCAAAGATCACCATCGACAGCGCCACCCTGATGAATAAGGGCCTCGAGCTCATCGAGGCTGTGTGGCTGTTCGGTCTGCCTCCGGAGAAGATCCAGATCGTCGTCCAGCGCCAGAGCATCGTCCACTCGGCGGTGCAGTACAGCGACAACTCCATCATCGCCCAGCTGGGTGTGCCGGATATGCGCATCCCCATCCAGTATGCGCTGACCTATCCGGCCCGTGTGCCGGGCGTCGTGCCGGAGCTGGACTTCACCACCCTCAAGCTGCTGACCTTCGATGTGGCCGACGAGGAGACGTTCCGCTGCCTGGCCGCCTGCAAGAAGGCCATCCGGAAAGGCGGTCTCGGCCCCTGCGCCGCCAACGGTGCCAACGAGGAGGCCGTCAAGCTCTTCCTCGAGGATAAGATCGGCTTCCTCGACATCGGTCGTCTGGTGGAGGCTGTCGTGGACAGCGACAGCTTCGGCGGCGGCTACAGCCTCGCGGATGTGTATGAGTGTGACCGTATGGCCCGCGCATTCGTGAGAGCACACCTGTAATATAGGAGAAATAATGTCAGTTTTCATCACCTTTGCAGCCGCGCTGCTCATCTTCGGCGCGGTCATCGCCATCCACGAGTTCGGCCATTTTGCAGTGGCAAAGCTCTGCGGGGTCCAGGTCAACGAGTTTTCCATTGGCATGGGTCCGACCCTCATCAAGACCTATCGCAAAGGCACACAGTATACCCTGCGGCTCCTGCCCGTAGGCGGCTTTGTGGCGCTGGAAGGGGAGGAGAGCCCCGAGAGCGAACAGGCCGAGGGTGGAAACGGGGACGATGACGGCCCGGACATCCCGCCGGAGGTGCTGGCGCAGCGGACAGGCAAGCCGCTGAACGAGGCGGCTGTCTGGCAGCGGATGCTGGTGATGGCGGCAGGCGCGGTGATGAACTTCGTGCTGGGCTTCGTGGTGCTGCTGCTCCTCATCTCGCTGCGCAGTGAGCCCATCACCAGCAAGGTCATCTATGCCGTGGAGGACAACGCCCTCTGCGGCCAGACCGGTCTGCAGGCTGGCGACGAGATCGTGGCCGTCAATGGGCGGCACTGCTTCGTGGCCAACGATATGCTCTACGAGCTCATGCGCACCGAGAGCTACCGTGCGCACTTCACCGTCCGCCGGGAAGGCAGGCTCGTGGAGCTGCCGGACGTCCAGTTCGACACCTGGCAGGATGAGCAGGGCCAGACCCACATGACACTGGGCTTTACAGTCTACGGCCTCAAAAAAACACCGCTGAACGTCCTGAAAGAGTCGGCCAACAGCGTTATCTACTATGGACGCATCATCTATACCTCGCTGGCCGACCTTCTGCGGGGCCGCGAGAGCATCAACGACCTGTCCGGCCCGGTGGGCATCGTGACCGCCATCGGTCAGGCTGCAAGCTACGGCTGGGAGGATGTGGCTGAGCTGCTGGTGCTCATCACCATCAACCTTGGCGTCTTCAATCTGCTGCCGTTCCCGGCGCTGGACGGCGGAAAGATCGTCTTCCTGCTCATCGAGGCAGTCACCGGCCATGCAGTGCCGGAAAAGATCCAGAGCAGCCTGACCGTCGCAGCCTTTGCGCTGCTGTTCGGCCTGATGCTCTTTGCAACGTACAATGACATCGTCCGGCTCGTGACCGGAGCAGTTTGAAAGAGGTAAAACCATGCGGCAGCTGAAACGTGAAGTGAAGATCGGCAATGTGACCATCGGCGGCAAGAATCCCATTGCCGTACAGACCATGCTGAACGTCCCGGTGGAAGACATCGAGGGCAATGTGGCGCAGGCAAAGCGCTGCGAAGCGGCAGGCTGTCAGATCTTGCGCGTGACCTGTCCCAGCGCGGCAGACGCCAAGTGCATCGAGGCTGTCAAGAACGCTGTGAATATCCCCATCGTGGCGGACATCCACTTCGACTACAAGGCGGCCATCGCCTGCGCCGATGTGGGCGTGGATAAGATCCGCATCAACCCGGGCAACATCGGCGACGATGACCGCGTGAAGGCGGTCGTGGATGCCTGCCAGCAGAAAAATATCCCCATCCGCATCGGCGTCAACGGCGGCAGTCTGGAAAAGCACATCCTCGCCAAGTACGGCGCACCTGTGCCGGAAGCGATGGTGGAGAGCGCTCTGTACCATGTCCGTCTGCTGGAAAAGTTCGACTTCAACAACATCGTCATCTCCATCAAGAACTCCAACGTCCCCCGCATGATGGAGGCATATCGCCAGCTCAGCGCTGTGACCGACTACCCGCTCCATGTGGGCGTCACGGAGGCCGGCACTTACCAGATGGGCCTGCTCAAGAGCGGCATGGGCATCGGCGGGATGCTGCTGGAAGGCATCGGCGACACCATTCGTGTCTCGCTGGCTGCTGACCCTGAGAAGGAAGTGGAAGCAGGCTACAATATCCTGCGCGCTGTCGGCTTCCCGGTGGCCGGCCCGGAGGTCATCACCTGCCCGACCTGCGGCCGCACCCAGTACCCCTGCACCGAAATCGCAAATGAGGTGGAGCGCCGGCTCCAGGGCTGCAAAAAGTCCATCAAGGTGGCTGTCATGGGCTGTGTCGTCAACGGCCCCGGCGAGGCCCGTGAGGCGGACATCGGCATTGCCGGCGGCAAGGGCGAGGCAGTGCTGTTCGTCCACGGCGAACCCGTCAGGAAGCTGACGGGGGATAATATCCTCGACCAGTTCATGGAGGAGATCGATAAGCTGTGATTTTACAGAATAAGCTTGGTCTGACGAGTGAAGCGGAGCTTGCTCGGGCAGAAGAAAAACTCAGCAAGACCCGGGCGCTTGAGCTCTATGACACCGGCCTGTTGGATACCTTCGAGGTAGGCACCTTCAAAGGGCTTGCGGCCATCCATAAATGCCTGTTCGGTGATGTCTACGAGTTCGCTGGACAGATGCGGACAGTGAACATTGCAAAAGGAAATTTCCGCTTTGCACCGGTGATGTATCTGCGTCCGGCACTGGAAAGCATCGACGCTATGCCGCAGTCTTCTTTCGATGAAATCATCGAGAAGTATGTGGAGATGAATGTGGCGCATCCGTTTCGGGAGGGCAATGGCCGAAGCACCCGAATCTGGCTGGATGCTATTCTGAAAAAAGAACTGCATCAGGTCATCGACTGGAGCAGGGTGGATAAAGAAGATTACCTTCTTGCAATGGAGCGCAGTCCGGTCAAGGATGTGGAGATAAAAGCGCTGCTGCACGCTGCTCTGACCGAAAAAATCAATGACCGCGAAGTCTATATGAAAGGCATCGACGCCAGTTACCACTACGAAGGCTATTATGTCTTTAAGACAGAAGATTTAACTTAAAAACAACCTGCTGCCACGCCCTTTTCCGGGGCGCGGCAGTTTGTGCTGTTATCGGATAGAAAAGGAGTACCACTGTGACACCACTTGTTTCCCAGCTATGGCCGCAGTTTATGGCGGACCCGGACTTTGCGGCCTGTTTTGGCCGCGTGGTCGTCGAGCACGCTCAGATGCTGCGGCAGGAGCGGCAGGTCATCTTTACGCTGCGCAGTTCTGCCCCGCTGGACAAGGGGCTGTGCGCCCGGCTGTTGGCTTCGCTGGCACCGGATTACGAGGGCTTCGAGCTCCGCATCAACAATCTTTTCGGCTATGCGACGCTGGATGAAGCCGGTCTGCGGGAGCTGATGGAGGAGATGAAGCGGGACGGTGTCCCCATCAACGGCTTCCTCGACCGCTGCCGCATCACCATCACCGGTCAGAACATCACCATCGGCGTCTGCCACGGCACGAAGTTTTTGCAGGAGATGCAGTTCGAGCGCCTGCTGGCAGAGCGCATCGCTGCCCACACCGGCGTAAAGCCCAAAGTGACGCTGGAAAGCAGCGTGGGCGAGGCCGAACAGCGCCAGATGGAAGAAAAGCTCGAGCGGAAAATTGCGCCGCCCGTCGTCAAGTTCGAGAAAAAGAACACTGCTCCCTCCATCAAGGTGGAGGGCCTCGACCTCACGGACAAGCCCGTCACCATCTTCCACGGCAAGATGTTCACCCCGAAAAATCTCACCCCCCTCAAGGATCTGGGCGGCGAGGGCGGCAAGTGCATGATCTGGGGCGACGTCTTCTTCACCGAAGTGAAGGGCAGCTTCCGCAAGATATACACTGTCTCCATCACCGATTACACCGGCTCCATCAACCTGAAGATCCGTGCGCAGGAAGGGGAGGACTGCTCCAAGTGGGAGTCCATCCCCAAGGGTACGACGGTCGTGGTGCGCGGCGACTGCTCCTACGATAAGTACGAGCACGACTATATCGTCTGGCCCTACGACGTCCTCTTTGTCGAGCGCAAAAAGCGGGAGGACAACGCCCCCGTCAAGCGGGTGGAGCTGCATCTGCATACCAAGCTGTCCAGCATGGACGCCTTCTGCGACCCCGGCGGCATCGTCAAGCTGGCCCACCGGATGGGCCACCCGGCCATCGCCATCACCGACCACGGCGTCTGTCAGGGCTACCCCGAAGCCATGTTGGCGGCGGACGCCATCCACAAGACAGACCCGGACTTCAAGCTCATCTACGGCTGTGAGGCCTACTTTGTCGATGACATGATACCCTGCGTCTACGGCGTGAAAGACGAGCCGCTGAACGGTGAGTTCTGCGTCTTCGACACTGAGACGACGGGCCTCGACCCCGGCGTGGAATATCTGACAGAGATCGGCGCGGTCATCGTGCGGAATGGGGAGGTGGTGGAAGAATTCGACACCTTCGTAAAACCCGGAAAGCCCATCACCTCCAAGATCACCGAGCTGACCGGCATCACCAACGAGATGGTGGCTGACGCCCCCGGCGAGGCCGAGGCACTGAAAGCCTTCCTCGACTTTGTAGATGGCCGCATCCTCGTGGGCCACAACGCCCACTCCTTCGACATCCGGTTCCTCCGCGCCGCCGCCAAGCGGAGCGGCATCGAGTTTGAGCCGACCTATATCGACACCCTGACCATGGCTCAGGCCATGTACCCCGGCCTCCACAACTACAAGCAGGGGACCATCAACAAGCATCTGGAGCTGCCCGCCTACGAGGCCCACCGCGCCTGCGAGGACTCTGCCGCACTGGGCCGCATCTTCTGCGTCATGCTGAAAGATCTGGAGGAAAAGCAGGTCACCGCCGTCAGCGGCATCAACACCGGCCTCGGCGGGAACCGCGAAGTGCTGAAAAAGAAGTATTATCACCTCATCATCCTCGTGCGCAGCCAGATGGGCTTGAAAAACCTCTATAAGATCGTCAGCGAGGCCCATGTCAACTACTTCTTCAAGAAGCCTCGCGTCCCCCGCAGCCTTCTGAACAAGTATCGGGACGGCCTTATCCTCACTTCTGCCTGTGAAGCAGGAGAACTTTACAGGGCGATCGTAGAGGGCCGCTCCTACGAAGAACTGAAGAAAATTGCATCGTACTACGATGTTTTGGAGGTACAGCCTCTGGGCAACAACGCCTATATGGTGCGGGATGGAAAGGTGGAGAGCGAAGAGGTCATCAAGGACTTCAACCGCACCGTCATCAAGCTGGGCGAAGACCTGCACAAGCCCGTCATCGCCACCGGCGACGTCCATTTCACCGAGCCGGAGGACGCCATCTACCGCTCTGTCCTGCAGGCGGGCAACGGCTTCAAGGACGCGGACAACCAGCCGCCCCTGTTCTACCGCACCACCGAGGATATGCTGAACCAGTTCAGCTACCTGCCCAGGGAAAAGGCCTACGAGATCGTCGTGACCAATCCCCGCAAGATAGCGGCCAGCATCGACGGCAACGTCCGCGCCATCCCGCGCGGCACCTACCCGCCCAGCATCGAGGGTGCAGAACAGCAGCTCCGGGATGCGACCTGGGAACACGCCAAGCGGGACTATGGCGACCCTCTGCCCGAGATCGTGGAGAAGCGTCTGCAAAAAGAACTGGACTCCATCTGCGGTCACGGCTACGCCGTCCTGTACGTCATCGCGGTCAAACTGGTGGCCTATTCCAACGCAGGCGGCTATCAGGTGGGCAGTCGTGGTTCGGTCGGCTCGTCGGCTGTGGCCCACTTCTCCGGCATCTCGGAGGTCAACAGTCTGCCGCCCCATTACCGCTGCCCCAAGTGCAAGTACAGCGAGTTCATCACCGATGGCAGCGTGGACGACGGCTTCGACCTGCCCGACAAGAACTGCCCCCACTGCGGCACCCGGATGCTGGTGGACGGCCACGACATCCCGTTCGAGACCTTCCTTGGTTTCTACGGCGACAAGGAGCCTGATATTGACCTGAACTTCTCGGGCGAATACCAGTCCAACGTCCACCGCTACACGGAGGAGCTGTTCGGCAAGGCCAACGTGTTCAAGGCCGGCACCGTCTCCGGTATTCAGGACAAGACGGCCTACGGTTACGTCAAAAAGTATCTGGATGATCGGGGGAGAACGGTCAACCACGCCGAGGAGAACCGCCTGACGCTGGGCTGTACCGGCGTCAAGCGTACCACCGGCCAGCATCCCGGCGGCATGGTCGTCGTGCCGGACACCTATGAGATCTACGATTTCTGCCCCATCCAGCACCCGGCGGACGATGTGGCGGGCGGTCTGCTGACCACTCACTTCGAGTTCAAATATCTCCACGATACCCTGCTCAAGCTGGACGAGCTGGGCCACGATATGCCCACCTTCTACAAGTATTTCGAAGAGTACACCGGCATCCCCGTGGACAGCATCCCCATGAACGACCCCAAGGTTTATAGCCTGCTCACCAGCCCGGAAGAGCTGGGTGTGACGCCGGAGCAGATCGACAGCCAGACCGGCACCTTCGGCATCCCCGAGATGGGTACCAACTTCGTGCGCGGAATGCTGGTGGAGGCCCGTCCCAAGAATTTCTCCGAGCTGATCCAGATCTCGGGCCTGTCCCACGGCACCGACGTCTGGACCGGCAACGCCGACGAGCTCATCCGCAGCGGCACCTGCACCATCGCGGAGGTCATCGGCTGCCGTGACAGTATCATGCTCTATCTGCTGCGCAAGGGCCTCGAGCCCAAGATGGCCTTTGATATTATGGAGGCCGTCCGTAAGGGCAAGGTGGCCAAGGGCGGCTTTGCGCCCGGCTGGGAAGAGGCCATGCGGGAGCACGATGTGCCGGACTGGTACATCGAGAGCTGCCGCAAGATAAAATATATGTTCCCGAAAGCCCATGCGGTGGCCTACCTGATGTCGGCCATCCGGCTCATGTGGTTCAAGCTCTACCACCCGCAGGCGTTCTATGCGGTGTACTTCACCGTCCGGGGCGATGACATCGACTATGAAGCCGCTGTGGGCGGCGCGGCGGTGGCCCGCGCCCACATGAATGAGGTGAAGCGCCGCCTCAAGGAAGAGAAGAACGCCAAGGATGAAGATGTGCTCGTCTCGCTCCAGCTGGTCAACGAGATGCTGGTGCGCGGCTACGAGTTCCTGCCCATCGAACTGGGCAAGAGCCGGGGCTCCAAGTATGTGGTGGAGGACGGCAAGGTGCGCCTGCCCTTCTGCTCCCTGAAGGGTCTGGGCGGTGCCGCCGCCGATGCGCTGGAAAACGCCACCCTCCATGGGCAGGAGTACCTCTCCATCGAGGAGCTGCAGCAGGCCTCCGGCGTGGGCAGCAGCAGCATCGACCGCCTGCGTCAGGTGGGCGCTCTGGGCGACCTGCCGGAAAGCAGTCAGGTGAGCTTTTTCTGACAAAACTGCATAGGGCCTTAGCACACACGGTCTGCCGTAAAAGGCGGGCCGTGTGTTTTTTGTTCTCCCGGCGGGGGCAGGGTGTTTTTGCATTTCCGGCCCGGCGAAAAGTAAACAAATAAAATGGCGAAACTTTGTCTGTCTCTTATACACATCTCCGAGCCCACGAGACCGTACTAGATCT
>ENA-OYZJ01000125-OYZJ01000125.1-human-gut-metagenome-genome-assembly--contig:-NODE-125-length-50038-cov-25.357882_pt1 | contig 50038 bp, 43 predicted proteins | sample MGYA00243290_ERZ653475 | MGnify/ENA primary metagenome ERZ653475 (study PRJEB26926, sample SAMN06165003) | human gut metagenome | biome: ENVO:00009003; feature: ENVO:2100002; material: ENVO:00002003... | reverse complement strand
AGGGTGACTTCGAGATATGGCGTAACCGTGAAGTTGTGGCCGATGAAGATTTGACAAACCCCAATATGCAGATTTCGCTGACGGAAGCACAGAAAATCGATGCTTCATACGAAGAAGGCGAAGAAGTGACTGATGAGGTGATCTTTGCCAAGTTCGGACGTCGTGCTATCCTGAATCTTCGCCAGACACTGGCTTCAAAGATTCTGGAACTTGAAAAAGACAGTATTTATAATAAATATATTGATAAAGTAGGTACAATCATCAACGCGGAAGTATACCAGATCTGGAAAAAGGAAATGTTGCTTCTGGACGATGAAGGAAACGAACTGCTGTTGCCTAAGACTGAACAGATCCCGAGCGACTTTTATCGCAAAGGTGAAACAGCCCGTGCAGTGGTTGCCCGCGTAGACAACAAGAACAATAATCCGAAGATTATTTTGTCACGTACTTCTCCCGTTTTCCTGCAACGTCTGTTCGAAATGGAAGTACCTGAAATCAATGATGGTTTGATTACCATTAAAAAGATTGCCCGTATCCCTGGCGAACGTGCCAAGATCGCAGTGGAATCTTATGATGACAGAATCGATCCCGTAGGCGCCTGCGTAGGTGTAAAAGGAAGCCGTATTCATGGGATTGTTCGTGAATTACGCAATGAAAATATCGACGTGATTAATTATACATCGAACATTTCATTGTTTATCCAGCGTGCTTTGAGCCCGGCTAAGATTTCTTCTATCCGTCTGAATGAGGAAGAGAAAAAGGCTGAGGTATTCCTTAAACCGGAAGAGGTATCGCTTGCTATTGGTAAAGGCGGTTTGAATATCAAGCTGGCCAGTATGTTGACTGAGTACACTATCGACGTGTTCCGTGAATTGGATGAGAATGTGGCTGACGAGGATATCTATCTCGACGAGTTCAGAGATGAAATCGACGGATGGGTGATTGATGCAATCAAGGCTATCGGTATCGATACAGCGAAGGCTGTGTTGAATGCGCCTCGCGAGATGTTGATTGAAAAGACGGACCTGGAAGAAGAGACAGTGGACGAGGTAATACGTATTTTGAAATCGGAGTTTGAAGAAGAACCGGCAGCAGAGATGGAGCCTGAGACAGAGGCGGAACCTGAAGCTGAACCAACACAAGAGTAATATGCATTACGATTGAATTTTCTTCGCTCCATTTATTCATTAAATTTTAAATATGACGATAAGGTTAAACAAAGTTACAAGAGATTTGAATGTAGGAATCGCGACGGTAGTTGAGTTCCTGCAAAAGAAAGGGTATACCGTTGAGGCTAATCCTAATACCAAAATTAGTGAGGAGCAGTACGCTGTGCTCGTTAAAGAGTTTAGTACAGACAAGAACCTTAGACTTGAATCGGAGCGTTTCATCCAGGAACGTCAGAATAAGGAACGTAATAAGGCATCGGTATCTATCGAGGGCTTCGAGAAGCAGCAGGAGAAACCGAAGTCGGAAGATGTGATTAAGACAGTCGTACCGGAGGATGCACGTCCTAAGTTTAAACCTGTCGGAAAAATAGATTTGGATAAATTCAGCGGTCGGAGAACAGATAAAGTAGAAAAAGCGCCGGAAAAGAAAGTAGAACCTGTAGTAGAACAACCTGTGGTAAAGCAACCCGTTGCTGAAAAAACAGTCGTTGAGAAACCAGTGGTTGAACCCGAAGTGAAAAAGGAAGAGCCGAAAGTGGAAAAGGTGGAAGTAATTGCACCGAAACCTGCACCGGCATCTGCTCCGGTAGAACAGCCAGTAGTAGCGCCGAAACCTGCAGTGGAGACAAAACCGGTAGAAGTTGAGAAAGTAGTAGTGGAAGAAGTAAAGAAAGAAGAGCCGAAGGTGGTAGAAACTGCACCTGTGAAGGCAGAAGAACGTAAAGTAGAAAGAACGGCAGAAGTAACTGCAACAGTGACAACTCCGACTGAAGAAAATGCGTCGAAAGAAAATGAGGTGTTTAAAATCCGTCAACCGGAACTGGGAGCGAAGATCAATGTCATCGGTCAGATTGACCTGGCTGCATTGAACCAGTCTACCCGTCCTAAGAAGAAATCGAAGGAAGAAAAACGCCGTGAACGCGAAGAAAAAGAAAAAGTTCGTCAGGACCAGAAGAAACTGATGAAGGAAGCTATCATCAAGGAAATCCGTAAAGAGGACAGTAAACAGGCAAAACCGGGCGTAAAAGATAATAATGCCGATGCTGCCAGAAAGAAACGGAATCGTATCAACAAAGAAAAGGTGGATGTCAACAATGTGGCAACTTCCAACTTTGCTGCTCCGAGACCCAATACTCAGACCGGTAAAGGTGGTGGTAACCATCCCCGTCCCCAGGGTCAAGGCCAGGGACAGGGCAATAATAATAACAAGAAGAATAATAATAAGGATCGCTTCAAGAAGCCGGTTATCAAGCAGGAGGTTAGCGAAGAAGATGTAGCAAAGCAGGTAAAAGAAACTTTGGCACGTTTGACAACCAAGGGTAAGAACAAGACTTCTAAGTACCGCAAGGAAAAACGTGAAATGGCTTCCAACCGTATGCAGGAACTGGAAGATCAGGAAATGGCAGAAAGCAAGGTACTGAAGCTGACTGAGTTCGTAACGGCTAACGAGTTGGCTACAATGATGGACGTATCAGTCAATCAGGTTATTGCAACTTGTATGAGTATCGGTATGATGGTTTCCATCAACCAGCGTCTGGATGCGGAAACAATCAATCTGGTAGCCGAAGAGTTTGGTTTCAAGACCGAATATGTAAGTGCGGAAGTGGCACAGGCTATCGTGGAAGAAGAAGATGCTCCGGAAGATTTGCAGCCACGTGCTCCGATCGTAACGGTGATGGGACACGTTGACCACGGTAAGACATCCTTGCTTGACTACATCCGTAAGGCGAATGTAATTGCCGGTGAAGCCGGAGGTATTACACAGCACATCGGTGCTTACAACGTACAGTTGGAAGACGGACGCCGTATTACGTTCCTGGATACTCCGGGACACGAGGCGTTTACTGCTATGCGTGCCCGTGGTGCGAAAGTAACGGATATTGCGATCATTATTGTGGCAGCCGATGATAACGTGATGCCGCAGACGAAGGAAGCGATCAATCATGCGATGGCAGCAGGTGTACCTATTGTATTTGCAATCAATAAGGTAGATAAGCCGACTGCTAATCCGGACAAGATTAAAGAAGAACTGGCTGCAATGAACTATCTCGTGGAAGAATGGGGTGGTAAATATCAGTCACAAGATATCTCTGCCAAGAAAGGTATGGGTGTGGAAGATTTGATGGAAAAAGTATTGCTGGAAGCTGAAATGCTTGATTTGAAGGCAAATCCGAACCGCAATGCAACAGGATCCATCATTGAATCTTCATTGGATAAGGGACGTGGTTATGTAGCTACCGTGCTGGTATCGAATGGTACTTTGAAAGTAGGAGATATCGTATTGGCAGGAACCAGCTACGGACGTGTGAAAGCCATGTTCAACGAACGTAATCAGCGCGTGAAAGAAGCGGGACCGGCCGAACCGGCATTGATTCTGGGACTGAACGGTGCTCCTGCTGCAGGTGATACATTCCATGTAGTTGAAAGCGATCAGGAAGCCCGTGAGATCACGAACAAACGTGAACAGCTGGCTCGTGAACAAGGCTTGCGTACACAGAAGATCCTGACCTTGGACGAACTTGGCCGTCGTATTGCTTTGGGTAACTTCCAGGAATTGAACATCATCGTCAAGGGTGACGTGGACGGTTCTGTAGAAGCATTGAGCGACTCGTTGATCAAGTTGTCTACTGAACAGATCCAGGTAAATGTGATTCATAAAGGCGTGGGTGCTATCTCCGAATCGGATGTATCATTGGCTGCTGCTTCGGATGCGATTATCGTCGGATTCCAGGTACGTCCTTCAGGTGCTGCCGCTAAGATGGCGGAACAGGAAGGTGTCGATATCCGTAAGTATTCCGTCATCTACGATGCAATCGAAGAGGTGAAGGCCGCTATGGAAGGTATGTTGGCTCCGGAACTGAAAGAACAGATTACAGCTACGATCGAAATTCGCGAAGTGTTCAATATCACGAAAGTGGGACTTGTGGCCGGTGCGGTAGTGAAGACCGGAAAAGTGAAACGAAGCGACAAGGCTCGTCTGATCCGCGATGGTATCGTTATCTTCACCGGAAACATCAATGCACTGAAACGCTTCAAGGACGATGTGAAGGAAGTAGGTACAAACTTCGAGTGCGGTATCAGTTTGGTGAACTGCAACGATATGAAGGTAGGCGATATGATCGAGACATTCGAAGAAATAGAAGTGAAACAGACATTATAATAATTGACAATTGACAGTTGACAATTGACAATTGATGGTTGATAATGGTTTTAATTGTCAATTGTCAATCGTCAATTGTCAATTTTAATATTATGACAACGATTGATATAATCATCCTTATTATAATAGGTGCCGGTGTGGTGGCGGGTTTTATGAAAGGCTTTATCCGTCAGCTGGCTTCTATTCTGGGATTGGTCGTCGGTTTGCTGGCAGCAAAGGCTTTGTATGCAACGTTGGCGGAGAAGCTTTGTCCGGCTGTGACAGACTCGATGACGGTTGCGCAGGTATTGGCTTTTATTGTCATCTGGGTCGCTGTTCCGCTGATATTCACGTTAGTGGCGTCCTTGCTGACGAAAGCGATGGAAGCCATTTCGCTGGGGTGGCTGAACCGTTGGCTGGGAAGTGGATTGGGAGCACTCAAATTTCTGTTGCTAACGAGCCTTGTGATCTGTGTGATAGAGTTTATCGATAGCGATAATAAGTTAATTAGTGCAACAAAAAAGAGCGAATCATTGTTATATTATCCTATGGAAACGTTTGCGGGAATCTTTTTCCCTGCTGCTAAGAATATAACGCAACAATATATATTAGATAATAAAGATGCAACAAGAAGAACCCAATAAATATGTAAAGGAACTGACGCAGGAGAAGTACAAATATGGCTTCACCACGGAAGTACACACCGATGTTATTGAGCGTGGACTCAACGAAGATGTAGTCCGTCTGATTTCATCGAAAAAAGATGAACCCGAATGGCTGCTGGAGTTCCGACTGAAAGCGTATCGCCATTGGCTGACGCTGGAAATGCCGACTTGGGCACATCTCCGTATTCCGGAGATCGATTATCAGGCAATTTCGTACTATGCCGATCCGACGAAGAAGAAAGAAGGACCGAAGAGTATGGATGAAGTAGATCCGGAACTGATAAAGACATTCAATAAACTGGGTATTCCCTTGGAAGAACAGATGGCATTGAGCGGAATGGCTGTGGATGCAGTGATGGACTCGGTATCCGTAAAGACTACTTTCAAAGAGACGTTGATGGAGAAAGGCATTATATTCTGCTCCTTTAGTGAAGCGGTACGGGAACATCCGGACCTTGTGAAGAAGTATATGGGCTCGGTAGTAGGCTATCGGGATAACTTCTTCGCTGCTTTGAACTCGGCCGTGTTCTCTGACGGTTCTTTCGTTTATATACCGAAGGGAGTACGCTGTCCGATGGAGCTTTCTACCTATTTCCGTATCAATGCCCGTAACACGGGACAGTTTGAACGTACGCTGATTGTGGCGGACGATGATTCGTATGTATCTTATCTGGAGGGATGTACCGCACCGATGCGTGATGAAAATCAGTTGCATGCGGCTATCGTGGAGATTGTGGTACATGATCGTGCAGAAGTGAAATACAGTACGGTTCAGAACTGGTATCCGGGTGATGCCGAAGGTAAAGGTGGAGTCTATAACTTTGTGACGAAACGCGGCAACTGCAAAGGGGTGGACAGCAAACTGTCCTGGACACAGGTGGAAACTGGTTCGGCTATTACGTGGAAGTACCCTTCCTGCATATTGACAGGCGATAATTCGACGGCTGAGTTTTATTCTGTAGCCGTGACAAATAATTATCAGCAGGCAGATACCGGAACAAAAATGATTCATCTGGGAAAGAATACCCGCAGCACGATTGTCAGCAAAGGTATCTCTGCCGGACATAGCGAGAACTCTTATCGCGGACTGGTACGTGTAGCTGAAAAAGCCGATAATGCACGCAATTACAGCCAATGTGACTCTTTGCTGCTGGGTGATAAATGTGGTGCGCATACTTTCCCGTATATGGATATCCATAATGAGACGGCCGTGGTGGAGCATGAGGCGACTACCAGCAAGATCAGCGAAGATCAGATATTCTATTGTAATCAGCGGGGAATCCCGACAGAGGATGCTATCGGGCTGATTGTTAACGGATATGCGAAAGAAGTATTAAATAAACTTCCGATGGAGTTTGCGGTGGAAGCACAGAAGTTGCTTACTATTTCGTTGGAAGGAAGCGTGGGATAAAAAATAAATAAGCTTATGTTAGAGATAAAAGACCTGCATGCCAGCATTAATGGCAAAGAGATATTGAAAGGTATTAACCTGACGGTGAAACCGGGCGAAGTACATGCGATAATGGGGCCGAACGGTTCCGGAAAGAGTACGCTTTCTTCTGTTCTGGTGGGAAATCCTGCTTTTGAGGTGACAAAAGGTTCGGTCACTTTCTATGGCAAGAATCTGCTGGAGTTGAGTCCGGAAGACCGTAGTCATGAAGGTATTTTCCTTAGTTTCCAGTATCCGGTAGAAATCCCCGGAGTAAGCATGGTGAACTTCATGCGGGCGGCTGTCAATGAACAACGCAAGTATAAAGGTCTGCCTGCGTTGACTGCCAGCGAATTTCTGAAACTGATGCGTGAGAAGCGTGCCGTAGTCGAACTGGACAATAAACTTGCTAACCGTTCGGTGAATGAAGGTTTCTCCGGTGGTGAGAAGAAGCGTAATGAGATCTTCCAGATGGCAATGCTGGAACCGCGTCTGAGCATTCTTGACGAGACAGATTCCGGTTTGGATATTGATGCCCTTCGTATTGTAGCGGAAGGCGTGAATAAGCTCAAGACTCCCGAAACAAGTACGATCGTCATCACTCACTATCAGCGTCTGCTCGATTATATCAAACCGGATATAGTGCACGTACTCTATAAAGGTCGTATTGTGAAAACCGCCGGACCGGAACTAGCCTTGGAACTGGAAGAAAAGGGATACGATTGGATTAAGAAAGAAGTAGGAGAATAACGATGAATGTAGAACAACAATACATAGATCTCTTCTCTCAGACGGAAGCCATGATCTGCAAGCATAGTGCGGAAGTGCTGAATGCACCCCGTGCGGCTGCTTTTGCCGATTTTGAGCGTCTCGGATTCCCGACCCGTAAGATGGAGAAGTATAAATACACGGATATAAGCAAGTATTTCGAGCCCGATTACGGTCTGAACCTTAACCGCCTTCAGATTCCGGTCAACCCGTACGAAGTGTTTAAGTGCGATGTCCCGAATATGAGCACAGCCTTGTATTTTGTGGTAAACGACGCATTTTATAATAAAGTGCTTCCTAAAACTCATTTGCCGGAAGGAGTCATCTTCGGCAGCCTCAAAGAAGTTGCTGCGGAACATCCCGAACTGGTAAAAAAGTACTACGGCAAGCTGGCTGATACCTCCAAGGATGGCATAACAGCTTTTAATACAGCTTTCGCGCAGGATGGAGTCATCTTCTATGTTCCGAAGAACGTAATCGTAGAGAAGCCCATCCAGCTGGTGAATATCCTTCGTGCAGATGTTAACTTCATGGTGAACCGTCGCGTGCTGATCATCCTGGAAGATGGAGCGCAGGCACGCCTGTTGATCTGTGATCATGCGATGGATAATGTGAACTTCCTTGCAACGCAGGTGATCGAAGTATTTGCCGGAGAGAATGCGGTATTCGATATGTATGAGCTCGAAGAAACACATACAAGTACGGTTCGTATCAGTAACCTGTACGTGAAGCAGGAAGCAAACAGCAATGTTTTGCTGAATGGCATGACGCTGCACAACGGAACTACCCGTAATACAACGGAAGTTCTGCTAGCCGGCGAAGGGGCTGAGATTAATCTTTGCGGTATGGCAATCGCTGATAAAAACCAGCATGTGGACAATAACACCTCCATTGATCATGCAGTACCGAATTGTACCAGTAATGAATTATTCAAGTACGTGCTTGATGACCAGTCGGCCGGTGCTTTTGCCGGACTGGTATTGGTACGTCCTGATGCCCAGCATACAAATTCTCAACAGACCAACCGCAACCTCTGTGCCACACGCGATGCGCGTATGTACACGCAGCCGCAGCTTGAAATCTATGCGGACGATGTGAAATGCTCTCACGGGGCAACTGTGGGGCAGTTGGACGAGAATGCTTTGTTCTATATGCGTGCACGCGGAATAGCGGAGAAAGAAGCACGCTTGCTTCTGATGTTTGCATTCGTCAATGAAGTCATCGATACGATTCGTCTGGATGCACTGAAAGACCGTCTGCACCTGTTGGTAGAAAAACGCTTCCGTGGCGAACTGAACAAGTGCCAGGGATGTGCAATATGTAAATGATGAATAAGTAAAATGGATATTCAAAAGATACGTGAAGACTTTCCGATATTGAGCCGTACGGTGTATGGTAAACCATTGGTTTATTTCGATAACGGTGCGACCACTCAGAAACCTCGTCTGGTGGTGGATGCGCTGGTAGATGAGTATTACTCTGTGAATGCGAATGTGCATCGTGGAGTACATTACCTTTCCCAGCAGGCAACGGAACTGCATGAAGCCTCCCGCGAGACGGTACGGCAGTTTATCAATGCCGGCAGTACGAATGAGGTCGTTTTTACACGGGGTACGACGGAAAGTATCAATTTGCTTGTTTCCAGTTTTGGAGATGAGTTTATGCAGGAAGGCGATGAAGTGATCCTTTCGGTGATGGAGCATCACAGTAATATCGTTCCCTGGCAACTTCTGGCTGCCCGCAAAGGAATTGCCATCAAGGTCATTCCGATGAATGACAAGGGCGAACTGTTGCTGGATGAATATGAAAAGTTATTCACCGAGCGTACAAAGATAGTCAGTGTAGTTCAGGTGTCGAACGTATTGGGAACCGTAAATCCCGTCAAGGAAATGATTGCGACGGCTCATGCGCATGGAGTACCTTTTCTAGTGGATGCTGCACAGTCTATCCCCCACATGAAGGTGGATGTGCAAGACTTGGATGCCGATTTCCTGGTGTTCTCCGCACATAAGGTTTACGGCCCGACAGGTGTCGGTGTGCTTTATGGAAAGGAAGAATGGCTAGACCGTATGCCCCCTTATCAAGGAGGAGGAGAAATGATTCAGCACGTCTCTTTTGAAAAGACTACCTTCAACGAACTGCCTTTCAAGTTTGAAGCCGGTACGCCGGACTACATCGGTACTACCGGACTGGCAAAAGCCCTTGACTATGTTAATGGCATCGGACTCGACCAAATCGCTGCTCATGAACACGAGCTGACAACGTATGCGCTGAAGCGATTGAAGGAAATACCCAATATGCGTATTTTCGGTGAGGCGGCAGATCGGGGAGCGGTGATTTCATTTCTGGTGGGAGATATTCATCATTTCGATTTGGGAACATTGTTAGACCGTTTAGGTATCGCTGTCCGCACGGGGCACCATTGTGCGCAACCGTTGATGCAACGGCTCGGAATCGAAGGTACGGTACGTGCATCATTTGCCATGTATAATACACGATCGGAAGTGGACGCATTAGTGGCTGGGATCGAACGCGTCAGCCAGATGTTCTAAAGATATTAATCGCTATTCCTGCAAGAATAGCGATTTTTTTTATTCTTTAACTAAAAAAGTCTCTTTGAAGTGCAGTGATTTGAAGTTTCCTGCGTCTAATAAGAAAGAATAAAAATCATTTTAGGTATATTAAGTTGGTCGTGAGACCGCGCTTTCTATAAATTCTCTCTCTCTTTAACTCTAATTGGCGGCTATATCGCATTGATTTGCGGTATAGCTGCAATTTTTTTAGGGTGACATTGCAACCTTTTGGGGATATCCTGCGTCTAATAGGATAGTAAACAACTAAAAAAGAAGAAAAAGATCATGTTAGTGACTACAACTCCCATCATTGAGGGAAAACGAATAGTAAAGTACTACGGAATTGTTTCCGGAGAGACAATCATTGGTGCCAATGTATTCCGTGACTTGTTTGCAAGTATTCGGGATATTGTAGGAGGTCGTTCCGGTGCATATGAAGAAGTACTACGTATGGCAAAAGATACAGCTTTGCAGGAGATGCAGGCACAGGCAGCAAAGTTAGGAGCCAATGCAGTGATCGGTGTCGATCTGGATTATGAAACAGTAGGAGGCAGCGGTAGTATGCTGATGGTAACTGCCAACGGAACTGCTGTAACGATTGAAGATTAGTTGATTGTTTTATTGTATGAGAAAGGGGATTCACCACGAACGGTGTTTCCCCTTTTGTTCTTAATGTTTGTGCCATGCCTTTGGCACAGTTGTGCCACTGCGTTGGCACTGCTATGCCAAGCCCTTGGCACAAGCGTGCCAAAGGCTTGGCATGAGTAAGGCAGTAGGAAGTTATCTGCCGTAAGCTCAATCACGCGGCTAAAGGCTTGATTAGTGGTGAAAGCATCTATGCCCACTTTCATCAGATAATCACTGGAATAAGTCTTTTCGTTGGCAGCCAGGCTGGATTTACTATTCGGCATCAGATTGATTTCTTTTACCTTATACATTTTCTTGGCATCCAATCCCTGTAGTTTAACAGGCAATAGTTAGTTTGCGGGCATAAAAAAAGGCTATCTATCCCAGACAGCCAATCTTTTGTTAACCTTAAATCTAATACTATGAAAAACACACTACAAAGATAGGGACTTTTCGGCTATCTCCAAATTTTCGGAGCAAAGTGAGGCGCTTTATAACATGGTTTAATAGAAATAACGGGTTTGTTAACGATTAACGTAATAAGACTAAAAATTAACTAACGAGCTATTGGCCTGATGCTCTTTTGCAGGATTCTCAAAAGACTTTTTTACTTGTTTTCCCTTCGTTTCATTGAGAGTTACCGCATCAATCGGCAAGTTGGATTTTTTTTCTCTTTTGCTTGCTTTTTTCGTTTGATTTCCATACTTTTAGCCTCATAAAACCCTTTAATAATTAATTCTATGGATAGCATTCTTTTCTGGCTGGTTCCGGTCGCTTCAGTGTTAGCCCTCTGTTTTGCTTATTACTTCCATAAGCAGATGATGAAAGAGAGTGAAGGTACTCCCCAAATGATAAAAATAGCCGCTGCGGTACGCAAGGGAGCTATGTCTTATCTGAAACAACAGTACAAGATTGTAGGTTGTGTTTTCCTTGGGCTGGTTATTTTGTTTTCAATTATGGCTTATGGCTTTCATGTTCAGAATGTGTGGGTTCCCATAGCTTTCCTGACGGGTGGTTTCTTCTCCGGTCTTTCCGGTTTCCTGGGTATGAAGACGGCAACCTATGCTTCGGCACGTACGGCGAATGCGGCACGCAATTCATTGAACTCCGGACTGAGAATCGCTTTCCGCAGTGGTGCGGTAATGGGACTCGTAGTAGTCGGACTGGGGCTGCTTGATATATCTTTCTGGTATCTGTTGCTGAATGCGGTGATTCCCGCCGACGCACTGACACCGACTCATAAACTTTGCGTAATCACTACCACGATGCTGACGTTCGGTATGGGAGCTTCCACACAGGCGCTCTTTGCTCGTGTGGGTGGCGGTATATATACAAAAGCTGCCGACGTAGGCGCTGATCTCGTGGGTAAGGTAGAAGCCGGAATCCCCGAAGACGATCCGCGAAATCCTGCCACCATTGCCGATAATGTAGGCGATAACGTAGGCGACGTGGCAGGTATGGGAGCTGACTTGTACGAATCTTATTGTGGTTCTATCCTGGCGACTGCCGCATTGGGTGCTGCCGCCTTTATACATTCGGCAGATACAGTCATGCAGTTTAAAGCGGTTATTGCTCCGATGCTGATTGCTGCGGTAGGTATTCTGCTTTCTATTATCGGCATCTTCTCCGTGCGTACCAAAGAAAATGCGACGATGAAAGATTTGCTCGGCTCACTGGCATTCGGAACAAACCTGAGTTCTGTGCTGATTGTGGCTGCTACCTTCTTAATCCTGTGGCTCTTGCAGTTGGACAACTGGATTTGGATTTCATGCGCTGTAGTAGTCGGCCTGTTGGTCGGCATTGTGATCGGACGTTCTACCGAATATTATACTTCCCAGTCGTATCGCCCTACTCAGAAACTGAGTGAAAGCGGAAAAACCGGACCTGCCACCGTCATTATCTCCGGTATCGGTTTGGGTATGCTTTCTACGGCTATTCCCGTGATTGCAGTGGTGGTGGGCATCATTGCCTCCTTCCTGCTTGCTTCCGGTTTCGATTTCTCCAATGTAGGTATGGGACTCTACGGTATCGGTATTGCTGCTGTCGGTATGCTGTCCACATTAGGAATCACACTGGCTACGGACGCTTACGGTCCGATTGCTGATAATGCAGGCGGTAATGCCGAAATGGCCGGTCTGGGTGCAGAAGTCCGCAAGCGTACCGATGCGCTCGACTCTTTGGGAAATACAACCGCGGCAACCGGAAAAGGTTTTGCTATCGGTTCCGCTGCATTGACCGGACTGGCTTTGCTGGCATCCTATATCGAAGAGATCCGTATCGGTCTGACCCGTTTGGGGACAATAGACCTGAGTATGCCGAACGGCGATGTTGTCTCAACAGCCAATGCTACCTTTGTCGATTTCATGAACTATTACGACGTGACGCTGATGAATCCGAAAGTTCTTTCCGGTATGTTCCTCGGTTCGATGATGGCGTTCTTGTTCTGTGGACTGACAATGAATGCGGTCGGTCGCGCAGCCGGACACATGGTAGATGAGGTGCGTCGTCAGTTCCGTGAGATCAAAGGCATTCTGACAGGAGAAGCCGAGCCGGATTATGAACGTTGTGTGGCTATCTCAACCAAGGGTGCACAGTGCGAAATGGTGATTCCGTCGCTGATTGCTATCCTTGCGCCTATTGCTACCGGATTAATCTTCGGAGTGACCGGAGTACTGGGACTGCTGATCGGCGGTTTGAGCACAGGTTTTGTGCTGGCTATCTTTATGGCGAATGCAGGCGGAGCGTGGGATAATGCGAAGAAATATGTAGAAGAGGGGAACTTTGGAGGCAAAGGCGGTGAAGTGCATAAGGCAACCGTAGTAGGCGATACTGTGGGCGACCCGTTTAAGGATACTTCCGGCCCGAGTCTGAATATTTTGATCAAGCTTATGAGCATGGTAGCCATTGTGATGGCAGGGCTTACCGTTGCCTGGAGTTTGTTTTAACTAAAAGAAGGTTTGTTTATTGAAGAGGGCGATAGCCGGAGATAAGTCCGGTTATCGCTTTCTTTATTATATAGAATGGAGCAAACCTCTTTTTTGCCTGTTTAATCACCTTTTTGAGATAGATAATCCTGTTTAAGTCTGGTTTGTGCAAATATCAGGGCAAAGTCATTTTTTCTTTTCTTGTTATTTGGATACTTTTGTAAGAGGAAATAGGGAATTTTTGAAAACATATTGAAGTAATCTGTTATACTGGCTAAGGGGATATACTAGTATTATAGAGATGAAATTTATAAGCTTTTTCTTATATCTTGGTGATAATAAGAAACCGTTCCGGTTTATATTGGATAGCATTTTCATCTCTTATTTTGCAGCAAAAGTGAAATGAGACTAGTGTTCAAAATTATTTTGAGGCTTCTGCACTAGCAAGTTACAATACCGGAAGAGGGAGCCGTCGGTTAAAAAGTATAATAATGAGAAATTTGAATGGTTGGATTAGCTTTTTGTCCCTGATCCTTTTGGCTTTTATGGTTTCAGGGTGTAGCAGCGACTCTGATGAGGAGCAAAATATGAGTATTGTAATGCCGGATTCTAATCAAAAGAATCAAAGTTTTAATTCGGACGATGTTTCGGGCAGTTTTTCTTTTGTTGCTACCGCTCATTGGACTGCTTCCATAGTAGAAACATCAGTAGCTAACAGGAGTGTGAATACTTCTCCCAATTGGATATCTTTGGATAAATACAGTGGTGAAGCTGGAGAGTACACTTTAACTATCACATTAACACCTAATAATACGGGTAAAACGCGGACCGCTACTATTACTGTTTCTTCCGGTTCTGAAGAAATTACTGTTACTGTAACGCAGAAAAGTGCTGCGGAGAGTGGAGATGATACGGATAGTGAAGAATATGATTGGGTGAAATATGATGAAAAATCTCTTATTGATGATGGAGAAGATTATCAGCTCAGTGGAATAGGACATTATCTCCGCTTTTTGGAACCAGGTTTCTTCCGAGGTGGAAGAACTACTGATGGGCGGATGCATTTGTTTGATTATGGGGAAATATCGTGGAAGGATTTTAGTATAATAAAAAAACCTGTATGGGATTCTCAGACTTGGACGGATGAATCTATTCCTTGTGTGAAAGGACATGGATATTTCTCCCAGATAACCTTTAATGGGAAACCCACAGACCGGAGACTCGCCCGTTTTTGGGTAGAAGATTATATCATGAAAGGAGACGAGATTGTCGGGGCAAAAATTAAGTATCATGCTACTGATTATGATAATCTGATTTATATGCGTGAAACTAATAGTTATGATAAGGTGCATTATAATATAGGTCATACGCCTGCTTCACCAAGCAATATTAACCTTTATGTAGACTATAGGAATTCTTCTGTTCAGGCACTGGATGGTGGTGGTAATACATATTTATATGACGCTGGAAATAAAAGCTCTTATGAAGAATTTAGGAAAGCAACGGCTCCTTCATACGATGCAAGTACTTGGACTAAGGAGTCAATTCCTTGTATTAAAGATCATGCATATTATGCTCATAAGTTTAATTATCTGAACGATGAAATAAAGAATACTTCTCTTTCTTCATTTTATGTGCTAGATTACATAATAGAGAATGGGAAGCGAGTGGGATGTATAGCGCAATCTCCTAATGTGAATGTATATTGATGTCATCTTGATTCATTAGTATGAGTCAGTAAATAAAAGTTTTTTTCTTTCAATCTATCATTGCACTTCGTAGCCTTTATTATTGCGCTTTGAAGGTGATGATAGATTGTTATTTAGAGCTAGGCATCTATAGGATTTTGTGAACGATTAGTACTGGGAGTCGCACTTTTTTGTTACCTTTGAGGCCAATTAAGAGATACTTTGATGCTACTACCTTACTTAAATAAAGACCTGATAGAGGCCGGCTGCGATGAGGCCGGTCGCGGTTGCCTGGCAGGATCTGTGTATGCTGCTGCCGTTATCCTTCCCCGGGATTTCAAGAATGAGTTGCTGAATGACTCGAAACAACTAACTGAGAAGCAGCGATATGCACTTCGTGAAGTGATAGAGAAAGAGGCGATTGCATGGGCGGTAGGTGTAGTGTCGCCCAGCGAGATAGACGAGATAAATATTCTCCGTGCTTCTTTTTTGGCCATGCACCGGGCTGTCGATCAGTTGACCACCCGTCCTCAGCATTTGCTGATCGACGGAAACCGTTTCAATAAATATCCTGACATTCCTCATACTACCGTGATAAAAGGAGACGGCAAATACCTTTCTATAGCCGCCGCTTCTATACTGGCTAAAACCTACAGAGATGATTATATGAATCGTCTTCACGAAGAATATCCGTTTTATGACTGGAATAAGAATAAAGGATACCCGACTAAAAAACATCGTGCCGCCATCGCCGAACGTGGAACGACTCCCTACCACCGAATGACCTTCAATCTGCTTGGTGACGGGCAGTTGAACCTAAATTTCTGATATTTCCTTTTGTTTCACTTTCTACATATTTTTGCAGAATAAGTGCGATTTTTCTCCAAATAGCCATGAAAATGTTCGGTTTATGCTAAAAAAGTGTTGACTTGTGCTTTTATTTGTTACTTAAATGCTATATATTTGCATTCGATAACAAGAATTAAAAAAAGATAAAATCATGACAACAAGCAGACTTTATGCATCTAAGAAGTTCATGGGGGCTTTACTTCTTATGATGGGTTTTGTTTTACCCGCCAATGCGCAGTTTTTACGTACTTCTTATTTCATGGAAGGTACTCATTATCGTATGCAGTTGAATCCGGCTTTGGCACCGACTAGCGGATATTTTAATATTCCGGCAATTGGTTCGTTGAATGTATCGGCAAGTTCAAATTCTTTGGGTACACAAGATATTATAGATATTATTGATAATAGCGATGGTTTCTATAATAATCAGAAATTCATGAATCGTTTGTCTAATGATAACCGGCTGAATGTCAATGTTAACACGGATATTCTTTCTTTCGGATGGTATAAAGGAAAGAACTTTTGGTCGGTTAATGTAGGTGCTCGTGTAGATTTAGGTGCTCAGATACCTAAGTCCATGTTTAGCTTCTTGCACGATATTGATCAAGATGGTTTCAGTTGGAATAATTCAAAATTTGATATTGGAAAGGAAGAATTGAATATAAATGCTTATACTGAAGTTGGTATTGGTTATGCCCGCGCTATTAATGATCGCTTGTCAGTAGGTGGTAAATTTAAGGTATTACTTGGTATGGGTAACTTGAATTTGAAGGTAGACGGAATGAATGTAGATGCTAATTTGCCACTAAACATTAACGATATTACTGATGTCGATCAGATTCGTGATTATCATGCCAAAATGAAAGTAAATGCGCGTCTTGAGAGTTCTTTCAAAGGAATGGATCTAGTGGAAAATACGAGTGATCCTGATCCTCAGAAACACTATATTGATGATTTTGACTTTAACGGATTTGGCTTTGCAGGTTATGGTGGTGCCATTGATTTAGGGGCATCTTATAAGATTCTTGATAATTTGACAGTGTCTGCTTCTGTGTTGGATTTAGGCTTTATCAAGTGGTCAAAGGGGAGTACAAGTGTTGCAACAGCTAAAGGAAGTATGGATTATGATGGCAAAGACTATGCACTTACTCCGGATGGATTGCAAGATTTCCAACAGGATGCCCAAGATTTTATGAATCGTGTGGAAGGTGGGGATGTTTTGAATTACGAAATGCTCCAACTGCAAAAAGAAGATGTTGTTGAGTCTCGTACTACTTCTCTTCATTCTACAGTAGTAATTGGTGCTGAATATGAACTGTTGGATAAATGGTTGGCGATTGGTGCTCTTTCCACTACCCGCTTCACAAAGCCGAAAACTCAGACTGAAATTACACTTTCGGCTAATATTCGTCCGAAAAGTTGGTTGAATGCGGCAATCAGTTATTCTATGATTCAGAGTGCTGGTAAATCATTTGGTTTGGCTGTGAAACTTGGGCCTTTGTTTATCGGTACGGACTATATGTTCTTTGGAAAAAGCACAAAGACAGTAAATGGATTTGTTGGTATTTCTGTGCCATTGGGCGGAAAGAAATCCAATAAAGAAGGATAAAATAATTTCTCTCTCTTAAACATTCTCTTTTTAATATTCTCTATCGAACAAAAAACGTATTGTGTGCAGCCTGTCATCGCCGACCTTGAATTCAGGTCTAAAGAATGACAGGCTGCTTTTTTATGTCTCTGAAGTAAAGGGAAATTGAGAACTGCTTGAATTGCAATCGCTTGAATTAGAACCACTTGATTTTCCGGAATACGATAAACGCTAATGTCGACAGCACAACGGAGCACAGGATAATCAGTGCAAAGGCATACGGCATCTCTTCCAGATGGATATCCACATTCATCCCGTAGAAACTGGCTATCAATGTCGGGATCATCAGCGTAATGGAAAGGCTGGTCATGCGTTTCATGATGGCATTCACGTTGTTGGAGATGATGGAGGCAAAGGCGTCCATCGTTCCGGTGAGGATATCGCTGTAGATGTTCACGGTATTAAATGCCTGTTTCAACTCGATAATCACGTCTTCTACCAGTTCCTTGTCCAGAAAGTCGGTGTCCTGAAAGATACTTTGCAGCTTTCCGATCATTACTTCATTTCCTCGGATGGAGGTGTTGAAGTAAACGAGTGTTTTCTGCAGTCTCATCAGACGGAGCAGGTCTTCGTTGCGGATACTGCGTTCCAGTTCCTTTTCGGCGGCGCTGATATCCAGATTTATCTGTTTCAGATATTTCAGAAACCATACGGCAGACGAATAAATCAGCCGGAGAATCAGATCGAGTTTGTTGCGGACTTCGATTCCCTTTCGGCGGGTGTGTTCGATGAAGTCCGGTAGCAGGTCTGTATTGTGGTAGCAGACTGATACAATGATTTCATTGTTGGTGATGATGCCGATGGGTACGGTGCCGAAGGGAAGACTTTCGTTCTGACCGTTTTGCATCGGGATACGCAGAATCGTCAATAGCCAGTTGCCTTCCGTGTCGGTGCGCGGACGTTCGTCTGTATCGGCTATATCGTTTAGAAATGATTCGGGTACATTCAGGGTTTTAGTCAGAAACTCAAAGTCATCGTTGTCCGGGCATACTACGTTTACCCAGCAGTTAGGAAGCCATTGCGGTTTTTCCACAAAGCCAGCTTCACAATAAAGATATGTTCTCATCTTATTGCCTCCTTTCGTTTGTTTACACGAGCAGAGGCATCAGTTTTCAATGACTCTGATCGCTTTAATTAATACTATAAGTGCACGTTCGCGGGTTTGAATCGTCCATTTTTCTATGATTTAATTTAAAAGCGATACAAAAGTACGGAAAATTAACCGAGGTTCCGTCTTTTTCATCGCTTTTTTTAGATTTTCTTGTTGTTTATGGTCTTTCAGCATGCGGGGAGTTCATTGGTTGGCTATGGTAAAATCACTTGTAAGATAGTGCTAAAGTTCCCGTTAGCTCCTTACATAGTAGACTTTCCTTATAAGGAAAGTTGGGATAAGGTGCCGACATTGTTAGTTGTTCACGGCCGTGGTAAGAGTTGCTCACGGTTGTGGTAAACGCTGCTCACGGATGTGATCAGGTCTTGTCACGGCCGTGAACAGGTAAAGATGTCGGTAGCTTAATGGAAGTATAAAGGCATGATGAGCTAAAAGCATTGGTAGCTTATGGTATTTGTTGTATAAGGACAAGGCTCGGATGAGGCGTGATAGGTAATAAGTAACAGGTAATAAGTAACAGGTAATAAGTAATAGGTAATAAGTAATAGGTAATAAGATGGGGAGGAAGTGACAGGTAATAAGTCGTGAAATAGGGGTAAAGTGACAATAAAAAGCATGATTTACGGCTATTATCACCTTATTATCACCTTATTATCACCCTATTGTCACCAGCTATTATCACCCGAAGTGTGTTTATTATCAGTTTGTTATCTTCGAAAGGTGATAAGTGACAATAGAAAAGCATTTATTTCTAGAGAGTATTTGTCATGCTGAACTTGTCGAAGCATCTCCTCTTAGTATAAACTGAAGAAGAGATGCTTCGCTATCAATGTGTTCCACTTAGGTTCAGCCGGGATTACTGAGCATTTTCTCCCTGTCCGGCAGATTCGGAAACGGGGAAGTGCTCCTCCAAATACTTTCTGATTCTATGCGTCCCCAGTTCTTCCTTGGAGATACTGCCGTCTTTTAGCACAAGTTCATAGTGCGGAATGCCGTTGAAGCGGAAAAGTTGGCGCAGATAATTGAACTCTGAGTCGGTGACATAATAGCTGGCTTCTCCTTTCAGATTCTTTTCCACGTATTGCTTATATGCACCGGCTGGTGAGTCTTTCTGTCCGGTGATATAGATGAACTCGAACTCCGGATGATCTTTGTATTTTTTGCGCAGGTCTGCCGTCGCTTCTATTCCTGCGCGACAAGGTCCGCAGGTCGTTGCCCAGAAGTCGACGAACAGGACTTTTCCCGGATGATTCTTAATAATGTTGCGGAAAACGTCGGTGGCTTTGCCTTCCGGAAGTTGATAGGAATTGACTTTTTCCTTCGGATGCGTTTTGGCGAACAGATATTCGGCCTCTTCTGCCAATTGTGGGTGAGTGAGCTTTTGCTTGATACTGTCCACATACTCACGGGCAATGGAACGTGTCTTGATATTCTGCAGGCTGAAACCCAGGTTGCGGACTTTGGCTATTTGCCAAAGCAAAGGATCGGGCACATCATATAGCCGGGCAAGAATGCTGTCTTTCTTATGACTGTTTTTTTGTTCCATCGAGATAAAGTTTCTGTCTATGTCTTGCTCTGACTGCTTGTTTTTATACTGCTTGTCGATGTACTCTAGGACCAGTTTTTCTTCTTTTCCGTATAAGCCTTTCACCTTGTCATTCTCTTCTTGAAGTTCTTTTAAGGGGATTCTGACGGTTGTTCCTGCCAGTTTCTCCTGTTTCAGTCTGATTGCCTCCTGTTCTGCATTCAGTTTTACTCCTTTCTCTTTAAGGAAAGCGAGAAGCGATTCTTCCGGATACGTGTAAGAGATGGTATCCTTTGGCTCCGGTGCATAATAATTATAGGCTGTTCTGAAGGCGTCCATATATTCAAACCGGTTGATAAAAGAGCTGGCATTGGCATCGGCGAGCACAGTTTCATCATTCAGCGGCATCTTCTTCAAGAAGTCGTAATAAGAATCTTCTTCTTTCACTTTCAAGGCTTGGTTGGCTGTATCCTGCTTCGCATAATAATCTCTGCTCATCAGAAAGTCGAAGAATAAGCCTCCTGTCTGCAGGTCTGCCTTATTCTTGATCAGACGGGCAGCCTTTGCCGATGGGCGGCAAATCTGAATAAGTGAATCGGCTGTATGTTCCCATCGGGCGACAATCGGCTTCATGTGCTCCTGATATTGGCTGGGAGTCAGTTTGTTGCGCGCGTTGGATAAATCATCGTAACGGTAGGGGATCAGCGCCTTGAATTCCTTCAGCAGATAGGAGATGGAAGCCGACGGACCCATGTAGGCTGTATTCTTGATCGGGAAATAATAGTCGCGTGCACGGCTGCGTGCCAGCAATGCTTCCCAGTCGATATACATGGTAAGCGTCTGTCCGGGCTCGATATAGAATGGAATCCAGTTATTGTCAAGTGTTACCGACTGTTCCACAGGATGCTTGATGACAAACTTGCACAGGAAGCTGCCGTCTTCGTCTATCTGAATCACAGTCGGGTAGTCCTGGCGGGTGATATGGTTGGATAGATAGATGAGTCCGGTGTCAAATCCCAGCCGGCGGTCATAGCCGTCGATATACCCTTGCAGACAGGTGGTGTCTGTGTGGAAGAACTGCTGAAAGCCTGTGTCGGCAGCGATTGTCTTGGTAGCTCCCCTTTGCCGGGTATACAGCTGATTCTTTTCTCCATTCACTTGTATCTGGCAGCTTCCGTCTTTCTGCGGAGTCACCAGCAGGGTGCGTATGTCTCCATTCTGCTTGTCCTTGACGGTGATTTCCACCCGCTTCCCTTTCTTGCGGATGTTTTCGTTGGTAAATATCCGGTTGTCCATAATCGTGACAGAATCGTAGATGCCGTATTCCCAGGCGTTCAAGTCGTCTGCCTTGAACCAGTTTCCCTTGATTGCCGTCAACGGCGAAACGTTTTTGTCGGAGGACGGTACTAAGGATATGTCATACGTATTTCCTTCCGTATCGCTGGGACTGAGGAGATGGATGACCTGCGTCTCTTCTGGCAGGGCTTCGAAAACGAGCACATAGTCCATCTCGCCCGAATCGGGCATATACACTTCTTTATTGAGCTCAATGCCTTCCGCACTCTTGAACTGATATTTCTTGCCGGTGGCTGCATCTTCCAGATAACTGTCTCCTTCTTCCTTTATCCACCAGTGCGGACGGAAGATGGCGTGAATATAAACACGCGTGCCATCGGGCGTGCGTTCTATACGGGTGATGTTACCAATACTTCCCGAACGGGCTTTGAATGGCGGATTGTCGATGGTTTGTGCTGTGAGCATACCCGACAGCATGAGCATCATGCAGAGTAGAATCGTTTTCATAATATTAAATTTTGAATAAATGCGTTTAGTAGTTCCCTATACAAAGAAAGAAAAATATCCATCGCTCCCTCTCTTTTCCCCCTTTAACTTAACATAGATTAAACGTTTACGTAATCATCTTTTTTGTACCTTTGCACCCGAAAATCAGAGTGATAATTTAAATATTGAAATATTATGAGTAAGAAAGCCCTTTTAATGATCCTCGATGGTTGGGGACTAGGCGACCAAAAGAAAGACGACGTAATCTTCAACACTCCCACTCCTTACTGGGATTATCTGATGAACAATTATCCTCATTCCCAACTTCAGGCAAGTGGTGAGAACGTAGGTTTGCCCGACGGACAGATGGGTAACTCGGAAGTAGGTCACCTCAACATTGGTGCCGGACGTGTGGTTTATCAGGATTTGGTGAAAATCAACCGCGCATGTGCTGACAACAGCATCCTGCAGAACCCCGAAATCGTTTCTGCTTTCTCTTACGCGAAAGAAAACGGAAAGAGCGTTCATTTCATGGGACTGACTTCCAACGGTGGCGTACACAGCTCAATGGTTCATCTTTTCAAACTTTGCGACATCTCCAAAGAATACGGCATCGACAATACATTCATCCACTGCTTCATGGACGGTCGTGACACTGACCCGAAGAGTGGCAAGGGATTTATCGAAGAACTTTCTGCACACTGCGAGAAATCGGCAGGCAAGATCGCTTCTATCATCGGACGTTATTATGCTATGGACCGTGACAAACGTTGGGAACGTGTGAAGGAAGCCTATGACCTGCTGGTAAACGGCCAGGGTAAGAAAGCTACCGATATGGTTCAGGCTATGCAGGAATCTTACGATGAAGGTGTAACGGACGAATTCATCAAGCCGATTGTAAACGCCAGCTGCGACGGAACCATCAAAGAAGGTGATGTCGTTATCTTCTTCAACTACCGTAACGACCGTGCTAAAGAACTGACTGTCGTACTGACTCAGCAAGATATGCCGGAAGCAGGTATGCATACGATTCCGGGACTGCAATATTACTGCATGACTCCGTATGATGCATCCTTCAAAGGTGTTCATATCCTGTTCGACAAGGAAAACGTTGCCAACACACTGGGCGAATACATCGCTTCCAAAGGACTTAACCAGCTCCATATCGCTGAAACAGAGAAATATGCTCACGTTACTTTCTTCTTCAACGGTGGTCGTGAAACTCCGTTCGACAACGAAGACCGTATCCTTGTTCCATCTCCGAAAGTAGCCACTTACGACCTGAAACCGGAAATGAGCGCTTACGAAGTGAAGGATAAACTGGTAGACGCTATCAATGAAAACAAATATGATTTCATCGTGGTGAACTTCGCTAACGGTGACATGGTTGGTCATACCGGTATCTACGAAGCAATCGAGAAGGCTGTTGTGGCTGTAGACGCTTGCGTGAAAGACGTGATCGAAGCTGCTAAAGCACAAGGTTACGAAGCTATCATCATCGCCGACCACGGTAACGCTGATCATGCCTTGAACGAAGACGGCACTCCGAATACGGCTCACTCTCTGAACCCGGTTCCTTGTGTGTACGTAACAGAAAACAAAGCTGCGAAAGTAGAAGACGGTCGCCTGGCTGATGTGGCTCCGACTATCCTGAAAATCATGGGTCTGGAAGCTCCGGCTGATATGAACGGTCAGATTTTGATTAAGTAATTTAGAATGCTATAACCAAAGGGGCGGGGGGATACTCCGCCCTTTTTGTCTCACATAAGTTTTATGATTCAGATAGAAGATGTAGTAGTGAGCTTCGATGTCCTTCGGGAAAAATTCCTTTGCAATCTGGACGCCTGCAAGGGCGAATGTTGCATTGAAGGGGATGCAGGGGCACCTGTGGAATTGGATGAAGTGGAAAAGCTGGAAGAGGTTCTGCCGATAATATGGGAGGAACTGTCGCCGGAAGCGCGTGCTGTCATTGAGAAGCAAGGAGTGGTATACACGGATCAGGAAGGTGATCTGGTGACTTCTATTGTTAATAATAAGGATTGCGTCTTTACTTGCTATGACGAGAAAGGATGTTGTTACTGTGCCATCGAAAAGGCTTATCGGGATGGCAAGACAGACTTTTACAAACCGGTATCATGCCATCTCTATCCCATTCGGATTGGAGATTACGGACCTTATAAGGCGGTGAACTATCATCGTTGGGATGTGTGTAAGGCGGCTGTGTTGCTGGGGAAAAAAGAAAACGTGGCTGTCTACCAATTCTTGAAAGAACCTCTGATCCGTAAATTCGGTGAGAAGTGGTACCAGGAACTGGAAGTCGCAGTGAAGGAATTAAAGGCGCATGATATGATCTGATATTTCTTTCATTTCCTCGACTCTTTGCGTTTGGATCGTATCAGAAGAAATAACAGGCAGATCATAGCTACGATAATGCAAGCCGGAGTAATCCATGCCTCCGGATGGATAATAATCAGGAACAGGCAAGTGACAATTACACAGGATGCCAGAATTCTGAGATAGAGTCTGATCTTGGCAAATACAGGATTTGGGGTAGTCGTTTTCATAAGTGTCCTCCTTCATTTTCGGCAAGATAGTGATTTTGACCGGAAAAAGATTTAACTGTTAGGTTTTATTAAGACATAGAAAAGCGCCGGCACGGAGGATTTTCCTTCGCTTGCCGACGCTTCTTCGTTGTAAGATGTGAGGTTGGTTTATAAAAACGTAATATTAAAATTATGTATCGATATTCGCATATGTTGCATTCTCTTCGATAAACTCGCGGCGCGGACCTACGTCTTCACCCATTAGCATGGAGAAGATGTAATCGGCTTCAGCAGCATTATCGATGTTTACTTGCTTCAGCATACGGTTGTCGGGATCCATAGTTGTTTCCCACAACTGCTGGGCGTTCATTTCACCCAAACCTTTGTAACGCTGTGTATGAACCGCATTTTCCAGACCACCGCCATAGGTATCGATAAACTTCTGGCGTTGCGCGTCTGTCCAGCAATACTCTTCTACTTTACCCTTTTTGCAGAGGTAGAGCGGGGGAGTAGCGATGTACAGATAACCGTTCTGAATAATCTGCGGCATATAACGGAAGAAGAATGTCATGATCAGTGTGTCGATGTGAGAACCATCGACGTCGGCATCGGTCATGATGATAATCTTGTGATAGCGCAGCTTTTCGATGTTAGCCGCTTTGCTGTCGTCTTCTGTTCCGATAGTGACACCCAGTGCCGTATATATATTGCGGATTTCATCGCTTTCCAGTGCTTTGTGATACATCGCTTTTTCGACGTTCAGAATCTTACCGCGTAGCGGAAGGATGGCCTGGAACATACGGTTACGTCCTTGCTTGGCAGTACCACCTGCCGAGTCTCCCTCGACGAGGAACAATTCGCATTTTGAGGGGTCTTTATCCGAACAGTCGGCCAGTTTACCCGGCAGACCGCCTCCGGACATCGGAGATTTGCGTTGTACCATTTCACGGGCTTTTCTTGCTGCGTGGCGTGCTGTGGCAGCCAGAATCACCTTGTCTACAATTGTTTTTGCCTCCTTTGGATGTTCTTCCAGATAGTAGGCCAGTACTTCACCGACAGCCTGGTCTACGGCACCCATTACTTCGTTGTTACCCAACTTCGTTTTGGTCTGTCCTTCGAACTGTGGTTCGGCTACTTTAACGGAAATAACGGCAGTCAGACCTTCGCGGAAGTCGTCTCCCGAGATTTCAACTTTCACCTTTTCCAGCATCTTGCTGTCTTCGGCGTACTTCTTCAGCGTACGGGTCAGTGCACGGCGGAAACCGGCAAGATGCGTACCTCCTTCGATTGTATTGATATTATTGACATAGGAATGTACATTTTCGGAGAATCCTGTATTGTACATGATGGCTATTTCAATAGGTATTCCCTGCTTCTCAGAGTTCAGGTAGATAACGTCGTTGATCAAGTGTTCACGTGAAGACTCGATGAAGCGTACAAACTCTCTCAGCCCTTCTTCGGAATAGAATACTTCACTCTTGAAGCTGCCGTCTTCTTCATTCACTACCCGACGGTCGGTCAGTGAAATGCGGAGACCTGCATTCAGGTATGCCAACTCACGCAGACGTGAAGCCAGTATTTTATAATCATACACCGTTTCGGTAAAGATTGTATCATCCGGCCAAAATTGTTGGCGGGTTCCTGTAATATCCGATACCCCCACTTCTTTCACAGAATAAAGCGGCTTACCGATTTCATATTCCTGCTGATAGATTTTACCATTGCGGAATACCTGTGTAGTCATGTGTGTTGACAGTGCATTTACGCAAGACATACCTACACCGTGCAAACCTCCGGAAACTTTATACGACCCTTTGTCGAACTTACCTCCGGCGTGCAGAACGGTCATCGCTACTTCCAGTGCCGACTTCTTTTCTTTTTCATGATAGTCGACCGGAATACCACGTCCGTTGTCCTGTACGGTGATTGAATTATCTTCGTTGATTGTCACTTCGATGTGGTCGCAATACCCGGCCAGTGCCTCGTCAATGGAGTTATCAACGATTTCGTATACCAAGTGGTGAAGTCCCTTTATACTGATGTCACCGATGTACATCGCAGGGCGTTTTCTCACTGCTTCAAGACCTTCCAATACCTGGATGCTATCCGCAGAATAAGACCCGTTATTGGGAGTGATTTGTTCTTCGCTCATAATTGCCTTTCTAAGTTATAATAACAGAGCAAATATAGTGAAAATTGTCGAGTTAGCGAAGTTTCGGAGGTGAAAAATGTAGAATAAAAGCGGAATTAGTGAATGGGAAAGTAATCTGATATTCAGTGGTTTATAAACACAAAAGGCCGAACTTAAAAGTTCAGCCTGAATGCTATATAGAATTGTTGTTTTTCTATTATTAAGCGAGCTTGTTGATGTAAAGAGCCAGCTTAGATTTCAGATTGTTAGCTTTGTTTTTGTGGATAACATTTGTTTTAGCTAACTTGTCCAACATCTTAGTGATGCCAGGATACATTGCAACAGCTTCTGTTTTGTCAGTAGTTGCACGAAGTTTTCTAACAGCATTTCTCATGGTCTTACCATAATATCTGTTATGAAGTCTTCTTGTCTCTTCTTGTCTGATTCTCTTCAGTGATGATTTGTGATTTGCCATTTCGACTAATCTATTTTTTTAGTTCTTTATTCTTTTTACTTGTAGCCCGTGGGGGAATCGAACCCCCCTTTCAAGAATGAAAATCTTGCGTCCTAACCGATAGACGAACGGGCCATCCTGTTGTTGCATTTCTGCTTTTTGCTCTCTCGAATCAGTGTTTGTTTCTCGATTGCGGATGCAAAGGTAGGAACTTTTTTGAAACTGACAAACAATTCATGAAAAAAATATGTAGTTTTTTCTCTTTTTTTCTGTGGGGTGGGGTGATAGTGCTTGATTTTCAGTAAAATATGAGATTACGATTTTTCGAAAAAAATATCTCCGTCTATAAGACTATGAATAATGTGCTATATTTATACCTTATTATATATAAGGATTTATGGACTTCCATTCTTATTGTTACATTGATTTTGAAAAAACGATGTATTTGCGACTTTTCTTGTAATCGGATGATTGTTTTAACGACTAAAGGAGTATGCTTGTGAACTATCAGAAACAGTAGAGCGTTTATAGATATACGGATATAAACAAACGTATCATTTGTCATGTATGCAAATGACAGTGATAGTCTTTTATTGAATGAGTAAAAGCGCACCCATCCTCGCTTGAACGGGTGCACCAACACAAACAAAACAAACAATTAATAAAACAGTCCTTCAATGAAGTGCCGTTTTATAAGGAAATTTAGCATGTTGTGGGAAACTAAACATGCGAATAAAGGGTATAAAATACCACTCGGATACTTCACAGTAGCCTTTTCTGTAGAACATCTCACCTAAATTCCGTACGCATACAATCAGTCATGTGTTCCTAAAACTCCAGTTCTGAGTCATTCAGCCTTACGGTCCATCCGTTTACCATTATTCTCGGGCATATCTTCGGAATCCCCATATCCGATGACTGTATGAAGAATAAAAGGGTGTATGAATCCTGCCTGTCAAGATATTCCTGATCGCCCATCTCATCGCCGGTATGACTGTGGATTTTGGATAACAGTAGATACTGGGTGAGCGGAAGACGCAGAATTTCCTGTCCGCTGGGTACATGCTTTATGGTCAATGTGGTCTGATCTCCTTTCATAATGCGCAATGTGTTCAACCGGGCATGGATGACAGGGGTTTCTTCTTCATCGAGTATACTGACTTCCTGCCGGTATGGACGATAGTAAACCGGCTCCGTCCCCAACGGAGTGTTGGTATGATCCATCACACCATTGGCAGCCTCCAATGTGAAAGTGAAATCTTCCTGATTCAGCAGGTTGTTGTCGTCCTGAAGGATGCATGAGAAATAATTGGTGTTTTTGACTAAGGGAGCATCCAATACCTGATAGTCATTACTGATAGTTATATTTTCAAGGCTACCGTAGAAGAGGCCGTTCAATTTCCCGTTCATCTGTTTTTCACTGTTGCATATCAATGAAAGGAGCAATGATTTCCGTTCCGTCTGACCGGTTTTGAGATAAGGGAACCGGTATTGACGGTCGGAGGCTCCTCCCCACAAGAGCAGATGATAGCTCCCTTCGGGAAACGGCACTCTTACCATACAGTAGCCTTGATGTAATGCGATACTGTCTACGTCCAGTCTGTCCACATACTTGTTGTTCTTGTCGAAAGCAAAAATGGTGATGTCGCCTACTTGCGAGGAAGCGGCATCCACATCCAGTATATTATAGGTATACGAGATTTTCAACCAGGTCCCGGTAGGGCAGTCTGACAGATCGTCGTTCACCCAGTTGCAGGATGAGAACAGCATGACGATGCAGATAATATGTAGTAAAAATGGACGCATTGGTAATAAATTTAGTTCAAAGTGGCCGATACTTATTCAAGTTCTACATCTTGGTTACGTACGGCCCACGGAAAAACATCGATGTTGATGTTCAGTTCTGCTTTGTATTCATCCGGTTGTTCCGGTTCGATAAATGGTTCGCCGCTGCCCAGGCCTGCTACTTTATTGACTGACAGTCTGTATATATTGTTGCGTACGATGCCAAATTCCATGACTCCCATTTCGGTGTCGTTGTTGTTGTCTTCATGCTTGATCCAGTAGTTGTAGTAGCATGCGTAGTTTTCGGTTTTCTTGAAACGCTTGATGCTGTATTTGGCAAGCTCTTCTGTTGTCGAGTTGTCGGTAATGTCTCCGGGCAGGTTGTTGAGTGCCAGTTTTCTGATTGCATTTACGCTGGTGTAGAAGTTGTAGTTGAAGTAGAACAGGTTGGTCGGCCAGTTGGACGGGTTGCTTACTGTTTCTCCGCTTTCGTTGAATACGCGGTCGGTGGCAATGTCGAGACTTGCTTTGAACATCACTCCTGTGGTATAGGCATTTAGCTGGGCGGGACGGAACATACAGTTCTCCAGACAGTAGATGCGTGACCAGCTATTTGCCGGAGCCATGCCTGCCCAATTGCTGTCGTCAATGTTAAGCTGTACCAATGCCTGTGCAAAGAAACCGTCCTCATTCTTGAAGTCTTTGGCACCTTCTACGGTTTTCTTGAAGAAGTAAGGGTCTATTACATAACCGTCGTTATCGTTGATGTTGCCGAAGTTCTCATCAGTGTATGAGTCCGGTTCTTGAAGGCTGGTCAGCACGGCTGTATGGCGGAAAGTGTAGAACTGGGTTGCCAGGTTCAGCATTCTGAAGTTATTGAGTTTGACCGTACAGTAAGTCTTTCCGGCCGTGTCTTTCAGGGGGAAAGTCTCTTGTGTCTGTGTCACTTCAATTTTGGCAACGACACGTTCCAGGCTAATGGAAATGTCGGTTACTTTGTCGGAATCTGTGGGCTTGCTTACTTCGACATTCAGATTTGCGGCACCACGGTTGGTCATTACGAATCCTCTCTCGGGTACACTTGGAATCTTTCCTGCGCTGTATGTCACTTTGTCGATAGCTCCGAGGAATTTGTCCTGTGTTGCAATGTCCGCTGTGATTGCTTCACCATTGGCGATGGCGAATACGTTGTAAGTTCCCGGTTTCATTGTGATTTTGTTGGCGGTGTAGTGTATTTTTTGTCCGCTTGTCCCTGCCAGTGTGATGTTTTCAAGAGGCTGGGACTCAACGAAAGTTTTAGTGGCCGAGTCAAAGAAGTAGACCGTAAGGGTTTTTACCGCATACTCTTCTTTCGAGCCTTCTTCGGTTACACCCGATGATTCGGCACTCCGGCTGGCGGGAACATTCGGGATTTCAAGGAACAGGGCTACGTTGCCGTTCGAGTCCGACTGCGTTTTGTCGGGGATTGCTACATCTGCATCATTGATGCAACTGTACTGTGTGGCTGCTGTAAACAGAAGCATTGCCATTAGTTTTGTAAATTGTTTCATCTTACCATTGATTTTAATTAAACATTTATTTAAGCTCTAATATTTGTTTCAGATTGTTGTCAGCTTGTGACAGTCCGGCAGCTTTGGCCTGTTTGAAGAGTGTTTCCGCTTCTTCATAATTCTCTTGAAGAAGGTGCAGGACACCTTTTGCCAATGCTGTTTCTGGTACTTCCGGTGCTTTCTCCAGATAATGTGCGGCGGACTGCACGTCTCTTTGCATCAGAGAGATGCAAGCTGCGTTCAGGTTGGCGACAGGATTATCCGGGAATAATTGTACGGCAGTCATGAAGATTTTGTTGTATGCTTCGCTTCCCGGCGTACAGGTGAGTGCGAGGCGGAACATCTCTTCAAGACTCAGGTTCTTGGGATTAGTGGCGAAAACATTTCGTGATTCTTCTACGCTGAAAGGACGTACATGATATTCGATGGTATAATCGGAATGTCTGAGCAGCGTGAACCAATGTTCCAACACAAAGCGATAGAATGCCGGAAATTGTTTTTTCAACTTCTCTTCCTTGCGGTCGGGGTGCAGGTTGCCTGTCACGATTTTCATGACTGCCTCCTTCCGCTGAAAGGTTGTATCAGTGAGAAGGGCTTCGAACCCTTCCCAGTCCTCAGGAGTATGAGAAGTATGAATATCCGTTGGATTAAACGTGTATAACCGGCACACATATTCCTTCAATGCCTGTGTGCGTTCGCGGGATAACCTTTCGTTGAGTTGGTAAGGTCCGTCGGGAGATGCATAGCCGTATATGCTGATATGTGTGATGGTTACATTCGAATCATTTCTGATGGCGTCTATGGTTTGAGTGATCTTATTCAGTTCCGTCGCATTGTTGCTGTATGTTTCATGTATGATGGCGTCGTTTAGGGGAAAGTCGATGAATGCGCATCCTTTCTCAGTTCTGGTTTTCAGCCCCTCCACTTGTGGGGTGAGAAATACGAGTTGCGGGACAGGTATCGGTTGCGGATGCAGGCGGGCGATACAAGTGAAGGCTTCTTCGCCGGCGATGCCACAACCACAACTTTTCTCTATCAGGGAGAGTGTAGCATGATTCATCCACTTCTCGAAAGGAACGGATTGCAGATAATGTATGCTTTGCCTGCTTCCGTTTTTTCGTTGTAGCGAACGGGCATCTTTCTCCTTTTTGCCCATTTCGCGCATGAATATGATTTGCTGTTTCCGGCTATTGATGTAGATGGAAGGCAGTTCCAACCGATTCTCCAGACTGTCGGTGACAACGGGTACGAGAATCAGCGATTCGTTGGACGAAAGGTCGCGGGTGATTTCTACCGAAATAGAAACCACCAGTTCTTCCCCTGCCTTGTGAAGGCTGGAAGCGGTAGCTCGGATCGTTCCGTTAGCTTCTTCTACGGTCGTTTGCGCCTGTAGCGATAGAGATGCTATGACCGCAATGATAAAAACTCCTCCCAGTTTCATAGTCGTACTAATAATGGATCTATATTTAAAAATAGCCTGTTCACCAAGGATAGATGTGAGATATAATTCCGTATTGCTGGAGTTCTTCCAATATCCTCATGTCTTTCAATGTCTTTCCTCTGCCACCATGTCCCAGATGGTACACCCTCCACGGTGTGGACCGGTGTTTGCGTGCTATCTCTATGTAGAGATGTCTTCGTTTGGAGAACCAGACTTTCCATAATTTTTTCATCTTTCTTTCTTCTTTAAAATAGGTAGATTAAACTTATAGAGGCCTTGCTAGGTCCTACGTAATGATATTTTCCTTCTTCTCTTAGCTTTGCGCATTTGTCTACGCAGTTGTATTGCCTGTAATGGATAAATTCATATCCTACTCCTACACTTGTTTCTATGTTCCAGTGGTCATTCAGCATCCAGTGATATCCGCAGCTGATACCTCCGCCTGCCAGCCAGCCTTCGTACCGGTGGCGTTTCAGTTGGGAGAATATGCCGAAAGGCAGTTTCTTGCCTCCAATGTTGAACTGGGCACCGTTCAGATACCCTCCCCAGAAAAAGCCGTTATACTTCTGGCAAGTCCAGTATTTATATTCGGGCTGCAGGAGCCAGTAACGGTTGACATATTCTTCGCTCCGTTTCCACGGTCGCAGGCTTCCGGCAAGCTCGACTGTGCTCTTGTTTCCTATGGCATACGAAATTCCCCCTCCGAAAGCTCCGTCTATGGCAGAAAGCGCATTCACCCTGATAGCTGCTTTCTGTGAGTAAGCGTCCAGGCATCCAAGTAATAAGAGCAGGAATATGAAACGTTTCATTATATCCGTTGATTAAGGGCGTTTATTGTTTTCAAAAAATGCATTCAGATTATATGCCGCTTCCTCGGAGCCTTCGGCTTTGGCGGCTTTCAGCATTCGGATGCCTTCGTAGGTGTTTCCGGACATTAGTTCGTATACTCCGCGGCAGTTTTTATAGGCCAGACTGTCGTGAAGAGCCATTGAAAGGAATTTACCTGCCGATTTGACGTCTCCCTGTTCTATGGCGGCAGCTGCTGCATTCAGGTTGGCAACCGGATGTACGGGATATAGCTTGACGCTAATATTGATAATCTTGTAAAACCGGGCTTTGTCTTCCGTATAAGACAGGGCGACTGTGTAGAGTTCGCGGAGAGACAGCATCTGCGGGTTGATCTCCGCTATCATTTTCGCCTCTTCAAGGCTGAAATTCAGTTCCTTCTGATTTCGTGCGTCCACATCATCCGTTTCGGGCGAAACGTAAGTACCCTTGTATTTCATTTTGCTGCCGACTGCCGGACTCGTAGGGCGTTCATTGACAACAGGAAGAGGAACGATCTCTTGTGTAGCTGTACCGGAAGGAACTATTGCGCCGGAAGATGCTGCTATGTTTTGAGGAGTTATGACGATTGTATCTTTCAGAGATTGTTCACCTTCCGGACGGACAATAGTTCTTTTAAGTATCAGTGTTGCATTGTTCATCCAATCCTCTGTCGGCAATGAAGTCCGGTAGGAAATGGTACGGGAGTGGTCCTCGTCAATGCCGGCAATCAGATAAGCTTTCGCATCCTCTTCTTTCCGGTCATTCTTCTTGCGTAAAATCTGATTGCGCAGATATAGTTTCTGTTTCTGCTTACCATTCAGTTGTATGTGCGGCAGTGATACTCTTTTCTGCTGGCTGGTCAGCACGGGTGTCAGTATAAAGGCACTCTTGGAATCCATGTCTTCTATATGGACTGAAATATCCATGGACAGAAACAGTGAATCTGCACGGACGCCGAAGAAGTGGGGTACGATATCCAGCTTAACGTTCTGTGCCGGTAGCAAGTTGCATATCAATAAACTGAAAAAGATGAATGCTTTCGTTTTCATGTTATGTTGTGATTTAATTGATTTACTGAATGAAATACACGAGTGATATCCCTATCTGCGTGGGGCCCCAGTAGTTGCAGTGGGATTTTTCGATAAAGGCAGCGCCTTCGGGCTGTCCATAGCGTTTATAGTTGAGGTGGGCATATCCCAGTGAAAGTCCCGCTTCCAGATTCCATTGCGGACTGATCATCCATTGATAACCATAGGAGATGCCGAAGCCCGCCAGATTGCCTTGATACCGGTTGTTGGCAATCTGCCTGTTTTCGATACCCAGCATTTTACCATTTCCGAATCCCCAAGGGAGCATTCCGCCGAAGTTGAATAGAGCATAGTGAAGTTGAAAGCCGATGTAGCTTCCCATGAACACTCCGTCAAACCATTTGCGGTACTCCGGTTGGAGCATGAAATGCTTCATCTTTTTGTTTCCCCCGAAGTTCCAGGGATTGTAGTTGATAGAGAGATTAAGCGTGTGCGTATCATCGCACCTTATCTCTCCCCCTATATTGAAAGTGGTTGTGAGGTCATAGAGCAGATTACTCTTGACGGCTATCTTCTGCCCGTATAGACTGGAGGCGGGCAAAAGACAGGTAAGGAAGATACTTGCCAACATACATTTCAAGACTGCCGTGAGTCCCTTTATGCTGGCGGCTGTAGATATCCTTTTTCTATTCCTATCGGGTTTGTGTGTCATAATCTTTTGTTTATGTGTTTCTGTTACTTCTTAGGTAACGGAAATCCGGTCTTATGACCGGTATGTGGAGGGGAAAGAAGTAAAAAAGGCAGCGGTCTTTGAGTGCTAAAGCGTATTTATAGGTTTCCGGCTGAAAAATAGTCCGGCAGACACAATAGCGGTCTGGAACATGAAACAGATATAATTCATGCTCCTGTATTCTTTTTTATTTTTTTTGAAAGAAAGGAAGTGAAATAATGTATAATTAATTTGGAATGTGATGTTCTTTTTCTATATCTTTGCGCTGTATTTATTTCCGTTACCTAAGAAGTAATAGATAAGGTAATTTGTTTATATTCAATATATTGTCTCTCGGTGTTTGCTCGCAACGTAGTTCTCTACGTAAAAACAATTCAATTTATTCGCTTCTGTCCGTTTTTCCAGTCCAAAGCCTTTCAGGTAAGTTTGCGTGGTCTTTATTGATTTATGCCCCAATGATTCGCTGATCATTTCGATGGGGATTCCCTGATATTTGGCGCTCGTTGCCCAGGAATGCCGGATGGTGTATGAGGTGACAGGCGATTTGATGTGTAACTCTCTGGAAAGACTCTTCAATTGATTGTTGAATCGTCTGAGAGCCGATTGATATTCTTTATATCCTGCCTCTTCTTTCCGTTTTTTATCTCCTTTCATGATGTCGAACAGGTAGTCCGGACAATCCTCTCCGGAAGATTCATTATTGCGCAATCCGTTGATTGCCTTCTTGGCAGCCTCCAGTATTTCGACGCTCATGGGAGTACCGGTCTTTATACGGTTATATCTCAGTACTCCATGTACCAGTGCCGATTTCTCCAGATGTGCGAAGTCGGCAAACGGCATGCCGCAGAGCTGAAACATCAGTCGTGCTATCGCTTGTGTGCGACGCAGGTGGCTGGACTTGGGGACTTTGTAGAGCAACATGTGCAGTTCGTTGATGGGCAGTGCCTTCTTCTGCCGGACATCTACTCCGGTGAATACGTCACGAAACAATCGGGGGATGAAACGGGCCGTACCCGCTTCGACACCGCGGTTGTAGATACTGCGCAGCATACGCATATAAGTCGATACGGTGTTCGGTTTCAATCCGCAGTCATAAAGATATTGCCCGTACCGTCGCAGACTATCGCGGTTGACTTGTCCGAATGCGACTTCGGGAGTATCACAAAACTTGGCAAATGACAGAATTGCATTTTTGTATACATGTGCCGTCGAGTAACGGCCCTCTTCTTGTAGATTCCGGATGTATGCTTTTGCGCATCCGGTAAAGCTGTTTTTATTACTTTTTCTTTTCATACTCTTGTCTATATTTACTTGTTCTTCAGGGAGTATAACAAAAATAGCAATCTTTTTTGTTGTTAACACCTCTAAAAAGGTCCCGATTGCCAGACATTTTTTTGTAGTTTTGTTCCGGAATGATAAAAAGAGGAGTGCATTATGCTGCAAAAGACGAAAGGAATAGTTCTACATACGCTTAAATATAATGATACTTCTATCATTGTAGATATGTACACGGAGTTATCCGGGCGGACTTCTTTTCTCGTTCCCGTACCCCGTTCGCGGAAGGCGGCAGTCAAGTCAGTACTCTTCCAGCCTTTGTCTTTCATTGAGTTTGAGGCGGATTATCGTCCGAATGCCACTCTCTATCGGGTAAAAGAGGCGAAGTCTTTTTATCCTTTTACCTCCATTCCTTATGACCCGTACAAGTCTTCAATGGCACTTTTTCTGGCAGAGTTTCTGTATCGTGCTATCCGTGAAGAGGCTGAGAATCGTCCGTTGTTCGCTTATTTGCAGCATTCTGTCATTTGGCTGGACGAATGTCGCGAAGGGTTTGCCAATTTCCATCTGGTTTTTCTGATGCGTCTTTCCCGTTTTTTGGGGTTGTATCCGAATCTGGAAGATTATCACACCGGTGATTACTTTGACTTGCTGAATGCTTGTTTCACTTCCACTCGTCCGCAGTTGCATTCTTCTTATATTAATCCCGAAGAGGCTGGACGTCTTCGCCAGCTGATGCGCATGAATTATGAGACGATGCACTTATTTGGCATGAGCCGTGCGGAACGCACTCGCTGCCTGACGATTATGAATGATTATTATCGTTTGCATCTGCCGGATTTTCCTGCATTAAAGTCGCTGGATGTACTGAAAGAATTGTTTGATTAGCAGTTTATACTTCTTCCACTCTCACCAGTTTCCAGCCTTGGAATACTAATGCGATACTCTTTAATTCTGTAGTCCCTTTGTCTTGATGAATCCATTCGCTTGCTGCATACTGTTTCAGTTGTATTTTGGCATTGGACAGCAATTTTTCTATCTCGGTGTCAGAAGCATCCCGTTTTGCATATTTCACTTCGATACAGTAGCTGTATACCATGTCGGGAAGTTGCAGTAGACGAGGTTGCAGAAAGATATCTGCATATCCTTTGTTGCTTTCATATTCGGGGCGGGCAATATAATAATGTGTCAATCCGAGGTAAGCCAAAATAAAGGTTTTTACATAAGCTTCACCTTCTATGAAGTCGCGAACACTGCTTTGTGCATTCAAGCGGTCGGCAATGTATGTGAAGCAATTTTCCCATTCTCCTTTGTATGCCATTCGTTTCATTCGGTCCACCAGCTTATCTGTCTCCAGATATAGGTCGGCGGAATCTTTGTAGATGTCTGCCATGTAACCGTAAAGTTGTTCGCGCACTGCCCAGTTGGGGACGCTCAGTATGGGCTCACCCATTTCCATTCCGCTGATGGTTAGCATGCCGTAATAGTAGAGTAGGCTTTTAAAGTTTTCCGGTTTGATAATGTCTTCGGCTGGGAAACTGTTTGCAATGATTCCGGTAGTAGAACCTTTTTCAACAATCTCTTGTACAACGCTTGCATTTTCACCGAAAGTTTTGTCTACGTGGATGAGGTGGCGCAGCTTGTTGTAGTCGGTGCGAATATTAGCATCGAGCATATTGTCAGGGATGTCCTCATTCAGCATATAATGATTCATGAAATAGAGCACCATATCTGAATTGTACATAGACGGTTCCTTTAGCGCTTTCATGGCGAAACAGTAATTGTCGTACCATGGTTTCATGATGGTTATTAATTCATCTGTAGTGTGCGGTAGTTCCCGGTAACTTTTGTAATAATCGATCAGAGTGCGTACTTCTTGTTCATTAAATCCCATCATATTATTAAAGATAGGTGAACTGCTATAATTATCCGCAATGTTGAATCCGCTAGTGAGATCATCCATTGTTACTGGGCTTACGCCTGTAAGGAAGATGCGCTCGATCACTGAACTTGAATAGTCTTTTACCACTTTAAGGAAACTACGGAAGAATCCGCAGCCATGAGTGATGCTGCGATAACGTTCATTGCCATAATCTACCAGAATATTGTTGGCAAAGTTATCGTACTCATCAAGGATAAGATATATCTTTAGTCCCTTGTTTTGGGCGCTTTGGCACAGTGATCCCAATAAGGCATCTCCTGTTTTTAATTCATGTAGCTTTTCAGCGGCTTCTTTCCCTAACAGATGAGCGTTTCGTTCTGCAAATCCATCCATTACGATTTTGCAATAGGTGTTGAATGTTTCTTCCAAACGATCCATATTGGCGGCTACACTACTGAAATTGAGTGTAAGCACCAGATATTTGTTGCGATCAGGCGTAGGATGCTTGCCTATATAAAGATTACCAAAGATTTTTTCGAATTTATCTTTTTGGTTGATGTCGTAGTATAAACCGAGCATGTTTAGGAAAAGACTTTTTCCGAAACGGCGAGGGCGAACAAAGAAAAAGAAGGAGGTCACTTTTTCTACTTTGGCGATATATTGTGTTTTGTCTACATAGTAATAGTTTTCAAGAATTATTCTCTCGAAGTCCGTCATCCCATAAGGTATTTTCTTTATTACTGCATCCATAATTGCTCCTTCTTTAATGTTGAGAGCAAAAATAGTTTATTTTCCTTTATGTGGCAACTAAACAGGGGTGATAATAACTCTCTTCTAAAAATATGTATTACTTTTGTCGTCAACAAAATAACTAGATAACGACCGACATGAAAACAATCGTAAACTTAACAGCATATATTCTTATTCTATTAGGATTTTATAGTTGTAACGATGATGTATTCGTCGACGACTTCCGGACTTCCGACACCGAATTTACTTTGGACGGGAATGGTGATGAGGTAACTATTCGTTTTGCATCCTCCAATTGGGATTTGGTTTGGATGTATACTTACGATAGTGACTTTACCCATCAATATGAAGTTTATGATGCCGACGACAATCTGATAATGAGAAACCAGGATGTCTACCTGAAAGGATTAGGTAAGATTGTGTGCAATGAAAAGCTGACCGATTTCATCATTCAACGCAGTAATCCCAAAGAGCTAAAGATAACGGTGGGCGAAAACGTCCGTAACGACTACTTTAGATTCATGCTTGTAGTGAGCAATGAGTATGAATCACAAGAAATATATGTTCAAATTACTCCGTCGGACAGATATGTGTTCGATCATATCACTTATTCTTTAAATGGGTATTCTCATGAATGGAGACTGGAAGAAACTATGAGTTTTATACAATCTAATAATTTAGGTACTCCCTCCCCATGCCTGTTATTCCCTTACAAGGACGCCCACCATGAAGTGGTGTTCAAAAGCGATGACCCTGAGGCTTTTCGACTATTGGGAGGAGATAATCCGACAGTAGAGATACCAAGCATGGAAAACGAATGGTTGGGAATGAACGGTGTACAGGCGCAATATACGTCTGAGCAGCAAGCGTTGCCTTTGCCTTTCCCTGATACGGAGAAGAAGGAGATTTCTATCCCGCCTAAAACTACCCAACGTATCATCGTGCTGTTAGAATGTGAGTGGTTCGAAACGGAGTACACCCTTTATGCTGTTCACCCTAAGAATGGGAGGCAGCGCACTATAACCGGTACGTTGCAAAGTAAAATGCCCGGAAAATGTTACATAGCACGCGAGAATATCAAATGATTAGAAATATGAATACCAGACGGTCTCTGTATATAATCTGCTTGCTGCTGTTCTCGGCAGTCGGCTGCAAATTGGACGCTCAGACAGTAGTGAAACCTGTCCGACAAGCGAATGACAGCACCAACCATGCCCTCATCCATCAGATCGGTTTTGACGTTCGTCCGGGCTATGTAGCTCCGACAAACAGTTTCCTTGAAGGCGATAATGCACAACGGCAGAAAATTGATCGGTCACTTTCCCTGCACTTGAAGTATGCTTTCCAGTTCAGCAAAGATTCCTATTTGGGGAGGTTGTATCCTCATGCCTATCAGGGCATCGGTGTTTCGCATAATACATTTTATAATTCCGCTGAACTGGGAAATCCGGTGGCGGTATATGCTTTTCAAGGGGCGCCTATTGTACGGCTTTCATCCCGTTTGTCGTTGGATTATGAGTGGAATTTTGGTGCTTCTTTCGGTTGGAAACAATATGATGAACACAGCAATTGGTACAATGACGCTATCGGTTCTAAAATCAATGCGTATATCAATTTGGGCTTTGTCTTGAACTGGCAGTTTTATCCACAGTGGAAACTAGCAGCAGGGGTGGACTTCACTCATTTCTCCAATGGAAATACGCGTTATCCCAATGGAGGTCTCAATACTATCGGAGGGAGAGTTGGCATTGTACGTACCTTTAATGCCGAAGATAAGGCGTCCGGAGCAATTGCTCCCAAACGTCTTTACATAAAGCCACACGTCAGCTATGACTTGTTGGTATACGGCGCCACTCGCAAAAGAGGATTCGTTAAAGAAGGTATCCCCACTTTGGTTCCCGGTTCGTTCGGAATCGTTGGTCTCAATTTTGCCCCGATGTATAATTTCAATAACTATTTCCGGGCAGGACTTTCTGTGGATGCGCAATTTGACGAGAGTGCTAATATTAAGGACTATAAGCTAGTAGGAACTTATGGGGACGATATAAAGTTTCACCGTCCTCCATTCCGCGAACAATTTGCGGTGGGGTTGTCTCTTCGCGCAGAACTGGTGATGCCTATTTTCTCCATCAATGCCGGTATCGGACGAAATATGATATATAGTGGCGATGATACGAAAGGTTTCTATCAAATTTTGACTCTCAAAACTTATGTTACCCGCCATTTATTTCTGCATGTGGGATATCAGTTGAGTAAGTTTAAAGACCCCAACAATTTAATGTTGGGGATTGGATATAGATTTCATGATAAGCGGTGAAAGGGGCTGTAGTTTTCAAGAAACACTTCGCTTTTGAACTATATTTATCTGAAGATTAGACTACAGATAACAAATAGATTATTAGTCAATAAAATGAAGAAACTCCCAAACGAATATCTATTTACTCGAAATTTATCTTTAATACAGTACAAAATCGATATGATCAAAAGTATAAACTGAAAAAGTATAAATGGTATCGTTAGTAGTTCTTGAATCCACCCTATGAAAACTAAGTCAGATTTTGCGAAATAGGCATTTAGATATAATAAACAAAAATAACCGATTATAGCGAAACTTATCCAAAAAAGTTTCTTCTCCGAAATTATTTTTGTTATTATATCCATGGTCGGTCTATTTGCCATAATGTTGTGTATTGTAGTTTGTACAAAAGTATGATAAAAATATTATAGACATAACTATTTTTCATTTATTTACTTTTTATGTCCTTGTTTATTTTTAATCTAAATAGATGGCCTAGCCTTTAGGCCCCCTTAAGAACTTCTGTATACCTTGTTTGAAATGCTCAATTTTTTGTTAAATCGCGGCTCTAATCAATTAATCTTTGAATTTCAATACCTGCGCTCGTTAAAATTTGATTTTAACAAGCAGCAGGTATTTGTAATTCAGCAGACTCTACTTAATAATTTATTGAAGACTGCTATCATTTTGCTCTGTCATCCTAAGCTTGCCGAAGGATCTACTCTTTATTTATATCAAAGAAAAGATTCTTCACTACGCTCTGAATGATAGAATGATACTTCTATCTGGCTTTTGATATACTCTTTCTTCTAGTTATAATATAGCACTTTACTAATTGTTAAATGCATTTCATTATCAATACAACTTGAAAGAGGAATTTATAACCTCAAACTATATCTTTTAAAGAATTAGTCTACCCTATCCAACTCTATTGTAGCTATTTTGTCTTTATCAGGGCTAGCTTCATTTTGTATAAGAGTTATGTGATTTTGGGTATAATTTTTAATTACCCAAGGAGCCCCGGCAAGTTGAAACGCAATATCATTAAATGTAATATAGCTCCCTTCTATCATGTAGGTAATATCAAATTCATCATAATCTTCCCAAATCACTTTTCCTTTTTGGGTATCTACGAATTGTATACCGATACCTCTATCTTTCAAACTCCATGCGGCACAATGTCCGGTGCCACGCCATGAAGTTTGATAGAGAGCTTCGGGAGTGAGTTGCCCCACCTGTTCCTGCTTTTCATTGTCCTGATCATCACAAGCTATAAAGCAAAAAGCTACTAAAAACAAAGCGAAGAGCATCAATAAAGAGGACTGTTTTATATTATATTTCATATCTAATTAAGTTTTCAATTTACAAAAATAGTTTATATATTAACATGATTCTTACATACATAAGCATCTGTTTTCAACTCTAACAGGACAAATGAATTATTGTCTTTATATGAGTTGATGTCTACTTGATTTCGTGTTTTAGTGATTATCCTCAATGTCTATAATCCAATGATTTTATATGAATTTGCTAATGTTGTTATTGATATTTTCTTTTCAGGTAGTGATTCTATCCAGTTTCTAATGCCATAGATATCTAAGATTCTATCGTCCCCTTTATTTATGTAATATGATAAGCAAAGATGAGTAGCAGGATCGTAAATATATTCAATATTAGTCTTTTCATAATAAAATCTATAAAAGTTTCTTTCATTAAATCCTGTTAGCTCTATGGATAATGGTGATTTTAAAGTAGGATTCAGTTTAGTATCTTTATTATATGATATTTCTATGTCAGAACTAAAAAACTTAGATTTTTCAGTTGCTATTTTTTCTACTTTCTGTATGAAAACTTCATTGTTCTCATTTTTCCTTAATTCTTCATCTGTAGCGGATGACGTCATAGCGTCACTCAATATTATTCTATCTGTTTGCCTTGTAACTAAAACGGCTGCTACATCATAAAGAGCTTCATTGGAAGGTGTTGTACGTGCGAGAACTCTCACGATTTCAATGCGTGGAGGTACTAGTTCTTTGTTCGCAGGTAGTATTTCGTTGAAGGTGTCATCAAGGCGTTGTTTGAAATTTTGCTCGAGTACAAAGGCTGATAGAGGATACAGGCTATTGTCTGCTATATCTATCATTGTATTGTTAGCCATGTCTTTTAAAGAATATCTCCACGGTGTTAAGTCTATATTGATATTAGAAACTTTTGTATTTATTGCTACGCTTTGACTTACTTCCCCTCCAAATGTTTTCATATCTAAATAAGTATCTGTACTTTTAAAGGTTGTTGTTGCGTCAAAGTTGGAACCGTTGAAACCTAAATTAATACTAGTAGCGTTATTGAGGTTAATTACTGAAGTGTTTATAGAAGTATACATGTCATCTTCTTTTTGTTGAGCGGTTGTTCCTTCTTTGGCTTTGCTTGCGAATAAGGCATAAACCTTTCCTCCTGTAAAATAATCTGTTAATATGAATTCACCAAATTCGTTAAGTATGGATGCCATTGGGGCATTATATAGGATATTTGTGAAAATATGATTCTGAAATTGGCTTATATACCATAGTCTTGAACTTGGTAAATGATTTAATGTGGATTGCCCTTTTAGAAAAGAAACTTCGAGTTCACCATAAGTAGCTTTTTCTATATTACCGAATAACTTTGTGATTGCTTCCTTTTTTTCTGTTGCGAAAACTTTAGGATTGAAAGTAAACTCAGATGATACCTTTTTGCCAAATCTTGAGTCATACAAGTATTTGTCGAGATTATTATAAGTGAAAATATTAGTCTCTGTTACAGTTATAAGTTTCTCTTGTAGATAAGAAGGTCTATATTTTCTTATAGAGTCAATGTCTATTATTGGAAAGCCTAAACTATTTATGCTTCCTTGTATATAATCCCCATTTTTTATTTTATAACTGTATCCAAGGAAGGTTCTGTCTTCGCCTGAAACGCTATTTCTGGTTTGTGGCTTGTTTAATATGAACTTCTTTATTAAGGGTAAGGGAAGATTTGGATTTCTTTCTTGTAGTATAATGTTGCCTTCTGTATTTTGTCCATTATTTGTCGGAATAATGTCGGGATTCTCAATATCATTTGTGCAGGATGCAAATGATATTATTGACATTATTATTGTTGCGGAGATATTAGATTGTTTCATGTTTCTTATGGTTGATACTTTGGTGAATTTTATTAATAAGAAGATTTTGATAGTAATAAAAAGGAATAATGCATCTGCTATTAGACAGATGTAAGACTTCTATTTTTAGGTTATTTCCTTGGAATGGTAATTGTTAGTAGAAAAAGGTTTTACTAGTTGACTCTCGTTAATTTTATCATGCGAGAATTGGTAAAAGCCGCTTTGCTATCAGCAATTTCTAGAGAATTTCCATTGTATTTTTGTTGTATCCAATTTCCATGAATAGGAAGAGGACCATCAATGTACATAAATTTGTCACTGATTTCATATTCAAAACTTATTGTCTCAGGATCAATATGATAATCAAATTTATACTCACAAACACCTTTTTTTTCCGTATAAAAAACGATTTTTATCGATCCTTTTGAGTCAATTTCTCCATTTGTTAGGTAAAGGAATTCTCCTTCCCATTCAGTTTGTTTTAATTCACTTGCGCTAAAGATAAACTCTTTTTCAGTTTTCTTATCTTCTTCATCACTACAGTTAAATAATAGGATGCTAAATGATAATAATAGAAGCGTTTTGATTGTATTCATAATAGTTATTTGTTAAGTCTGAATAAAGATAATGTTTTATTATTAATGTTCCTAATAAACATAGATTTATTAGGAACATTAATTCTGTTTATTGTTACTACAAACCATATATTTTGTATCTCTGATACAGAGTTGTCATAGTAACTGCCTTAATGGGGATGCCGTTTACCCAATCTAATATTCCATATGTATCAGGAATATAGTCATCATCATAGTATGCAAAGCAATACATAGATGTTGGATTATATATGTACCAAATATTAGTGTTGGCATTTTTGAACTTGTACATACCTTTCTCATCCACATTGTTTATCTGGAATGAAAGAGTAGTCTGTATAATTGGATTTATAGTCTTATTGGGATCTGCTTTAATTTTTAATTGGTAGTATTTACTTTTCTCATCTTTTATTGCATTACTTTTGGTAAGAAATGTTGCGGGAATGCTGTTAGCTTTTAATTCTTCATCGGATTGACTAGCAGCATCTGGGTTCGAGAATATAAGCTTATCTCCTTGTCTTGTATTGAGCACAGGAACAATGTCATATAATTTTTCTCCCGAATTACTTTTGCGAATATACATCTTTATAATCTCTATATATGGTTCTTCAAGACTCTCTTGATATTGAAAGTCCATGTGAGTATCATTATATCTTTGTTTAAAATTCTCTTCCAAAATAAAATCGGATATGGGATATAGTCCACCATCTTGCAGATCAATCATAGTATGTGTTTTGGGATCGTTTAACGATTGCAGCCAAGATGTCAAATCAATGGAGTAATTCGTAACATCATAAGGTGGGGTTGCAACGCTATAACCATATGCTCCACCAAGAGTTTTGATGGAATATGATAATGTGGAGAATTTTTCGGTTATTGTTTCGGAGTTTCCCCTTTTTGTCCCAATGGATAAATTCCCTGAAGCAGAATTTATTGTATCGCCTGGAGTTGTTGGGTTGTTATTTTTCCATGCATAAGATGCGTTTATTGCTACATCCATATCTGTTTCTTTGCTGTCGAACTGGGTATTATTTCTGTCAAGTCCGTAAAATAGTGCTGAAGCTCGTCCACCTGTATAGTAGCCTGTTAAAACAAATTCTCCATAACTCTGCATTAATTCCACCATAGATGAATTATAGAGAGCATCTACAAATAATTCGTCCAGATAGTCTGCTGCTATTCTTTTTAATGCACTGGGTGCTGTTTGCAAGTTTAGCATTCCGTTGACAACCTCTATGCTCAGTTCTCCATGTACCGTTTTTTCGCTATTGTCGGTGTTGTGGATAAAGGTTTCTTTAATGGTCTTTTCTCTGCCAAACTTGAATGGACCAACATTTAGTTTGAAACCGGACTTGACAGTTTTAGTAAAGGATTTATTTTTCTCTACACGTTCAAAATCGGAATAAGATAGTGCCTTAGTTTCTGTTGTCCTTAATTCTTTAGGATTGATGTATGAAGGGTACCTTTCAAGTAACTTCTTCATGTTGACAACCGGGTATTTGGCGTTAGCGAAATCACCGATAATAGAAGTTCCATTTTCTACTGCATAAGAGCATCCAAGGAAGTCTGTAGCATCGGTGAAGGATGCTCTTGTCGTGACTCTTTGGGCTGTTTTTTTCGACCACACTCTAGGTAAACTAGAGTTACGTTCTTGCAAGATGATTTCTGATGTGGAATTGCTTTGATTATCTATCGGAGTATAATTATTAGTTTCCTCCTCATTAGTGCATGATATTGTGAACAGTATTATACATAGGGATATAAATAACTTTTTCATTTTGCGTATAATTTAAAAAGTGAGTGGTGATGATTGAGTAACGTTTTTGATGTTAGCTTTTCCTTTTGCACTTCGTTGAGTATCTAAGTTTACTTCTTCATAATCCGGTTCGGCTATTTCATCAACATATATTCTTCCGCTCCAACGTCCGGGTAGTTTAGCTTCTCTAATCTCTTTATCTTTTTCATTAAAATATTCGATAGTAGCGACATAATCTACTGATACATCATAAGCTTTAAAATAATATGTCAGTGTGAGCTTTGTACGCGGTTTAACTGCTACAGGAATTTCCTTATATAGTGTTCTCAGTACTGTTCTGCGGATGCCGGGCTCATATTTCGTATCAACAGGAACTTTATTATTAGGTACAAGGTCTATTTCTCCTAATGTTACGGTGGGGAGTGCAAATTCTAGGTCCGATGCCGGGACTTGAAATGCAATACCTTTCTCTTCTTCAAAATAAGAATTGTCTTTCATTTCTTTAATGAACTTCAGATTATCCCGCTTTTCTTGAAATGAAACATTTGTGGTTGCTTGTTGGATAGAAATATTTTCTCTTTGAATTACGGTAGCAGAATATGGATTAATAAATTCGAGTTTCTTTAGAGTGAATGGAGCATTGGGAGTGATGGTGAACTCTTGTTCTGCCTTTTGTGAATATTGACTATAACCCAGATTGGCTTCCTTGTACTTCAACCACATAGTTAAAAACATCCCACCAACCGCCACTTCCTTGTCCGATATACGATTCACTTTGAATAACGTACCCTCCCGGATTATTGCTTGCGGGTATAATATCCCAAGAAGCAGAAAACTCATTCGGGGAGTTAGTAGTCATGGCTAATACGACTTTCTGGTTTGGATTACTTGTATAGTGACCTACAGCCAGAGGTGTTTCAGATTGGCATGAATAAATTAAATAGGGAACTCCTACAATTGACGGGGGAATTGTAACATAAAATTGTTTGTAAATATCTGCTCTACGGCCATCTACATCTACTTTCCCTCCTCTGCCACTAGCTGTAAGATAACCTCCGCTTGTTGCTTTCAATGTAAAAGGCATTTCCCGAATAGCCCACATGTTCTCGGAAAAATATTGGCCGTAATTACTGGAAGCCGCTCTAGTCTTTGTTTTCTTTAGTTCATCCATTCTTTCTTTTAATGCTTTTAACTCGTCTGTCATTTTAAGTGGTTCAAGGCTATCGACTGACAGTGCCTTTGTCTCTGCGGATGTAACTAATTCTTCTGACGAGGATTGAATCTCGCTTTCAATTTCATTCTCACATGAGAATAAAAATAGCGCGCTGCAACACAATGCTACTAAAAATCTAGAAATGTTTTTCATAAATATTATTTTTATAGGATTAATATTGGCGTTATGACAGGACAAATGAATCGTCTTTATATGTGTTGATGTCTACTCGATTTCAAACTCTCCAATGAGAGTCACATCTTTTTCTATATAGAGAAGTTCATATTGCCCCGTCTCGAAGCCACTCACATCTATTTGATAGATTTCCAGGTTATCAGGAGTTGTCATATCTTGAAACACAATGTTTCCATTCTTGTCTTTAACCTGAAACGTGACTGGCTCGTTCGGTTTTTCAAAAAACTGCACTTCGATGTTATTACCTTCGAGAACTGCTTCTATGGGTATAAAAACAATATCTTTCTTAAGGTGATCCCATGTTTTTAGTTGTATATACTTGCCTCTGTGGCTTGATAAACAATTGGCCTCCATTGTCATGAATGAAAGGACAATTAATAATAAGGTAATACTTAGCTTTCTCATATCTTTAAATGTTTTCTGCAAAGTTATTAAAATACAAGAGACCAAGTATGGGAGATATTAGTTTTGAGATGGACAGACAGTGGTTGATAATCAGTCACTTATGGTTTTAGACTGGACTGTGAATATGACATTGGTAATATCTCTATAAAATATGGATATTAATGCATATTCTTAATCAAATATTCGTATAATGAAGAATTAGCCGGGAATGTGATATTTAGTTTCTGTTTAAGTCTGGAACGCTTTTTACTTACGGAATTGGGAGCAATATTTAATAGTATCGCTTCTGTATTGGTATCGAATCCAAAAAGGTACAAACAGCAATATTGAAAATCTTCTTCCGGTAAGTTCGGACCTAAGCTATATATATAATTATAAAGTTCAGGATATATAGTTGTTATTTCATTTGTAATGGCTTTCCATTGTTTTTCCGTTATGAGCGATTCATCATTTCCCGGTATGTTTTGATTGCCTAATTTTGTTAGTTCTTTGTATAGAGGCGAATCTACTAGTAGTTTATTCTGTAGTTTTCTATAATTAGCCGATAAACGAACGATGTCTTCTTGTAGTCGATCATAATTTTCATCTTTTTCTTTGAGGTTGTTTAATATAATTCTTTTCTTTTCCAGTTCGAGTTTAAGATTATATAAATCTGTTTTTATGTTACTCAATTCAGCTTGTTGATTTTGTATTTTTTCATTCGCTCTCTTTCGAAATAGCAGATATCCCATTATCATAAATAGTAGAGCTGAAATACAGATAATTAAAACGATGATATAACTTTGTTCTTTGTTTTTTAGGTCAATGACTTCTTTCTCTATTTTCAGGTTGTTATACTTGGTTTCTATATCCAGTATTTTGGACTGACTGTCTGCATAAATTAATGAATCTACTATTTCTGTGTATTCTTCCAGATTTGTAAGTGCTTCTTTATAATTTCCTTCTGACTTATAGATTTGATAATATAAATTTTTGATGCTATATGTATAGTCCGGATTATCTTGTGGAACTCTTTGCAGAAGTTCTTTGGCTTGCTTTAAAGAGTCGGAAGTGATATATAAGTCAATTAGTGCTATATAATTTGGCATTTTGTTTCTTCCTTCCAATGCTTTATAAAAGCACTTTTGGGCTTTATCATAATTGTTTTGCATTACATATATGTTGCCCAGAGTGTTTTCGATTGAAGCTTTTACATCTTTATCCTCTGAAGTCTCGGCTATAGAATCTGCCATAATCAGTATTTCAAGGCCACGGGATATCGAATCAGTGCATGCGTATTCACGCCCCATATCTCTTAGAGCACAAGCGTAGCTATCAGTGTTATTTTCTTTTTTGAAATTGTCGGCAGCCATTTCGTATTTTTTGATAGCTTCTGTCCGCATGGCCTTTGCTGTATATAAATCTCCCATATAGCTATATGTATACCCAACTAAATTATAGAGTTTATTCTTTTCGCCAATCTCTAACGCATTAGTATATATAGACATTGCTTTGTCATAATCCCCGTCATTTGCATAGGAACGTCCTAAATAAATTAAGATTTGTACTTGTTCATTGGGTTTACCGTAGGATGAATACCAAGCGTTAGCTCGCTCGAATTGATAAGATGGCAATAGGGTATTAAAGATTTCGTCAGTGACTTTGCCCGATAACATACACCAACGTGCAAAGGTTTTATCATCCAGCTGCTCCGGAGATGCTATGTTCTCAAGTATGCTTGATGCGCTATCAGGATTTACTTCTATGATTTTTTCAACCTCATCCAGTTGTTTGTCCAAAGTGGATTGTTGTTTGCTGCACCCTACTAATAAGAATGTAGCTAGAATAGTTATCAATGTACTGCTTTTCATCTGTTTGTCGTAATTTAGTTCGTTATAGATACTATTCAAAAAGAATGTTTTGCCTGTCGTCAAAGCAGGAATGTTATCTTCCTATTGTTACAAAAGTAAGAATTTAATTTATATAATGCCATTTATTATGTTTTTATTCTTGTAACTTGATGTCAAATAGGTAATTTCATAAATCAAGAAGTTATTGTTTACCGCTCTTTTAGATGCAAATGATCCTATGTTTTCCTGTCTTTCAATTGCAGGGAAAACGCATTATAAATCATGTAAAATAAGTTCCCATAAGAATTCATTATC